>Ga0315273_10001942_pt1 | contig 24037 bp, 24 predicted proteins | sample YL17G02_0_MG_FD_205753 | JGI IMG/M metagenome (GOLD analysis project Ga0315273, IMG submission 205753) | Sediment microbial communities from Yellowstone Lake, YNP, Wyoming, USA - YL17G02_0 | ecosystem: Environmental > Aquatic > Freshwater > Lake > Sediment | place: USA: Wyoming | collected...
GACGGCCAAAATCGACGCGAGCGTTCTCCGGGACAGTCAGAACGACCCAAGCAACTCCGCCGGCGACACGGTCGCCGCGCCGAAGTGGCCGACGACGATCGCGGCCGCGTGGTTGGCCAGCTGGGCCGCCTCGCCGAGCGTCGCCCCGGCGGCCAGACTGAGTGCGAGCGCCGCAATCACCGTGTCTCCAGCGCCGGTGACGTCGGCGACCTCGCGCGCCACCGCCGGGAAGTGCAGATCGCCGGACGGATCGACCAGCGACATTCCGTGCTCGCCTCGCGTGATGAGCACACTCAGGCAGCGCGCGCGTTCCATGAACACGTGCCCGGCGCGCCCGGCATCCTCGTCGGACCGGATGCGCATGTGCGTCGCCACCTCAGCCTCGTGATGGTTGGGCGTGACGAGCGTGGCGCCCGCGTAGTAGTCGATGTGGGGAATCTTCGGATCGATCAGCACAGGCACGTCCCGCCCTCGTGCAAGTTCGACGAGCCGTGAGGTCAGCCCGCGTGTGACGACACCTTTCAGGTAGTCGGACACCACGACGACGCTGGCCTGCTTGATGTGCTGGTCGACGCGCGCCATCAGCGACTGTTCGGCAGCAGGCCCCGCATCGGCGTCATTTTCGTAGTCGACGCGCGCCACGTGCTGGTTTCGCATCGTGACGATGCGCTGCTTGGTGGTGGTCCGTCGCGTCTGGTCGCTGACGAGCCCGCCGCATCCGATGTGGCGGCCACGAAGCTCGCCGCACAGCACCTCGGCTTCCCGATCCTCGCCGATCAAGCCGACCAGTTCGACGGCACCGCCCAGGGCGCGAACGTTGTTCGCGACGTTGCCGGCGCCTCCAATCCGGTACTCGTCGTGGTCGTGCTCGACCACCGGGACCGGCGCTTCGGGCGAGATGCGGCTGACACGGCCGACCACGAAGTGATCGAGCATCACGTCGCCGACAATCAGCACCGAACCGTCACCAAAGCGAGCCACCAATTCGCGGGCTCGGGCGGCAGACAAGGCAGATGTCATCACGATGCGCACACTCCCGCTAGCGTTTCGGGGAATCGGCGGATGCTGACGGCCGCGGCCGTTCGGCGGCGAACGGCAGCGTCAGGAGCACGAGAAAGAACATCAGGAAGATCGACGCGCCGAAGTTGTGTTCGAACATCCCGGCGCCGAGCATCGCCATGATGGCGCCGAGCCCTGTTGCGGCGAGGACCTTCGAGCGGCTGCGGCGCATGAGCGCGACCAGGCCGACCGCGGCGCTCCCGACAAACCAGAGCCAGGCTCCGAGTGCGAGCAGGCCGCGTTCAGCCGCGATTTGCATCGGCACGTTGTGCAGGTGCGGATTGACTCGCTCGACGGCCTCGGGATCCCTGAAGCGGACGTACACGTGCTCCACCATGTTCGGGCCCATCCCGGTCAGCGGGCTGGCGGCCACCATGCGGGCGCCCTCGCGCAGCATCGCGAAGCGGTCCCGGTTGGTGGGATCGTTCATGTCGAACATCGAGTACATGCGCTGCTTCACCTGGAGGGGCGCCAGCGCGAAGAAGACGGCCAGCACGACCGGCAGCACGCCGACGAGGCGGACGTCCTTGATCAGGAAGAGCATCGCCAGCGCCACGCCGGTGCCCACCCAGGCACTGCGCGTGAAGGTCAGCGCCAGCGCCACCATCAACGCCGGCAGCACGACCGAGGGCCACGTGCGGTCGCGCGTGTCGAACAGAACCCGGGCGGCTGCCGCCGTCGTCACCAGCATCAGCAGTCCCGAATACTGCATGTAGTGGCCCATCGTGCCGTGCGGGCGCTGACCGAGGCTGTCGAAATGCAGGATGCCGTACTGAATGACGCCGTACGCGGCGCTGGCTGCCCCGAGCGTGATGGCGACCGTGACGGCCGTGCGCGCGCGGCCGGCTCGCGCGATTTCGTAGGTGGCCGGGACAACCGCGAACAGCAAAAGTTGCTTGCAGTCTTCGATGCTGGCGGCCGGCTCGGACGAAAAGACCGCCGACACCAGCGTCAGCACGGCGTAGGCGACCAGCGGCCAGAAGAACCGCGGCGCATCGATTCGGGCACGGCCCCTGGCGAGCATGGCGATCCAGCAGACCGCCATCGCGGCGGCCAGCACTTCAGCCGCGAAAAGCGACCACTGGAGCGCTCCAACAAACGCGTAGAGCGACCAGACGGCCACCTGTTCAAGACGCACGCGCTTCATACGATCACGTTCGAGGCTCTCCGGGTTCGCTCTCGCTCCATCGCGCGCTCGGCGGCGGCCACCACGGCTGCCGGGCGGATCCCCCGCAAACACCGGAAGTCGCCCGGCTCGCAGGTGCGTTGGTCGCATGGGCGGCAGGGCAACGGTCCCACATCCACAACCTCGGCCACCAGCGCCGGATCGCGCCAGGGGCCCCACACCGTCACAGTGGTCGGCCCGTAGATCACCACCATCGGGACCGCGGTCGTGGCGGCGATGTGCGCCGGGCCGCTGTCGCCACCGACGAACAGGGCTGCCCGGCCGACCAGGCTCCGCACCTCCGCCAGATCGAGATCGCACGCGACCGCCAGCGACACGCCGCTGGCTCCGAGTGTCGCGGCCAGGTGCCTCACCGTCTCGGCCCGTGCGGCCTGCGAGGCGCCGGTCGTGAGGATGATACGCCGATTCGGCCGCGCGGTGGACAGCGCCGCCACGACTTCGGCAAACGACTGCTCAGGCCAGCGCCGGAACTCATTGCCCGCCCCGACGTGGACGACGACAAGCTCGGCATCAGGACCGATCCCCAGTCCCCGCAGTCTCGCATCAAGCCGTGCGGAGGCGGGCTCCTGCTCCGGCATCTCGACAGGATCCGAGGCCGGCGTCGGCAGCGGCGCGCCGGGCATCACCGATTCGAGCAGGTCCCACTGGTTGTGCACCGAGTGCCGCTCGCGGTGTCCACGCGGGCGCGCCACTTGCTGCGTGTACATCCAACCGCGGCCCGCGACGGCGTAGCCGATCCTCACGGGCGCGCCGGTGGCGAGTGCGAGCCACGAACTCCTGGGGCCGCCGTGGAAATCGATGACCATGTCGAACCGCTCGCGCCGCAGGCGCACGCCGAGCGCCGCGTCGGTGCGCCATCGCGCGAGTCCCGACAGGAGCGGAGCCACGACGACGGCATCAAGGTGCGGGTTGGCCTCGACCACGGGCGCGGCCTGCGGCTCGACGAGGTAGGTGAGCCTCGCCTCCGGATACGCCCGGCGCAGCGCCCTGACAACCGGGGTCGTCAGCACGACGTCCCCGATCAGGCGCAGGCGAATCAACAGGATCTTCAGATGGGCTGCCTCACGACCGGCTGGACGGGTCGTCGATCGTGGCCTCGTCAATCAGCATGACCGGGATGTCGTCCTTGACGGGGTAGATTCTCCCGCACGCCTGGCACTTGAGACCAGCGCCGTTGTTGACCGGCACCACGGGCGACGTCTTGCACGCGGGGCACACCAGAATCTCCAGCAATTCCGGGTTGACAGGCATCAGGATCCAACCTCCTTAAGCTCCTGCCACTATAGCAGACCGGCAGCGGGCTCGTGCTGACAGGTCCCCACGTTTGTGAAACAATCGATCCGTGATTCACCTGATTGTGAGCGTGGCGCTTGGCGCGGTCCAGCCGGCGGCACTCGCCGAACCGTTCGACTTTGTCCAGCAGGCGTCCCAACCCGCGAAGCAGGCGCCGGCGAAATCGGGATCTGCAGGCCCGGCAAAAGCCGATGATGCGATCGCCGACGCGTATTACCAGTTCGTGATGGGACGCCGCCTCGCATCGGATGGCGATGGCGATGGGGCGATCAAGGCGCTGCGGCGCGCGATGGCGCTGGATCCGGCCTCGTCGCAGATTGCGTCCGAGTTGGCAGAGATCTACGCCAGGCAGGGACGGACGAAGGAGGCGGTTGATCTGGCCGATGCGGCCTTGAAGCTCGATGGCGACAACTGGGACGCGCATCGCCTGCTCGGCATGCTCTACGCCGATCTGGCGGAGCGTGGCCAGTCCGGCGGCGCCGGCACGGTGGAGGCGTCGGTCTGGCAGCACGCCGTCGATCATCTTGAACAGGCGCTTGGCGACACCCAGTCGGGCATGGCGGTCGGCATTCGCCTGACCCTGGGTCGCATGTACCTCCAGCACCAGGACTACGACAAGGCCATCGGCACGCTGAAGCAGCTGCTGTCGGACAGCCCCGCGCTTCCGCAGGGCGTCGCGCTGCTGGCCGAGACGTACACGACGGCCGGAAGGCAGAACGAGGCCATCGCGCTGCTGAAGGACGCGGTCGAGGAGGAGCCGTCCTTCTACAGTGCGCTCGCCGACGCGTACGACAAGCAGCAGCGTTTTGCTGAAGCCGCATCGGCGTACGCGAAGGCCTCCGACGAGAATCCACGCGATGCCGATCTGAAGATCAAGTGGGCCACCGCGCTGCTGAATCGGCCGGAACGCACCAGCAATGAGCGGGCCCGCGATCTGCTGCTCGACGTCACGAAAACGAATCCGAATGCCAGCTGGCCGCTCCACCTGCTGGCCCGGGCGCAGGTGCTCCTCGATGATCTGGACGGAGCCGAGGGCACGGCCCGCCGGATCCTGGCCATCAACCCGAGCAGTACGTCAGGGGCGCATGCCCTCGCGCAGGTCTTCGAGGCGCGCAGACAATATACGAAGATCGTCGAGACGCTCGACCCCATCGTCGCCAAGCCGCAGAAGGGTCGCGAAGCCGACATGGTCCTGCTGCTGACGCACCTGGGTCTTGCCTATCTCGAGCTTGGCAGGGGCCAGGAGGCTGTCGGCGCGTTTGAGCGTGCGACCCAGCTGAATCCCGGCGACGGTGCCCTCAAGACCTATCACGCGCAGGCGCTGGTGCTGGCCAGGAAGTTCGACCTCGCCATCACGCTGATCCGTGAATTGCGAACTGGCCGGCCCGACGACCTCAGACTGGCGCGATTGGAGGCGGACGCACTGCGAGGCCAGGGGAAGTTCGACGCCGGCGTCGCGGTGCTTCGGCCTCTGGCGGACGCGGCCGGCACAGGCCCGACGGGCGTGCAGGTGTTGTCGGAGTTCTACGCGTCCGACCACCGCTATGCCGATGCCGCAGCGCTGTTGAAGACCGCTCAGGCGGCGTTTCCGAAGGATCTCAACGTCCAGTTCCAGTACGGAGCCATGCTGGAGCGCCTCAAGAAATTCGAGGAGGCAGAGCGGACATTCCGACAGGTTATTGCCGCGGACGCCAACCACGCGCCGGCGCTCAACTACCTCGGCTACACGCTGATCGAGCGGGACCAGCGTATCCCCGAGGCGCTGGACCTGATCAAGCGGGCCGTCAAGCTCGATCCGTACAACGGATCGTTCCTCGACAGCCTGGGCTGGGCCCACTTCAAGCTGAACCAGCTGGATCTGGCGGAGGCGAGTCTGCGCACCGCCGCCGAGCAGCTGGTGAGGGACTCGGTCGTTCAGGATCACTTCGGCGACGTGCTCGCCGCGAAAGGCCGATTTGCCGAGGCCGTCGAGGCCTGGCGCCGCTCACTCTCCGGTGATGGCGAAACGATCGATCGCGCGAAAATCGAACGCAAGATTCGCGACGCGCAGCCCCGGGCCGGCAAGCAGTGAGCCGCTGATGCGCACCCGGGTCGCGGCCGTGGCCCTGACCGTCCTGACAGCGGCGTGCGCCGCGATACCATTGCGGGTCCCGGACGGGCCGTCACGGCCTCTGGCGGCATCCGACGCAGTAACGATCTTCGTCCAGGCATCCAGTGTCTGCCGCGGCGTTCGCACATTGACGGCTGAGATTGGCCTGTCTGGCCGCGTCGGGTCTCGGAAACTCAGGGGACGTGTGCTGGCTGGATTCGAACGATCTGGTTCGCTTCGCCTCGAGGCGCCGGCGCCGTTTGGCGCCCCGGTGTTTATTCTCGCGGCCCGGGCCAACCGGTCGGTCATCTGGTTCCCGCGCGACAAGCGGGTGCTGAGAGACGCGGCGGTCGCCGATGTGCTCGAAGCGATGACCGGTATGCGCTGGCAACCCGACGAGCTGCTGGCGTTGCTGACCGGATGCCTGGTGTCCGACCCGCAGGTGGAGGCGACGGATGCGAGACGCTTCGAATCAAGCTGGGTTGCGATGCCGCTCTCGGGTGGAGCCGAAGCCTTCATACGCAGTGAGCGACAGCGGTGGCGGATTGTCGGAGGCCGCGGCCCGGGCGGCGGCGGCGATCGGGCGACACCGTCGTGGGCGGTCGCCTACGACGAATTCGCGGCAGGCTTTCCCGGGCGGGTTCGGGTGTCGCAGGCGCCCACGACAGACGTGACGTTCCGCGTGTCACAGCTCGAGGCCAATGTGGCGATCGATCCTGCCGCGTTTGCGCTCACTGTCCCGCCAGACGCCGTGCCGATGTCACTGGACGAACTCCGCCAGATGGGACCGCTTGCTGATCGCGGTCCGGAACGATGATCGATCGACGACCCGTCTGCCGAGTTGGCGTGACACCCCTGGGATCGCCGGGCTCCAGCCCGGCCAGCGGCGCTGTCGGCGGGACGCGGTGTGTGGCGGACTCAGGTGCGGGCTCGAGCCTGGGGTCGCCGGGCTCCAGCCCGGCCAGCGGCGCTGTCGGCGGGACGCGGTGCGTGGCGGACTCAGGTGCGGGCTCGAGCCTGGGGTCGCCGGGCTCCAGCCCGGCCAGCGGCGCTGTCGGCGGGACGCGGTGCGTGGCGGACTCAGGTGCGGGCTCGAGCCTGGGATCGCCGGGCTCCAGCCCGGCCAGCGGCGCTGTCGGCGGGACGCGGTGCGTGGCGGACTCAGGTGCGGGCTCGAGCCTGGGATCGCCGGGCTCCAGCCCGGCCCGAGGTCCTGGCAGCGCGACACCTCTGGGGATCAGCCTGGCTTCGGAATCGGTCCTGTCGGTCGTCGTGTTGCTTCAGCAGTAGAGTCACCAATGGCCACATCCCCGCGTATCCGCGTCCGCGCTCATGCGAAGATCAACTTGACGTTGCACGTGCGTGGCAAGCGCGATGACGGCTACCACGAACTGGAGACGGTCTTTCAGTCGCTGGCCTTGCACGACGTGCTGACCTGTTGGCTGCGCCCGGGACCGTTCAGCATTCGCTGCGATGACCCCGGCGTGCCCGTTGACGAGCGCAACCTGATTTGGCGGGCCGCGCAGCGGCTCTGGGAGATGCTCGGGCGCCAGGGATCGGTTCGTGGTGTCGAGATTGCGCTGGGCAAGCAGATCCCGATGCTGGCCGGACTCGGAGGAGGCAGCGCCGACGCGGCCGCGGCGCTGGTGGCGCTTTCGCGCGTGTGGGCCGCGGAACGCCGTATTGATCTGGCAGCAGTGGCGGCGCAGGTTGGCGCAGACGTGCCGTACTTCCTGATGGGCGGAACCGCCCTGGGCCTGTCGCGCGGTGACGATCTCTATCCGTTGCCGGACCTGCCGCCGTACCAGGTTGTGCTTGGACTCCCCGCGTTTGGGGTGTCGACCGTCGACGCGTATGGATGGTTTGATCGAGACGGCGCCGGGGCGAGCCGGACCCGTGTCGCGGGCGTGGCCGGGATTCCCGCCTGGCCTGGCCGCCATCTCATTGTCGCCAACGATCTGGAAGCCCCGGTGGCCGCCCGCCATCCCGAAATCGGGACACTTCGCGACAGGCTGATCAAGGGCGGCGCCCGCGCAGCCGCGATGACCGGGAGCGGATCGGCGGTTTTCGGCCTGTTTGACAGCGTCATTCCGGCGGGCCGGGCAGCGCGCGCCCTGGCCGGAGCCGGCGTCATGGCGCTCGTCACGAAGACCGTCGACCGGCGGACCTGCCTCCGGGGGCCGCGGATGGTCGCGCGCTAGGTGCCCGTCACGCTTCGCCCTTGTGCCAACCGGCGCCCATCGTATACACTTTTTGTTTGCGTCATCACCGCTGCGCCACGCCTAGCGGTTCACTCCTTGCCACGCGATCGCGATCACGAGCCCTGACGCTGGGCAGGTGTCAGCCGACGCGGGCGGGGAAACGCAGGGCCGGTGCGCGGGGTGCGGTGGGGTGCGGCGAGTCGGGGCGAGTCGGGGTATTGGGGCGTCGCCAAGCTGGTAAGGCACGGGACTTTGGATCCCGCATCCGAAGGTTCGAATCCTTCCGCCCCAGCCAGCCTGGTTGACCTGGGAAGCGCGAAGCCGAGAGGCCATGCCGAGATGAAGATCTTTTCTGGCAGTGCGCATCCTGAACTTACCCGGGAAATTGCCGAGTTTCTTGGTCTTCCGGTTGGCCAGGCCAAGCTCCGGCGATTCCCGGATACGGAAGTGTCGTTCCAGATCGACGAGAACATCCGCGGCACGGATGTCTTCATCGTGCAGCCGACGTCGCCATCGGTTGACGAGCACATCATGGAACTGCTCGTCATGATCGACGCATTCCGCCGCTCGTCGGCGGCCCGCATTACGGCGGTGATTCCGTACTACGGCTACGCGCGGCAGGACCGCAAGGACAAGCCGCGGGTGCCGATTTCGGCGAAACTGGTGGCGAACATCCTGGGCGCGGCCGGGACCAATCGCGTGCTGACCATGGATCTGCACAAGGCGCAGATTCAGGGGTTCTTTGACATCCCGGTGGATCACCTGTTCGCCGCTCCGGTGATCATCGACCATCTGTCGCGCCAGGCGTTTCCGAACCTGACGATCGTGTCCCCGGATGCGGGCGGCGCCGAACGGGCGCGGGCGTATGGCAAGCGCCTGGATGCGGACCTGGCGATTATCGATAAACGCCGGTCGCCTGTTGACGGGCACGCGGAGGTGATGAACGTGGTCGGCGATGTGGAAGGCCGGACGTGCATCATCCAGGACGACATCGTGGACACGGCGGGCACGATGCAGAACGCGGCGCGGGCGCTGATGGCCAACGGCGCGGAGCGGGTGTGGGCGTGCGCGGTGCACGGGTTGTTTTCGGGGCCCGCGATACAGCGGATCGAGGAGTCGGCGATTGAGAAGTTCATCGTCACCAACACGATCCCGATCGCGGGCGACAGGGCGAAGTGCGACAAGATCGTGACGCTGTCGGTGGCGCGGTTGCTCGGCCAGGCCATCCGCAGCATTCACGAGGAGACGTCGGTGTCATCGTTGTTTGTGTAGGGTGGGCCTGAAACCAGCGGGCGCCCGGGTGGGCCCGCGTGGCGCGAGAAGCAAGGATTGAAGGTATGGAAGCCAGACTGGAAGCAGTAAAGCGAGAGTCGTTCGGCAAGAATGAGGCGCGCCGCCTGCGGGTGACCGGGCACATTCCGGCCGTGTTGTACGGCGGCATGTTGGCAGGCGGGAAGCCCAGGGCCACCTCGATCGCGGTGGACCCGAAGGCGCTGTCCCACATTCTGCACTCCGATTCGGGCGTCAACACCCTGATTGGGCTCAAGGTCGGCGACGAGGACGTGCGGGTGCTGGTCAGGGAGTACCAGATCGATCCGGTCACCAGCAAGCTGCTGCATGCGGATTTCTACCGCATCGCGATGGACAAGCTTCTGACCGTCAGGGTGCCGGTGATCTGCAAGGGCGAGCCGAAAGGCGTCAAGCAGCAGGGTGGCCTGCTCGACATTGTGCACCGCGAAGTCGAGGTCGAGTGCCTGCCGGCCGACATTCCCGAGCACATTGAGATTGATGTGACCGAGCTGATGCTCGGCCAGGCCATTCGTCTGAAGGACGTGGCGACCAATCCGAAGTGGACGCCGGTGAGCGATCTCGACATGATGCTCGTCCACGTGATCTCGCCGCGCGTGGTTGTCGAGCCGACCCCGACTGACGCGGCGGTTGCGGCGGCAACGCCGGCGGCTCCGGCCGAGCCCGAGGTCATCAAGAAGGGCAAGGTCGAGAAGGTCGAGAAGGAAGAGAAGGAGTAGTCGCGGCGTCTTCGGGCCGCACGCCTGCTGTGAAGCTGATCGTCGGTCTTGGCAATCCGGGACGAAGCTACCACGGGACACGGCACAACGTCGGGTTCGCGGTCGCCGACGAACTGGCGCGCCGGCGCGAAGTGGCCTTCGAGCACGGCCGCGCCAACGCGCTGACGGCCCGCGTCGGGAGGGGAGCCGCGACGCTGCTCTTCGTCAAGCCGCTCACGATGATGAACCTGAGCGGCGAGGCGGTGGGCGGGCTGGCGCACTTCTACAAGATCGACCCGTCGGACATCATCGCGGTGGCCGACGACGTCAATCTGCCGCTGGGGCGATTGCGCCTGCGCGGCAGCGGATCGGCGGGCGGACACAACGGGTTCCGCTCGATCATCGCCTGCCTGGGTTCGGACATGTTCCGGCGGCTGCGCGTGGGTGTAGGGCGCGGCGATCCGCGCCGGGATCTGGCGGACCATGTGCTCGCGCGGTTCGATCCGGATGAGGCAGAGGAAGTCGAGCGAGCGATTGCCCGGGCTGCCGACGCGGTGGAGACGTTTCTCGCGGAGGGCATCGAGGCGGCCATGAATCGGTTCAACCGGGCGGAAGATCCCGTCCCCTAACTCCTTGCCATCACGCCGAAACCCGCAGGGCAAGGCGGATGGCCGTTCCGGCCAGAAGGAGCAGCATGAGTCAGAAGAGATTGTACGAACTAGTCTACATCGTGTCGCCAGACGCGACCGAGCTGGCGATCACCGAACTGCATACGCAGGTCGAGTCGATCGTCACCCGACTGAACGGCGAGATGGTGAAGACCGAGAACTGGGGACGCCGGCGCCTGGCGTACCGCATCGGCAAGCACCGCGAAGGCACGTACGTGCTCGAGGTGTTCAACGGCACCGGCGAACTGACGAAGGAGTTGGACCGCCGGCTCAAGGTCACCGACAGCGTCATCCGGCACCTGCTCGTGCGGGTCGACGAAGATCTCAAGGTCGCGGAGCGCACGCGGGCCCGGCGTCAGGCGGACGCCGATCAACGAGCGGCGAAAGGGTTGCCGCCACTGGGCCAGGGGCGGCGCCACACCGGTGACGACGCAGGGGATGACGACAGGAACGACCGGGCGGAGGTATAGCGATGGCTGACGAACGACGATCTGGAAGCTCGTCCGGCCCGAAGGGCCGTGGCGGTTCGCGGGGCGGAGAGAAGGGTGGCCCGCGCCGCTCGATGTTCCGCCGCCGCAAGGTCTGCAAGTTCTGCACGGACAAGATCGATCACATCGATTACAAGGACGTGAAGATGCTGCAGCCGTTCATTCCCGAGCGCGCGAAGATCATTCCGCGCCGGATCTCCGGCGTGTGCGCCATGCACCAGCGCAAGCTGCAAACGGCCATCAAACGGGCGCGGCTTCTGGCCCTGCTGCCCTACGTGACAGATTAGGTGAGTCGCCATGGAAATCATTCTTCGTGAACACGTCGAGAATCTGGGCCGCCGCGGCGAGGTCGTGAAGGTCGCCGACGGGTACGCCCGCAACTTCCTGCTGCCGCGCAAGCTCGCCCTGCCGGCAAGCCCAGCCAACCTGAAGATCGTGGAGCGGCAGCGGAAGATTGCCGAGGTGAAGGAACTGGCCGAGCGGTCGGTCGCCGAAGCCTACGCAGTCCGCCTGTCGCATGCCGACATCGTCATCGCTCGCCGCGTCGGCGAGAGCGAGACGCTCTACGGGTCGGTCACCGCGGCCGATATCGCCGACGACCTCAAGGCCAAGGGGTTCGAGGTGGACAAGCGCAAGATAGGCCTGGATGAGCCGCTCAAGCAGTTGGGCGAGTTCACCGTGCCGGTCAGGCTCCACAGCGACGTCGTGGCGCAGGTGCGCGTCCGGGTGGCGGCGCTCGACGCGCCGAAGGAGTAACGCGTTTCTCCCCGAACACACCATGGCCGATCCTGCTGCCGATCGCCCGCTCCCGCACAACCTGGAAGCCGAGCGGGCGGTTCTGGGCGCCATTCTGCTGAACGCCGAAGCCATCCACCAGGCGGTCGAGTACATCAGGGATGTCGACTTCTTCCGCGATGCGCATCGGCGGATGTTCGCGAAGATGCTGGGCCTGATGGAACGCGGTCAGGCCATCGACTTCATCACGCTGAAGGAGGAGCTGGGGCGAACCGGCGAACTGGACCAGGTGGGCGGGCCCGCGTACATCAGTTCGCTGGTTGACGGACTCCCGCACGGCATCAACGTCGGCGAGTACGCGCGCATCGTCAAGCAGAAGTCGACGCTGCGCGAACTGATTCACACCGCCAACCGGATCCTGGTCACCGCGTATTCGGCCGAAGAGGACGCCGAGACGGTGATCGACGACGCCGAGCGCGACATCTTCAAGATCGCCGAGGGATCCATCCACGGCGGGTTCGTCCCGATGCGCGACCTCGCCATCTCGGGCTTCGCGGCGGTGGAGCAGGCGCACGCGAGAAAACAGCTCATCACCGGCGTGCCCACCGGCTTCAAGGAACTCGACGAGATGATGGCCGGGCTCCAGCCGTCAGACCTGATCATCGTGGCCGCGAGGCCGTCGATGGGCAAGACGAGCCTGGTGCTCAACATCGCGCAGTATGTCGGGACGAAGAAGGCGATGACGGTCGGCTTCTTCAGCCTGGAAATGTCGAAGGAGCAGCTCTTCCTGCGCATGCTCACCTCGGAAGCGGCGATTGACGGCCACCGCCTGCGGACCGGGTTCCTCGGCGAGCGCGACTGGCCGAAGCTGACCGACGCGTTATCGACACTGACCCAGGCACGTATCTTCATCGACGACACCGCGTCGATCGGCGTCCTGGAGATGCGCGCCAAGGCGCGGCGCCTCAAGGCGGAGCACGGTCTTGACCTGATCATCATCGACTACATCCAGTTGATGCAGGGGCGCGGCCGTTTCGAGAACCGCGTCACCGAAGTGGCGTCGATCTCGAGAGGGTTGAAGGGGCTGGCGAAGGAACTCAACGTGCCGGTGGTCGTGCTGTCGCAGCTGAGCCGCGCGCCGGAGAATCGCCCGAACAGGCGGCCCCAGCTGTCGGACCTGAGGGAATCCGGAGCCCTCGAGCAGGATGCCGACGTCGTCATCATGATCTACCGCGAAGACATGTACGAGGCGACGGAGGAGAACCAGGGTGTGGCCGAACTCATCATGGCCAAGCAGCGGAATGGCCCGACCGGTTCGGTGAAGCTCGCCTTCATCCGCGAGTACACGCGGTTCGAAAACCTCGAGTGGAAACCGTCCTCGTGATCCGCTCCACGGTCGCGCGCATCGATCTCGACGCCCTCACCCACAACTTCCAAGCCATCCGCGCGTACCTCGCGACGGCGCGCGCCGGCCAGTCCAGCCCCGGGGTGATCGGCGTCGTCAAGGCCAACGCCTACGGGCATGGTGCCGCCGCGGTCGCGCTGGCCCTCGAGCAGGCCGGCGCCGACATGGTCGCGTGCGCGGACATCGAAGAGGCGATCCTGCTGCGCGAGGCGGGCCTGCGCTGCCGCGTGCTCGTGTTCGGCGCGCTCAGCCTCAGTGTGCTCGACGGCATCTTCGATTACGATCTGACGCCCACCCTCTCGTCGCCCATGGCCGCGCGTGCCGTGCAGTCCGCGGCCGAGCGACGCGGCGTCCGCGTCCGGTGCCATCTGAAGATCGACACCGGGATGAACAGACTCGGCTTCCGGCACGACAATCTCGATCGGACCATGCCGGCCATCGCGGCCGCGGCCAACCTCGAAATCGAAGCCGTGTATACCCACTTCGCGACCGCCGATTCGCCGGGTGATGAGTGGTTTGCCCGGCAGCAGGCGCGCTTCGACGCGGCGCGCGCACGCCTGGCTGTCCACCAGATCAGGCCGCGCCTGGTGCACGCGGCCAACAGCGCGGCGACGCTGTCGGCGCCGGGCACCTGGTTCGATCTGGTCCGTCCCGGGTTGCTCATGTACGGGGTCTCACCCGACGGTCAGGAGCACGGCCTCACGCTGAAGCCGGTGATGAGCCTCCACAGCCGGGTGGTCGCCGTCAAAGGCGTTCGCCGGGGAGAGATCGCCGGCTACGGCGCGCGATTCGCGGCCGATCGTCCGACGACGATCGCGATTGTCCCGGCCGGGTATGCCGACGGACTCGATGCACGGCTCGCGGGGCGCGGTCACGTGCTTGTCCGGGGTTGCCGCCAGCCGATCGTCGGATCGGTCTGCATGGACATGATCCTGGTCGATGTGACCGGGACGGAAGTCGAACCCGGCGACGCGGTGGCGATCATCGGGCAGCAGGGCGAAGCGTCGATCGGCGTCGCCGAGATGGCACGCGCGATAGGCACCATTCCATACGAACTGCTGTGCCGCGTCGGCACGCGGATCGAGCGGATCTATAATCAGAGTTTGGGGACGGGTTAGTTTTCCGCAGGCACGCGGTTTCTGCCACCTGTGGAAGACTGACCCGTCCCCACATTTGCCGTGAAAATATCCAAGACCGTCTTCGTGTGCCAGGAGTGCGGGTCGCAGTCGCAGAAGTGGCTGGGCCGCTGTCCCGAGTGCGGCGCGTGGAACTCGCTGGTCGAGGAGCGCCCGGTGGCCGACGCTCCGGCTCCGGGGACGAATCGTTTTTCGTCGGCCGCGGGCAACACGGCGCGGTTGTACTCAGAGATCGAGACAGCCAACTCGCCCAGGATGACCACCGGCATCGACGAGTTCGATCGCGTGCTTGGCGGCGGCATCGTTCCGGGTTCGCTGGTGCTGCTCGGCGGCGAACCTGGCATCGGCAAGTCGACATTGCTGCTCCAGACGGCCTCGCATGTGGCCCAGGCGTCGGGGCCGGTGCTCTACAGCTCGGGCGAGGAATCCGAACACCAGATCAAGTCGCGAGGCGAGCGGCTGGGAGTCGGCACCGCACCACTGTACCTGCTGGCCGAAACGGGGCTCGAACGCGTGCTCGAGGAGATGGCGCGGCTCAAGCCGGCTCTGGTCATCGTCGATTCGATCCAGACGGTGTTTTCGCTCCGCATGCAGTCGGCGCCCGGCAGCATCGGTCAGGTTCGCGAGGCGGCCACCCAGTTGCTGTTCGCGGCCAAGGCCCAGAACGTGCCCACCATTCTTGTCGGTCACGTGACGAAGGAAGGCAGTCTCGCCGGTCCCAAGGCGCTCGAGCACATCGTCGACACGGTGTTGTACTTCGAAGGCGAGCGCCATCACGCGCACCGGATCGTGAGAGCGGCGAAGAACCGGTTCGGGGCAGTGAGCGAGATGGGCGTGTTCGAGATGACGGCCGCGGGACTCCGGCCGGTGGCCAATCCGTCGGCGCTCTTCCTGGCGGAGCGGCCGACCGGCACGCCCGGATCGGCCGTGCTCTGCTGTATCGAAGGGTCGCGGCCGTACCTCGTCGAAGTGCAGGCGCTGGTCAGTTCGAGCACCTATGGCTACGCGAAGCGGACAGCCGTGGGCCTGGATCAGAACCGGCTGTCGCTGCTGCTCGCCGTGCTCGAGAAACGCGCCGGGCTGCTCCTGGGCGGCGACGACGTGTTCGCCAACCTGGCGGGCGGCATGAGCGTCGACGAGCCGGCGGTCGATCTCGCTGTAGTGGCCGCCGTCGCATCGAGCGCGAGAAACCGCGCCGTCGGTGCCGGCACCGCCGTGTTCGGCGAAGTCGGTCTGGCCGGAGAGGTGCGGGCCGTGACGCAGGCCTCCAGGCGAGTGCGGGAAGCCGCCCAGATGGGGTTCAGCCGCTGCGTGATGCCAGCCGCCAATGTCGATTTCTCCGACCCGGGCCTGGCCGGGATTGAGTGCGACCTGGTGGGCGTTCGGACGGTCCAGGAGGCGCTTGATCATCTCCTCGTGTAATCATTCCAGAGGATCCTCACGGCCGCAGGTGAAGTTATTCCTGCCAGGATCGTCGAGCGCCGTTATAGTGGCGTTGTCATACAGGGAGGCCTCATGGCCTGGTTCATACTCGTCCGACTGCTCTTCCTTTCTGGAGTCGCGTTTGCCGCGGGGACATTCCAGCCGGTCTCCGGCGCGGGCCTCGCGGTTAATGTGGCAGGTGGCGCCGGGCTCGCGCTGATCGCTGTCCTGCTCGAATGGCGATTGCGGACCGTCAGCGTCACCCACCTGCTGGGGGCCTTGATTGGCGGATCAATCGGCCTGGTCTTCGCCAATGTCCTGGGCTCCGGGCTCTTCTGGTTTGGCACGACCGACCCCCGGATTGAGTTTCTGCACAGCTTCGTCTACCTGGCGATGTCGTATCTCGGGCTGGTGATCGGGGGGCGGCACGGCGAATGGCTGGAGCCCACCAGGCTGATCACGCTGTTCCGGGCGGCCGGCCCTCAGCGGCGCTACAAGGTGCTCGATACCAGCGTGATCATCGACGGCCGCATCGCGGACGTCTGCGAGACGGGCTTCCTCGATGGGACCCTGGTCATCCCGCAGTTCGTGCTCAAGGAACTCCAGCAGATTGCGGATTCCAGCGACACCATGCGGCGCAACCGCGGCCGGCGCGGGCTCGACATCCTCCAGAAGATCCAGAAGATGGCGGGCGCGGAGGTCATGATCTCCGACATCGACTTCCCGGAGGTGCGGGAAGTCGATCTGAAACTGATCGAGCTGGCCCGGTCGCTCCAGGGCAAGATTGTCACGAATGACTTCAACCTGAACAAGGTCGCGCAACTCCGGGGCGTGGCCGTGCTGAACATCAACGAGCTCGCCAATGCGCTCAAGCCCGTGGTGCTGCCAGGCGAGGCGATGAAGGTCTTCATCCTCAAGGAAGGCAAGGAGTACAGCCAGGGCGTGGCCTATCTGGACGATGGCACGATGGTCGTCGTGGACAACGCGCGACGGCTGATCGGCAAAACCATCGACATCGTCGTGACGAGCGTCCTGCAGACGACCGCGGGGAAGATGATCTTCGGCCGGTTCAACGAGGCGGGGGGATCGCCGGTGCCGATCGTCGAACGTGACGACGCCGCGCGCCGTCCGAAGAACGCCCTTCAACAAGCCGGGCCGCCCGCGGCTGGACCCAACGGCACGTGACGTTTCCTTCGTACCACTGGTGGCGGACGGTGTTCTTCCTGATCCCCGCGATCGCCGTCTACTCGATCGTGCTCGGGACCATTTCGGTGCTTTCAAGTTTCGTCGATCGAAGCGGGCGGTTCGCGCATGGGTTAGCGCGGGTGTGGTCCCGCCTGATCCTGGTGACGACAGGCGTTCAGGTGGAGGTGACCGGGCTGGAACAGCTGACGCCGGGCACGACCTACCTCTTCGTCTCGAACCACCAGAGCATCTACGACATCCCGGTTGTGTTCTGGGCGCTGCCGTTTCAACTGCGGATCATCGCCAAGCAGTCGCTCGGGTCGTTTCCATTCCTGGGCTGGCACCTCCGGCGCACCGGTCATCTGCTGGTCGACCGGCGTCACCCGGATGCTCCGGGGATCCTCGAGCGGTGGCGTCAGTTGCTCGGCGACGGGTTATCGCTCATCATCTTTCCCGAGGGCACGCGCAGCGCGGATGGCCGCGTTGGGAGGTTCAAGGCCGGCAGCTTCCTGCTGGCCATGGAGGCCGGGCTGCCGATCGTGCCGCTGTCGATCACCGGCACGCGGTTCGTGATGCGAAAGGGCTTTTTGACGACGCGGCCAGGCCGCGTCAGGCTGACGGTTCATGCGCCCGTCAGCACCTCGGAGGGCCCGGAGCGGCCCGACACGGCCGCGGCCCGACGCCTGGGCGTGCGGGTGCGATCGGTTGTTGAGGCACGCGTGGCGGCTGAAGACTTGGGACTCGGAACATGGCCATCGAATTGACCGTGTCGCCCGATCTGGCGACGATCCTGCGCGTCGGCGTGCTGACCTGCGAGGTCACCCGTGTGCTCGAGCAGGACACCAATCTCGCCAGTTCGATCAGCCAGGCCGAGCGGGCGTCCCGCGCAGGCGGCCTCCTCGATGTCGGACCATCGCGTCAGCTCTATCACAGCATCGGCATCGATCCGACCAGGACGCGTCCGTCATCCGAGGCGCTGCTGCGGCGGGTCCGTCGCGGCGATCCGTTGCCGCGCATCAATACGCTCGTCGATATCTCCAACTGGTGTTCGCTCGAGGCGCAGCTGCCGTACGGCCTCTACGACCTCGACCGCGTGGAGCCGCCCGTGACGTTGCGACGCGGCCGGCCCGGCGAAGCCTACGCGGGTATCCGGAAAGACGAGGTCCACCTGGACGGCCGCCTGACGCTTGTGGACACGCGCGGTCCGTTTGGTAATCCGACGTCCGACTCGGCCAGGACGATGGTCACGACGTCAGCCCGGCGGCTGCTGGTGGTGGTCTTCGGACCTGTCATGGTCACGCCGTCGGCCATCTCGCGCGTACTCGATATGACGGCGTCGCGCTACGCGCGGTTTGCGGGCGGCGTCGAAACCTGGCGGTGGGTGGCCTGACATGCACGTGGCGGCAATCATCGCGGCAGGCGGGCGCGGCGAGCGGGTCGGGGCCGGGCGCCCGAAGCAGTTGCTCGAGATCGGTGGGCGGCCGATGCTCCAGCGATCGGTGGAGTTGCTGGCGGCGCATCCCGGCGTGACCGAGATCGTGGTCGTGTTGCCGGCGGATCTCGCCGGCGATCCGCCCGACTATCTGCGACGCTTCGGCAAACCCGTGCACGTCGTCGAGGGCGGGGCACGCCGGCAGGATTCCGTGGCCAATGGCTTTGACGTCGTACAGGAGCGCGCCGACATCATCCTGATTCACGACGCGGCGCGTCCGTTTGCCAGCCCGGATCTGATCTCGCGGACGATTGCGGCCGCCGCAGAGACGGGTGCGGCGCTCGCGGCCCTGCCCGTCAGCGACACCGTCAAGCTGGCGTCCGGCGAGACGACGCCGCAGGGGCCGGTGGTCGAGCGGACGATCCCGCGCGACCGGGTCTATCTGGCGCAGACGCCACAGGCGTTCCGCACCGACGTGTTGCGGGCGGCGATCGCCGCCGGTCGCGGGGGACTCCCGGCAACCGATGAGGCGGCGTTGGCGGAAGCGGCCGGGTATCCGGTTCGGCTGGTGACGGGCGACGCCGCCAATCTCAAGATCACAACCATGGATGATCTGACTGTCGCACGAGCCCTGACGGAGCGCCGGGGACCGGCCGGCCGCATGCGCATCGGCACCGGCTACGATCTTCATCGCCTCGTCGAAGGGCGGCCATTGATTCTCGGCGGCGTGACCATCCCGGCCGAACGCGGGCTTGCCGGGCATTCGGACGCCGACGTGCTGTCACACGCCGTGACGGATGCCGTGCTTGGCGCCGTGGCGAGGGGCGATATCGGCCGTCACTTTCCGGACTCCGATCCGCGGTGGAAAGGCGCGTCGAGTCTCGCGATGCTGCGACATGCGGTCGGGCTGGCCCGCGAGAGTGGCTATGTGGTCGGCAACGTCGACGCGGTCGTCATCGCCGAACGCCCCAGACTCGCTCCCTGCATCGACGCGATCCGCGAACGGCTGGCCAGCGTGCTGGGCGTGGACGTCGGCTGCGTCAGCGTGAAGGGCAAGACCAACGAAGGTGTCGGCGAGATCGGACGCGGCGAGGCCATGGCCGTCCACGCGGTGGCGGTACTGGTGGAACAGCGGTTCCAGGAGACGTAGCCGTCATGCGCCTGCGATTCGCACCGAGTCCGACGGGGCTGCTTCATGTCGGGAATGCCCGCACGGCACTGTTCAACTGGCTGCTGGCCCGAGGCGGCGGAGGCACGTTCATCCTCCGCATCGAAGACACCGATGTCCAACGCTCGACGCGCGAGTCCGAGGCAGGCATCCTCGAAGACCTGCGGTGGATGGGGCTCACCTGGGACGAAGGCCCCGATGTCGGCGGACCGCATGGGCCGTACCGGCAGTCCGAGCGGCTGGACCTGTACCGGTCGTACGCGCATCAATTGATCGTGCATGGGCACGCCTATTACTGCTTCTGTCCGGCTGAACAGATCGAGGCCGATCGGCGCGCCGCGATGGAGGCGGGGCGTCCGCCAAGGTACGCCGGGCGATGCCGCGACCTGCCGGCGGATGAGGCCGGCGCCAGGGTGACGGCCGGCGAGGCGGCGGTCATTCGCTTCCGGGTACCCGAAGACCGTGATGTCGTGTTTCAGGACGTGGTGCGTGGCGAGGTCCGCTTCAGCACGGAGGTCATCGGCGATCCCGTCCTGGTGCGGTCTGATGGCAACCCGGCGTACAACTTCACGGTGGTCATCGACGATGCGCTGATGGAGATCACGCACGTCATTCGTGGCGAGGATCACATTTCGAACACGCCGCGGCAGGTGCTGATCTACGAGGCGCTTGGATTGCAGCCGCCCGTGTTTGCGCACCTGGCGCTCGTGCTCGGCCCGGACCACGCGCCACTCTCCAAACGGCACGGCGCGACGTCGGTCGCCGAGTTCCGGGCACGCGGCTACCTGCCCGAGGCCCTGGCGAACTATCTCGCGCTGCTCGGGTGGTCGCCCGGCGGGGGAGACGAACTGCTGGAGATGCACGAAATGGCGCGACGCTTCGCGCTCGAATCGGTGGGCCACAGCGCCGCCGTGTTCGATCGGGAGAAGCTCGCCTGGGTCAATCGCCACTACCTGCGCCTGGCGGCTCCGGGCCGCCTGACCGACCTGGCGATGCCGTCGTTTCTGACGGCGGGGTTTGTGTTGAGCGATTCGGCCGAGGCCCGCTCGTTTGTGGAGTCGGTCGTGCCGATGGCGAGCGGCTCGATCGATCGGGTCGAACAGATGCCCGAGCGGCTGCGTTTTCTGTTTGCCTTCGATCCCGACGAGGCGATCACGCGAGACGACGTGCAGGAGGTCCTGCGGGAGCCTGGTGCTCGAGAGGTGATTGATCAGTTGGCGCGCGAACTGGGCGGCGCCGGACGGCTCGACCGTGAGGCGTTTCGCGCGGCGGCCACGCGGGTGAAGCAGGCGACCGGCCAGAAGGCCAGACACCTGTTTCATCCGATTCGCGTGGCCCTCACGGGGGAGGCTGGCGGGCCCGAACTCGATCTGGCCGTGCCGGCGATCGACCGCGGCGCGGAGTTGCCGGTGTCCTGTGGGTTAGTGCCGATTGTGGGATGCGCGGAGAGGGCGGCGCTGTTCGCCGAGGCGCTGGGACGGAATTCCGGGTAGAAGTCAGAAGTCAGAATGGTCGCCGCGCGGAGCGCGTGGACGTCGAGCCTGGGATCGCCAGGCTCCAGCCTGGCAAGTAGTGCACCGATGCTCATCTACGGCCTCAATCCAGTCCTCGAAGCTCTCCGCGCCGGACGCGTCATCGCGATCCGCATGTCGGATTCCGATCGCGAACGGCTGCGTACCGTGCGCCAGTTGGCGGAGTCGGCCGGCGTCGCGGTTCGGTCGGCCAGCGTCGCCGAACTCGATCGCGCCGCGCGGGGCGGCGTGCACCAGGGCGTCATCGCCGAACTGCGCGACGCCGAACAGTACACGCCGCAGGAACTGGTCGCGGCCGCCGCGGGTGCGCCGCTGCTCGTCGTGCTCGATGGCATCGAAGATCCGCACAACCTCGGTGCCATCCTTCGAAGCGTCGATGCCGCCGGCGCCGACGGCATCATCCGCCAGACACGCCACGCTGCGCGCCTGGACGGTGCGGCGGCAAAGGCCTCTGCCGGTGCCGTGGCGCACGTCAAGATCGCCGAGGTCGTCAACATCTCCCGCGCCATCGGCGAGTTAAAGGACGCCCGGGTCTGGACGGTTGGTCTGGCCGAGGATGCGGCAGAGACGTACGACCAGATCGACCTGACGCTCCCCACCGCGATCGTGCTTGGCGCGGAAGGGCAGGGCCTGCGTCGGCTCGTGCGCGAATCGTGCGACCGCCTCGCGTCGATCCCGATGCGCGGCCACGTCTCGAGCCTCAACGTGTCGGTGGCCGCGGCGGTCGTGCTGTTTGAAGCGGTGCGCCAGCGAACCCAGCTGCGGTAAGAGCCCGTTTCGGAGGTCCTGAGCGGACTGCTACCCAACCAGAGCGACTCGCCGCCCCAGGCCCGGGGCGCGCGCCAGTCTTCGGTCGCAGGTGAGCAGCGTCGTATCCAGCGCTTCTGCAAGTGCCACATACACGGCGTCGTAAGCCGTCAGGTTCTCGCGCAAGGCCCAGACTCGGTCGAGCAGGGCCTCGTGGCCGTGACGCTCGATGTCCAGCGCCCGCAGGTTGTCGAGTGTCGAGGCGGCTTCTCCGGGCGTGAGGCTGCCGTCTCTCACGTAGCGTCTGAGCACCTGGACAACTTCGACATCCAGCAGATGCGGGGCATGCAGATCGATGGCCGGATCATCGAGGCGTTCAGCGACCATGCGTCCGATTTTCGTGTTGAGCAGCAATTCGATGACGGCCGAGGCATCCAGGACGCTCATCGAGCGTCACGCTCGGCCCGGACCATGTCGGCCGCCCGGCGTCGCAGGCGTCGCACCGGCTGCGCCCGGAGTCGATCGAGCATCTCCTGTCTGGTTGGACGGTCGAGCGCCTTGCGCACTTCCCGCAGGACGAACTCCGACATCGACAGTCCTTCGATCGCCGCTCTCGCTTTGAGTCGACGGTGAACGTCCTCGGGCAGGCTGCGAATCTGGAGCATGGTGGTGGACATGAAAAAAGTGTACTTTCATCACTATTTCATGTCAAGAGCATGGCGCGCGGTGGCGACAATCAGCCGTCAGGCCGGGGGCGCCAGCGTCCCGGGGGCCTTGGCGGCGCCTGAGACGGGACCGGATGCTGACCCGGCGAGCCGCGAGTGCGTGTATCGTATGGCATCGGGATTGCGACGCGAGCGCGACTGAGTGTTGTCCTAGCGGAGATCACTGATCGTGGATTCAAGACCAACCGACGCGACCATCACAGCGGAGGCGCTCGAACGGCTTCTCGACGTCACCCGCAAGCTGGCGACGCCGCTCGACCTGACGTCGATGCTCACCGAGGTGATCGATGCCGGCCGAGCCATCCTCAATGCCGACCGGGGCTCGGTCTTCCTCTTCGATGCGAAGGCCGGGGAGTTGTACACGACCGTGGCCACGGGCATCGCCCAGATCCGCTTCCCGGTGACCTTGGGCATCGCCGGCGAGTGCGCCCGGACGCGGCGCGTGGTCAACGTTCCGGACTGCTATGCCGACCCGCGCTTCAGCCGTGAGGTCGATCAGGCAAGCGGATACCGGACGCGTTGCCTCCTGGCCATTCCCCTCATCGGGTATGACGCTGCGCTGGTCGGTGTCCTCCAGGTGCTGAACAAGCACGAAGGCGTGTTCACTTCCGAGGATGAGCAGATCGCGGGCGCGCTAGGGGCACAGTGCGCCGTCGCGCTCCAGCGGGCCCGCATGATTGCGGACCTGGTGCTCAAGGAGAAGATGGAGCACGAGCTCTCGATCGCCCACGACGTTCAGATGCACGTGTTCCCAACGGAAATGCCCAAGGTCGCCGGCTACCAGATCGCAGGCTGGAGCCGGCCCGCCGATCAGACGGGAGGCGACATCTACGATCTGATCAGGCTCGACGAACACCGGTTGATGCTGCTCCTCGGAGACGCGACCGGACACGGCATCGGGCCCGCCCTGAGCGTTATGCAGGTCCGGGCCATGCTCCGCATGGGAGTCCGCCTCGGAGCCGGCCTCGACGGGGTTTTTGCCCACATCAACGATCAGCTCGTCCAGGATCTGGCGGACAGCCGGTTTGTGACCGCGTTCCTGGGAGTGCTCGACACGAGGGACCACACGATTACCTACCATTCGGGCGGACAGGGCCCCCTCCTCCTCTTCCACGCGAAGACGGGGGAGTGCGAGTGGCGCGGCGCGACGACGTTCCCGATGGGGCTCATGGAGACGCTCCGCCTCGAGAAGGCGGCGCGCTTCGATCTGGCCCCCGGCGACATCGTGTGTCTCGTCTCGGATGGAATCTTCGAGTACCCCAACACGGCCGACGAGTTCTTCGGCGACGCCCGATTCGGCGAGATTGTCCGCGCCCATCAGCACGAGCCGATGGCGCGCCTGATTGAGGTCGTTCTCCGGGCGGTCGAGGAATTCGGCGCCGGCGTTCCCCAACCCGATGACATGACGATGGTGATGGTCCGGCGTCTTCCGGTCGAATCCAGTTGAAGGTGCCGGCCAAGCGGCCGCTCACCCATCACGCCAGCCGCTTTCTCGACCAGCCCCGTCAGGGCCCATCGCTCCGGGGAATCCGGATCACTGTCTTGCTGGCTCCCAAACCC
>Ga0315273_10001943_pt1 | contig 24037 bp, 22 predicted proteins | sample YL17G02_0_MG_FD_205753 | JGI IMG/M metagenome (GOLD analysis project Ga0315273, IMG submission 205753) | Sediment microbial communities from Yellowstone Lake, YNP, Wyoming, USA - YL17G02_0 | ecosystem: Environmental > Aquatic > Freshwater > Lake > Sediment | place: USA: Wyoming | collected...
TGCGATATGCCGCGTGCACACGCCGCTGCCGCGCCGGTGCAGACCGCCGCCGATGTGCATCAGGCAACTGACGTCCGTCGCCACCACCACCTCCGCGCCGCTCGCCTCGATCGCCTCGAGCTTCGACTGCAACATCGCACCGGAGATCGGACCCATCTTCACCGCGAACACCCCGCCGAACCCGCAGCACGTCTCCGCGTCCGGGAGGTCCGTGCACCGTCCCCCGGCCACGGCACGCAGCAGTCGCCGCGGCTGCTCGCGCAGGCCGAGGCCGCGAAGGCCGTGGCACGAGGCGTGATAGGCGAGCGACGGTCCGGACCTTTCGCTGCCGGGGATCACGTCGAGGATATCGACGAGGAACTGGCTCAGCTCGAAGGTGCGGGCGGCCAGGGCGCGGGCGCGCTCGCCATACACGGGATCGCCGGCCAGCAGCGCGGGATAGTGCGTGACGATCATGTCGGCGCACGACCCGGAAGGCACCACGACCGGATCGGCCGATTGCGACAGCACGTCAATGGTGTGCCGTGCAATGGCGGCCGCGTCGTGCCATCGGAGTACCCTTCTTGTACTCCTGATACGTCGGCCGGTGCGATTGTGTGTCATTACTAAGTCGGCACACTACTCGCCCAGACACAGCCGGGGCCGGACGATGTTCGACGGCGTCCGGGCGACAGTACGGCTGAACCTGGTGCAGACGCGGGCGTTCCGCAACGGGAACGCCCTGCCCGGCCACGAGCCCGTGAAGCAGGACCGGGTCAGAGCCAGTCCAGGGCGGTCACCCGGTCCGCGCGTTCGCCGGTGACATGGAGGAAGAGCTCCTCGAGGGTGCGGCACGCGCGGTCGCCTTCCGTGATGGCGCCGCCGGCCGCGAGCGACGAGACGTCGCCTTCCCACACCAGCCTGCCCGGGCTCCTGATGATCGCGACGCGGTCGCAGAGCCGCTCGACCGTTTCGAGGACGTGGGACGTCATGAACACGGTCCGTCCCTGCGCGACGATCGTCCGCAGCCACTGCTTCATCAGCGCGACTCCGGCGGGGTCGATGGACTCGAATGGCTCGTCGAGGAAGATGACGTCGGGCGTGTGCAGGACGGCGGCGGCAAAGGCCACCCGCTTGCGCATCCCCGCGCTGAACTCCGCCAGCGGCTTCCTGCCCTCGTTCGAGAGCTCCATCGCATCGAGTAGCTCCGTGGTCCGCTGCCGCACGTCACGCTCCGCCAGGCCGAAGATGCGGCCGTGAAACGCCAGGAACTCGTGGGCATACAGCGCGTCGAACAGGCCGAGCGTCTCCGGCATCACACCGATCCGGCGTTTGAGCGCCGCGGCACCCGCGTGCATCGGCTGGCCGAACAGGCTGACGGATCCGGCGGTGGGATCGATCACGCCGGTCAGGCACCCCAGCGTCGTGCTCTTGCCGGAGCCGTTCGGGCCGAGAAACCCGAACAGGCAACCGGCCGGGACCGACAGCGACAGGTCCTCGACGGCGGTGACCGCGCGATATTCCTTGCGCAGGTGCGAGATGACAATGGCGGATTCCATGATTCAGTCCAGACCTTCAACAGCGGCGACGAGACGTTCGCGGCGCGCGGCAAGCACCGCCGAGCCGGCCCACACCGACGCGGCCCAGAAAAGCGCGGCCATGACGACGACGGGAAGGGCCAGCCACCAGTGTGAGCGCAAGGCCTCGGGACGCGTCCGCAGGAACCGCCAGGTGAGCAGGAAGAAGACGACGATCGAGCCCGCCATCGTGGCGCCGGCGCCGAACGACAGCCGGGTGCCCCACCCGCTGTAGAACGGGATCGGGCGGGGCGCAAGCACGCTCGTCCAGAGCCCCACGCCCTGGTAGACGAGCAGGCCGGCGATGCCGCTGGCCGCGAGCAGTGCGAGCGTGCGCGGCTCGGCCAGCGGAGGCGCCACGACGGCGATGGCGGCCAGCACGACCGGAAGCAGCAGCGCGCCCGGCACCAGGGCCACGACCGCCGCCGCGAGGAGGATCGTCCTCGGTGTCAGCGGCAGCACCCAGTAACGACGGAATCCCGAGCCGTCGAAACCGAAGACGTTCGTCGAGAGTCCGCCGGCGGACATCCCGACGAGCGTCATGCCGGCGATCGCCACGCCTTCCTTCTGCAGGTGCGTCATGAGCAGCGTCTGCACGAGCACAACGGGGATGATCGCCAGGTTCTGCCGAACCTGGGGGCAGCGGACGTAGCAGCGGAGCATCTTGCCGACCAGCGGCCCCAGTTCCGGGCCGAACCACGCGCCGACGCGATCGTACCCGGTGTCCCAGGCCGGATCCGCGTGCGCCGTCCGACTCGCCCCGACCGGCCGCCGGTCCAGAGCCGCGAGCACGGCGCCGAGCGCCACGGCCCAAACGGCCAGCAGCATCAGCGGCCACGCGGCCGCGCGTGACGACGGCGCCGTGATGACGCTGGCCGCGGCGCCGGGCGGCAGGATCGTGAGGATCGACTGGCCGGCATCGAGAAGCCACGGCCGCTGGCCGATCGCGGCCGACGCGCGGTCCCACCCGGCCAGTGCGGCGAATGGCAGCAGCCCCACCGTGATCGTCGCCGCCAGTGCGCCGGCGCCGGTGGCAAGCACGCGCTCGCCGACGCCGACCACGATGCGCGCGGCCAGGTAGTTGACGAGCACGAGCAGGACGCTCGCCGCGAGAGCCAGCCAGAGCGATCCGCCGCGTGCGTCGTGAAACCCGATCGCCAGGCCGGTGTCGACGGCCAGGACGACGATCCACGTGGGCTCGAGCAACGTGACGAGGTGGCGTCCGGCGACGCGCAGGGGGGTCGATAGCGGGTAGCGGCGCAGCGTCCCGTCGGCGAAGGCGTCCCTGACGCCCGCCCCGAGCACGACCGCGGCGACGACCGCGTAAACGAACACCCCGCCGAGCGCGAGGTTCGCGATCGCGTGCGGGCGGCCCAGTTGCACGGCCGCCCGCGCGGCGGCAATGCCGCCGAAGCTCAGCAGGCCGACGCCGCAAAGCGCGAGGAGATAGACGAGCGCGAAGATCGCGACCCGTCCCTGCCGCGAGCGCACGTGCGCCCAGAGGAGTCGATAGCGCAGCCGGAGGAGGGCCACGAGCGAAACCATGCCTGGCATACGGTCGCCTCCACGCCCGCGTTACGACGCCTGGCGCAGGTCCGCGGTCTTGAAGATCCCTTGCTCAAGCGGCGGGTAGGCGCCGTAGGACGGAAACGCGCGCTCCAGGTGGTAGTCCTGCGCCCATTTGCAGCGCCGCTTGGTGGTGTTCACGATCTGCATGCCCCGGGCGATGCACGTGCGGCAGTATATCTCGTAGGCGCACTGCTCGCAGGTCGCCGGCTCCGGTGCGCGCAGCGCGCTCAGCGCGCGGAGGCGCTCGCTGGTGAAGACCTCGTCCAGGCTCTGGTTGCGCAGGTCGCCGAGCTGCTCCCTCTCGCCGAGGAACAGGCAGGCCTTCAGCTCGCCGGTCGGTGTCAGGATGACGTTCGTGATGCCCACCCCGCAGTTGCCCATTCGCTGGATGCGCCCGTCGAAGGTGCCCTCGCGGATGCACGCGATCTTCGGCAGGCTCTCGACCGCCTGGGCGATCGCCGCCCAGTCCTTGTCACTGAACTGCCGCGCGTATTCCTCCCCGCGGCCGAACGGCATCACCGGCGCGGCCGAGAAGTTCCAGGCTCCGAGGCTTGCGGCCAGCTCGCCGGTAGCCTTGATGTCGTCGACGTTGTAGGGAGCCGCCGTCATGCCAACGCGCACGGCGCAGCCGGCATCGGTCAGCAGCCGGATCCCGCGTGTCGTCTTGTCGAAGCTGCCGCGGCCGCGGATGGCATCGTGGCGCTCGGCCGTCGAACCGTCCACGCTCGTGCCGATGTGGATGCGGCCTTGGTAGGCCGACACGCGACGGACGAAGGCCTCGTCGATCAGGGTGCCGTTGGTGAGAATGGCGATCGTGAAGAAGTGGTCCACGCAGGTGTCGAAGATCTCCTCGAATCCCGGATGCAGCAGCGGCTCCCCGCCGGTCAGCTCGACCCCGGCCAGCCCTTTCCTGCTCCAGTTTTCGAGGAGCCTGATGAGGTCCGAGGTCGGCAGTTCCTCCCGCGGGGCCGGGGTGGCGTCGGCGTAGCAGTGGAGGCAGCGCAGATTGCAGCGTTTCGTCAGCTCGATGCTCGCGTGCATCGGCCAGTAGGCGTCGCTGGTGCCCGTGATCATCACACCCGTCGGATCGGCCGGCGCGGGCAGGACGTCGATGAATTCCCGGCGCTGCGCCGCCATGAGGAATCCCCAGAAGCCGTCCTCCCCGACCTCGACGGCGTCGTTTGCGCGAACCTGGTCGAGGATGGCCGCGGCGGAGTGCTCGCCGGTGCAGCGCCTGAGGATGTAGCATCCCTGGCGGTTCAGCCAGCTTCCCTTTACCAGGTCGCTCTTCGCGAACGTCCGCAGGTGGCCTGGCTCCGGCATTCGGGTCCACGCCTGCAGGAACCCGTCTGCGGGAGTCATGTGGATCGAGGTCGGGTCCAGGAGGCGCGGATAACAATGCTGAGCGTCAAACATGGTCATGTCCTCTCCGGTCTCACGCGTGACTCGTTCGCACTGGATGTGCGGTCGGACGCCATCGGCGTCGTTGCGTCCGCCTCCGGGGACACCCGGCCGCACGGGCGCTGGCTCGCGTGCCAGGGCCGGAAGCCGATCGGACGCGCGCCGATCGGCTCCCGGGTGAGGCCGAGCCGCACCGGCTCAGTTCTCGAAGATCAGCACGCCGGACAGGGCTTCCCACAGGAAGGCGCCGGTCATCGCGCACAGGCCGCACAGAGCGCAGAGCAGGCACGTGGGGCCGGCGGACGCCTCGGCCGTGAGGAACTCGGGGTTCTCGAGTGGTGTCATGGTTGTCTCCCGTTCAAACGCATGTGAACTGATGAATCAGGCGGACGCCCGCCCGACGACCGCGGCGCGGGCGCGGGCTACTCTTCCCAGAAGATCTCCAGGCCGTGCAGGGCCTGGGCGAGCATGTGCGTGGGGCCGCACAGGCCGCACGCTGCGCAGATGAGGCACAGCGGGCCGGCTTCCGAGGCGGCGGTCAGGAACTCGGGATTCTCGTTCATCGGGTGACCTCGCGTGAAGACGAATGTGCGTGTCGGGCCGCGGAACACCCGCGGCACGAGGGGTCCCTAACGGAACCCCACTACAGGACGTCCATGCGCACCTCCTTTCCGTGATGCGGCAAACCACGCGGCCTCCCGGCCGGAGGTTCAAGCAACGCCACGCAGGCCCCGCACGTCGGCGAGCGCGTCAGCCACGACCTCCTCGCACGATCGGAGGGCACCGCGCTCGGCCAGGGCCCGCACGACCCGGTCGTAACCTGGGAGCCAGTCGTTCGAGCGCGCGCCCGACAGCTCGAGCACGCAGACTGGAGCCCGTGATGCGGCCGCCGTCGCGTCACTCAGCCACTCCCCAAGTCCTCGCCCGGGGAGCGTGGTATCGTCGAGCGAGACGGAGAGCCGGACGACGCCATGACGATGAACCGTGACCGGGGCACGCGCGTCACACGGCCCCTGGAGCAGCCAGCCGAAGCCGAAGTGGCTGAGCGTCCTATCCACGAAGTCCGGCAGGGGCGCCTTCTCGGGAGGACAGTACCCGTGCACCTCACGCGCGATCGCCTGGAGGGTCGGGAGTTCCCGCAGGAGTCCGCCGGGACCCGTATCGCCGCGAAACGCGATGGCGTGAGTCGACTGGCCGCCTAGCATCGGCGAGACCTCGCGGTACAGGCGGCCCGGGACGCAGAAGGTCACTGACGCGTCGTGCCGCGCGGCCAGATCGATCACCGTCGACGCCACCCGCCGGAGATCACCCGACCCGCCGCCATCGCCGGACTGGTCAGCGAAGGTGTGGACCAGGCAGATCGAGCGGTCGTGGCGGCGCGGGACGGATCCGGCAAGAAGGCGGGCGATTGGGGCGCCGTCGGGGAGGACGCGCCAGTGCCGGTGGCTGCCGATCGTCTTTCGGAGCTTCGCGCCGTACCAGGCCTCGACGGCGTCGTACGGCACCGACTCGGCCGGCGTCAGGCAGGCCGCCGTCGGAAAGTAGACGAGCGGCAGGCCCTCGTCGCAGCTGAAGTCGACAATGGCGTTCGCCACGACCCGGTAGGCGGCAGGGGTGAACGCCGCCGGCGTCCGACACGACGCAAGGTCCGCCGCCGCCGGGATCACGTCGACGACGAACAGCCGCTCGTCGAGGGCAAAGAGCGCGGCCGTCGCGACCAATGGCCCCGGTCCGCCCTGCGGCGTCGATCGGAACACGCGGAGCCGGATCGGCGTGCCGCGGTCGACCTCGGCGTCCGTGAACAGCTTGCCCACCGCCGCCGTCATCCCCGGCACCTGTCCCGGGTCCGCGTGCACGACGTGCGGAAAGAGGAGGTCCGGCGGGCATGAGTCGCCGGCGAGCGCGGTGCCATCGATCAGGTATTTCATGTGCGCAGCCTCCGCACGCGGGCGCCCCGCATGCCTCCGGACGACCACTCGGTCCGCGCGGCGGCCCTCCCGATCCGTGGAGGGCTCGCCGGCAGCAGCGGCTTCGATTGGCGAGAACGTCAGCGAGGGCAGATCGGTACAGCGCGTCCGGCGGCGAACGCGTGTCGAGTTGACATGTGTCGTGCGAGGAACGCGGTCAGTCCCGTCCCATCTGGTCGGCGAGGCGAAGGACGGCGCGTCGCACCGCCACGCGGGCTGCGCCGGCCGTCGGCTTCAGCAGGGCCAGCGCCAGCTGCTGGTAGGTGTAGCCGAGTTCGAGACGCGCGATGATGGCCTGGCGGTCGGACACGCGCAGCCGGGCCAGGGCGCGTCGATACCGCTCGTGGTGCTCGCGCGCGATGGTGAGGTCGAGGGGCGACTGGGTCGAATCGGCCCGGTCCTCGTCGAGCCGGCCCATGCCGGGGCGTCGCGCCGCCGATCGGTACTGATCGTTGATCAGATTCCGCAGCGAGCGGCGAAGGTAGCCGCGCAAGGTGCCGCCGTCCCGCGGCTCGAAGCGCCGGACGTGCTGGAGCGTGTGGAGCACGGTCTCCTGCACGAGGTCTTCGGTGTCCACCGCGTTGCGCGCCCACGGCGGCACCCGGCGCCGGGCCCAACGGTGAAGCCACGGCAGGTGCCGCGCGAGCAGGTCGTCGAACGCGCCGCTCTCGCCGGCCTTCACGCGCCGCAGGAGTTCGACCGTGTCCGGCGCGCCCCCTCGGGCAAACGAGTCTCGTGCCTGGTCCTCGGGCATGGATCCACCTCCGGCGTGCCGCGATCACAGATCAAAGAAGGCCAGCACGAGCCAGGCCTCGAGCGACGCGCGCCGCTTCGAGATGACGCGGAGGTTCGCGTTCTGGCCCGTCGTCGCGGCCGTGGTCATCGTCACCTCGACGGTGGTCGCACGGTCCCGCGCCGCCGATTTCATGCCTTCCAGGTCCAGCTCCGCGAGCACGATCCCTGCGGACGCGAATACCTGGCGGCGAATCCAGCGGTACTCGTCCCTGGGAAGATCGGCTCGGTTCATCGCGGCGACCTGCTCCGATTTCGCCTTGAAGTAGAGGGGGCCGATCTCGCCGACCGCGCTGAGCGCCGCCTGGAGGCTCACACTGCCGGTCTGCGCGTCCGCGCCCGCCAGGAGCGCGGTGCGGCGCGCGGTCAGGGTCTGCATCGCCGCCCCCACCACCCTCTGGACGGCCGACTCCACCTCGCCATACCGATCCCACTGCTGAGCGGTCAGCTCCCCCGAGTCCGGCGGCTCGAACACGTCGGTGTTCTGGAGCGACTCCTCGAGGCGGCCGGCGGCCGACACGAAGGTAAGCGGCCGCAGGGCGGGCTTGTAGGTGCGGTAGTACGCGAACGTCCTGGCTACCACCGTCACGAAGAGGAGCACGCCCGCCAATGCGAGGACTGACAGGGCCAGATCTCGTTTCGTGTACGCCATCAGTCACCTCCGACGACATCAGCCCGGAGTCGTACGTCTCGGGCCGGGACCGGTGTCACTCCCCTGGCCCCCATGCGGCGCGACCCAGCGCACGGCCGGAACCAGCTCGCAGGCCGCCAGGTACGCGTCAAACGGCGTGGCCCTCGCCATCGCGCCGGCGGTTTCGGCGCAGGCAGCCGGCGCCGAGCAGGCCTTGCCGAGCGCAGCGCGCAGAAGACGGATGTCGGCGGCGCCGGTGAGGCAGCGTCCAGCCAGCCACCCGACGAACACCGCGCCGACCAGCGCCGTCCACTCGAAGGGCGTGGCGGCCGAGCTCGACCAGAGCACGCTCGTGCCGCCGGCTGCACCGGCACCCACGGCGAGGTTGACGAGCAGTCCGGGGCGCGCCATGCGGCGCCGCCCCTCCACGACGACGCGGGACGGCCACCAGCAGGCGTTGTCGGCCCGCGCGGCATGGGTGACAGCCCCCAGGGCCCCGGCCAGCGAGAACCACACGAGCGAGGAGAGAGGTTCGATCATGGCGCTTCCCGATCCGCGGGACTGTCGACAGACCACCCGGACCGCGACGGGCCGGGCACTCCAGCTACAGGTTGAACGCGGAAGGCGCCGAATCCGTACGATTGCACACTGTCTTCGGGGCCGATGCTTCGGCGGTGACGATCCGGTGTTACCATGGGCCGCGCCACGCGCCTGCGGTTCCAGGCACGTGCCGCGGGGGGCTCATGGCCGAAGGCGACGCCAAGCACCCGTTACCTCCGTCCGCGTCCAAGTCGGAGGACCTGTTGCGTCGGGCCAGGGCCGGGGAGGATCATGCCCTCGAACGGCTCTTCGCCCGATACCTCCCGCGGCTGCGGCGGTGGGCGCACCGGCGAGTCCCATTGTGGGCACGCGACGCGGCCGACACCGACGATCTCGTCCAGGACGCCCTCGTCGGGACCCTGAAGCGGCTCGACTACTTCGAGCCGCAGCGCGACGGCGCCCTCATCGGGTACCTCCGGCGATCGCTCATCAACCGGGTCCGCGACCAGTTCCGCGCGGCCGCCCGCCGGCCGCGCGCGGTGCCACTCGACGATGAGCATCCGGATACGGGCGACTCCCCGCTGGCCGTGGCCGCCGGACATGAGGACCGGATGCGCTACCAGCGCGCGCTGAACCGTCTGAAGGCGGCGGACCGCCTAGCGATCGTCGCCCGCCTGGATCTCGGATACTCCTACGAGCAGCTCGCCCTCCTCCTGAACAAGCCCACACCCGAAGCGGCGCGGCAGGCCGTCCGTCGTGCGCTCTCCCGCCTGGCGGAGGAAATGCAACGTGACTGACGGCGAGCCCCTGGCGCCGCTCGTCGCGGCCATCTGCGATGGCGAGGAGATTGACTGGGCGGCGGCCCGCGCGGCGGCGCGCAATGACGCCGACCGCGAGATGCTGCGGCATCTGGAAACCATCGCCGCAGTGTCGTCCGGGCGGCACCGGCCGCCGATGTCCAGGCGGGCCGTGTGGCCGTCGGTGGCCCGGGCGGCCTCCGCGGTCATCCTCGCGCTCGCGTCGGGAAAGACGATCCTGGCCCTGGCGTGGTGTGTCACGGCGTTGGTCCTACCTGAGCGGCATGCCGGGCCGCCCTGGCCCTTCGTCGCGAGCCTCCTGGTGTTCGGGATGGCTGGCTGGGTGCTCCTCTGGGGCGGCGGTCGCGACCTGCGCGTGCCCCAGCTCGGGGCGCTCTTCGTGGTCATCGCATCCTCGTACTCGGACACGGTGCCCGTCGGACACGAGACCTGGCGCGTCGCGTGGTGGCCCGCCGCGGCGTTGCAGGGCATCACGACCGACGCCTTCCTGGCCTTCGCGCTCTGGATGTTCGTGTCGGTTTTCCCGGCGAAGGCCAGCCGCTCGATGGATCGACTGGTCGGCCAGAGCTTCGCCGTGGTCTCGCTCGCCGTAGGCGTGTGTCTGCTCGCGGCCAACCTGACGTTGCGGCTCCCGACCCTCGCCGGCGCGCTGCCGCCGGGCACGCTCTCGCTGCTGCAGGCGGCCGACAGGTACGCTCCCGAGCGCGGCTACTACTGGCTGACCGTGTTCGGCCTCGCGGCCCCCGCGTTGCCGTATCTCCTGTGGCGGTCGCGCTTCGGCGGCTGCGAGGACCGCCGGCGGGTCGCGTTCTTCACGGGATCGCTGGTCGCCGGCCTCGCCCCGATGCTCGCCGCGGTCCTTCTGTCGCGCTTCCTCCCCTTCTTCGACGATCCAGGGCGTCGGCAGCGGGTGGGCGTCCTGCTCTACGCGGCGCTCCTGGCGATGGTGCCGGCGACCGCCTACTCGGTGTTCGTTCACCGCGTGCTGGACGTCGGGCTCGTCGTCAGGCGCGCCCTGCAGTACCGGATTGCCCGCTACGCCATCTGGGCGACGACCGCCGCGCCGCTCGTGGCCCTGGGAGTGTACGTCCACGAGCGCCGCCACATGGCGATCGCCGAGATCATCGACTGGGAGCGATCGCTGACGCTGGCCCCGGCCGTTGCCGCCGGCGCGCTCGTGCTCGCCTCCCGGCGGCGACTGCTGGCGCTCCTCGATCGCATCTTCCTGCGCGAGCCGCCGAATCACCTGCAGGTGATGGCCACGCTCGAGCAGCGGCTGCGCGAGGCGTCCAGCGCCCGGGAAATCGCGGAGATCGCGGCGCTCGAAATCGACCGCGCGACGCACCCGCAGTCGATCGCGGTCCTCCTGGCCGACCGCACCGGCCAACGCCTGGTCCCGGTGGAAGACGGGGCGCGGCCCCTCGAACTGGGCACCCCGCTCGGCGCGTTGCTCCTGGGCGTGCGACAGGAAATCCAGATCGGCCGCGCCTCGAGCCCCATCTGGGACCTGCTGCCGGACGGGGATCGCGAGTGGCTGGAATCGGGTGGCTTCGTCCTGCTGATCCCGCTCGTGGACCGGGCCGGGCGGCTCGTCGGCGCCGTCGCGCAGGGCGAGACACGGAGCGAGCTGCCGTATTCCAGGGAGGACCGCCTGCTCCTGCGGGTCATGGCCGCCGAGGCGGCGAATGCGATCGAGAACTGCCGCCTGCGCCACCTGCCGGGCCGTCCGGCGTCAGCAACGCCGGAGACGCTCGAGGCCCACGAGGAGCCGGCGGCTCAGTGTCCCGAGTGCCGGCTCGTCTGGCCGACTTCGAGACGCGATTGCCAGTGCGGCGCCAGGACCCAACGCGCCGCGCTGCCGGCGTTCCTGCTGGCCAAGTTCCGCCTGGAGCGGCTGCTGGGGTCGGGCGGGATGGGCCTGGTCTATCTCGCCGTGGACCTGTCCCTCGATCGTCGAGTGGCGATCAAGACGCTGATTCGCCTGAGCGTGGAGAAGGCGCGGAGGCTGGAACGCGAGGCGAGGGCGATGGCGCGGGTGCGACATCCCAATCTCGCCGTGATCTTCGGCGTCGAGCGATGGGACGAGTACCCGCTGCTCATCGTCGAGTACCTGGAAGGCGGGACGCTGGCTGACCGGCTTCGCCAGTCGCGGATGACGCCCCGCGAGGCCCTGAGCCTCGGCGTGGTGCTCGGCGACGTGCTCGACCGGGTTCACGCGTCGGGCATGTTGCACCGCGACATCAAGCCGAGCAACATCGGATACTCCGCCGAAGGCGTGCCGAAGCTCCTGGATTTCGGACTCGCCAGCCTCGTCAGCGACGCTGCGGGCACGCCGGCCGGGGACCTCGCGCTCCCGGCGACCGACGGCCAGCTGCCGACGTCGACGACGGCGACCTCGAGCCATCACCTCAAGGGGACCGTGCCATACCTCTCGCCAGAAGCGGTCGGCGGCGCCGCGCCGGACGTGTCGTTCGATCTCTGGAGCCTCGGCCTCGTCCTGTACGAGTCGGTGGCCGGCATCAATCCGCTCGCCGCGAGCGGCCGCTCGGCGACATTCGAGAACATCCGCAGTGCGAAGGTCCCGGACGTGCGGGTGTTCTGCCCCGACTGCCCGCCCCTCGTCGCCCGCTTCTTCCTCGACGCGCTCGCGGCTTCCCGGGATGTGCGGCCTCCGACGGCCGCCGCCCTACGAGGCCAGTGCCAGCGACTGCTGGCCCAACTGCCCGGGCACGGGCGCTGACCGCTTCCTCGTCTTCTCCTGCCCCATCCGCCGGACGTGGTGCGGCGCCCGCCGTACGAAACCAGGTCCTGTCGCGTTCTCCCTGGTGAGAGGCGGCTGAGTCGCTCGTCAGCCGGGAGAGGATCGGAGATGGATCCCCAACAGGACGTCGACGACATCATCGCCGATTGCTTCCTTGCAGTCGGCCAGGCCATCGGACCCGGCACGCGCCTGACGCCCGAGGCCGTCCTCTGGTGGCAGCGTCGGTACCGCGCGCTCTTCCTTCACGCCCTGTCGGTCCTCGGCAACTCCTGGGATCGTGATCGCGAACGGCTGGTGCAGGTCGGCCGCCACCTGGGCACGCGGGCCGTACGACTCGCCGGCGGCTGCGAGACCATCAACCTGGACTGCGCGGTGAAGGCCTCGCTCGAAATCGAAGCCGGCTGCCTCATGAACGCCCGCCGCGAAAGCGGCTTCCCGGCCTATCCCGTTCCCGGACCAAGCACGCCACACGCGACCTGGGGCTGGCCGACATCAACGACGCACTGACCCGCGGACCGTCAGGACCGCGGGCCCCGGCGAACACGGACGGACTACAAGGAGGATCGACATGCAGCTGACTTCCCACCCGGTGGCGGACTCCTGCCAGCCGTCGGCCGACGTTCCGAGCACGCTGGGCTCGGCATGCTCCCCGTTCCCGACGCCTGCCGAGCGCTCAGCATGGCCGTCGTCCGGCGCGCCGCACGCCGGCGACCGGACGTTCGACCAGGATCTTCTGGCCAGTGTGACGCCGGGCGCGTTTGAGCGCCTCGCACCCGAGGAAGCCGTCGACTGCATCGTGAACGAGTGCTTCTTCGCCGTCGGCCAGGCCGTCGGTCGCGCGAAGGCGCTCGATGCGGAGGCCGTCCGATGGTGGCGGCTTCACTACCGGAGCCGGTTCCTGCAGGCGATGGCCCGGTTCGGCAATCGGTGGACGCTCGACCGGGACAAGGTGGCGGGGGTCGGCCGCCTGCTCGCGGTTCGCGCCATGCGGTACGCGGGCGATAGTCCGTCGATCAGCGTGCAGGCGGCTCGGCAGGCGTCGGCCGACGTCGAGCAGTACTGCACGCTGCATTCGCGGCGCCTGGCGAGGAGCCTCGGCGCCGACCCCGGCAGCGACGACACGCCATGGATCGCGGGCTACTGGTGCCTTCCGCTGATCGGCGAGTCCGGGGGTCGATGACCGATGACGCCGGCGCCGGCCCCGGGGCGGGGGCGGGCCGGGAAAGGCCGTCGCTCGGGCCCCCGCCGCTGAACCGTCCGTACGAAACGGGGCGCCCCGCCGTTCGTCCAGGAACCGGGGCGCGCCGGGGCCCCCCGCGGGTCGGACCGGCGTCGCTTCGGGGGATTCGTACCCTTCGCAGGGAGGAACCATCATGATTCGGCCACTCTGTTATGCGCTCATCTCGGTCGTTGCTTGGTCGTGGGCCACGGCGGGGTCGCCGCTGGCGCAGGATCGCGCCGGCGACGTGATCGCCCAGGCGCGACACGCCATCAGCCGGAACGTCGCCGCGGCCGGCGTGAGCAGCCTGTCGATCGGCGCGAAGGTACGCCGCGTGCTACAGGCGTCGGGCGGCATGGAGGTCACAAGCGACGTGCAGTTGGAATTCCTGCTGCCGGAACGCTTCCGTCGGACGGAGTCGATGACCTTCGGCGCCGTGTCGAGGGAAATCACGATGGGGCTCAACGGCAACGACCTCCTCTGGGACGACGGCGGGGCCGCCGCGCTGCTGGGCCGGGATCCCACCGCCCCGGGTTTGCTGCAGGAGCAGACGAAGCTCGAACTCCGGCGTGAGGCGTTCCGCCTCCTCACCGTCTGGCTGCTCGCGCCGCCTTTGACTCCGCCGGCCGCCATCACGTATGCCGGCGTCGCCGAGGCCCCCGACGGGAAGGCTGACGTCGTCGACGTGCAGGGGGGGCCTGGCGGGCTGGGGCTCCGGCTCTTCCTCGACACGGCCAGCCACCGGCTCCTGATGGCGACCTACGTGTCCCAGGTCTCCGATCCCGATCAGGCCAAGGCCATCAAGGACGCGCTGATGGAGAAGGCGAGGAAGGACCCCCAGAACGCGCGCAAGCTCGTCCTCGCCGCGAGCGAGGACATCGAGAAGCTGCCGAAGAAGGCCATCACGGTCGAGATGCACTTCTCCGACTACCGGGCCATCGGTGGCGTCACGCTGCCGGGCACGATGGTCGTCGACACCGAAGGCCAGGGCCAGGAGGAGTGGACGATCGTGTCGTGCACGCTGAATGCGCCAATCAAGCCGGAGCGATTCGAGAGGCGGTAGGGCTGCGTTACGGAGGCGTGCCATGCGTCGCATTCCACTCATCCTGCTGCTCGCGATCGGCGCGGTGCTGCCGGGCGCGGCGCGATCCGCCGCGCAGCCCGCCGACACCTCGCTACGGGTGACGGTGACAGACGCCACGGGCGCCGTGATCGTCGGGGCGCGGGTGACGGTGCGCCAGCCGGGCGGCGGGGCACGCGAGTCCGTCACCGGCGATCTCGGGGTCGCGGTGGTGACGGGCCTCCGGCCTGCCCCGGCGGATCTGGGCGTCGAGGCGCCCGGATTCGAATCGGCCGCCATCACCGGGCGGAACCTGAGGGCGGGAACGAACCGGCTGGAGGTGCGGCTGGAAATTGCCGGGTTCGCCGTGGCGGTCGAGGTGTCTCGCGACGCGCGGCAGAAGCAGCTCGATCCGCGCGGCGACGCGTTCACCCGCATCCTCACGGCGGACATGCTCGCCCAGTTGCCCGACGATCCGGTGGAGTTCGAAAGGGTCATCCAGCAACTGGCAGGCCCGGGCGCGACCATCCGCGTGAACGGGTTCAGCGCGAGGCTGCCTCCGAAGGGGCAGATCCGGCAAATCCGTTTCAGCCTCAACTCCTACTCGGCCGACGCCCACAGCCTGGGCACGCCGATTGTCGACATCATCACGCAGCCCGGCATCGAGCGGTGGCACGTGTCCCTGAACGTCGGATTCCGGAACGACCCGCTGACCGCCCGTTACGCGTACGCGCCCGCGTCGTCGTCCGAGCAGTCCCGCCGGCTGGGGTTCACGGTGGACGGTCCCGTGTGGGGGGATCACACGACGCTCCTGTTCACGCTCGATACGTCGTCGCTCTCGGACACGCAGACGATCCTGGCCTCCACGCCGTCCGGTCCGTTCGCCGGGCTCGCGAGCCGGCCCTCCGACCGCTCGGGATTCTCAGTGCTGGCGGAGCACGCCCTCACGCCGTCGCACATCCTGCGCGCCGAACTCTCGCAGACCTCGGTGAACCTCCGGAACCTCGGCGTGGGCGGGATGAACCTGCCGGAGCGCGGCTACTCGAGCGAGCAGACCACCCGCGTCCTGCGGCTCTCCGACAGCGGCTCGATCGGCAAGCGCTGGTTCAATGAAGTCCGCGCGCAGCTGGCGTGGACCGGCACCCGGATGCAGTCGCTGACGGCGCAGCCCGCCATCATGGTCCTCGGCGCGTTCAGCGCCGGCGGCGCGCAGATCGGCAGCGAGAGAGAGGCGTGGGAGGTTGAGCTTGCCGACAATCTCGACGTGTCGCGCGGGCGCCACGCCTTCCGCACCGGCGGACTGCTGCAGGGCGGCCGCTACCGGGCCGCCGACCAGGGCAACCGGCTGGGCACCTTCACGTTCTCCGGACTGGACGCGTACCGGGCGGGCACGCCGGCCAGCTTCACCAGGCGCGTCGGCGACCCCCGCGTCGACTTCGCCTTCTACCGCGCGGGCTGGTATCTGCAGGACGACATCAAGGCGCACAAGAGTCTCACGCTGGGCGTGGGCCTGCGTCACGAGATCCAGAGCCACATCGAGGGGCGCATGAACCTGTCCCCGCGGGTCGGCATCACGTGGGCGCCGCTGCCGAACGGGGCGCTGCTGGTGCGCGCCGGCGCCGGCCTGTTGTACGACTGGTTCGATTCATCGCTGTACGAACAGACGCTGCAGATCGACGGCCTCCGCGCCTACGACGTCGTCATCACCAACCCAGGCTTCCCGGATGCGCAGAGCGGCGGCCTGTGGACCGAGCTGCCGCCCAGTCGGTACCTCGCGGCTCCCCATCTCCGCCTGCCGCGCACGCTGAGCACCTCGGTGGCGGTGCAGCACCAGTTCAGCCCCACGACATCGCTCGTGACGAGCTACACGCACCAGCGGGGAACCGGACTGTTCAGCGGCCGAAACCTGAACGCGCCCCTTCCGGACGGCGCGCGGCCGGATCCGACCCTGGGGATCGTCCTCCGGGTGGAGTCCGCCGGACACTCCCGGCTCGATCGGTTCGACATCGTCGTCTCGCGCGTGGGGATGAAGCAGGGCCAGTCGTCGTACCTGCTGTCGGGCTACTACAGCCTGTCGCGGCAGATGACCGACACCGACGGTCCGTTCCGCCCGCCCTCGGACAGCTACCACCCGGCCGCCGACTGGGGCCCGGCCGTGTCTGACGTACGCCACCGCCTTGTCGGCATGGCCAGCGTCTCGCTGCCGAAGAACTTCAGGGTGATGACGACGATGTCCTTCACTTCGGCCGCGCCCTACAACATCACGACCGGGTACGACGACAACCACGACACGGTCTTCAACGACCGTCCGGCGGGCGTCGGCCGGAACAGTGCCCGCGGGGCCGCCGCGCTCGATGTGACGGCGCGCGCCGGCTGGACGTGGGGCATCGGCAAGGCCCCCGCGAAACAGACGGACATCCCCAATCTCCGGCGCAGGGCGCGCGACGCCCAGAGGGATCCGCTCGGCGCCGTGGCCGGCGCATTCGGCAGCCAGGCGCACCGCTACCGGCTGGAGTTCTACGCCCAGGCCTCCAACGTCCTGAACCGCGTGAACCCCGTCGGCTTCCGCGGCGTGCTCACGTCGCCGTACTACGGCCGGGCGACGGCCTCCCTGCCCCCTCGCCGAATCGAACTCGGCGCGCGGTTCGACTACTGACCAGAGGGAACCATGGCACACGCGACGAGCGGGATGCCCGGGGCGACGTCGTTGCCCAGCGACGTGCGTGAGGCGCTGTCGCTGCTGCACAAGGGCCGGGAGACCGCCTCGCCACGCCTGGCCGATCTCCGCTGGCTCTCCGGGTACGCGCGCGCGCACCTCGGGCGCGCCGCCGCGGCGGCTTGCTGCATGGCGGTGGTCGCGGGGGCCGGCGCGGTGTCGCCCGTCCTGATGATGACGGTGATAGACCGGATCCTGCCCGCGCGGAGCCTCCCGCTGTTCGATCTCCTCGTCGCGGGCCTCCTCGCCCTGCAGTTGCTGCGGCCCGCCTTCTCATTCCTCGCGGGCTACCACTTCGTGGTCCTGGGCCAGTCGGTCCAGGCCGCGGTCCGCGAGGACCTGTTCCGCCGGCTGGTACGGCTCCCGCTCGCGTTCTTCGAGCAACGGCAGTCGGGCTACCTCGTGGCGAGGCTGGCGGAGGTGAACGCCATCTCGGCGCTCTTCTCGCAGGCCATGCTGACGCCGGTGCTCGGGCTCATGGAGTTCGTCTTCAGCCTGTCGATGATGCTGTACATCAGCTGGCCGCTGACGATGGTCAGCACGCTGCTGCTGCCGGTGTTCTATCTCGTCGCCCGCTTCCAGGGGCGCGGATTCCGCACCGCCGCCCGCTCGTTGATGGAACAGGGCGCCCAGGTCTCGCAACGGTTCCAGGAGTCGCTCTCCGGCATGCAGACCATCAAGGAGTTTGGCGCCGAGGAGCGGGAATCCTGCCGGGTGGCCGATTCACTTCGCCAGCTCCTGCGGAAGGGAATCGTGCAGTCGATCATCCAGGCGCTGGCCACTGAGTCGGTGACGACGGCGGTGGGGGTGATGGGCCTGGTCATCCTGTGGGTCAGCGGACGCGGCATCATGGCCGATCGGTTCACGATCGGCGCGTACGTGGCGTTTACGGCGTATCTGGTCAAGTTCCTCGTGCCGGTGCAGGCGGTCGCCGTGATGAGCATCAGCCTGCAGACCGCGTTCGTCGGTGTGCGCCGGCTGTCCGAGCTGATGCAGCAGATGACCGAGGACGCCGACCCGCGCCGGGTCGAATCGCTCGCTGCGGTGAGGGGACACATCGTCATCGACGACGTGCACTTCCGGTACGACGGGAACGACGGCAGCGAGGCGCTCGCGGGGGTGACCGCGGAGATCCTGCCGGGCGAATGCGTCGCGATCGTCGGGCCCAGCGGATCGGGCAAGACGACCCTGGTCAGGCTGCTGCTCGGCCTGTATCCCGTGTCCGGCGGCGCCATCCGCATCGACGGGCACGACATCCGGTCGGTGCACCTGCGCGATCTCCGGGACGCCGTCGGCGTCGTCTCGCAGAACGTGTTCCTGTTCAACGACACGGTGCGCCACAACATCCTCTACAGCCGCCCCGAGGCGGACGACGCGCAGATGATCGCCGCCGCGAAGGCGGCCGACGCCCACGGCTTCATCATGGCGCTTCTCCAGGGCTACGACACGGTCATTGGCGAGCGCGGCGCGCGGCTGTCGGGAGGGCAGACCCAGCGGGTGTCGATCGCGCGCGCGCTGCTGCGGGATCCCGCGATCGTCGTCTTCGACGAGGCGACGTCGCAGCTCGACGGCGAATCGGAACAGCGCGTCTGGAGGGAAGCGGAGCGGCGTCTCCGCGGCAAGACCCGGATCGTAATCTCGCACCGTCTCACCCCCGTCGTTCGCGCCGATCGCGTGATCGTGCTTGAGCACGGCCGCGTGCTGGCGTGCGGGCGGCACGCCGACCTGCTCGCGAACGAGCCCCGGTACCGCTGGATGTTCGGGGCGGCCGCGGAGGCCGTGTGACCGCCGGCGGGAACAGGCCCGAGGCGAAGACGCGCATGCGATCGAGTACCCGGAGGCGCTGGCGGGCGAAGCGCCAGCGCAGTCCCGCGGCGCAGGCACTGCGCGCGCGGACCCTCGTCGCCGTCGACTCGGGGAACTGCGACAGCGTGGGGCGCGAGTGGGGGAGGAGGGAACTCGTATGAGGTACTTCCGACTTGAACCGGACGTCACGCTTCAATTGGGCGCGTGTGCCGGCGCACTCTACGCTCTTGGTCGGCGGTCCGTGCTTGACCTCAGCCCTGATGAAGCCAGAATCGTCCGCGACTGCGAACGCGGGTTGCCACTGGAACAAATCTCGGACGGCGAGTCGGATGTCAATGCCCTTGTCAATCGCTTGAAGCGCGCGCACCTTGGGCGGTACCTCGAGCGTCCTATCGTGGTTGATCGATACGTGCATGCCACCAATGCGAGGGTGAAGGGGTACTACGAGCCACCACTGGCACTCGACGCGGTGTATCTCCAACTCGCTTCCCGATGCGATCTGTCGTGTACGGACTGCGACACCCAGGAGTTCGCCACTTGGCAAGGGTGCCACTCGTGCCAGCCCTGGCCGGGAGTTCTCCCAGGTGCCTCGTGGACGCGAGAGGCTTTGGACGATGTGGTGGATCAGTTGGCGCCCCTTCAGATTGGGCACGTGTACGTTGCAGGGGGGAATCCCCTCTTGGAAGAAGACCTCCTCCGGCACGTCGTCGAACGGGTTTCCAGGTGGAAGCGGCCGGCGGCGGTGATAGTGACGACCAATGGACTCGGTCTATCCGAGGAGCTTGCGCGCTGGATGACGGCGCGCGGCGGCGCCTTCAACTTCGTGCGGCTCGCGCCTGACCGCTCGGTGTCCGAGCGTGTATCACAATCCTCAATCGCGTACGACGCCGTCGAGTCGGCAATCGACTGCTGCCGAACTGCATCGGCGAAGTTCTATCTCACGCTTCGATTGTCGGAACAGATCCGGATCACAGGCGAAAGGTGGCGGGCAAAGGTCAGCAGCCTCGGTGCCGAACGCGTCCTCCTGACGGAGAGGGTGAGACCAGTCTCCCGATCTGACAGCCATGTGTGGCCGCTCAAGGCTCTCCGAACGACTGAACGGACTCGCGTGCCCCAAGTCGGACCTAAGGAGATGTTCGCGAGGCGCCACGTCAACCACTGCCTGGACCGCGGGATTGCCGTCGCGGCGGATCGACAGGTGCGAGCCTGCTCGATGCTCGAGGAGCGGCTGGGCGACCTGGCTGCCGAACCGCTCCAGCGGGTGTTCGCCGATCGGCGTGTGGACCGCTACTGGCAGATGACTAAGGATTCGATCGCAGGTTGCCGCCAGTGTGAATTCAGGTACGCCTGTGTTGATTGCACGGCCCTGGACCTCTGGCGCACTGCTCTACCGAAAGCCGGGCTACTGACGTGCGGCTACGACCCAGAACACGGCGCCTGGGCGAACGGCGAAGCCTCATCCCCGAGGGCCAACGCGGCCTCTACTGAATCCAAGGGAAGGTGAGCATGCGGATACTCGCCACTATCCCGTTCGAGTCGGACAGCGGGAACCAGTACTTGTACGACGATAACACCGGGATGGTGTTTCCCGCTGCCGACTCCTTGAACGCCCTCCTCGAACTCCACGCCGGTCTCTCGCTCGAACAGGCGGTTGGCCGTCTGAGAGGACGGTACGACATTGAACGCCTCGCGGAGGACGCCGAGTTCATCCGCCACTGGAACAGCGTTTATGGTGCGTTCTATCGTGCGGAGGAAGTCCCGCCAGAACTCGGCAGCCGGATGCGCAATCTCACGTCGGGTGACGTGGAGGATTACCTCGACGCGAGTGGCACGCGACAGCTGATCCTCATTCTTACCGAGGACTGCAACCTGCGGTGCCGCTACTGCGCGTACTCCGACGAGTACCCACTGAACCGCAATCGGACCTCCGCCGCCATGTCGGTCGAGATTGGACGCCGCGCGATCGATCAGTTCTTCGAGCGCGCCATCCGGTCGCTTCCGCGCAATCCCTGGCAACGGCTAGCCGTCACCTTCTACGGGGGAGAGCCGCTGCTGGCACACGATACTCTGCGTACGCTCGTGGCGCACGCCGAAGCGACGGCACCGTGCCCGCTGCAGTTGGCAGTCACGACCAACGGAACACTGCTCAGCCAAGACCTAGCCGGGTTTCTGGTCGACCACAACTTCAGCATTCTCGTGAGTCTGGATGGAGATCGCGCGAACCACGACCGCAATCGTGTGTTCGCCGACGGAAGGGGGTCCTTCGACGCTGTCGTCGAGAACCTGCGCCGCTTCCGGCAACAGTTTCCGACCTACGCCCGTATCCACCTCATCACGGTGATCGACTGGGGAACTGACGTGCGCGGGCTCGATCTGTTCTTTGAGGAACACAAAGACGACCTCCCTGAGCTGCAACGCGCGGGGGGCGTGACAATGGAGGGCACGAGATACTACGACCGGTTCTCGGACGAAGAGCACCAGGCCCATGCGCTGGCGATCAGGGAAGCTGAGGGCCACTACTTCCGGGCGGAGGCCGACGGCACGCCGCCTCACAGGGTCGGCCGCCTCCTCTGGGGCACACGGGCGATGTCCCTCAGAATGCGTCGCCGCGGTGGCAACGGGATGAGCGGGATGATCCCGTTCTCGGGTGCGTGCGTCCCGGGCTCTAAGCTCGCGGTCCGGGTCGATGGCAGCTACGACATGTGCGAGCGTGTAAACGGGACGATGCCGATCGGGCATGTGGACACTGGCATAGACGTGGCCAGCGTGGCTTCCATCGTGCGCGATTACAACGCCCAAGTCGGATCGGCGTGCTGGGCGTGCCCCGCGACGAAGCTATGCGGCTTGTGCATGGCAGCGTTCAACCGGGACGGTCGTTTCGAGAGGGCAGAAGAGCCTTGTAGGCGCGCGATCGCCAATGTGCGCCGGACGCTCACCAAGGTGTATTCCGTGTTGGAAGCTCGGCCGTCCGCATTCGCCGAGTTCCGTGATATCGACGAAGAGGTCAGGTTCATTACGTCATGACGGCCTGCCGGGGCATGGATGATCGGCGCGCGAGACTCAGTGGTGCGACTTCCGTTGGCCAGGCATGACATGAGAACAGCGTCTCCCCTCAATGGTTGAGGGGCGATATGAAAGGGAGGGCGTCCATGGATACGTTGAGAACTGAGTCGGAAGCAACGGCGGACATTGGAGGGTACTGGTGCTGGCTGTTCTGTGTCCTCACCGAGTATACCTACGAGTTCCAAAGCTCGATCAACCCCTGATCACCGGGTGCCGCCGGGCCGGAGAATGGCGGTTCGGCCCAATAGTCGAGCCGATTGATGAAGGGAGAGCATCATGGAGACATTGAAGACTGAGTCGGAGGAAGCATACGCAGCGGGGCCTCTCTGCCTGATGCTGTGCATGTTCAGTTCGGCCACGCTGGAAGAAGGCTCGAACTGGCAACCCTTGTAGGAATGGAGGTTGTTCACGCCGCGCCGGAGGTCGGCCGGTGAGGGGACCGCTCTTCGGGCCGCTCTCGATCGCGACGATGCCAACGACGCATGTGGCGGGCGGCGCCCGTCACATGCGTCGAGTCTCGGCTTCCGAAGCTGAGATATGCGGCCTCTGTCTGGGCAGCCGCCGGACGCGGCTGAGTGGTCCAGACCGCCGCGGGCGGAACCGGGGCCTGTCGAACGAACCGTTCGGGATGGGCCGCGTAAGCGGGATCGAGCGCGGCGTGGCGCCGAGCCAGGACGACGGGGACCTCGCCGAAGTCGACCACCGTGGACGTCAGCAGCCCGAGGCTCGAGTGACGGTGGTGGTCATTGTACCACGGCAAGAAGAGCTGGCCGAACGTGTGTGCGTCTACAGTAGCCCGGAAGCGATCCCGGAAGTCGGGCCCGTACTCCAGCGTCCGAAACCGGCTTTCGGAGGACGGGTTGTCGTTAAACACTGACAGGCGATTGTGACTGTGGGTCTTGTGGACCTTGGTACAAGAAATGCGAGTACTATGAGAAGTGACGTACGTGCTGTGATAGCGTGCTTCGTCCGTACATTTAACGTGCCTGGGTGACCAGGACGCGTATGCATGTCGAGACGAAGCCCGCTTGTCATCGGTCCGTCCGACGATGAGCGTGCCGCGTTGGATGTGCGCGAGCAGGAATGTGCGCCACCGCATCGAGAGGCCGTTCGAGCCAAGATCTTCCTGCTCGCCACCGCGGGCCTGGGCAATGACGACATCGCGGCGCGGGTCGGCTTCCAAGGCCAGATCGTGAGCGAGTAGCGGAAGCGCCTCTTCTTGGAACGCCTCGCCGGCCTCGACAAGCAATCGCGGGGCGGGGATCCAGCGCGCTTCTCCCCAAGCGTCGTAGTCGAGGCCGGGCGCCTCGCGTGCAGGATACCGGCGGCCAGCGCGTCGTTGGCCGCGTCGTGCTGCTCGCTTTGGGCACCGCAAACAGGCTGTTCGGCCCGCTGAATCCAATCGGTCGCACGTTAAGGAAAGTGTCCGCTTCCGGGGCATTGGCGTCAACGAAGAGAAGGGGCGATCTGCGGCCTGTCGGATGACGAGCTGGCAGTCATCTCGCTCGGCCGCTTTCAGAAGTTGTTTGGCGCGCGAGCCAGAACCCAGCTGGACGTCAAGCCCGTCAGCCCGGATGCGGTAATAGGTGCGATCGAAGACGTCATTGTCGCTTTGCGGATTGAGCGGCGACTAAAGCCTAAAGGAGAAGGTAACTTCGGCATGTTCACGTCGGATTCACTTCCGGCAATCTGGGACGAAGTTACCAGCGGCATCTTCGCCCCTCTGTTAGGCGTGGTCGCGCTGTCGCTCGTCGTGGGCGGCATCGTCATCATGAACACCATCATCATGGTCGTGGCCGAGCGGACCTTCGAGAGCAGGCTGCACAAGGCACTGGGGGCGCAGCGTCGCGACACCATGTTCCAGGCGCCTGCCGAGTCGGTGACCCTGTCGGTTGCCGGTGGCATGATCGGCACCACGCCGGGCTTCCTGCTCGCGTGGATTGTCTCCATCGCCAGTCCGCTTCCGGCGGCCGTGCGACCTTGGTCCGTCACACTCGGCATCGGCACTCCTGCCGTTGTGGGCCGTGTCTTCGGCGTCCACCCGGCCTTGTGGACCGCCCGGCTCGATCCGATCGAGGCTTTGAGGAGAGAGTAGCCATGGCCATGCGGCTCGCGTTGTTTGCCGACATCGTCGGCAT
>Ga0315273_10001944_pt1 | contig 24033 bp, 22 predicted proteins | sample YL17G02_0_MG_FD_205753 | JGI IMG/M metagenome (GOLD analysis project Ga0315273, IMG submission 205753) | Sediment microbial communities from Yellowstone Lake, YNP, Wyoming, USA - YL17G02_0 | ecosystem: Environmental > Aquatic > Freshwater > Lake > Sediment | place: USA: Wyoming | collected...
TCCCCCTCATTGCCACCACCATGCTTTTGCCCCTACACTTATCTTACAAGCTGATTGGGTGAGTGGGTAGGTGGCTTTCTATTCTCGGAACAGTGGCTTTTTTCAGCGGAATACGCAAAATGGTCGCATGAGAAAAGAAATCGGTGAAGGAGAACCTTCTTGAAGCGGCCATCGGAGCACATGCGGCCTTTACCTTGGGGGATGAGGCCCTTTCCCTGCTGTCGGAGGCCATCAGCGCTACTGGGAGCGGAATTCACATTCACGCCGCGGAGGACAAGTACGATTCAGCCGCAGCCCATCATCTCTATCAGATGGACATCAGGCAGCGGCTGGAAGTCAGGAACCTTCTCAATGCGAAGACGATCTGTGCCCATGGCGTTTATTTGACTGATTCCGATATCGAGAAGCTGAACGATGTGGCGGCCGACGCCTGGTACACGGCGCCGCCCACGGCATCCTGGTGCAAGAAACGCCGGGGGATATCACCATGATCAACCAGGCGGCCGTGGAAGCGGAGGCCAAGCGCGCCCAGGGGGGCGCCGGGGTCAAGGCCGTCCGCTGAGGCTAGTACGGCAAATAGCCGTGCTGGGGGCCGCGATAGCTTCGCTGCTGCAATAGCAGTAGCGGCAGGTCAGTGCGCCGCTCCTATCCGCCTGGAGATTTCATCCGCCGCTTTGGTAACTAACTCCCGGTAGCGGGGAATCTCGCTGTTGGGCAGCCGCACCGAGGGCATGGAAATGCTCAGCGCGGCGATGGTCGCCCCATGGTTGTTGCGCACGGGTGCGGCCACGCAGCGCACGCCCATCTCGTGCTCCTCGTCGTCGAAGGCGAAGCCATGCTGCCGGATGCTGTCCAATTCCTTGGCGAGCAGGGAACGGTCGGTGATGGTGTGGTCGGTGAAGCGCCGCAGGCCTTCCCCGTTCAGGATCCGCTCCACCTGCTCGGGCGGAGCATGGGCCAGAAGGAGCTTGCCTACGCCCGTGCAATAGGTCGGGGCGCTCTGCCCGATGCGTGAGGACATGGATACCCGAAGCGCCTGCGTCGATTCGAACTTTCCCAGATAGACCAGCCGGCCGTCATCCAGGACGGCGAGGTGGACCGTTTCGTGGGTCTGCTCCGCAAGCTGCTCCAAAATCGGATGGGCCTGTTCCCAGAGCTCCATGCGCCCCAGAACATACGACCCCAGCTCAAAGAGCTTCAAGGTCAGGCTGTATTTCTCGTTGGAAACATTCTGGTGGACGTAACCCAGGTCCTTCAAGGAGTTCAGGAACCGGTACACCGTGCTTTTATGTATGCCCGCACACTCGGCCAGCTCGGTTACCCCCATCTCTTTCTGTTGAGCTAACGCTTCGAGCAGGCCCATAGTCTTGTGCACAGCTTTCACGGATTCCAATCCTGCCATATTCTTATTTCGAGGGCTCACTTGACGATGGGGGTCTTGGTTCGGTCGAAAGTCAGCGTGACGCCTATGATGACCATGACGCCCAGAATGGTCTGCTGGAGATACTGATCTATGCCAACGACGGTCATCCCGTTGTCCAGCATGCTCATGAACAACGCGCCGAATACAGTGTTGATGACACCTCCCGTGCCACCGGTAAGCGCTGTGCCGCCTACGACGACTGCTGCGATGGAGTTCAACACGTACGCGGTCCCAACGACTGGATCGCCGCCGTAGCGGATGGAAGACATCGTGATGCCCACGAACGCGGCACCCAGCCCTGACAGCATGAATGCGATGTTGCGCGTCTTCACGATATTGATACCCGACATCCAGGACATCTTGATGTTGCTGCCGATGTAGAAAATGTTGCGGCCGGTGCTGGTGAAACGCAGGATCACGTAATAGAGAATCAATACCGCGAGTCCGACATAGAGGACGTTGCTCACCTTGAACAGCGATCCGTTGACGATGTCAACCACGCTGTACAGCGCAGGGGCGAGGTTCACCGGTCTGGGCGACACGAGGTACGCAAGGCTCGTGAGAATGCCGCCGGTCCCCAGGGTCGCAATGAATGAAGGGATCTTTATCCGGGTGAGGATGATCCCATTGATGTATCCGGCGAGCACTCCCACAAGAATGCACACTGGATACGCAAAGTATCCTATCGGCTTTATCAGAAGAATGAAGGCGACGGAGATGAACGAGACCAACCCGCCGACGGAAAGGTCGATTCCGCCAACGAGGATAGTGCACATCTGGCCCAGGGCGACCATCAGGAGGATCGCGGAGAAGCTGATGATTGTGTTGAGGTTGTATGGAGTCAGGAAGTTCGGATTTCCCAGGTAGAAGAGGAGCCCTACAATTCCCAAAAGCGCGACTGTGATATACACCGGAGGAATCTTCCATTTCCGTGTTAGTCGTTTTCTCGTTTCCGGTTGGTCCCCTTGCTTCATTGCAACCACTGTAATTCTCCTCGCTCTGGAATTCAGACGATCAGGCTTATGATGTCCTGCGGGTTCGGTTTCATTTTCGGTGAGCTGTCGACCTCCTTCACGAGCCGGCCGTCCTTCATGACCAACAGGCGGTTTGCCAGACCGATGTCCTCCTCCAGGGTGTCGCACATCATGAGCATTCCTATCCCTTCCTTGGCGAGCTTCCGCATGAGCTTGTAGATCTCATCCTTCGCCCCGACGTCGACCCCGCGCGTGGGATGATCGAGGATCAGCAACCGGACACGAGAGCTGAGCCATTTCGAAATAACCGTCTTCTGCTGGTTGCCGCCGCTGAGATTGGAGCACAGTGTGGCAATCGACGGCGTCTTGATCTGACATTCGGCGACCCAGTGGCGCGCGTTCTTCCTCTCGCGCGCCGGGCTCAGGAAACCTCCCGCTTTCAGGCGATTGAGAACAAGAAGGTTCACGTTCTCCGCCACGTTCATCATGAGCGCGAGGCCTTCGCTGCGGCGATCGATCGGGATATGACCGAGTCCCGCCCGCACGGCGCTGCTGGGAGACCCACTCGGAAGCTTTCGCCCGTCTAGCGTTATGCTGCCGGCGTCGGCCCTTTCTAGCCCTGCGAGGCATTTGCAGACTTCCTCCTTGCCCGAGCCAACGAGTCCGATCAGGCCGACGATCTCCCCCTCCCCCACGGTGAAGCTGAGCGGCTGAAACGATCCCGCCTTTCTCAAGTTCTCCACTCTCAGGATCTCTTTTTCGCCTCGCGTTCGCTGCTCATCCTCGTGAAAGCGATCCGCTGAGAACGAATGCCCCACCATCAGCTGTTCTACCTTCAGGAGGCGCGCCTCAGAAGCGGCCATTTCTGTGACATTCTTCCCATCCTTCAGGACGACGATCTTGCTGCAGTTCTCAACGATCTCCTGGAGACGGTGAGAGATGAGAACGATCGACACCCGCTTCTTGATATCCTGCAGGATCGAGAACAGCGTCTCCCTTTCCTTGTCAGCCAAGACCGTGGTCGGCTCGTCCAGGATCAGGACCGGATTGTCGTGTCCGTAAACTTGCGAAAGCCACAGCAAGCGCGCGATCTCGACCATCTGCCGCTCCGCCGGGCTGATCTCTGCAACCGTCAAGTCCACGTCGATGTGGAGCTTCATCTGGGTCAGGAGCTCCCGGGCGGCCGCACGCATTGAGCGCAGGGACAAAATGCCAAGCTTGCGGAAGTCCGCTTCATGGCAAAGGAAAAGGTTCTCCGTGACGGAAAGGTTGGGAACCAGGGAACCCTCCTGAAAGACCATGCCGATTCCGTTCCTGATTGCATCGGAAGGGTTCTTCAGTGTGATCGGCTCACCATGAAGCTTGATCGTCCCCCCATCCGGTTGGATGAGCCCGATCATGATCTTCATCAGCACCGATTTCCCTGCGCCGTTTTCACCCACCAGCCCTACCAGCTCATTACGGCGAATCGTCAGGTCAACCCTGTCGAGCGCCACAACCCCAGGAAACTCTTTCGTAATCTGGCATAGCGCCAGCACAGCTTCCTGGTTGGCGCGGTTGCTCGTGTCATTCATATTCCCGCCTTGTCCTACTTGATGAAGCCGAGCTTCTTCCTGTCCAGGGTGAGAGCGACGGCGCCGATAAGAACGATGCCATTCACTGCCTGCTGCGCGTATGGGTTCACTTGCATCAGGACGAGACCGTCATTGAGCGCCGTGACGATCAGGGCGCCGAGAGCGGCGTTTTTTGCCCCCCCAAGCCCACCGGTCAGGGCTACGCCGCCGACGGCGACTGCAGTGATGGTGGGAAAGAGAAGGCCGTTTCCCATCCGCGATGTCGCGACGCCCAGCCGGCAGGCAAAAAGGAGCGCTCCGAGCCCGTATATGATCCCCGCGATCGTGAAGACGGCGATCTTGATCTTGACGACCTTGACGCCCCCCTGCTGGGCTATGGCCTCATCGCCGCCGATCGCGTACAAATACCGCCCGAATTGCGTGCGGTTCTGTATGAACTGCATAATGACGGCAAGAACAACCGCGAGAATTGCAATCTGAGGGACGCCGAAGACCATCCCATTGATGGCGTTGAATATCCTCTCGTCGAGAATTATGACATTGACCGCCCTGTTTATGTAAACAGCCATCCCATAGAGTACCCAGCTCATCCCGAGAGTGGCGATAAAAGACGGGATTCTCAGCCCAGTGTTCAGCAGGCCGCTGATCACCCCCGCGACTCCCCCGATCCCCATGGAAATGGGGATTATCCATAGTCCCACATCATTGGTATTGAACTGATTCCGCATGAGAAGCCCGACGAAAACAGCACACAGTGCCGCCACGCCCTGCACAGAAAGATCGATCCCTCCGAGGACGACAGTCAAGTGCAGCCCGATGGCGAGAATTGTGGGAATCGCCGCAAGGCTGAGAATGACCTGAATATTGGCCCAGGAGAGATACTTGCCCTTCGTCCCGATGGCGAACACGCCGACGAGGATCACCAGAGAGAGGATCTGGGCAACTGTGCCGGTGCGCCGAAGCCACACACCCACGGCCGCAAGAGGAGCGGGGAACCGTTTCCGCAACGAGACGAGGCGACTCAACCTGTCACTCACTCTTATCATGAGTTGTGGCCCCTTCCTTTGACAAGCATAGATCGGATGGAAAATCCTCCGCACGGCGGCGAAGAGCCCGTCGTGCGGAGGTTCGTCTATTCGAGCAAGATCAAGCCTCTACCCGTGCCTGATCTGCCGTCACACCGTTAGGGCGCTTCTCCCGCCCACTTCGCGAAGAAATCCGACAAATCGTACGTGGGCATCTTCTTGATGTACTCGTTCACGAACTTGTCCACGTTTGCGCGGTTCACCTGAACCCCAGGGATCAACCAGCTGCGGTACTTCGCGGGGAGCTTCTTCACATCAAGCTTTCCATCCTTCGCCGCGAGGCACATGGTCAAGCCAAGCTGTGCCTGGTACCTCGAGTCCTGGAATTCCGTCGAGATCATGTATCCCGCCTTGATTGCATCGAATGCCTCGGGGTTACCATCAGTACCGGTCACGAGGATCTTCCCCGCTTTCCCGGCCTCCTTCAGGGCCTGGATGGCGCCCATGCCCATGTTGTCGTTCGCGCACCATACACCGTCGACGTCCGGGTACGCGGCAAGCAGTGCCTTCGTGGCGTTGTAGGCCTTTGTCGTGTCCCACTCCGCGCCTTCCCACTGCAGAAGAGTCACGCCAGGAATCTCCTTCAACGCTTTCTGGAGACCCTGGAATCGGCCGATCGCCGCATTGTTGGCCAACATGCCCTGAATGGCGATGATCTTGCCCTTGTTCGGGGTCTTGAAGGTCTTGAACAGCTCCTTGGCATTGTAGTATCCTTGGCCAACAGCGTCGAATGCAATGTGCGATACCCAGTGCGGGTATTCTTGCACCTTCACGTCAGGCGGCTTGTTCCACCAGTTAATCCAGTACGCACCTGCAGCCTCGAGCATTTTGGCGATAGGGACAACGTCGGGCGCCTCGTTGGGGTCGCAGCTCACAACCATGTTGCCGCCCGTCTTTGCTATCTCCGCCCTCAGGTCTGCGAATTGCTTCTGACTGTTTCCTTCACTGGACAGAACGTCGACAGGCAATCCCAGCTTCTTTCCCAGTTCTCTTGCTCCTACCGCGTAGTTCGCGTGATACGGGTTGTCCAGTCCCCTGATCATTACGACGAGCGTGACCTTGGCCTGGGCGCCGACAAAAAGAGTGACAGAAAGGATCAGACCCAGCGCGAGCACCAACACGACCAGAAATTTTCGCCTCATTCTTTTTACCCTCCTTGGGTTTTCTGATAACTCCACGTTTTGCAGTAGCACACCCTTTCGGAACCACGTATCTGGTTACGCCCAATCTTTTCTCTTACCCAGACACCTCCTTTCTCCGGCGGAGAGATCCTTTTCTACTGAGCCGTCAAGCCGCCGTCTATCACAAGCATAGAGCCGGTCATGAACTCGGCATCATCCGATGCGAGGTAGAGCGCCGCCTTTGCGACATCATCGGGCGTGCAGACCCGGCGGAGAGGCTGCCAGTTGCGCTTTTCCTCCGTCTGGTTCCCACCGGGCTTGTAATGGGCGACTACGGAAACTCCCTGGGCTGTGTCGGTCATGCCAGGGCACAGGCAATTGACACGCACGTTGAACGGCGCGAAATCCAAGGCCATGCTCCGCGAGAGATTCACGATCCCGCCCTTGGACGCCGCATAGGAGGAAGCGTCTGCCGCGCCAACCAAGCCCGCGACCGACGAAACGTTGATGACTACCCCCCATTTTCGTTCCATCATGCCAGGCAGAAAATGCCGGGAGACCAGAAACATGCCTTTCAAGTTCGTATCCAGAACGCTGTCCCACGTTTCCTCATCCAGGTCGATGACCCGGCCCGGTCTCCAGATGCCGGCATTGTTCACCAGGATGTCAACTTTCGGGTAATCCCTGAGGATCTGCGCGGCGGCCTTGGCGACCTGGTCCGACTTGGACACGTCGGCGACGTAGAACTTGCAGTCTCCGCCCTGACTGCGAATGCTCTGGCAAGTCTTCTCGCCGCGGGCGGCGTCTCTGCCGATCAAAGCCACGCGTGCGCCTTCCCGGGCAAAAAGACTCCCGATCGCGGCCCCGATGCCAATGGTGCCTCCTGTTACCACTGCAATCTTGCCCTCTAGCCTCATGGTTTGCCCCCCTCAATCCTTGGAGTCCCGCAAGCTTCTGATGGTCTCGCGGCATTTCTCGGTGAACAGGCCCACATCTACCGAATAGCACAGGTACTTCACGCCCGCCGCGCGCCACCTCCTGGCTCCTTCGATCGTGTCAACGAAAGTCCCCACCACTACGTTGTGCGTCAGGCACTCATCCACAATTCTGCTCATCGCCTCCGTCACGCGAGGATTGTCAACATCGCCCGGGACACCCAACGACTGCGAAAGGTCATAGGGACCGATAAAGATGATGTCCACACCCGATACTGAGAGGATCTCCCGGATATTCCTGACGGCCTCCACGCCTTCTAGCTGCAGGACGATGAGCGTCGTGTTAGCGTGGGCAAAGTAATCGTAGCGGTCGAGCGACGAATAGCCGGCCGCTCGGACGAAGCGGCACACCCCTCTCATGCCCTGGGGAGCGAAACGCGCCGCCTGCACAACCCGCTCCGCGTCGCCTTTGCAGCCGATGCTTGGAGCCTGAATCCCTCCGGCTCCCACGTCCAACACCTCGGAAATCTGGGACGGGGTATGCGCTTTGACGCGGACGATGGGGAGAAGGTCCGTTACGGCGGCGGCCCGGATCAGGTTTTGCAGGGAAAGGACGGTGTTCGGCCCGTGCTCCAAATCCAGGACCACGAAATCGAAGCCGGCGTGACCCATGATTTCGATGAAAGCGGGGTCAGAGGACTTGGAGAACGTCCCCACGACCACTCTTTGCGAGAGCGCCTCCCGGAAGCGCTGGATGGAATCCCCCCGTACTGATTCCCTGGTCACCCGCCCATCCTCTCAAAAATGAAACGGTGTTTCATCATTGGATGCAGTTCCGAGAGTATCATCGCGAATCGCTCCTGTCAAGAAGATTTTTAAAACATCGTTTCATTCCGGTGATCCTCGTTTGACACGGTCCGGGCGGCCCGATAGTCTGCGGAAGGAGGTGCAAGAGTGAAGCGAGCCGAAATCAATCCCGGGCGCCTCGCTTTCCTGCCGGTGCGCGACTGGCAGGAGCGCTGGTTCCTGCTGGCCTCCGGAGACTTCGCCTCCGGTGCCTACAACTTCATGACCGTGGCCTGGGGGGGCCTGGGCTGCATGTGGGAACGGCCGCTGGCCATGATCGTGGTGCGGCCCACCCGCTACACCTACGAGTTACTGGAGAAGTACCCGGACTTCACCCTGTGCCAGTTTCCCAAGGAGTATTCCAAGCAGCTAGCCTGGTGCGGGGCGAACTCAGGACGCAAGGTGGACAAGGTGAAGCACACCGGCCTCACCCCGACGGCCGGCCGGCTCGTGGCCGCCCCGGTTTTCGCCGAGGCGGAGCTGGTGCTGGAGTGTCGCAAGATCTACTGGAGCGATTTCGACCCGGCGCACTTCCTGGCCGACTACATCGAGGGCAACTACCCGGACATGGACTACCACCGCGTCTACTTCGGCGAGATCCTGGCCGCCGCCGGAACCGCGGCCTACCAGGGCTGAGGCCGTGGCCCAGGCCGTGCGCTACCTGTGCCCGCGCGATGGCGGCTGCCTGGAGGTGGTGCTGGACCTACGGCGCGCGCGCGGGGAGCGAAATTGACTTTCCAGCCGCTGCGGCTGGCGAAACCCTACCTGCGGGGGTGAACAGGAAGGTGGAACGCGGTGCAGCTCAGGTGTGCAGGGTGTAGAGGAGGCAAGGAGCAGGTCGACCACGTTGCGAAGCCCGGTGGTGCACTCTTGCGAGCAGCGGTCAGCACAGACTGATTCCCGGCTGGTACGGGGGGAGAGAGATCAGTTCAGCGAAGTTGGGTCCAAACCCGGCGGCGCTTTCCCGGTCTTGATCAGATGAAGCAGGGTCTTGCGCACCTGCTGGGGCTCGGTGATCCCCGCCATGATGCGCATCGGGGAACCACAGTGGCGGCAGACAAGGGGATCCGCCTCGTAGACCTTCGCGATCAGCCGAGCCCATGCCGCGCGGGACTCTCTGGAGGAAACGGAGGTTTCGGCGCACCAGATGGGGCTTGCGCAGCCATGTACCGCGGGACCGGGAAGAGTACAGTCCGTAGCGGCGGATCAATCGGAGCCGGGGGTCAGGCAAGTGCTGCAGCAATTCGGCGAAGGAGGCCTGCCGCCAAAAAGTTGAAGCTGTCCCGGTCAGGACCGATGCGGCTGTTCTCCCCGGTTCGCTCCGAGCAAAGAATGAGAAGCCCCCGTGGCAACGCACTACCGGATGTAGGTGAACAGGATGATGCCGATCGCGCCGATGCTCAGGACCGAGACGACAGTGGACTTGACCCAGCCAAGCCCCTCTTCGGCGCGCACCACCACCGTGTTCTGGAACACCAGGAAGGTCAGGCAGACCGCCAGCACGGCGTTGTACAGCCAGCCCGGCACGCCGGGCAGGAAATCCACGACGATCAGCGGGTACCAGGGGGCTCACAACGAGTACCCCATCATCCGAAAGGCATTCTCAAAACTGCCGTTCCCGCCGAAGAGCCTGCCTAGTGTGCGGGATAGGCCGGCGGCCAATATCCACATCAGAAAGACCAGGGGTGCCGCGTAGAAGGTCTCTACAAGGTAGTACAAATCCTGGTTCAGCGTTATCCAGGGGGGTGTGAAGGGTCGCACCCCATGGGCAGCCAGCCAGATCGTCCCGATGGTGTAGCTGAGGCTGTAGATCAGATAGGAGAGCCAGCTTGGCGTCCGGTAGCCCTCATGGATATCCCGATGTAATGCATCCTTGCGGCATTGCAACAAACAGGTCCGCGGGGGCCTGGCCGGGGCCTGGCCGGCGACAGCTCACCCCTTGAGGACGGCCGCCGCCAGACGGGCGACTCCTTCCTCGATGTGCTCCACGTCGTAGTAGGAAAAGCTCAGGCGCAGGCATTCCCGCTGCCCCCCGCTGGTGGAGAAACGGCTCCCGGGCGCGAAGGTGACGCCGCCGGCACGCGCTCGGGGCAGGAGCTTTTCGGTATCTGCGACATTCTCCAGGCGTACCCAGAAGAAGAAGCCTCCTGCGGGCGGCACGGTTTTCGCCGTACCGCCGAGGGACTTTTCGAGTTTCGCTGCCAGGGCCCGAGCCCGATCGCCGTAGGTGCTGCGGAGCCGCTGCAGGTGCGCCTGCTGGGTGCCCTGCTCCAGCATGCTGCACACGACGGCCGAGGTGAACGGCGCCAGGCCGCCCCCGCTGTCCAGAAAGCCGCAGGTGGCGAGGCGGCGCAGCAGGTCCGGGGAGCCCTGGACCCAGCCCAGACGCAGTCCGGGCGCCAGGATCTTGGAAAAAGACCCGAGGGAAAGCACGCCTCCCTGGCCGGCGGCCGCCGCCAGCGGGGGCGGGGGGGTGCCGGTGAACGTCAGCAGGTGGTACACCTCGTCGGCTACCAGCAGAACCCCGTGCTCCCGGCACAGGGCGAGCGTCTGCTCCCGCCGGGTTTCCGGCAGAGTCGCGCCAGTTGGGTTTTGATGCGTGGGCACCGTGTAGAGCATTGCCGGCCGGCGTTGGAGCAGGCGCTCCCGGAGGGCCTCAGGGATCAGGCCGAGCTGGTCGGTGGGCAGGCCTTCCACGCGCAGGCCGTGGTCGGCGAAGATGCGCAGGGCCAGGAAATAGCAGGGCTCCTCGACGAACACCAGGTCGCCGGGTCGGGTGAAAAGGGAACAGACCAGATCCAGCGCCTGTGACACCCCTCCCGACACGAACAGCTGGTCGGGGGAAACCTCCACGGCATAACCGCGGGACAGGAACCGGGCCAGCTGGGTTCGAAAGCGCAGATCCCCTTGCTCGTAGCCGTATTGTAAAAACGAACGGTCCCCCTGCCACAGGCGGTGAGCCGCCGCCTCCCGGAGCAACTGGAGGGGCAACAGCTCGGGGTCAGGATGCCCGATCGCCAGGTCGATGAGGTCCGCGGAGACTTCCGACTGGGTCGTCTGCGACGGCTGCACTCCTGCCTCCTTTCCGCGTTGCCTTGCCGATCTTCCCTGGACTGTTTACCATAAGAATACCCGCATAAGGAAGGCTGGCGATGCCGTTGCTGTTGAATCGGGACATGGTCGCGTCGCTGTTGACGATGGCGGAGTGCATCGAGGCCGTCGAGAAAGCGTTCGCCGAGCTTGCCGCGGGCACCGCCGTACTGCCGTTGCGGACTTCGCTACCCAGTCCGGGCGGGATTTCGCTGTACATGCCCGCTTTCCTGCAGGGTGCGAATGCCCTGGCCTGCAAAGTGGTCGCGGTGTTCAAGGGCAATCCGGAAAAGCACCGCCTGCCGACGACCACCGGGACGATCCTTCTTCAAGACGCGCAAACCGGGCGGGTGTGCTGCATCATGGACGGGGAGTATCTTACCGCGGTTCGAACCGGCGCGGCCAGCGGGGTCGCCACCAAGCACCTGGCCCGCAGCCACGCAGGCCAGACTGCGGGAATCTTCGGCGCCGGAGTCCAGGCTCGGATGCAGCTTGCGGCAGTGCGGGAAGTGCGCAGGCTCTCCAGGGCCTTTGTGTATGACATCCTCCCGGGGGCCGCAGAGCGGTTCGCCAGGGAGATGTCGTCGCGGTTGGATCTGGAGGTTGTGGCGGTGGACAGCGCTCGGGAAGCGGCGCGGGCGGATATCGTATGCACCGCGACCTCTTCGTTGATGCCTTTGTTCGAAGGCGGGGAGGTGCGCGAGGGAGCACACGTCAACGGTATCGGCAGCCACACGCCGGATGCCCGAGAGTTGGACGGCGAGCTCATCCGGCGGGCGAAGCTGGTCGGGGATTCCAGGGAGGCCTGCTTCCGCGAGTCGGGCGACATCATTCTTCCGGTTCGGGAGGGCATCATAGCCGAAAGCCACTTCTATGCCGAGCTGGGGGAGATCGTGACCGGCAGAAAAGCCGGCCGGCTCACGGATCAGGAGATCACGGTATTCAAGTCCAACGGCCTGGCGATCCAGGACGCCGCGGCCGCCAGCCTCGTGTATCGGAAGGCTCTCGCCGCCGGCGTCGGGGTGAGCTTCGATCTGTAATGCCGTCCGAAAAAAGTCCTGCGTAATAGCGGGCCGACTGGCAGCTCCCTGCCTGGGAAAGATTAGAAATAACCACTTGCCAAATTAGATTTTATATGTAAAACCTTGGCGTATGCTGAGGTTGAAAAACCGATCAATCACGATGCATCCGGGCAAGGCAAAAAGGCAAAAAGGCAGAAAATGGGCCTCTATGCCGGAAATCCTTCTCGCAGCAGAGCATTTTCCGCCGCCACCTCGCCTGAGTTGGCCGCCCGCGTACGTGGCGCGCACGCTATTTGACGTCCGACACCGTGGAGGTGGCCCGGGGAACGCCTTCGACCAGTCTTCGGCTGTCGCGGAGTTGGATGGGCACGCGGAAGGACTCCCCGACGTCGTTCTCGCCGCGCGGGGCGAGACCTAATTGGAATTTTGCTTGACAAATGCTCTTTTATATGTAAAAATGATGGTCCAAAGGAGGAGGTAGCGGGATAGAGAAGAATAGCAGGAATGGAAAGAGGAAAGAAATGAAAAAGTGTGAGAAGCGTTTCCAAAAAATCGAGGAGGAAAAGAGATGAAGAAGCTAGTGTTATTGTTGATCGTGCTGGCGCTGCTCGCGCCCGCGGCGTTCGCCGCCCCGAAGGGCATGAAGATCGCATTCTTCGTGTCTGATCTTGGCAATGTATTCCATCAGGCGCAATTCGCCGAGGCCAAGAAGTATGCCAAAGAAAAGTACGGCGCCGAGGTGTTCGCGTTCGACGGCAAGTCCGATTCGGCGGTCATGACCCAGAACATCGACCAGATCGTGGCGCAGGGCATGGATGCGGCCACGCTCCACATCTGGGATGCGGAAGCCGCGAAGCCCGGCGTCCTGGAAGCCCTCCAGAACAAGGTGATCATGACCTCGTTCTTCAGCCCGCTGGCCGACACCGGTATCCCGACCGCCCGCAGCGACGAACCGGGGACTTCCTTCGCGATGGGCGTCGAAATGGCGAAGCAGTGGAAAAAGGCCTTCCCCGGCAAGCCCATCGTCATGGTCCAGGTTGGATGGCCCAACCACACCGAAGTGAAGTCCGGGCGCACCGACCCGTGGGTGAAGGGCGTGCTCTCCGTGGACGCGAAGGCGACCAACCTCGGGTGCCTGGATTCCAGCAAGGGGCCGGACGTGACCAAGCAGATCATCCTGGACCTCGTGACCCAGCGTCCTGATGTCAACCTGATCTATTCCGAGGCCTCCAACCTGACCGTCGGAACGATGGCCGCTCTGACACAGGTCGGCAGAGGCAAGATGAACAACGGCAAGCCGCTGACGGAAATCGTTTGCAGCGTCGACTTCGACGAGGTCGAAATGAAGAGCGTGTACGATCCCAACAGCTCGCTGAAGCTCTCCATGGGGCTCCCGCCCCTCGAGACCGGCCGCGGCAGGATCGACCTCATCATGGATATCGCGAACGGCAAGGTGAAGACGACTTCACAGCCCGCGGTGGAAAAGTTCTACAAGACGTACAACGTATCCTACTGGACGATGCCCCGCGCCACGGCGGTGAAGTGGCTGAACGCCCAGTTCGGAACGAATCTATAATAGCCTGATCGCAAGTACCCAAGTAGCAATCTGTCTGACGGGAGGGGGCCTGAAGCCCCCTCCCGATCATGAGCATGGAGCGGACGCATGAAACTGACCGACAACGTATTGGAAATCAGGGATCTGGTGAAGGATTTCCCCAGCGTACGGGCTGTCAATAATGTCAGTTTCGATATTAAAAGGAATACCGTCCACTGCCTGGTCGGGGAAAACGGTGCCGGGAAATCCACTCTTATAAAGATCCTTACCGGCGCGTACGCCAGATCCAGCGGCAAGATCCTGTTGAACGGGGAAGAGTACAGTCCGCACAGCCCTAAAAACGCGAAGGAAAAAGGAATCAGCACGCTGTTTCAAGAACTCAATGTGGTCGACCAGCTCACCGTCGAAGAAAACCTGACGCTGGGGATGGAGGATACGACGTTCGGTTTTTTGAGAAAGACGGACAAGATCAACAAGATGGTCAGCGTGATGAACAGCCTCGAACCATCCATCCGCCCGCGGCAGCTGGTCTCGACCTTGAGTGTGGCCAAAAAGCAGATCGTGGAAATAGCCAAGGCGGTCGCTACGGAGTCTGACATCATCATCATGGACGAACCCACGGCCGCGATTTCCGAAAGCGAAATCGCCCGCTTGTTCAAAATCGTGAAGGGCCTGCGCGAGAAAAACGTCACCGTCATCTATATTTCTCACCGGCTCGACGAGATCTTCGAGCTCGGAGACTACGTGACGGTCATGCGGGACGGAAAACACATCGACACGAAACCCGTCTCGGAGATACAAGACCGGTCAGAACTCATCAGGATGATGATCGGCAAGACCGTATTCGAAGCCTACACGCCCAAGAAGGATCCATCCCGGGAGATCATCCTCCAAGTAAGGAACCTCTCCAACCACAAGCTCAACGATATTTCCTTCGAAGTAAAGAAAGGGGAAATCGTAGGTTTCTATGGCCTGGTGGGTGCCGGGAAAACCGAGCTCGCTCGCGCCATCTACGGTGTCGACGAGTACGAAGGCGAAATCCTGTTCAAGGGGGAAAAGCTGCATCCCTCGCCGCACAAAGTCATCGAGGCGGGAATCGCCCTGGTGCCGGAGGAAAGAAGGTCGCAGGGGCTTTTCACCATCCTGACCATACGGGGAAACGTGCCCGTCATGAACATGGGGAAGGTTTCCCGCAACGGTTTCATCAACGCGTCGCAGGAGCGAAAGGTTACCCTCGAATACATCGAAAAGCTCCGGATCGCCACCAGCAGCACCGAAAAGGAAGTGATCAAGCTGTCCGGAGGCAACCAGCAAAAGGTGGTCTTCTCCAAATGCCTGTTTGCGGACGCCGATCTGCTCATGCTCGACGAACCGACCCGCGGCATCGACGTGGGCGCGAAAAGCGAGATCTACGGCATCATCCGCCGGCTTTCGCAGGAGGGGAAATCCATCCTGATTTTCTCCTCGGAGCTGCCGGAGATCATGAACATCTGCGACAGCATTTACCTGCTCTACGACGGAAACCTGAAAGCCGCTCTCCAGAACGGCTACGACATTGACAGCGAGAAGATCATCCACATCGTCACGGGTGGAGAATGAACGTGGAAACGAAACAAGCCCGTAAGAACACGGTCGCCGGCCGGATGAGCAACGAGTCGTTCCTCACCTTGTTCATGATCGGCGTGCTCGTCGTCCTTTTCGGCATTGCCTGCGCAATCGTGCCCAACTTCTTCCTGCCCCAGAACATGCTGAATCTCATCACGAACAACTGGTTCATCATCATCCTGGGGATCGGCGTCACCTTCCTGTTGATTACGGGCAACTTCGACATGTCGGTGGGGGGGGTCATCGCGCTCACCGGCGTGCTGTCCGTGTATTTCTGCCAGGGTGCCAACGTATCGCAAAACGCGCTGGCCAACGGCCTCGGGCTGCCCTATGGCCTGGCCATCGCTCTGGCGCTGTTGTGCGCCATGGGAATCGGGGCGATCAACGCCTTTTTCATAGCACGGCTGAAGGTGCCCTCCATCATAGTTACCCTGGGCACGATGATGCTCGCCCGCGGCATTGCCCAGGTCATCACCCGGGGCGCCCAGCGGAACACCAGCCTGCCGGACGTTTTCGGGGTGGTGGGTAACATCGCCATTCAAGGAACATCCATCAAGATTTCGGTGGTGATCATGGTCGTGCTGGTCAGCGCTGCGTTCATTTTCGAAAGAATGACGGTATCCGGCAGGCGAACGTACCTGATCGGCGCCAATGCCGAAGCAGCGCGGCTTTCCGGAATCACGGTGGGCAGGCACCTCACGTTCCTATACCTGATAAGCGCCCTGCTGGCAGGCATCACGGGAATCCTCCTGGCCTCCGAGTTCAAAGCCGGGGTGTCCAGCCGCGCGATGGGATATGAGTTCGATGCCCTGGTCGTCTCCCTGCTGGGAGGGGTCAGCATCGCGGGTGGGTTCGGCTCGGTGCTCGGGATGTTCGTAGGCGCGGTGATCCTTTCGGTGGTGACCACCTCGGCCACCGGGCTGCTGCTGTCGCCGGACTGGCAATTCACCCTCAAGGGCATCGTTACGTTCATCGCGATTCTCGCGCAGCGTTTTGCCCTGGACAGGAGGAAGGGATGAACGCGAAGGGCGCTAAGGAAGAATCAATCCAGACGCAGCTGGAGCGGTCGCAGGCGGTGAGAGCGAATATCAAGAGATTCTATATCTATTTCGTGCTGGCCTTGATCGTGATCATCTTCAGCGTGGCGAAGCTAGGGCAGGTGGAAATGTTCGGCCGCGGGCATTTCTTGAGCCCCGCCAGCGTCATCAACCTGCTGCGCACCGCGGTGCCCATCATGACCCTGAGCGGCGCGTTTACCCTCCTGATGATTTCCGGCTACATCGACCTGTCTGTCGGCAGCGCCATGAGTCTGAACGCCGTGGTGTTCGCGCTGATGATCCTCAACGGGTTCCCCTTCCTGCCGGCCCTGGTCATCACCCTGATCCTGGGGATCGCCATGGGAGCCCTCAATGGACTCCTGGTTATGAAGCTGCGCATCACCCCTGTCATCGCGACCCTCGTGACGTTGAGCCTCTTCAAAGGCATCGCGCTTTTGATCGTGCCCGATGGGCTTTCAGCCATCAAGGGGAGCGCGGAAAAAGTCATGCCCCCCTGGATCAACGATTACGCGCGCAAAAACGTGCTGCTCGGCATGCCCTGGGCGTTCTTCGTCGCTCTGGCCGTGATCGCGATTCTGGTCATCCTGCAACGTAAGACAATCCTGGGAAAATATGCCGCGGCAATGGGCGGCAACCGCACGGCGGCGGAGTTGTCCGGCATCAATGTGGTGAAGATGGGGTGGTTGTTGTACATCATTGTGGGGTTTTTCGCCGTGCTTGCCGGGGTGGCCCGAGCCAGCTACATGTCCCTCGGGGATCCGCTTTCCGGCGACGGCATGGAGCTCGACAATATCATCGCGGTGCTGCTGGGGGGGACCGCCTTTTCCGGGGGCGAAGGGTCGGTCGCGAAAACCATTATCGGCGCGCTGATCATCATGTGCGTGACGACCGGCCTGATGACGGTCATCCCCGCCTATTGGCAGACCGTGGCCAAAGGCAGCGTGCTCCTGTTTGCTGTCGTGCTCAACCACCTGCTGATACGGGAAAAGGTGAAAGCATAAGGGAGGCAGACGATGACCGGAAGAGAACGAGTGCGAACAGCTTTGGACCACAAACAACCCGACCGGGTGCCCCTGGATTTCGGCGGCTGCAATCAGACCACCGTGCATGTGGGCGTCATCGCTAAACTGCGTGAACACTTCGCTCTGGCAAAGCGGCCCGTGCAGGTCGTGGAGCCCTACACGATGATGGGCCGCTTCGACGAGGACCTGAAAGCCGCGCTGGGGACCGACGTGGACGGCCTCCCCGGCCTGTACACCTTTTTCGGAGTGGCCCTCGACGGCTGGAAGGACTACACCATGGAGGACGGCCTCCAGGTGCTGGTGCCGAAGGGCTTTGCCGTCACCCGCGATGCGGCCGGCAACATCCACACCTACCCCCAGGGGGACACCTCGGTGCCGGCTAGCGGGGTCATGCCCAAGGGGGGCTACTACTTCGACGCCATCATCCGCCAGGAGCCCCTGCCGGCGAATGATGCCGGCTTGAGGCTGGAAGACAACCTGGAGGAGTTTACCGACATCACCCGGGCGGAGCTGGACTTCCTGGCCTCCCAGCTCCCGGCCAACCGCCGGAGCGGCCGCTCCCTGTTCGGGGTCGTACCAGGAGCCGGGCTGGGCGACATCGCCTGCGTGCCCGCACCCTGGCTGAAGCACCCCAAGGGAATCCGGGACATCACGGAGTGGTACATCTCCACCGCCACCCGGCGGGAGTTCCTGCACCGGCTGTTCGACCGGCAGACGGACATCGTGCTGGGCAACCTCCAGAAGATCCACCAGGTGGTCGGCGAGGCCATGGACGTGGCCTGGGTCTGTGGTACGGACTTCGGGACCCAGAGCTCCACCTTCTGCTCGCCGCAGACCTACGCGGAGCTCTACCAGCCCTACTACCTGAAGGTCAACAACTGGATCCACAATCACACGAAGTGGAAGACCTTCAAACACTGCTGCGGCTCCATCACGACCCTCCTGGAAGGATTCATCGCCTCCGGCTTCGACATCATCAACCCCGTGCAGTGGACCGCGGCGAACATGGACCCGGGGATGCTCAAAGGTAGATTCGGCGACAGGATCGTCTTCTGGGGCGGCGGGGTGGACACCCAGAAGACCCTGCCCTTCGGGACTGCGGCCCAGGTACGGGCGGAGGTGCTGCGGGCCTGCGAGGTCTTCGCCCCCGGCGGCGGCTTCGTTTTCAACACCATCCACAACATTCAGGCAAGAACACCGCTGGAAAACGTGATCGCCATGCTCGACGCGGTCAAGGAATTCAACGGGCAAGCAAAACTGGCAAAATAAAAGAAAAGAAAGAAGGAGAGTAAGCGAATGATCAAAGAGTTCTTCTACTACAACCCGGTCAAGCTCGTGTTCGGGGAAGGAAAGCTCCAGGAGGCGGGCAAGTACGCCCTGATGTACGGCAAGAAGGCGCTCATCGTGACCACCGGGACCATGTTCAAGGAGAGCGGCCTGGTGGACCGGCTGCAGAAAATCCTGAAATCAAGCGGCGTGCACTCGGTCTACTACCCGGAAGTCAACGCCAACCCGCTGAACACGCAGATTGACAAGGGCGCCGAAATTGCACGGGCCAGCAACTGCAAGCTGGTGATCGGCCTCGGGGGCGGCAGCGCGATCGACGCGGCCAAGGGCATCGCCATCGTGCTGGGCCACAAGCGCCCGATCTGGGATTTCTGCATCGGGACCGACGTGCCGCCGATCACCGACAAGACCTACCCGATCATCGCCATCACCACCACCTCGGGGACCGGCAGCGAGTGCACCCAGTGGTCGGTGATCACCAACCCCGACACGGAGGAGAAACCGGGCATCGGCTCCGATTACACCTTCGCCAAGGTGGCGATCGTGGACCCCGAGCTCATGGCCACCATGCCGCCCAAGATCACGGCCTCCACCGGCTTCGACACGCTGGCGCACGCCATCGAGGCCTACACCGCGGTGCTGGAGACGCCCATCACGGACTTGGGTTGCGAGCAGGCGATCCGCCTGGTTGGCCGGTTCCTGCGGCGCGCGGTGAAAAACGGCCAGGACCGAGAGGCGCGCAACGGCATGGCCTACGCCAACTCCCTGGCGGGCATCGCCATCTCGGTGGGCATCGTGACCGTCTGCCACGGCCTGGCGCACTCGGTGGGCGGCCTTTCCGGCTCCACCCACGGCGAGACCCTGGCGGCCATGACCCCGCACACCATGCGCTTCTCCATGAAGGCCTACCCGGACAAGTTCCGAAAAGTAGCCATGTTCCTGCGCGACGAGTGCGGCGCCCCCGAGCAGTACTCGCTGGAGGACAGCATCAAGGAAGTGGAGGTGCTGATCAAGGACATCGGGCTGGGCGCGCCGCTGTCCCAACAGGGCTTGAAGGAGAAGGACATCGAGCGGGCCGCCGACGGCGTGCTGCGCTACATGGGCGGTTCCATCACCAACGACCCGGCCACGCCGAAACGGGAGGACCTGATCGCGATCATCCGCAAGGCGTTCTGATCGTGATCGCCATGGGCTACGAGGTCGAGCAGGTGCTTAATGTCCACAACGAGATCGGGGAGGCCCCCCTGTGGGTCCCCGAGGAGCACCGGCTGTACTGGACCGACACGGAAGCCAACATGGTCTGGAGCTACCAGCCCCGCAGTGGGGCCAGGGAGAGCTGGACCCTGAGCCTGCCCGCTACCTCAATACTACGGAGAGAGAACGGCGGTTTCCTGCTGGTCACCAAGACCGGACTGGCCTTCTGGGACCGGGACACCAACACCTGCGAGCTCGTGGCCAACCCTCTGGCCGACTCCAAGACGCTGTGGTTCAACGACGGGGCGGTGGACCGGCAGGGGCGCCTGGTGACGGGTACCATGAACTATCGAGCCCTCAGCTCGCCCGACGGCTGCCTGTACCGTCTGGACCCGGACCGGGAAATCACCTGCCTCGACACCGGGCTGGCCGTGGCCAACGGCATCGGCTTCAGCCCGGACGGGGCGACCCTGTACGTCTCCGAGCAGTTCCGCGGCCGCATCCTCTGTTACGACTACGATCGGGAAGCGGGCACCGTGAGCGGCCGCCGGGTGTTCGCCCAGCTGCCCGAAGCGGAGGGGCTGCCCGACGGGATCCGCGTGGACAGCGAGGGGTATGTATGGAACGCCCACTGGGGCGGGGGCCTAATCACGCGATACACCCCGGACGGAACGGTAGACGCCCAGATCCGCATGCCCGTGCCGGTGGTGACCTGCCTGGCCTTCACCGGGGAGCGCCTCGATGAGCTATACGTCACGACGGGCTGGTACGGGCTGAGCCTGGCGGAGCAGAAGAAAAAGCCGGGCTGCGGGGACGTGTTCCGGATCCGCACCGACTGCACCGGCCTGGTGGAGCCGCGCTTCCGCGGCTAGGGGGCTTGGATGAGCGATACCGTCTACGACTTCAAGGGAAAGACCGTGATCGTCACGGGGGCCACCAAGGGTATCGGGCGGGACATCGCGCTCGCCTTCGCCAGGGCCGGCGCGAGCCTGGGCATCACGGGCCGCAATGAGCAGGAGCTGCGGGAGGTGGCCGCCGAGGCGCGCGCCGCCGGCGTGCGCTGCGAGACGCGGAAGGCGGACCTGGCTTCGGCCGCTGACTGCGCCGCGCTGGCCGAGCACTTCGCCGCCCTGTTCCCGCTCATCGACATTTTGATCAACAACGCGGGCTTGAGCTTCCCGGAGAAGCTGGTGGATCTGGACGTCGGCCATTGGGATACGACCCTGGCCGTCAACCTGCGCGCCCCGGCCCTCATCTCCAAGGTTATCGCCCGGAAGATGATCACCGCCGGCCGCGGGACGATCATCAACATTTCCAGCAACGCCTGCCTGGCGGGGATCGAAGAGCACGCCGCCTACTGCGCCAGCAAGTTCGGCCTGGACGGCCTGACCAAGGTCATGGCCGTGGAGCTGGGGCCGCACAACATCCGGGTCAACGCCATCGCTCCCACCGTGGTTCTCACCCCCATGGGCACCCAGGTCTGGGGCGACCCGCAGAAGGCGGACCCGGTCAAGGCCAAGATTCCCCTGGGCCGCTTCGCCCAGCCGCGGGAGGTCACCGCGGCGGTGTTTTTCCTGGCCTCAGAGGGAGCCGGCATGATCCACGGGGAGACGCTGATCATCGACGGAGGGGTCAATGCCAAACTCTATTGAGGGCAAGACGGCGCTGGTGACCGGCGCGGCCGGGGTGATGGGCCTGGCGGTGGTCAAGGCGCTCCTAGCGGAGGGAGCCACGGTGGTCATGGTCGACCTGGCCGAAAAGCGCCTGCAGGAGCTCGCGCGCCCCCTGGGCAGACGGGCGGTGCCGGCCGTCTGCGACGTCACCGATCCCCCAGCCATCGTTCGGGAGCTCACGCGCCTGGCGGCTTCCATCGGCACGGTCGACATCCTGGTGAACAACGCCGGGATCCTGTCCAACAACAAGTCGCAGGCCACCACGCCGGAAGAGTGGCGCAAGGTAGTGGAGATCAACCTGGGCGGTATCTTCTACCTCTCCCGGACGGTCATTCCGGGTATGCAGGCGAAAGGCTGGGGCCGGATCGTCAATGTCTCCTCGCTGGCCGCCCAGACCGGCGGCCTGACCGCGGGTACGGCCTACGCTGCCTCCAAGGGCGGGGTGATCTCGCTGACCCGCTCCCTGGCCGCCGAGACCGCCCCCTTCGGGATCACGGCCAACGCCATCGCGCCGGCGTACGTGAAGACGCCCATGATCACCGAGCAGCTGACCGAGGAGGAGCGCCAGGCGGTACTGAAGAAAATCCCCGTGGGGCGGTTCTGCGAGCCGGAGGAGTTCGCCCACGTGGTGCTCTTCCTGGCCAGCCCGCTGGCCGGTTTCATCACCGGCGAGGTGATCAATCTTAATGGAGGTTTGTACTTTAATTGAACGCAGCGAGCATCGGGCAGTGAGCACCAAAACGAAGAGTGCCGGGAAATCCACCCGCACCTATGCCGCCCCGGCCGTGGACCGGGCCCTGGACATAATAGAATACATGGCCGGGCACCCCCGGCCCTTCGGCGCGACCGAGCTGTCCCGCATCCTGGGCATCTCACTCAACTCGGTGTTCCGCATCCTCAAGCGCCTGACCGAACGGGACTACACCACCCAGGACCCCGTCTCCGGGGGCTACCAGTTGAGCACCCGGGTGTTCTCACTGGGCATGAGCCTGTACACCCGCTTCGAGCTGCGGCAGCGGGCGCGGCCCCACCTGGAGTGGTTGTGCCGGGAGACCGAGGAGACGGTGCAGCTCCAGGTCCCGCACGGGGAGAAGGTGCTGGTCTTGGACACCGTGAGCCCGGAGGTCTCCTTTTACCTGCGAGTGGTCCCCGGCAGCCAGGTATACTACCACCCCAACGCCTACGGCAAGGCCATGCTGGCCTTCATGCCCGAGGAGGAGATCAAGGCGATCCTGCCGCCCAAGCTGCCCGCCCTGACCCCCCGCACGATCACCCTGCTGCGGGAGCTGCTGCCCCAGCTGGAGGAGACCCGGCGCACCGGCCTGGCCTACGACAACGAGGAGTACACCAGCGGCATCGTGTGCATCGGCTCGCCGGTGTTCGACGTGCAGGGCAAGATCGCCGCGGGTCTGGGCATCACCGCCATCGCCAGCCTGCTCGACGAAAAACAAAAGACGGCCTTTGCGCAGCTGGTGCTGGAGTGCGCCTACAAGGTGTCCAAGGCGGTCGGCTACTCGGGGGATTTCTTCCGCAACAAGCTGAAGAAGTGAACCCGATGTCCATGCCCCGTAAGGAAGTCCAGACGTTGCGCGGCCTTGCCGCCCGTTGGCAGGAGCACGCCCACCACCCGGTCATGAAGGAGCGGCGCCGGCAGTGGCAGGCCGTCAAGGACCTGCGGGCCGAGAGGCCCATGATCCTGGTGGAGACCTGCATGCTGCCGGACTACATCGCTCAGGGAGAGCTCGCCTGCCGGGATCCGTACCTGCGCAACATCGAGAAGTCCCTGTTCGAGATCGTGCGGCACACCGACGAGATCGGCGATGACCTCGTCGTCGACCCCTATTTCCGCATCCCCTGGGCCATCGAGATCTCCGACTACGGTGTTCCCATCCAGGCCTTCCACGCCCTGGCCGTAACCGGCAGCGACCTCGGGTATTCCTTCAACTTCGGCGTCCAGTCGGAGGCGGACTTCCGGAAGCTGCACTTGCGCGCGCGCCGCGTGAACCGGGAGGAAAGCCTTCGCCAGCAGGCGATGCTGGAGGATATCTTCGGGGACATCCTGCCGGTGAAGCTCGGCGGCTTCGATTACTTCGACCCCGACCCGGGCTACCGCCCCTGGTTGGGCAACCTGTACGGCGGCCTGACCATGGACCTGTTCAAGCTGATCGGCAACGACAATTTATTGTTTTGGCTGTACGACAACCCCCCGCTGCTGCACAAGCTGATGGTCCTGATCCGCGACGACCGCCAGGCGCACTTCCGCTTCCTGGAGCAGGAGGGTCTGCTGTACCAGAACACGGACACCTGGATGCCCTGCCCCGGCAGTTACGGCTTCGTATCCGACCTGCCGCCCTCCGACCAGGACGGAGGGGAGGTGCTCCTAAAAAATTGCTGGTGCTGGACCGACTCCCAGGAAAGCGCGCCCATCTCCCCCGCGATGTTCAGCGAGTTCTTCCTGCCGTACATCGCCGAGGTGACCCGGCCCTTCGGCCTGACCTACTACGGCTGCTGCGAGGCGGTGCACGACCGCTTCGAATACATAGCCAAGGCGATACCCAACCTGCGGGCC
>Ga0315273_10001946_pt1 | contig 24028 bp, 31 predicted proteins | sample YL17G02_0_MG_FD_205753 | JGI IMG/M metagenome (GOLD analysis project Ga0315273, IMG submission 205753) | Sediment microbial communities from Yellowstone Lake, YNP, Wyoming, USA - YL17G02_0 | ecosystem: Environmental > Aquatic > Freshwater > Lake > Sediment | place: USA: Wyoming | collected...
TCAGCCTCTTTTTGATCACTGCCTCAAGCTTCTGGTCGCGCTTGGCATCAGCAATCGTGAGCCTGACTTCGAACTCTCCACTCTCTGTCTTTACATACCTTCGTTCTATCTCGTTGAGGAAATCGTCTGAAATAGTCCTATGGCTGTATGGAGAGGTATCGAAATCCGAAAAGATATCATTGTAGTCGTCGAGCGCTATCTGGATTGCCTTGAACGCGGTTGCAAATTCCAGCTTCTCATCAGGCTTGCCCGTTGAAATTGGCGTATCGCTCATAAAGGAAATTGGAGGGAGAACTATATAAAACTATTAATCGAATAGGCTTCAGGTGAAAATTATGGCAAAATCAAAAATATCGGAGATGGAAGAGCACCATGAAACAGTAGTCGACGGCGTGGTCACGATGATGAAGCCGGTTCTAGATAAATCCGAGCAGCCGATATTCGTCTATCTCGATGACAATCACAAATCCTGCAACAAGAGGTTCGCGGCCATGCTGGGCTACGGCTCTCCAGAGGAGTTCAGCAAGGTAAGGGAGAACTTCGTAGAGACCTTCATTGCAAAGGAGAGCCAGGAAGCAGTGATGAGAAATTATTCGGAAACGTTCACAAAGAAATTAAGCGCCTCGGTGTTTCAGGGGGAATGGAAGAAGAAAGATGGTAGCACAGTGAACACAACGGTCATACACGTACCGATATCTTATGATGGCCATCTTGTAGCGCTCGGCTTCGTTTCAGAGAAAAGATGAATGGGCTGGGTCCCTCATTTTTTACAGAAGAAAAAAAAAGAGCCCCGGAAGGGAGTATCACCGTTTTCAGTTTCCAGTTGTCAGTTTCCAGAACGCTAACGAACTGGAAACCCAAAACCGGAAACTGGACGCTAGGGAACGACGAATCGTTCCCTGCGCCCCATTGATCGAAACGTCGATCAATAGGGAACTGCTTTGAACCCCTGGCCTCAGGTTTACGAAACCCGCGCTCCACCAGGCTGAGCTACCGAGGCTATAATTCTGGAGAGTTAATGATGCTCCCGAACGTTAAAAAAAGTATCTGACGCCTCAGCTCCGCACCAGTTCCGTCTCAATAGCGCCATCGCTGAAAAACTTGTTCTTTCCGGTCCGCTTGGCTTTCTTGAGGAGCTTGTCGCACGACTCGAAAATCGCCGTGCAGGACGACTCGGCGTCCATGCCATTCGTTTTCTTCACGAGCGCGGCAACATTGACAACCCCTATGCTGCAGGTCGTGCCCACCACGTCCCTGCTTTCAGGGATGCGCAGCTCGATGGCCGCAATCGCCTCGTTTATCCTTTTCGCGACTCCGAGCGCGTCTTCTGCAGAGACCTCCCCGGAAAACAGCACCAGAAATTCATCGCCCCCGAAGCGCGCCATGATGTCTGTACAGGAGCGCGGAATGCATCTCTCGCCGCCCCTTACTGAGCTGCTTATTGCCTCTCCGACCAGCTTCAGCAGAGCGTCTCCGGTGAGATAGCCGTAGTTCTCATTGATAATCTTGAAATCGTCCAGGTCGATGAGCAGCAGGTAGGAATTGCCGCCCTTGCCTTTCTTGAGCGTCTTCACGCGCTTCTCGAGCTGTATTTGGAAATCCAACTTCCTCATGAGGTTAGTGGTGCTGTCAAACCGGTTCATGATTTGCTGGGCTATCTGCGCGGCAGCAGCAGCGACAGATTTGCCTGCCAGGAAGAGCTTCGCGAAACCCTCGGCGCGCGAGCCTCTCGGGGCGAGGTCCCCCTCCATAACCGCAAGGCCGATGGGGCGCGACCCCTCACCTCCGTAGGGGAGAGGGATGTACGCCTTCATGAGGCCGTCTTTTTTCCTGCACTCGCGCAGGCAGCACCTGTTGCTTTCATGGTCCATGTTTGTGAACTCCAGCTCCAGCCCGGCCCTGAGGTCGACTATGACGGGCTTTGACTGCTGGTATATCCCGAAGAGGTCGCGGTCTCCGTCTCGCTGCACGGAGCCCTCGTCGAATTCCCTGGTCCATACCCCGCCGTCGCTTCCACGCAGTACTGTTAGGTGGTGGTCGAGGACCTTCACGAGCTTATTCCCTTCGCGCCTTTTGGCCCCGAGAAAGCCAGTGTAGCTGCGCATGTCCCTGAAACAGCGCATAGTCTCTTCGATGTAGCTCGAAAGGCTAAGGTGGTTGCCCGCGGTCCTTACTATTGTGTAAAGGGCATCATACGCCCCCCGGTCCGGCATCCATTCTATCTTGACATCGTGGCAGCCGTGGACGATGACAGTGTTCTTCCTGCGGGTGACTTCGTCGGAGGCCAGCGGGTCGAGCAGAACCTCCCTTGACCTAAGGGTATCGCGGCTTTTTTTCCTGGGACGCTTGGCAGTACTGAAAGCGACGGTATGGTGCCTGAGCTGTATTGAATTTTCTGTCATTTTATTAAACCTCGTTTCATTCTTCAAACTGGCGAGTGTAAAACCTAATTTATTTTATACGGCGAACATTTTATAAAGATTTGTCGTTTTTGGCTAAATGTGTAAAATAACATTATTCCAGTTTGAAGGAGTTGTTTGTAACTTAAGAATAGTTTTTCTTTGGATAAATAAAACACCAGACGTGGTTGTAAAATAAAGAAAGTGTTCACCCACACCTGCTGGAAAGCTGCGTTATTGATGAATAGCTGTTCACGTCGGATGCTGCATAGCCACTGAAGATATCGTATTCATCGGCATTTTGTTCTGGAATAATGATGATGTTGCCACCGTCCGATACTGCCTTTATGTCGCCGTTGAGATCCGTCCTAAAGGTGGATGATACAGAGCGCTGGTAAATCCTCTCCAGTATCTCTGTCCGCGGATGGAAATAGCCATCAGTCACGCTTCGTGTTTTGTCAACAGATAGTACATAGTAACCCGCACCAACTGCATCCAGAAACCGGACTGAAGAGGAAGTCGTGCTTCCGTGGTGGCCGACTTTCAGGAAATCCGAGCGAATGGCAAAACCCTGATTGATTGCTGCATCCTCGCATTTGGATTCGCAATCTCCCGTGAACAGGAAGGATTTGTTCCCATACCTGATGTGAACCAAAATCGAATTACCGTTTTCATCAGAAGAGCACCGGTCCTGGAGGGGAAACATCAGCCTGGCTTCTGAAAGGCAGCCATCTGATGGAAGATCTATCGCATCCCTTACCGAAACCGCATCAGCCATCGAACGCAGCGCAAAGAATTTTTCCGCAGTTCTTGTAGAGATGTTGGCGCAGTTTCCATTGTCAAAAATTTTTCCAACAACAGCTTTTGCGAAGACCTTCTCCATCCCTCCGATGTGATCCTCATGATAGTGCGACGCGATGAGGTAGTCTATTCTGCTTATGTTCATTTTCTTAAGGAACTCGACAACGCGATCGGAGGAGTTTGGTTTCATTGCTGAGCCTGCATCAATCAGGATGGTTTTATTTCCAGGAGTGATTATGAAAATGGAATCCGCCTGGCTTACGTTCAGCACGTAGATAGTAAGGTTGCCGCAGCCTTCTGGTTTCTGTATTGACTGATTGCTCTGGCTAGGAGAAGATAATTCCGGAATCCAGTTGTTGGCAAAAAGGAAAATGATAGCTGAGAGAAGCAGCAGGATTGCGAGCACGAAGAATGATTTTCGTCTTCTCATGAATATCTTATAGATAGAAAAGAAATAAAAAGGAAAAACGCCGACGCACGCGCCGCCAAAAAAAGGCGGCACGAGTTGTCGTTTTGGGGACAAAAACGCCGAGTGCAAGAACTAAAAAAACGTTCTTGCACGTCGAAATTTTAAGAAAATTTCGCCGACGACAGGATTTGAACCTGTAATCCACGAGGGAACGGTTTTCTCGAAATAATCGATTCGAGACCGTCGCGATACCGGGTTATGCGACGTCGGCATGAGCGCGAGCGAATGCCGCGCTATTGTCGAAACGACAATGCGCCCATTGTTCGATGCGTCGAACAATAGGGACGACCATTGCTCAAAAAGAGCAATTGGGCGTCGGCGTGAAAACGCAGGTCTATATTAGCCGGCGGGCGATGGCCGAGGCATCGGCCAGCAGCACGTCGGCGTAAGAGAAAGATAGATTACCGGATAGTTATTTAACTCATTTCGTTTATGCTTTCATTGGTGGTTTATTGATCGTCCTCAACCTTAAGACGTACGTACAGAGTCTGGAAAAAGCCCTTCTTTTTACTGATGTTGCGAGCGATGTTGTAGCTGAAAGCGGAATCAGGATAATAATATGCCCTCCTGTCATTCATCTGAAGGAGGCTGCCGATAGGTTCTCGAACGTGTTCGCTCAGCATGTTGATGCTGAGAGCGCTGGAGCGTTCACAGGCTCTTTGCCGGTTGATGCGCTCAAGATGATAAAGGTAAAGGGCTCGCTTGTGAGCCACTCGGAAAAAAAGCTCCGGCCTGATAAGATTAAGGCAACCGTACAGGCGCTTCACTCACAGGCGCTTGAGGCTCTCGTGTGTGCAGGAAGCCCGAAGGAAGCAGCAGAGGTTGCTGCATTCGAACCGACTTACATAGCAGTGGAACCGCCTGAATTAATCGGATCGGGCGTGAGCGTCTCAACTGCAAAGCCCGAAGTCGTTACCGAGACAGTGAAGGCAATAAAAAAGATAAACGAAAAGATCCCGGTGCTCTGCGGTGCTGGAGTAAGCAACAAGGACGACGTCAGGAAGGCGCTGGAACTTGGCTCTGATGGAGTGCTGCTCGCAAGCGCTTTTGTAAAGGCGCAAGACCCGAAAAAGTTTTTAGCAGAGCTGGCGAGTGTTTTCTGATAATATTTTAAAAGAAAGTTTAGAGAGCTTGTTTTCATTTCCTGCAATATTTATGTATTCTTGCCACATCTTCAATTTCCTTATTGCTCTTGCTATAAATCTCGATAATTCTCATTTGTGTTCCATTCACTTGAAAGACCACCCGGAGTTTATCATTTGATTTCTGAAATTCGCAGTGGATCTTCTTTGCAATATAAACCTCTCCAGTAATGCCACTTCCCAAATTTGCGACTTTGAAAATCTTATGGGAGGTGTGAAATACCTTTTCTTCCAGCATTGCTGGAAGCGCTTGAAAGAAAATACTCAGGTCTTCTTCAATGTTTGGGATCTTTAGTTTTTTGATGTCTTTTTCAGCCTCAGGCACTAATTGGATCGAATGCTCAACCACGGTTCACTCACATCCTTTGCTAGTAACAGAAAACATCGGATTTCGATAGTGAACAAGCGGGTATTTTATCGTTTCTCCCTTTTTCGTTGCTTTAACCGGCATATCTTCATGCGAGTATTCGCTAGCCTGTGACGCAGTCATTCCAGACATACGTTGGATATTCCGGTCAATCTCGGCTTTTTCATCGCTGGAGATTTCAAGGGATATGTCCTGTTCTATAAATTCCGGAGTGAAATGAAATCTTATCTGTTCTTTGTTGCCCAACTGAACCCGATGCTCTTCGATAGCCTTCCTTCTTTTCAAGTCCGTAATTATCCTATCGAATGCGCATGGTGCGGGCCCGAGCGGGATATGTTTATATTCATCTCCTGTAATTGAGCGCCCGTTCCTTTCATAGAAATCGAAATCAGAAAAATATAAAATTTTATAGAAAAGTGTCTTGCCAAAATTTGGCTTATCCTGTAATCTTTTAATAATGTAAAGATATACCTGTTCCGCTTTGTTAAAATCCGTTTTGACACCCATAAGTATAATTCTTCTTTATAATTTAAAAAATGAAAGGGCGATTATGTTCATCTTCAGCATCTGAGAATTCGGAACGCCACTTAAAGGCTTTTTAATCCTTTCCGATAAAACCGAGTTAGATTACCATCGCGGTTGTAGTCTAGCCTGGTAGGACTTGGGGTTTCCAACCCCATAACTCGGGTTCAAATCCCGACGACCGCAATGATCCTGCTTCGCGAAACACAGGTCACCGCGTTTTATAAATGTTTTGTTATAAATGTATATTTATGTACCATAAGCCAATTCGTGAGCTCCCCCGCGTCAACAACTGGGTAGATCATTTCATATATTCTGAAAAACGAAGTGGGACCAAGTACGTGAGAAGGTCGGGCCCTGATGGTGTGCGTAATTTAGGCAGATATGTTGGTTCTTTCACAGTGAAAGTGCGCAAAGGAAGCGACTGGGAACCCGCAATCCAAAAAAAACTTCAGGTCAAGGAGAGACGACTAGGTTGCAAGCTCGAAAGCGTTCCTGAAGGATATCGCATCCTCCCGACCATTAGTTGGCAACATGGTAGGCTCCGAATGTTTTTACCGGCGTCTTCTGAAGATATCGAACGTTTTATCCGTCAAAGTGCTAGAACACAGGAGACGCATTACGTGTATGTTCCGGCCGGAAAGCACCTTACTCCAATAATACAAAGGGAGTTCGACAAGTTTAAAAAAGAGTAAAAGAATAGGGCGGATGCATCCAGAGCCGTTCAAATTTCCGGTTCAAATCCCGACGACCGCAATTTATTATTTTACACTTCCCAACACAACATTTATATACATTTCACCTCATAATAATAGTATGCCAAACGACACAAATAACGACACGGACAAGACGGAAGACATTTATACACAGAACCATGAGCAGATGATAAAAAGACTCATGGCATCGTTCCCAAAAATGGACAAGGAGCACATCAAGAACTTCATCAGGAAAAAAGAGGCGGAAGGCGTGACCATGCGGAGAATTACAAAGCTCCTGTATTGCCTCAAGCCACTGCGCGAACAGTTCCTTCCGAACAAAGCTTTTGAGAATCTCACGCGAGAGGACATCGAAGTATGCCTTGGGAAAATCAATAAATCCAGATACAAGGACTCCACGCGGATGGACTACCGCACTATGCTCAAGATGTTCATGAAACATGTCAGGAACGTCGATTATTATCCTCCTGAAGTGGCATTCATCACGAATAAGTCCAAGAAATGCAAGGAGGCGATACCAGAGGATACCCTGAGCGATGATGACATAAAGGCTCTGATTTCGTCCTGTGATAATACCGTCGATAAATTGTTCATTTCTCTCCACAGTGAGCTAGGTAGCAGAATCGGGGAAATTTTGCCTACGAAGTGGAAATCGATAAAAGAAGAGAAGGACAAAGGCGGTGTGCAAATTGGCTACCGGATAAAAATCTCAGGAAAAACAGGTTACAGAAATTGCTTGGTCATCAGGAGCACGAGCTACATAAATTTGTGGAAAGCCGTTTATCCAATACGCGTTGACGGAGAGCCAGACCCGGAAGGGTACGTCTTTGTTATCCAGAAAAAAGACGGCTGGCGTATGATGAAATATTCGCGAGTGCGGAACATGCTCTCTGAAACCGCAAAGAAGGCAGGGATAAAAAAGAAAGTCAACAGCCACTTTTTCCGAATATCTTCGGCGACGGATAAAAATCGCAAGGGATGGTCGGAGGCTGAACAATATGTCTATCACGGCTGGCAGTACGGAAGCCGTTCGGCGAAGCGGTACATGCAAAACCGAGCCGAGGACGCGGACAAACGCATCAAGCTCACAAACGGGGTGGCAGTAGAAGACGAGTTCAAGATGAACCCTGCGCCGATAATCTGCAAGTGCGGGCAAACGAACGGGTTCGCTGAAATCTGCTGCGGACGGTGCGGGCAACTGCTTGACCAGTCGAAATTCGAGGAGCACACGCGCAGGCAGGAAGTCGAAGAGCTACGGATGAAGAAGCTTGAGGAAGAGCTTGCGGGCATCAAACAAGCACGCGAAAAAGAACGCGGTGACACGCTCATGAAGCTGCTCGGCACATATAACGAAGACGACCCGAAGACATGCAACCCGCAGGTTAAGGCTTTGATTGAGACGATAGCGAACGAGATGTTGAAGGAGCACAAACAGAAGATTAAAACCGAGCATTCACGAAATCCGAGCGGGGCTATCTTCCTAACTCCGAAAGATGAGGCAGGCAGCTAGATTCCGGCGGGCGACCTCACTATATCCAAATTGTTCGACAATTTGGATTGCAGAACTCGCTCCTACGAGTTCTCAATAGCCTTGGTCGGCGGTCTTGCCATTCTTGGGACTGCTGCGTTTCTCCAACTTCGAGTTAACTCGAAGTTCGGCTTCCACTTCCCGCTTTTTCAAGCACATTTTCAGGGTGCTCCTGAACGTCGTAGAATACAGAAAAAATACTGATTTTTGATGGCCACAAGAAGAAATGAAACGGTACGCTCAGAGATAAACTTTTTTTAAGGAATCCCCTCATGCAATATTTTCCCGATTAACACATCCTTCTTTTTTCATTGCATACACTTCCGGCAGATTAGAATTTTGAAACGCTCTGAAAAAATGCGTGAAAATCATTGTATATAATTTCTGGTTTTTCTTGATGTTTTCTGGTTTTGGAAAAGAAGTTTAACGTCTTAACGGAGATGCCACGAACTGACAAATATAAATACTTTTCCACTTGATAAACGCGATTAGTCAAGGTGAATAAAAAATGGGAATTGATGAATTTGAAAAGCGATTGTGCGACGTTCCTTTGCCTGCCACGTACATTGAAATCAAAAGGAAAACTGGCATCAGCCTGCCGACGATTGGGAAATACATCCCGCTTCTGGAAAAGGAAAACAGAATCGTCATCAGGAAGTTCGGCAATGCGAAGGCCGTCATGGAACTCAGAAAAAACGGTGAATTGAAATGACGGAGAAAAAAATTAGAGGACGCCTACCCGCGTCCCAAGTTTTCCTGCTTCCTGTTCTACCTACAATGAGAAGCCCCACCAATTTGCGGAGGTGCTCTCTATGTTAATTTCCCACCACGACATCTTAAAAAGAATCGCGAACTCGGAGATGTCACACGAGAAGCTTTCCAGACAACTCACGGTCAGGTTCACCCAGTCGGAGTACGACGCGATAATTTCATATTCTCATTTTCGGAGGACACCCGCAGCCGTGATTATGCGCTCGCTGCTCTGCGAAACTATAAAATCGGATTTAGGAGGCGAGTGCGATGAGTGACACAACACTCTCCCAGCAGGTGAACGATGCCAAAACCGCAGCGTCTGCTGCTGTGCTCCTGTACCGGATGGGATTCACACCGATTAAGGTCGTAGGCAAGAATCCAGCAGGCGGTGAAGGCAAAGGCTGGCAGACCCGCACGTACAAATCGGAAGAAGCGGTTCGACTGCACTTCGCGGACTGGAATGGTGAGCAGGAAGTTTCAGAACCCGTCGTGGAGAACGGGAAGACCGTCAACAAGAAAGTGATGCGCCACCGGAACGTTGGCGTATTGTGCGACGGCTTTTGCATGTTCGGAGCTAACTCAACGAAGGCGGTTGATGCCTTCCGCGCAGTGATGCCTTTTTATGATGCCACACTAGCCCGAATGGGAAACAATCCCTATGCGTGTGCCATCTTCAAACGCACCGACCCGCAAGAGCCGTTCTGGACGGGGCAGAAGATTCTGACCGTAGAGGAAAAGCCAGTCACGCTTGCGGATATCTGGGGAGACCACACGCAATTCGTGGCGTGGGGCGTCCATCCGAGCGGAGCGCGATACAAATTCGTCAATACGAAAGAGATTCTTCCCATGACGACTGCTGCGCTCAAGGGCATTCTCAAGGAGGTCATGGTTCATCTGGGAGCAGGTTATCGCTTGAAAATTCAGGAGAAAGCCCAGCCAAAAAAGGAGCAGGCGCAGGAGAATAATATTTTCAAGCTGGTGAAGAAATCCGTCAGGATGTCGTCGATTCTCGGCACAACCGACACGCGGGTAGTCTGCCCATTGCACACGCAGACGACACAAAATCCGGCTGCGGTAATCTATGAAGACAGCGAAGGCGATACGCTGTACTGCCACTCATGCGGGAAAATTGTCGACGTTATCCAAATGTACGCGCAGCAGAAGAACTTGAAACAAATCGAGGCTGCGCGCTCTCTTGCGAAGGAGTACACTATTGAAATTCCAAAGAAGGAACGTATGCGTGATTCCATCTCGGAGTTAGAAAAAGAAAAATTATTTGGCGCAGATATGTATGAATCACCAAGCCTGAAAGAACCCCCTTGTGATGGTTATCGCTCGATGCTGGAAGAAAGCATCGCAGTCTATCAATTGCAGAACGATGGACAATCATTCAGATACATCGCACGAAAAGAAAATTCACTGGAGCTTTATGATTTCAAATTAAGATGGCTGACTACTATTGATAATGACGGGAAGGAAAAGAAATTCCCGCAGTGGTTTAGGAATGTGGAAATCCTTGCGATGGTCGGTATAGGTATCAAGACCTTCGCGCGGAGCTATGCGAATGACTCCTTGTATGCCATCGGCACTCTGTCTGATGGGGTTTGCTTCGAGAAACTGGTGAAGGACATCCCGAAGCTCTTAATCGATGAGGGGAGGACGACAACGACGGAATACAAAATAAAACAGGCTGCTGGTCTGCTAGTCGCTCATGAACGGGTTAGGATTCCTGAAGAAAAAGGATACGACCACGTAGGGTTTCACTTGGAGGCCGGGAAGCTAGTATGGCACAGCCACAGGGACAGCGTGATTCTGCTGAGTTCCGAAGCTGCGAAGCGGGAAGCGTTGAAGGTCTGCGATGCGCTCGAATGTGAGATAAACGAAGAGAAACTAGTCGAGAAACTGAACGCTCTGAAGGAATTTTTAGACGCGCTACCTACTGATAAGCGCGCCCAGATTTTTGCGTCGATGGCTCATGCGATAACTGCGCACTTCTCAGTGCCTTTGCGCGCTGCGAATTTCAATACAGGCGACCAGTGGATTTATGGTCAGAACAGAACGCTCAAGACCCCTACAATCGAAGTATCATCCTTCTTCTTCAGCGACGGGAAAATCACGACCCTGCAAAATGTCAAGACAGACTTCAGGCTGGAAGTTCTTCTTTCCAGACCCGGCGCGATATTTATTGACGAAGGTCAGGAGGGAAAGAACGCGGAGATTCTCAAGTCGCTGATGAGCGGAATCAGGGAATCGATGCGTGGCAGGGCAGACGGAACAATGACATCAAGCAAGATGATATCCATCCCGCAGTACGCAACCAACAGCCCGCCCAGCGCGTTCGATGATGAGGGACAGGGCAAGACCGCACGGCATGTGATGTGGCGCGCTGTACCGTTTGCGGGGACTCTAGACAAGGACAGCAGATACTCAGTGCTCCTGTCGCAACTCAAATCGAGTGAGAGCGCGCCCGTCGGTTTCTGGGTCTTGAAGGAGATTGCAAACGACTTGAATGCTTATGGATTCGGGAATTTCCTTGAGAGATTGCGGGAACTCAGCAGTCAAATCGAGCAGACCGTGGATTACAGCAAGAGAAGCGAGACAATCGCTGCGATGATTCTTTTTGGTGAGATGTTTGCCATTACAGTCTTCAAAAAAACAGGAATTTCATTATGGAATGAAGACGACCTGAAGTTTTCAGTAAATGAAATGGTAAGTGAGAAGGAAGACAACGATACTGTTCAGTCCTTTATAGACCATGTGCGGGAGACGATTGACAATTATTCACAGAAGACAAAGACATGGGACAGCGAAACAAAAACGTACTGTGTCGGGCATAACATGATTGGCAACAATGGCAGCGGAGTTTATGTCAAAACCAAGGAGGGAGACCTCGTCCTTACTATTGCAGCATTCCAATCATGGCAAAAGAAGCGCGGAACAATCAAATCGTGTGGTACGTTAGATGACTTCAAAAGAGCGATGCAGAACGCTGGATTAGTCTTTACAGGAGCGATAAAGAAGTATACTGTCAAAAACGAGCACGTTCACGGTGTTCCGACTCGGCTGGAACTTGGAGGAACGACGGGGTTACTGCAAGTTACTGACGTGCTGGTTACTACAAGTTACTCCCAAGTTACTAAGATTTATAGAGATAAAATATATATAAATAATAGTATAGTAACCAGCTCCGGTTTGGATTCAAACCAAATCGAGCCAGTTCCAGCAGACCCGGACTTGCCCAAGTCCAACCAGCCCATTTGTTTGTCCGTATTTTTCCCAAAAAGCCCGTTTAAAGTTACTAAGCCTGTTTTTACGTCAGAGAGTGTTAGTAACTTGGCAGTAACCAGTAGTAACCAGTCAAAAACATTTACGTCAGTGGAAAATAGTAACTTGGCAGTAACCAGTGGTAAAGAGCAGAATAATGGCGAAGATGGCGAACCGATTGAGCCAGAAGTCATCAAAGCGGGACGGAGGGATGCTCATGCTTGAATTTTTCCCCGACCCATGGGCGCGAACTCTCTCACAAGAAATACTCAATATCCGATATCTATATTCGATATACGTATGTCGGAGTTACAAAATGTGATACTATGGGTGAACTACCTGAGATAGTTGTTGAAGAAAGAGGGAAGCGACCTTGCGGGTATGGTCGCGTGCTGTGCATGCAGTTTCTACACTGGCGGAACGCAGGGCGTCTTTCTTTTGCGATTGGTCTCGCGTACAACAATCCTGACGCCGAGCATCTCTATCTGCTTGAAACACACCGTATTGCATTGCCAGCAGCCTTAATCGACGATACTGAAAATGAGTTCGAGAATGTTTTGAAAAAATTTCAACAGAAAATTAAGGATTACTCTATACGTGAAGAGAAAAAACTGCAAGAGGGAATAGCCAAGAAAAAAGCAAAGAAAACTGATGATGATTCCGACGACCCGCCAGAAACCGAAGAAGCCTTTCATAACCGGATTTTTGCTGAGGGTGAAAAACAAAGGAAGGCGAATAAAAATGACAAAACAACCGAATGAAACTGTCCCGGAATATTATTGCTCCTTGTGTGGGCATCCGTTAGTTCCACCAGAGCGATATTTATGCGCATGGTGCAAGAGCGGGAGTTATTCAGACCGCATGATAATCCGTAATTTGCAGAAAATATCAAGTCAACTCGGAACTATTTCGAACATGTTAAGCCGAATTGAGCAGCGACTTCAATTACCAGTAAAAGCCGAACCTGAGCCAGAAGAAAAAAAAAATTGGATACAGAAGGCCACTGACCTTGTTTTGAGTGGAGAAGAAACGGAGGAGCTTGATTCACATGATTACCAAAAATGATAATCTTACCGAGCGACAGCGTAACCTTCTGAAGTTGCTGCGGAATATCATGCCCCATTCCAACATCGGGAAGCGTTATATCCGGAAGTCCGTTCTGCTCGAACTGATAAAGGGTATACGGTGATTACTATCGAACAACAAAAAACAAAACCAGAACGGAATTTAAATTCCCTTGACAAACTATTCGAACTCTTGCACTCGCACACTGAAGATTTTTATTATTCAGACAACGACGGAATCAAATCCGCTTATTTCGAGTTCGCAATTGATTGCCAGAAGAATTTCAGGACGCTCATTGACAGTAATGTAGAACCGCGATTTGTTGTTCCGTTAGTGAGCGATGAGAGATATGAAATCGAAAGCCTGAGCGTTATTTTCATCCGGTTATCGAACAACACTGGTGACATTCCAGATTCATTGATGGGCACGCTCCTGCGCGATGCCAACAACAAACATTATCTAATCGTCCGAATCAAGCCAATTCGAATAAAAAATAACAGAAAAAACATCTCAAAGGTCTTGGATTCAATTGTCGCACCGTTCGGAGAAGTCGTGGACACGCTTCCGGTCTGTGATACGACAATCCTTCGCTACAACACAACGCTGAATGAATCAGTGAGAAACAAGATACTCAAGGGTTGTGAAGAGGTGGAGATTGCAGAGCAGCCAGAGAAACAATATGTTTGGGAAACATTGATGCCAGATATGCCCATTGTCCAGAGCGCGGAGTTATCACATACTTCTCCAAGGGACTGGATAGTAGAATCATTTTGTGCAACTGGAACAGTAACAATTCTCACAGGACAACTGAAGTCATGGCTGGGCTTAGGGATTGCGTCCGCAGTCTCACACGGTTCGGAGTTTTTGAATCATTATGCAACACGCAAGACCGACACGTTGTATATCTCGTTGAAAATGTCACCGAGAACTATATATGAAAAGCTAATCCGAATTGGATTGACCGAAGCCGATTGTTTCGCGCTCTGTTTTGATGTAAACTTCAAGAATAGAAAATCCTTGGAGCTTATCATCAAGGAGCATCCCAATACCCTAATTATTATTGACGGGTTCAATTCGGAAAAAATAATCCAAGGAGCATTGCCATGGTTGCAGGCTTCGGTTTGGAAAAATAATATTGCATTGCTCATTATTTCGGATTTACCAACTGAAACTTTTACGGCATACGCGGACATTTCCCTGAAGCTCGAACGCATTGGGGACATACAAGCGAAATTATCATTCCTTAGCTCAGTTGCAGAATTTGTGCAGCGTGAGCCTGTTATGCTGGATTTCCAGCATTGTGGATTGAGTTTTCCTAAGAAAGGGAAGTCCGAGCTTGTAGAATCCAAGGAGGGCTGTGTTCTATGATTGCACAAACCCGTTCCATTTCGATTAACGCTTCTGGGCATGGCTTCAGAGCTATGTCCGGGCAATTACCGCGCTTAAACTTTGTTTAAACGCTACAGGAGGTGAACTCAATGGACAAATCTGATATGAAAGTTCTTGTGACCGCGCTTATAGCGATTTTGCTTTTCAGCGTCGGCTACATTATTTGGGTAAATTATGCGTGAAGGTGGTGTCCATAGCAAAACTTCCTTGCCCTCTCAGGGAAGTGCGTAAGGTCGCTAAAACGTGGTGCGCGGAACACCTCGACGGGTCTCGCTATTTTCCCGAACAGAAAAACCGTGCGCATGTGGCGAAGCTCGAAAGAGCGGAGGTCGAGAGAATGGAAAATAGGGAGACAACTTTCCCAACGGATAATCTGAAGAATCGTGAAGTATCACCGTTGGAAGCGTTGATTGAGGAGTACGGGGCAGCCAACGTTCTGGGAATCAGCAAAACAGAATTTGATTCCATAGAGCGGGTTACTCTTGAGTTCGGGAAAGACGAAGTTCGGGTGAAAACGCAATTGAAAAAACAGAGGTGATTTGAATGAGAGGAACAACAGAAAGCGAAGAAAGCGAGATGGATGCGCCAGTACAAGGCGGACGAGGAAACCCAATGAGACGATTCGACGGGAAGCAGTTCCGTCTTTTGCTGAGTGCAAGGCAAGACAATGAGCGGGAGATGACCAAGCTCGGCAAGGCCATGCAAGAGATGAAATCGAACGGAGAGCAAATCAGAAGCGTCGAATCAAGCGATGGAAAGGTTTTGCTCTATGTGAGGGTGCATTAGCATGGGATTTTTCGATTCCCTGTTTGGTCGGAGAACAAAAATAATCGGAGGGGAGATTTACGCCTTCGAAAATGCGTTCCAGTCCGAGCAGGAAGCACTGGGTTGGATGACTCAAATCGCTGCAAGTACCGGGGGAAAAGTGAAATGCATTCCATCGGCGAGCAATCGCAATTTCGAGGTCTGGGTAAGCACTGGTATGCCTGACCCGCGTACACAGGGGCAAGCTCCGCCGAAGCCTCAGCAGGAGCAGCCACCGCAACAGTGATTTGATGCAGAGACTCATCTTACTTCTCTGTGTGGCCATGGTAGTGCTCGGCCTGCTGTACCTTATCTTCGTCGAGCACATGCCATTGCTGCTGCCACTTGAGAACAGTACGCAGTGTCAGGTCGAGGCGTGCATCCCTGAGAATTGCTCAACGCCGTGTTTGGTGGCGAACAATTTCACGATAGTAGTTGAGAACAGCAGCTACGGAGGTTGAGATTATGAGTGTAGAAAAATATCTGATGGCAGCAAAGGAGGTCGACAATTACGTGAAGGCGAATCCTGAGCAGGCGAAGCAGGTCGCGTTTTGCTTGTTCTTACTCGGTTTACCAGCCGGACTTGGAGCGATGATGTGGTCATTCAAATACCATCCGAAGGGTTCGCAGGAAAACAGGGCGTACCATCGCCTGAAAAGCCGATTCGATTCAACCTTTGACCGCTATGCGAAAGGCCGTAAGCTGACCACTGCCGATACGAAGCGGGCGAAGGAACTCTCCATGCTGCTGGATTCCAAGGCAGGGAAGTGAGGGGCGTGTGCGGAACAATAACGGTGATGAATGATGTTTTTTGAAAATAATGCCGGGTGGGAGAATGAACGGTTCTGAAAGCGCAGAAATAGTCCCCCTTCCGGACAGTGAGGGGACTGAAAAAATACCGCTCAAGAAAATTTGCGTGAAAGTTTACCTGTCCGAGCTGGAGTTCCTCCTCTGGGTCAAGCTCGCGGAAGAAGCCGGAATCAGGGCAAGGGGACTGAAACCGTTCAGGCTCAAACCTCATGGATTTTCCCATCAGAGGGTAGTTAACACAAAGGGATTGGTCAAATTTCTCAAGAAGCGGGTCGTTCCTTATTGGATTGATGGCGAGAAGGAGCGCAAGGATAATGAAGCCAAGCTCAAGGCTGAGGCTGAGAAAAAAGGATTCAGGCTGGTGCGTGAATGAAAGGGAATACTTTATTCACTTTTAGACTTGATTTTATAAACTCGATTACCTATAGCAAAATTACAACTATCACAAAGTGTTACAAGGTTACTCATTTCGTCTGTTCCACCACGACTAACAGGGATTGAATGGTGAACATGAAGTTTGGCTTCTCTTCCTGCACCACATTCTTGACAGGTATAATTATCTCTTTTGAATACCTCAACTTTTATAGAGTTTGTTAAGGTTCTTTTTCTTTTAGGTTCATTACCACCAAACTCTTTATTTAGCTTGGTTGAAACAGCATTCGTCAAAAGATTCATTTGTCTTGATGTATCTATTCCCAATTCAGGAGCAAATTGTTTTATATGGGCTGTTGTTACAGAGAATAGATTATCCTCTCTTGCTCTCTTTACAAGAGCATTTACTTTATCGTCAAATTCTTCCCTTTCCTTTTGATTTATCCATTCTCTTAATTTTTTGCTTATTTTAATTATTAGTTTATTCCATCTAATCTTTTCAGACATGCCATATTCATCAAAATAATTGTAGCTCAGCCCTCTTCCAAAATCAAAAGAATGGCTTGTCAATCCTAAGGTGATTACATCAATTCCTTTGTTCAAAAACCATTCTTGGACTTCAAGAACAGAAAACACATCAAAATAATCTAGGTTTTTTGGGATATTTTCGGTCTCTTTCCATGTTTTAATTATTATTGAAGAAACATTTTGAATCAAATCTTTATCCTTCATCTTTTTTAGCTTCTTACCCATCTGCTGGAGTTCCTTTTCCTTTTTTTCCTGTTCTTTTAAGGAGGCTTCTTGAAGAGCATGTTCACTCATTTCTTGTTGCTCTTGAATTCTCAATCTTTCATTCTGCTTCTGATAATACCTCAGCATTTCCTCTTGTAGTTTTGTTTCTGTTGATTCTTTCCCAGACATACATATCGGTGATATAATATTGAGAAAACGGATTTTTAACTGTGCTTATCATCGTACTGACCAGTCACGTACCACGTATCGTTTTTTTTCTTATGAAAGCCCCGTGCAAAACGGACATCATCACACCACAGCAGGCTAAGGTCATGCAACGTTACCTTTTTCAGGTCGCGGGGAACAATCAGCGTTGTTTTGCCATTGAACTTGACTTCGAATAGCTCATCGAACCTTTCCCGTCCTAGCTTTCTCATTGCCTTTGTGGATTCCCAAGCACATTCCTTATCAAACGAACTCATCTTTTTTGTGTCCCAGTAAAAAGGATTCTTCATTTTCTCACCTTCCTCATTCGAAAAGCGTCATCCAGTTCATCCACATCACACAGGATGCTCATATACCTAACGCCTTTTTTCATCTTGATGACAACATAGTCGGGCAGCTTCTTGCATTTCTTTTTGTATTCCTTGAGACCTTCCTTCAGGTATACAAACTCGTTTGTGTATTCCTTCTTTCGCTTCCGATTACCTTTGGTTTCATTGACTAGCATTTTCTCACCGCTTGATTTTTTCGTAAGCCCGCCAGATTGACGCAGGCAAATCCCCATCCTTATGGAGTTGCCGTAATTCTTTCCCATCGCACAATCCTGTGAATTTCGTTTTTCTATTGCATCTATGCAGTATAAGCAATTCGGGATTCCTTTTGTATACCTTATTGTATCGCTTCATCGCTTCCTTCAAATCGACTATCTCTACTGTCCAGTTGTCTCGTTTCTTTGCCATATCCTCACCGCAGGCAGAATCATGGCCACAACATTTTTTATTTCCTTTCCAAAATATGTGCCATGTTGCGGAATGCACATGAAGATACTGGCCTTCGCATCTACTTCATCCCCCTCAATTCGAAAGGATTGAGTTGTGCACGCAGAACCCAGAAGGTTAATTATGCAGAGACCGAGAGGGCGAAGGAACGGCAGGCAGCCACACTGAAGAAAGGCGATAAGATGCCCGTTAGGGAACTAGTTCCACAACGGGAAGGGGAGATGCCCGTGACATTGCTGCCAAAAAACTCGGTGTGAAATCACTGTCAATAAAATACGCTCGCAGATTATTTTTTCTGAGGCAATGCAAGCCAGACATACCCATCCTTGATAAACATCGGTGCGAATCCAGACTTTGAAATGGACTTCTGCTCTGCCAGATACCTATCTTCTAATTTGCCGATGCACATCCGCGTTGATTTTTTTCCGTTTTCTTTTGTAACAATATACTTCTTTCCGACTTCATACTCCGCCATCCAACAACCTCCTTTATACCACACGTTTTGACCACATTCATTCATTTCTGTGAACCACACGGATTTTCCACGTCATAGTTCTTAATGCTTACAAAATGACGGGAATTTCATTTTTTAAATTATCCCGACGACCGCAATGATTTCAATCATTGCGCCCCATTGTTCGTAACGACGAACAATAGGACCGCAATTCCGCTTATAGAAATATTTTTTCAGGAAAAATACGAAACGATGAGATTTATTAGGGCCAAGAATACGTTGACGACAGCGTTCCAGAACAAAATGTATAAGGTCAATGCGATGAAAAGCGAGATCAGGGTGACGGCCGCAGCGGCATTTGCGCTTAGCGAATGTATTTTCCTGATGATCCGGTAATTAGTGTATTGGCCGGTTATCGCCACAACGACGAATACAAGGAGTCCGGCACATGGGATTATTATCAAAATGCTCGAGGTCACAACGGCCCCAAACACCAATCCCATGAAATATACCTGTTGAGCAAAGCTGCCCTTTCCCCCAAACGCCCTGGCGAGCCCATACTGCAGTGCTTGAATCAATAAGAAAACTATGGGAAACAATGGGACCTCCAGTACCGCGAAAGAAGCACCTAAACTAGCTGCTACGAATTCTACCTGCAAACCAGCCATGTAATTTATCGTAGGGTTGTCGGATACTCCCCCAAATAAGGTAAAGACCCTCCAGATAAGTTCGAATATGACGAGACCAAAGACAGTGGCAAAAACCAAGGCCACTCCCAGCACCAGGCTGGCAATGAAGACATTCAACATTGCTTCCTTCAGGCTCGCTTTGCCTTTGTGATCCTTGATGACCCTGTCTATCTTTGATGGCTGCAATGCACTGTACCACAAACTTGCTCTTTCATGTAAACCCATGACTATGAACCCATTTCAGAAACTAGTCCCAAGCCTACGATCACATGACAATCCTTTAAAATCCTAACTGAACACTATCTTTCCATACTTCTTATCTAGAAGAAATAGACTGTGGTGATATTCATGGGAATCAGACCAGGAAGGAGCATTAGGGATCCGGACAAGGTAGCATGGACAAGGTTTAGCAGATCAAAGCCAAGGAGATCTTTCATAAAGGCAATGCCGCACAAGGACCTCCATCAGTTCAGGATGGGCGTGGATAAAAAAGATTACGACCTGGTCATGCACCTGAGAGCGGACAGGCCAATTATACTCAGGGACAACGCTATCGAGAGCGCGAGAATGAGCGCCAACAAACAGCTCGAGAAAGAGATGATGGGCAACTATTATTTTGTCGTTCGTGTGTATCCGCACCACGTGATAAGGGAGAACAAGATGATCGCGGGCGCAGGAGCTGACCGTCTACAGAAAGGGATGAGGAGGGCTTTTGGAAGGCCCACCGACATGGCGGCGCGGGTATCAAAGGGAGGGGACGTCTTCTCAGTGTACACGTACAAGGCGAACGCGCAGAACGTTGTCGTCGCGCTCGAGCGTGCGAGGCGCAAGGTTTCGGGCTCTTATTCCATCGTTGGTTCCTGAAAATGACTCCGATTGAAATAATTTTATATTTTCTTTTATTCGCGGTTTTTGGAGTTGCTATTGAAGTTTTGTTTACAGCTATCCTTGAATATGGGAAAAGCAGGAATCCGAGAATGATCGGAAAGTCGACGCTCTGGATGTTCCCAATTTGCGGGGCAGTCTTTTTCATCGTACTGCTGGTCCAGGCCTATGCAGGAGATTACCCATGGTTTTTCAGGGGATTTCTTTACATGGTGCTGATAACAGCATGGGAATATGTATCAGGCTTCACTATCAGAAAGATGGTGGGCGTTGCTCCCTGGGAGTATTCTGCTGAAACGCCGGATGGCATTGGCAGCAAAAAGAAGTATCAGATCGATGGTCTGATTTGCCTCGAGTACCTGCCATTGTGGTTTGTTGAAGGATTATTCGCAGAAACAGCATTCCTGTTTTTAAAAGGGCACTTTTTTCTTTAGATCAAAGGGTTCCCAGTTGCTTCCTCTTCGATACGGTGTCCCTGAAGCCGGATAAGGTAGTGTATTTGAATTTGTAGTGGTATTGCTCCATAATCTTTTTTGGGTCAACGACTATGCCGTAAGTGCTAAGGGTTATGGCTGACGGCATTATGCCAGCCAATCTCAGGTGCCACAATACCCATATCATCCCCCTCATGAGGAGTAGGGGAACATAGACGAATGCCTTGTCTGGAGAAAGCTCCTTTGTGGTGGAAAGGCTGTCAGGAGCGAGATTATACGTGCCTTCCAGTTCCCCATCGTTTATAATAAGGCCGATTATGGCGGTCAGGTCGTCTTCGTGGATGAACTGCAGCTCACAGAATCTCCCATTCGGCCTCAATAAAAAGGGCGAGTTTACGAGGATGGAAACGACTCCGCCTTTTTTGTGGTAGAGCGGACCAACGGCCGTACACATCCTCACGATTACAAGCTTCAGGTCCTTTCTTTTCCCAAAAGAATCATAGTATTCCTCGACTTCCTTCTTGTGGATACCGTACCTGTAGTCCCTTGGCCGCAGAGGGGTATCTTCCTTAATCCAGAGCTTGTTGTCCGGCCAGGCCCCGTAGGCACTCGAGGAACTGAACTGGATGAACTGCTTCACAGTATCCGTGCTGTCAGCAACCTCCAGGATGAACTTCGAACCGTTTACATCTATGTCATATTCCCTTTTGGTGTCATGGATCGGATCCATCAAAAATGCGAGATGGATTACGTGGGTCGGGGCCTCTTTTGTAAATATTTCTTCCAGTTTTTTCCTGTCCGTGATGTCGCAACTGTAGAATCTGAAATTCCCGTTTCCCTTCCAGGCGTGATTCTCATGCAGGTCAAGGCCGACAATTGCGATGCCTTTTTCAGAAAAAAATCTGGAAAGGACGTATCCGACATATCCGGACGAACCAGTTATTAGTATTTTTGTCTTTGGCACGGTCAAAACCTGCATTCCTTTCTTGCAAACAAGGAAGTTATTTTCAAAACATGGTACTCTGCCAGTGTATAGAATAGCCCTATCAATCTGCCAAGGTGGCGTCTGTTTTTCAGGGATCTTCTGATAAACGGCAGGGGCGAATAATACTTCCTGATAAACCACGCATATCCTTCTTCAAGTTCTTTAACTGACATTCCTTTTGGCTTTACTATCAGGTACCTGCCGTGGTAAAGACTGAAGGTATTATGCATGATTCTTTTTTCATTTTCATACCTCTCGTACTGCATGGTTCCGGGGTAGGGGACTATCAGATTTGGGGCGATACGAACTATATCATTTCTTTGGAGAAAATCCAGCGTTGTCTTGAATATGTCTTTTCTGTCGTGGTCAAGGCCAAAGATTATTCCAAGGGTGGGTTCAACATCGTGCGCCTTAAGGTTTTTTATGCACTCCTCGTATTCCATGACTTTGTTAAAGCCTTTGTGTACACTCTTCAGGCTTTCCTCATTGATGGACTCTATTCCTGCGAATATCAATTTAACGCCCGCCTCCTGCATCACTTTTAGAAGTTCCAGGTCTTTGCCTATGTAAAGATTTGCCTGAAAGGCTATGCTCTTTTTTAAAGGAGCCAGTCTTTTCAGGACTTTTATCGCGTTGTTCCTGTCTGCAGTGAAATTGTCATCCAGGAAAAAAAGCGTATCGCCCGCAATCTTTGCCTGCTCGTAAACGTAATCCACTGGGAAAGTCCGGTAGGTGGGATTTATTGTTTTTGAAAAACAAAACCCGCAGTTATGGATGCACCCCCTTGATGCCTGAATCGGATACACGAATGTGTATCTTCTCGTATCGATAAGATCCATTCTTGGCAATGGGAGCCTTGACAGGTCAACCGGCGTGTTCTGTGCATAGATTTTTTTGAGCTGGCCATTTTCAAAATCCTGCAGCACTTTTGGCCAAAGCTCTTCCGCTTCCCCGATCACCGCGGCATCGCAATACGCCTGGACTTCTTTGTAGCAGGCGGTTGTATGGACTCCTCCGAAAATGACCTTGGCACCCTTTTTTCTGTAGTGATCCGCCAGTTCGAACGCCCTGCGCTGCCTGTAGCATTCGAAGGATATGCCCACTATGTCCGGATTATCATCAAGATTATTTTCCTGCACTCTTTCATCAACAATCTCTATATCGTAATTCCGGGGGGTCACTGCCGCAAGCATGGGAAGGCCTAGCGTTGGAAAAACAGTGTATTTAAACTCCCGGCAATTTGCTGCCTGGATAAGCTTAAGAGTGTACCTTCTCATCAAAGGTTCTTTTGTTAAAAAATCATTATAACTTTTATGGTTTTTTCAGCGAACCTTAGGGTGCAAGTCAAACCCTGTGCCATCCTGATGCGCTGAACACGAACACCCATTTTTATATACTATCTTTTTAAACGTTTCCCCACACAATTAGTATTAAGGAGGGGAGAACTTTGAGCGGAGACAAGATTACTGTTAACGATGCACTGATCAGCACGGACGTTGATAAACTTATACGGATCATAGCGGAAAAGAAGAGGGTTAGCCTCAGGGAACTCGAACATCTTTGCGGCATGGAAAGGCGCGCAGTAGACAAGTGGGTCAGGGTTCTAGAGGATGAAGGCTACATCAGCGTGCTCTATGGATTGACTGGAACCAGCCTGCTCTGGTTAGGAGAAAGCCAGGAAACAAAGACTGTAAGGGAAGAGGATATAGACAGGGTCCTTTCCAAGATGCCGAAGTCCAAGCACGAAAGCTACGACGAGGTCTTTGACGAAATCGTAGCGAAAAAAAGCATGGAAGAAGCGGATGAATCGAATACGCACGAACAGGATATCAAATCGAACATTCTCACTGATTTCGAAAAGAAGCATGAACAGTATGAAGAGATGGAAGAAACTGAAGCAGCTCCGGAAGAACCAGAACCTCCGGAAAGGCCGGAGTTTGAAACAGACGAAAAGGAGCTTGTGGAAGAGCCAGCCCTACAGGAAGAAAAAGAGCTTGAGGAAATGCCTGAGCCTATGGAAAGGCCGAGAAGCAGGGATTCTGAAAAAATCAAGGATATTGTCAATGTCTATTTGAACCAGATAAACAAGGAAAGGGCCGGGATAGAAAAGCTAAAGGCAGAGAAGGACCGGGTATACAGGGAGCGCTATCTTTCGCTTGAATCCAAGGTTGAAGCGGACATCGCATCCATAACAGAACGCATACTTGAGAAGGAGAGCCGCGTGCTCGAGATCAAGCAGAGGGTGCTTGAGCTTCCTGACAAGATAGCTGAGGTCGAGCAGGTCCACCAGGCGATTCAAAAGCTAGAAACAGATGGAAGAGATGTTCTTGCAAAAACCAGGGCAAGGGCCGAGCAGTTCATTGCTTCCATTGCCCAGTCGAAGGATGCCCTGAGAAAACAGATAGACTCCGGAAAGACAAGGATTGAAGTTGAAGGAAACAAAATAG
>Ga0315273_10001947_pt1 | contig 24028 bp, 24 predicted proteins | sample YL17G02_0_MG_FD_205753 | JGI IMG/M metagenome (GOLD analysis project Ga0315273, IMG submission 205753) | Sediment microbial communities from Yellowstone Lake, YNP, Wyoming, USA - YL17G02_0 | ecosystem: Environmental > Aquatic > Freshwater > Lake > Sediment | place: USA: Wyoming | collected...
ATCTATGTTTATCCAATTGAATGTTTGAAATACGAAAGGTCGGTAGCAAAGGTCTTGACATCGTCCCCGCAGGGGAGACCATTCGCCACCGACCACTAGTATTATCTCCTACCAACCTTCTCCCTTAACTGTCTATTTGACATCAATTTGACATCAAATGGAATTAGTACACATGTTCTATATGTTCCAAATCACAACGCAAAACCCCCAGCTATGGGGGCTATGGGGCGGAATACCGCCATATATGAGGCTGGGGGCAATGGATTCGAACCACTACTAACTGTTCCAGAGACAGTCGTCCTGCCGTTAGACGAGCCCCCAAAATCTACCGAGGAAAATTTTACCACGCCACATTTATTACGTCTAGGGTGTCATTAATTTGTGCACTAATATTCCTACTAGAGATTCTTTTCGTCATCAACAAATCCTGCAACGCAACATCGGCACGCTCAAATTAGAATCCAAATTCAAATTCTTTTAGTCTTGTAGAAAGCATATATTGTCCTTCAAGTACCAACGTGGACAGTCTCCCATGTAAGACGCAAAGCCAAAGCCGGGACAAGCACCCAAAAAGGGCGTCCCATCTCTTTCGCCAAAATATGTCTAAAAACGGTGTTGGATAGGGGTTCAGGCGCAGGTAAGTTGAAAATGCCCTGTTTATTTTCGTTTTTCATCAAGCCTCGGATGCCTGCCACTTCGTCAGCAGTACGGATCCAATGGATTCCTTGACTGCCATTTCCCAATGAGCCGCCAGCAAAAAACAAACCCGAAGCGCAGCATCACCCCAATGCAATTTACTTTCATGCCTGGAAACAACTACTCAGGTCCGAATGACACCCCGCCGCTCGCCATAACCTTCGACTGGTTGACTGGAGTCTTCCCATGCTCGGCAACCATCATCCTTGAAACTGGTACCGTAAGAAGATTCTTCGGTCAAGTGGACCGTTTGCGGGTTGCGATTAAATATCCAGACTTCCTGTCCCTCAAACAGCAAAGATTCCTTCAAAACCGCTCCACTAAATCCAATGCCGAATGATGGTCAGCTACGCATATGAAATTTCTCTCATTTAAGCTGTCAAGTGTGAAGTATAATACACGCCAATGTGGAGGCGCTATGAATGCGCCAGTTCTGGTGCTCAACGCAAATTTTGAACCGATCAATGTCTGTAACACTCGCCGCGCTATTGGCCTGATCCTTCTGGGGAAGGCCGATTTGGTCATGAATGGCCGCGGTTATATTCAGACGGTAAGACAGACCATTCCAATCCCTTCAGTCATCCGCCTCGAACAGATGATTTATCGACCGCGTTTACAAGTTAAGCTGACCCGGCGTGAGGTTTTTCGCCGCGACAGATACACCTGCCAGTACTGCGGACGGCGCTCAAGCGACTTGACCGTGGACCATGTCTGGCCCAAACATCTGGGCGGCGAACATATCTGGACGAATGTGGTAGCCGCCTGTCCATCCTGCAACCATCGCAAGGGCGGACGACAATTAGAGGAGTCCCACCTTACTCTCCTCAGGTCCCCGAAGGCACCCCCAGCCAGCGCTTATTATATCTTCGGGCGACATTTAGAGGAAAACGTCGAATGGGAACAATTCATCCATGGATGGTAAAGAACCCGGCAAATACATTCTATCTTAGATCTCTGGGTTTTGTCGAAGAGCATAATATTATTATTCAAGAATTTCTGCCATTATCACGCACCTTCCAACACCATCTGGACAATGAATAGAGGGTCTTCCTCGGCAAAGTGCTATGTCGGATAATGAATAAGTTGTTTCTTAAAAAACTCGGCATAGTCGGCAGTCTATCCCACTCATCCAACAAACCGAAGTCTCATAAAGATGTGCCGGAAACCTTATCGGCCATCCCATCATTTCCGTCTGCAAGCGTAATACTTGGGAATATGGCTCATTAACACAGGGATAGGCAAGACCTTTTCGGTCTCCTAAAACTCATACGCAATATTAAATATAGTAACGATATAACAATACAATTATTTAATTCAATCTGTTGCTGATTCCTCACAACCTTGTGAAGATATTATTGGTGCTGTATGAGAACAGCCTTTTATGTTCCCAAAATAAATAGTCTTTGAATCCAAAATACCTTTCTTGGATAATCCTACTTCTATTTCAAAGCAGATAACAATATTACAGGAGTAACCCAAGTTTCGATAATCGCCGCGATGGTCAACAACGGCAGCACCAGACCAACCCCAATTTTTGTCCAATCAGCAATAGCCTCGATAAGGACCTCACCGAGAGTCAGCTGAGGGCGAGGTGTCACCAGCACAATCCCAATATACATAATTGCCGCGCTGGCCAGGACCAGGGCCGGGATTTCAAAGATGCCGTGCGGGAGGATGCCATACATGCCCACTTTCAAAGGCGAGGCTCCCATTGCCTGAATCAACGCCAGTACCGCCCCAATGAGACCCATATTCAGAAGGTATACCAAAATGCCCAGAACCCCGAAAGAGAACAAGCCAAATAGCAGGATTACCAGGATAGCCTGCAAATTATGCCCCCAGATCGTCTGGAAGGAAATTCCAAAATTAGCAACCGGTACCCCGATCCCGGATGATAAAAGGCTGGAAATATCACCCGTTTGAAATTGGCCCACAATTTTCGTGGAATTCAAAGTTACCCAAATGTAACCTAATACTACTGCTATTAGACCGATCCCAACAGTCAGGATGATTGATGGACCCTGTTTCTGTACTGTTTCCAGGACCTCAAACCTGAACCAGCCCCAAAGGGACCTTGCATCCCCTTTAAATGCCCGCCAAAAAGTTCGTCCGATCCAGCGCAGATTTAGTACGTCGATTTCTCGTCCCAGCAATGCCTCGCGCTGGAAATGGGCAATTCCAACACGTACCAGAAGAACCATCAAGATCGCCACCCCGACGACCGCCAGCCAGAGTACCTGGTCATTGCCCCAGAATAACATGATACTCTCGCCCTGGATAAGCAATGCCATCGGAATAACGATAAACGATGCCATAAGATTGGCCGACCGCACCGAAGTCGCCTGAGTAGAAATCAGAATGGCCCCACTGACCATCAGAAATGCCTGAACAGTTGTCAGGATCAGTGTCTGTATCAATCTATTGAGATCGGGGAATGGAATATGTTGAAAATGGAGGCCGATCATGTATACAGTGATGCCCAGGTAAGAAGTCACCAGCGGTGCAGCCGTCCCGGCAATCAGTTTACCCGTGAAAAGCTGCCAGTCCTTGAGCGGTGTGACCAGGAGCGATTCAATCGTCCCGCGCTCTTTCTCGCCGACGAAGGACTCCAGGGCAATAACCAAAGAGACCGTGATCGGAAAGTAACCTACCACCATGAGCAGGAACGGCACCAGGCGCTCACCAATCAGCGGCGTTCCATATTTATTTGTAAAGTTAATCGCAGCCTGCGCACCAAAATCGGCCAATAGCGGCAGGGTCAGCGTCAATACAACCATGGGGAAAATAATTCTCCAGTCACGTACCTGGTCCCGCAGTTCACGCTTGGCCACCAGCCAAGCCCCACTGAGATCCTCACTCCAAAGTTTAAGCACGATTTACCTTCGTCATGGCAGCCAGATAGACCTGCTCTAGAGTGCGAGGCAATTCTTGCAAGGCCACAACTTCAGCCCCGGTTTTAATCAATTCTTTGAGCAAAATAGGATTTGAAGCCTGGGGTTCTTCGATGCGAAACCTTTGACCGGTCTCGCTAGTTCCGATTGGAATTACGCCCGGAGGCAGGTTCAGGGTCCCGAGAGGCCATTTGCCTCGCAACCGGACCTCGTACTCGGCCGGTCCCAGCAGGCTTCTTTTCAGCTCCTCGACCGTCCCGCTGGTCAAAATTCGGCCCCGATAAATGATGGCTATTTTGTCTGCCAGCATTTCTGCTTCAACCAGGTTGTGAGTGCAGATAATTATTGTGCGTTGTTCGATACGCAGTTTTCCAATAGCATTCCGTACCAACTGCGCAGATTCGGGATCCATGGCCGAGGTTGGCTCGTCCAGCAAAAGCACGGGAGGTTCGTGGATCATCGTGCGCGCAAGTGCCAGTTTTTGGCGCATGCCTTTCGAATATTGTCCGATGGGACGTTTTGAAACCTCGGCCAGGCTGAAGTATTCCAGCCACTCCCGGATTCGTTTTTCTCGCACCTCCGAATCCAAATGGTAGATCTTTCCAAAGAAATCCAAATATTCCAGGCCGGTCATGCGTAGGTATAGACCGTGTTGTTCGGTCAGCATGCCGACTGATGCTCTCACCTGTTCCGGGGATTGAACCACGTCAAACCCGGCGATGCGCGCCCAGCCGCGGGTGGGAGCAAGTATCGAGGTGAGCATACGGACGGTGGTGGTCTTACCAGAACCATTCTGGCCCAAGAGTGCCAACACCTGCCCAGGATAAACATCGAAACTGAGGCCATCCACAGCCCAGTAGTCGCCGAACTGTTTGCTCAGGTCTTCGGCCTGGATCATTGCATTTCAGGCCCGCCTGGTACGGTGATTAAGAAATATGATAACTCCAGCAACCAGTGCCACTATGACAACGAACGTTTGGTTGAAGTTAATGCCGCCTACCTGCGAGGCGTCCAAGCGCAGGAAATCGAGACTGAAGCGTCCAATGGAATACATAATCATGTAGATCAAGAAGATGTCGCCGGGTTTCAGCCATTTCTCGAATCGGCGTGCCAGCAAAAGCAACACCGTCATATTGACCACATTCCAAAGTGATTCATACAGGAAAAGCGGGTGGAAATACTCATAATTTTGATAGCCGTCCACACGGTGGAGAGGGTCAATGTAAATTTTCCAAGGGAAGTTGGTGGGTAAACCATAAACTTCCTGATTGAAGAAATTACCCCAACGACCGATGGCCTGTGCCAGCGCCACTCCTGGCGCAACCGCATCCGCCCAAGAAAGGAAGGAGACTCCTTTCCTGCGACAATAAATCCATAATGCCAGCGCCCCGCCAATAACTGCTCCTGGGATGCCCAGTCCGCCGTTGCGGATATTTAACATATCCAGGGGGTGCAGTAAGTACCATTTGGTGGTGATGCCTTGTGCTACCATCGAAGGCGGAGGCGTCAAGACGTGCCAAATACGCGACCCTATGATCCCGGCCAGGACCACCCAGAATAACGCGTCCCAAATGAATTCCGAATTCATTCCTCGGCGCTTTGCCTCAGCCTGTCCCAAGTAGGCAGCCGCAATCACACCGATCGTGATCAAAATTCCGTAAAAGTAAATATGAAATGATTGGTTTAGAAACGGGATTGGAATATCAAAACCATTTGGCAAGGTTGGCATGATCTACTCCTGAGACTGAGATAAGTGACGGTGAGCATCTCGCCGCACACGCATTATGCGCTGAAAAGCTGTAAAATTCGCCAGAACGGCAATAATCGCCAATATGGGTAATGGCAAGTTCAAAATCAGACCAGGGATAAGCACGATATAACGCTCAACGCGCGTCAACAATCCAACATTTGCGTCCAGTTTTGATGCGTCGGCACGTGCCTTGACATATGAAACCAGCACAGACCCGGCTGCCGCCAGGTAAGACAAAATGATACCAGCGGCATCTGCCTGGAGCATGTAATATATTAGGAAACCAAGAAAAAGGAATAGTTCCGAATAGCGGTCAGTAACTGAATCCACAAACGCGCCCCATTCACTGGCTTCGTTACGCAGACGCGCCAGCGCCCCATCCATTGCATCCACAGGTCCCATGATCAGCAGCAGGATGCCAGCCCAAGTCATGTGACCGAAAGCAATCAGTGTAGCACAGCCTATCGTTCCCAAGAGGCCGAACAAGGTGACTGAATTTGGTCGGATACCAATGCGATTAAAGAAACCAGCAATCGGGTTCAAATACCAACGGAACCAGATCCGCATCTTATCGGCAAATGTCATTTTCTTTTGTTCAGAAGATTGAGTCAAGGAAATTCCTTAAAGGATAGGATTCAAAACTAGGCAATCATACCATATCAGGATTTATCATCCATGGGAGCGATCCCATTCTCCTGGTCCGGTTCGAGCAGCACTTCACGGTCGCGTCCACCGCCCATAGAGGGCCCTACCACCCCTGTTTCTTCCAGCAGATCCAAGAGGCGTGCAGCCCGTGGATACCCGATCCGCAGACGCCGCTGGAGCATTGATGCGCTGGCGCGCTGCTCTTTCTTTAGAATTGTAATCGCCTGTTCAATCAATATATCGTCTCTGTCTTCGTCGGCAGCTTCATTCAACATCGACTCCCACGGTGTGCGGACATCCTTCTGAGGTACTGTCTTCTGCCAGTGGGAGATAACGCGCTCGATCTCCTGGTCGGTGACCATCACTCCCTGGGCACGTATCGGGCTGCCTACTTCAGGATTCATGAAAAGCATATCGCCGTGCCCAAGCAAAGTCTCTGCACCGGGCAAATCCAGGATAACGCGCGAATCGACGCTCGAAGCCACAGAAAACGCCAGACGCGCCGGGAAATTAGCTTTGATTAAACCGGTCACCACGTCCGTGCTGGGACGTTGCGTGGCAACCACCAGATGAATACCGGTGGCGCGGGCCATCTGCGCCAGGCGGACCAAGTTGTGTTCGGTCTGATCGGGGGCTGACATCATCAGGTCGGCCATCTCATCAATCAAAACAACAATGCGCGGCAGGGTCTGGACTTCCTTTCGGCGTTGGAGTTGGCGGTTATAGGCATCAATATCTCGGGTCTTGGCAGCTTCCAACAATTTGTAACGGTGCTCCATCTCCAGCACCACCCAACGCAGCACAACCAGTATGCGCTGAACATCCGTCTCGACTTTGCCATACAAATGCGGCAAGCCGTTGAAACGGATCAACTCGACCATTTTGGAGTCAATCATAACCATGCGCAAATCTTCTGGGGCGTTATTCATAGCGAGGCCAACCGCCAACGCAGCTATACAAACCGACTTACCCGAACCTGTCGTCCCGGCGATAAGCAGATGTGGCATACGCGCAAGGTCTGCCACGAGCGGATTGCCTGATACATCCCGCCCCAGCGCCATCATCAACGATGAGCCACCTTTGTAGAAGACTTCCGTCTCCAACAATGGGCGCAGACGTACCAGCGAGGAACGCGGGTTCGGTACCTCGATGCCCACATATGCTCGTCCCGGTACTGGTGCTTCTATGCGAAGCCGTTCAGCGGAAAGGGAAAGAGCCAGATCCTTTTGAAGACTGGCGATCTGCGCCACACGGACTTTCATCTGCTGAGCGTCCTCATCTGTCCCCTTCCTTATGAATCCCGGTTGGACCGCAAACTGCGTGACGGTTGGCCCAATACGGAAGCCGACTACTTTAGCCGGGATACCAAACTCCGAGAGTGACTTTTCAATCTGCCCAGCAGTCTGGTTGATCGTCCTTTCGTCAGGGCGGACAGCCTGTTCACCGAGCAAAACACTCAGCGGAGGCAGCCTTTCTCCGCGTGGTAGAGGAGAGGTCGGGTGGCTGTCCTGTTTTTCTGGAATTTTAAATGCCTTACGAAATTCTGGTGGTAGTTTTTGGGCAAGTTTCCTGTTGGCTTTTACAGACCCTGTGGCGGGTTTATCCATTGGTAGATGGGAAACATCAGGGATCTCCGGTTCGGCAGATCCCAGGGCAAGCGGGAGAGGTTCACCAGATAATTTGGACAACCAGGTTTCAAAGGGATGCCAGAGACGAAAAGCAGTCATCACTGCCAGTCCCCAAGATAAAAAGATAACCAGCCCGCCCCAGTATGGACCGATGGACCGGGCCACCAACATCGAAAGTCCCCAACCGATTTGCCCACCCCAAATATTCCCTTCTGTCAACCGGTTGCCACTTAGAACCGACAAGACCGCAAGCGTCAAAAAAGCTGCCAGTTCCAAACCGATCACCTGCCCCCAATTCACATTCACCAACTGGCGGCTGCGGCGAAATGCGAACAGGCCCACTGCCCCAGTCGCAAAAATGAACAGAAAGCTTCCCCAACCCAGCCATTTTTCGATTAGAAATATCCATTTTTCTAGCAGCATGCCTTTTGACAGATCAAAAACTCCCAAGAGAGTCATCAAGGCAAAGACCAGCAAAATAACCCCGAGGATATCCCAGAGAAAACGCCCAAAGTGGGTTTCAAGCCTTACCAGGCGATCCACCCAGGCATTGGAACCGGGTGTTCTGGTGTGGTCGTCATCAGATATCGATTGGGACTTGCGTGACGCTGAAGGCATACTAGTTGATCTTCATGCTGAGACTAAGGCGTTGGCGAGAGGATTCCATTTGAAGTACGCGTACTTGCACAACCTGTCCCGGCAAAAGGACATCAATAATTTGCTTGTTGGGAGGCAGCGGGATTTCCGAAGCGTGGATGAGACCCTCCAAGCCTTCTTCAAGGCGGGCAAACGCGCCAAACGGCGCAAGCGTCGTCACAACTGCCGGGACAATCGAATTGACCGGGTATCGGGCAAGAGCTAATTCCCAAGGATTTGGCAATAAACGTTTCAGACTAAGTGCTATCCGGCCACGCTCCGGTGAAACTTCCATCACCTGGACTTTGACATGTTGTCCAACCTGGCACACCTGCCCGGGATGAGAGACACGACCCCAGGAGAGTTCGGAAATGTGGATAAGACCTTCAACTCCGCCCAGGTCGATGAAGACCCCGAACTCAGTAACATTGGTTACTTCGCCGTTGGTAAGCTGACCTGGGTGGATGGTGTTGAAAATTGCCGGCCGTTTCCCGGCCTCCGCAAGTGCAGCGCGTTCCGAAAAGACCATGCGGCATTCTTCTGGCACGCACTCGATCACTTTAAGCCGCAATTTACGACTTACATAAACAGAAAGGGAGTCTCCGCGGCGGTCTTCGGCGGGTTTAAATGCCAAGCCCACCAGATGCGAACATGGGACAAAGCCCTTTAACCCTTCTCCCTCCACCAGCAAGCCTCCCCGGTTATATCCAGTGACCTTCAGCTCGACAATTCCATCCTGACGGTACAGGGCAATGGCGCGTTCCCAATCAGAAGAAGCTCGTGAAGATTCTTCAACCTTCCCGGACCAGTCCATGGCTTCCAAAGACTGGGTTTCTTCTTCTGCCAAAACCGACGCCCACCACCCATCATCAGTAATCGGGCAATTAATTTCAGAGAATATATTATTTACCAATGGCTTGCCCAACCTCCTTCCCGTCAATCCGTACTTGTGCGTGTCGCTCCATCTCGAGGATCACGCGGCCCACTTCTTCAATCGCAACCCGTTGCTTGCGATATAGATCCGCTTCGGACAATGCCAGGCGGGAAGCGACTTCCCGTACCTTGCGACCCTCAACGAACTTCATTTCAAGGATATTGTATAAGATCCATTCCCCGGTAAAACGCCGTTCCCCCTCCGGACGTACATTGTCCATTGCCTGGCGAAGGATTGAGCGCAAAGCATTGGCAGGATTATCGTTGTGTTCAGAAAGAGCCTGTTGGACGATCTGAAGGTTAAGGAGTGGATTTTGGGTCAATTTCGGACCGCCCCAGAAGTGTACCAGGGCATCCCGCACCCATCCCGCCAAATCCGATTCAGGAGTTAAAACCACCTCCAACAAGCTGTTCTTGCTGTCAAACCGGCTGACCGCGCGCAGACGCTGGAACATATCCACCTGTGGTCGCAGATCTTCCAGGGACCGGAAAACGCTTTTCTGCAAGCGCCGGTCCTGCAAAGCCCAAGAAGCCCTCTGGATAAGTAAATTGAGAGCCTGGCGCTGCTCAGTGAGAATTTCCTGGTCCGCGCGACGGGCCGCTCCCAGTAAACCGAGCAGAACTGGTTCGCTTTCCAACATCTCTGTTGGCTGGTGGAGTGGGAATATCCAGTAATCTCCCCAAATATATTCTTCGAAATTCCCATTTCCCGCTTTCGTGACCACCTGTAAGGCTTCCGAAAGTTTGGCATCTTCAAGAAGCGGCAGGTTTCGAGTTGATTCCACCAACGAAAGTTTCGAGCCATCCAATGCAGCGACAAACGCCGCCGGTGACTGTAAATGATCGCGCACAGCGGCGAGTACGGATTCCAGGAATTGACGCAAATCGTTTTGCGTAATCAGCCGTTCTTCAAGGTTTTGAAGCAAAGCCAAATCTGCGCGGTCTCGTCCAAAAAAGATCAAACGTTCCCAAAGCGGAGCAACCAGCGTTATGGTATGCTCCATCAGCAGAACTGTCGTTACCATGGCGGCCGGGACTGCTCCGGAATAAATCGTCCCAAAGTATTCGCCCACTCGTCGGACGATGGTCATCACTCCCAATGCGGCGGAGGCGGTTACGGGTCCGCGCATGATCCATTTGAACAGTCTGCTCTTGACCACCCGGTCAGGCCAGGAAACGCCAAAAAATGCCACAGCATAAGCCATGATGATTATTAATCCACCCACCAGCAGGTTGCTGACCAGCGCCATCCCCCAGAAGAGATACGGGTGGTTTTCCGCCAGAACTGAACCATAAAGAAGATATGGGAACGACCCGAGCGCCGGAGCCGTGGCTCCCGCCAACAGATAAATCATTCGGCGTCGCCCCGAACGGGTCAACGTGTGACGAAAAGCGCGGCCAAAATTGACCCAGGCCAGGACCATCGTGGCGGCATAATAAGCCGTAAAGATCTCTGTCCAGATTGTACGCTGGAGATGAGGCGCAGGCTGGCCTGCCATCACAATCGGCCCAAGTAGAAATCCCTTTCCCAGCAGAAAGAGGAATATTGCCGAAACGAAGTACATCGACCGGACAGCTATACGCCTACGCCCACGCGAAGGCCTCCCGGTTGTGACAAGAATTCCATCAGACAAATGCAAATATGCGGGGGGCAAAAATACTATCCCCAACCATTCCAAGCGCAGGAAAAGGTCGATCAGGTCCGTAGAAGCAGCCGAACTCTCCAATGCCTCAGAAGTAAAAACCACCACCACACACAACAGAATAATCGCGAACGAACGCGCGACCCGGTCGCGCAAATTAAATGAAAGCGCATACAGAAACAAAGAAAAGGCCGTAATGGCGATCCCGGCTGTGAGAATATCATTGAACGTTCTTATCCCCACCAACAAATCATGCATCCAACCGTTAAGCATTCAGACCTTCCGTACTGCTACCGAATGGAACGCCCAAAGAACAGCGCAACATCGCGCGTCTCGTAATATTGGTCATTATACCCGCAGAACTCATATCCCAGTTTTTGTGCGAGGCGGATGGCTGGGTTATTCTTGGATGGCATTTCGAGCAAAGCTCGAATATCTTCACGTTGCACGGCCCAGGATTGTGCCGCCAACACGAGCGCGCTCGCAATTCCCTGCCGGCGAAAACCGGGAGCGATCACTACATCCAACAACCAGGCTGTGTGCGGGATGCTTGTATCATTTGCCCGAACATAGCCCACTGTCTGCCCGCCAATGACGGCCACGAGCATCCCTGACCGGCGGCTCCAGGATTCGGATAAAGAACTTGCCGGCCGCGGGTACAAGACCGGCACCGAACGCGGCAAGCGGACCTCCCGAAAAATTGCGCCGACCTGGCCATCCTCATGTTGAACATCCATTTGCCAGACATAGTCGGTCTGGCAGGAATGGTCAACCGCCATGAGAGCGTTTAAATCAGACACAATTGCGGACCGTATCTGGACATTTGGCATGCATCACCTCAAGGGGCTGCAACTCGCAGCGGGACAATGCAAGCAGGAAGTGCAATGGGTTGATTGTCTGTGACAACCAGGCGTAGATCGTAATCACCCGGGGAAACCTCGCTGGTGTCCCAACGTCCCAATTCACCATCCTGGATGGCGTTATTATTGGCCTGTATGGTGTACCATACATCTGTTCCCAGAGGAGCGAACTCATACTTATAGAATCCGAAATTAGGGATATCTGCTGTCCCAAGCAATATTACCTGACCTTTTACAACATCTCCTGGTTTGGGTGAAGTGATCATAATTTGACCCGGGATACAGCCAGATGTTTGAGAAGTAGGGGTCGATACAGGGGTCAAGTTTCCGGAGGTTGCCAACAACCCGGGTGGGATGGTATTAGTCGGCGTGATAAATAAATTTGTCGGCACTGCGTTCAGGAAAAGGGCCGGAAGATTAGGCCTCAGAAAAACTGTCAACACCAGTTCAGCGATGGCTAGAAAGACAATTAGAGAAATGGCCGCCACTGCCCGGTTCGTATGCCGGTGGGCGATCTCCCGTTCTAGGCCGAAAAGGGAGGCCCTCATCTCTTGACGAGCACGGACCAGGCTGCGAGAAGCAAACATCAGTCCAACAAAAAAAATAAGGTAAAACAAAATTGCATAACTGGTAAAAAAGTCCAGAATAACAGCCATTCCAACCGCTAAAGCGAACGCAAAACGCCCCGGATGAGCGTTTCCAACTTTGGAACAATTAAGCGACCGGAACCCAGAACTTCCTCGTGCGATGTGGTGCTATTCCCATCCAGATTGGCCTTATTACTGATCCCTGAAAAGCCCAGCACGCGTGTCCCACCGTGACGGGCCACAATCACTTCTGAGACCGTGGACATTCCAACCGCGTCTGCGCCGGCTATGCGCAAGAAACGCAGATCTGCCGGGGATTCAAACGACGGACCGCTCAACCCGGCATATACGCCTTCGCGGAGGAGCAAATTGCTTTCTCTTGCCACCTTGCGAGCCAGATCGCACAGCTGCCGGTCATAAGCCTGACTCATGTCAGGGAAACGCGGGCCGAACTCGTCCAGATTCGGACCGACCAACGGATTCAGGCCAGACATCCCGGCCAGGTTCAGGTTGTCGGTGATCAGCATGACATCGCCGGGAACAAAATCGGGTTGAATGGCTCCGGCAGCATTGGTCACGACCAGGATCTTAATCCCCAGTCGCTGCATCACGCGCACCGGCAGCGTGACCTGCTGCATAGTGTATCCTTCGTAATAGTGAATGCGCCCCTGCATTGCTAAAACCGGCTGGTCCTCCAACGTGCCGATAACCAGCTGCCCGGTATGGCCCATCACGGTGGAAACGGGCCAATCCGTAATTTCTCCATAAGGAACGGTGGTTGCATTTTTAATCGCCTGTGCCAGACCGCCCAACCCTGTGCCTAGAATTATTCCAATGAGGGGTTGGATCTTGATCTTTGCTTGAATATTCTGCGTGATACGGTCGATCATTTCCAACGAGATCTGCATCCCATCTCTCCGAGGCTCCGAAAATTCCATTTTCCAAGCGGATTATATCCTAACTCAGCGCGAGGAAGGTTCTTTTGAAATCACGGTGCCATGGCATTAAAAAGGGTGGCTGTCCATATTAATCCACAAAAAGATATTCCCAATGTACGATAAAAACCGCACGCTTCTTGAATGCGGTTAAATTATGTCTTCAAATTATCCGAAAATTGAAGCCTGAACGTCTCCATCAATTTTCAGATCGAAAATGACTGGACTGCAGCGCTGAAGGCCTCGACGGTTCTTTCCACTCCAGCGTCATCAATCCAATAATGTAATACCAGGCGAAAACTTCTAGGGCCGGCCACGCCGGCCAGGATGCCACACTGCCCCAGTTTTTCAACTATTTCACCTGGGCTCGACCTTACGTCTGGGGTAAGCGAAAAAAATACCATATTTGTCGCAGGAACATCCTGGTCAAGAACCAGGCCAGCAACCTGCCCCAGGCCACCGGCGAGTTTCCTGGCCCGGGCGTGGTCCTCAGAAAGCCTCCCGGTCATTGTCTCCAGGGCGACAATCCCGGCTGCCGCCAGAATTCCGGCCTGTCGCATCCCGCCGCCCAGCATCTTCCGCAGACGGTGTACCTTACGGATATACCCCGTGGAACCGCATAACACCGATCCGACCGGTGCACACAGCCCCTTGCTGAGGCAGAATGTGACCGAATCGACAGGTCCGGCCAGTTCCTGGGCTGTAATACCCTGAGCGGCCGCGGCGTTGAATATTCGCGCCCCATCCAGATGGACTAAAATCCCATGCTCGTGAGCGAAATCGCGCAATCGGTTCATATATCCAGGTGTCTGATAAGTGCCACCACAGCGGTTGTGAGTATTCTCGAGGCAGATCAACCGGGTTATGGGTTCATGCGAGTCGTCCTCGCGGATGGCTGCTTCTATCTCCTCCAGCGCCAATGAGCCGTCAGGCAGGTTGGGTAGTTGACATGAATGCACTCCACCCAGCACAGAAATTCCACCCGCTTCGTACAAAAATGTGTGAGCCTTGTTGCCCACGATCACCTCATCACCACGCTGGCAGTGTGCCAAAACCCCCGCCAGGTTTCCCATTGTCCCCGAAGGAACGAACAGGCCGGCTTCTTTGCCCATCATCCCTGCCGCCATTTCCTGCAGCCGGTTGACGGTGGGGTCCTCGCCATAAACATCGTCACCAACTTCAGCTTTCGCCATCGCCTCCCGCATGGCAGGCGTGGGTCTGGTTACGGTATCGGAACGGAGGTCGATGTATTCCATATATTCTTCCTTGTCACTTTTTGCTTCTTACTTCTTCCAAGGCTTTTTGCAACTCTTCCGGCAGCCCGGCTTCAAATATCCTGGCCTGCGTCTCCCCGGGAAGGACGATCTTCAGCCTGTGCGCATGCAGAAAATGCCTGCCCAATTCCAGTGTTGGCTTGCGCTTCCCATAGACCAGATCCGCCACCACCGGGCAGCCGATAAATGCCATGTGCAGGCGGATCTGGTGCGTCCGCCCGGTCAAGGGATGGATCTCGAGCAGGGTGTGGGCGGGGAAACTTTCGAGCGTACGGTATTCGCTGACGGCTGCGCGGCCCTTGACCAGCGGAACGACCGCCATCAGTTTGCGATGAGTGGTATTGCGTCCGATCGGGGCTTCCACGCGTCCGGCTGGCGTGGGCGGTTTACCGTCCACCAGCGCCAGGTAGATCTTCTCCACCTGACGGGATTTGAACTGCTCCTGCAGCCAGCGGTGTGCCCGTTCGTTCTTGGCGATCAAGATCAGGCCGGAGGTGTCCTTGTCGAGGCGGTGGACAATTCCCGGCCGTTCTTCGCCGCCGATACCTTCAAGTTCCGGAATGTGACCGAGAGCGGCATGGACGAGCGTGCCGCGGTTGTGCCCGGGCGAGGGATGGACGACCATCCCGGCCGGTTTGTTCACCACCACCAAATCCTCATTTTCAAAGACAATATCCAGCGGGATATCTTCGGCCACGAGCCCACTCGGGACAGGCGGGGGAATCCGTATCTGGATCTGCTGGCCGGGCTCCAGGTCCCGCCCTGTCTTGGTGACGGTTTCAGCGTTCACCATGACGAAACCATCCTTGATCAGCCCCTGAATTCGTGAACGGGAAAACCCGGGCAGGCAGGCGGTCAGAAAAACATCCAGACGCTGCCTGTCTGCCTTCTCAAAACGAAAGGCTTCGACCCGGTCACCCACGCGTTTCCCCGTCTTCGCCCGGCAACTGTGTCCCAACTTCGGGAGAGGCGGCGATGGCCGCCTGTTTATTTTCAGCCCTTTCTTTGAGCCAGACGCCGATCAGCAGAACCACCACACCAACAGAAATGCTCGCATCGGCCAGGTTGAAAATCGCAAATTTCCCAACAGAGAGGAAATCGGTGACCCGGGCGAAGGCCAAACGGTCAATAAGATTGCCGGCCGCACCGGCGAACTGCATGGACATGGCCACGCGCAGCCACCAATCGTTCCGTTCAGTATGCGGAAAATAATAGAAGATCATCAGGATGACAATAACTGCCAGAATTGTAAAAACCAGGTTTCCGTTCTGGAATATGCCAAACGCTGCACCGGTGTTATACCAGTGTCGAATACGTGCATAAGGCAGCAGCCATGCCAGCCCCCCCGGGAGCCAATCGGTCCCCAGCGGGATCCTGGCCCGCACCAGGGCTTTCGTCCACTGGTCGAGGCCGATGATGACCGCACCGATCAGGAAAAGGGTGAGGTAATCAAAGCGGTGATCCAACAGGAACTTGAATTCTGCGCGCAGATCCCAACGCTTCGTCCGAACTACCGGGTGGGGAGATCCGTTCAGGTTAATTCCTCCGTGATATAGAGACGCGGCACACGCGTGTTAATATTTGTCAAAATTTCGTACGGTATTGTACCAGCCCAAGCGGCCAAATCCTGTGCGGTAATCGCCTGAGAACCAGATTCGCCGATGAGGGTCACTTCGTCGCCGTTGAAAGCTGAATCAGTTTCGATGTTGACCATCATCTGGTCCATACAGACACTCCCCACCTGCGGGTATTTGCTGCCTCGAATTATCACCTGCGCCTTGTTCGAGAGGCTGCGGAAGTATCCATCCCCATAGCCGACCGGAAGCGTGACGAGGCGCACCGGATGGTCAGACTGCCAGGTGGAGCCATAGCTGACCGGATGCCCAGGCCTGACCACTTTGAAATACACCACGCGTGACTTCCAGGCGAGCGCCGGCCGGACCTGAACCCTGCTGGCCGCCTCCGAGAAAGGAAGCACCCCATAGAGCATGATCCCGGGCCGCACCATGTCAAAATGGCTTTCCGGTAATTTTATAATCGCGTCGGAGTTCGCCATGTGACGAATGGGCACGGGCAAACTGTGGTCCTGGTAGAAGCGCAGGACTTCGTTAAACCGTTCCAGCTGCAGACGGGCATGCGCCAGGTCGGGCGAATCAGCGTTGGCAAAGTGAGAGAAGATCCCTTCCACTTCGACATTGGCACATTGCAAGGCTGCCTCCTGGATGGTGTGGGCGCTGTAATAATGGACCCCGATACGTTCCATACCGGTGTCGATCTTGAGGTGGACCTTTGCCTTCACGCCCAATTGGCCGGCGACCGCCTCGATCTGTTCCAGGCGTTCCACGGAAGAGGCCGTCAGAGTCAGGTCATGCTGAAGGTATTGCGGGATCTGATCGCCCCAGATGCCGCCCAGGACGAGGATGGGGGCGATCACGCCCAGTTCACGCAGCAAGATCCCCTCTTCCAACACCGCCACACCGATGTAATCAGCCAGTGGAGAGAGATGTTTCGCCACTTCAGCCAGACCGTGGCCATAGGCATTGGCCTTTACCACGATCATCACTTTTGCGGGAGCAACAAGGAGGCGAATTGCCTGCAAATTCTGGCTCAGCCGGGTCAAATTGACCTCGGCCCAGGTGGCGCGTATCCCGCCGTTGGAAGACATGACTGGTGGTTGAATTTGCATGGGAGCGATTGTACTGCTTCTTTCAGAATTTGGTGAAATTTGGGAGCGGCTATTTACAAGCCCGATGTACATATTAATCGACCTGCTGGCTTAGTTTTGGAATTTTGTTGCGGGGGTAAAAAGTGAAACGAGCCATATATTGGTAAAGATAATCCCTTTGAGGAGGATGCTCCGTTGCCCCCTTCAGCGACCAATTGTGGGGCATTTGTTTGTTTCGCTAAAAAAAAGAGGAACAAACAATTCATCCTTTTTTGTTCCGTCCACATCGAGGCCTTCCTCATCATTAATACCCCTTCTGGGCAGGAGAATTCTGTCCTGAATTGTTTTCTGCAAAACAAACAAATCGCCTAATTTTTTTTCAGAGGTTAAGGTACAAAATAATCGGGAAGGATCCTGAACTGGGACGATATCCCCAATACCCCTGGCACGCACTTATTCTAAAACTAATGTTCTAATTTGTCAATCAAGCGATCAGTAAAAACTTCACACACCTGTCTTGGCACATCGGGATATAATAAGTAAATTTGTCTCAATTCAATAAAAAGGGGGAAGTGGGCTTTTTTGGCGACCTCCGCCTATCAAAAATCACCCCACACCCCGGAAAATTGAAAAGACAAGCAAAAATCCAACAAGGAGCCAAAGGAATGAAAATTGTAACCGACTGCGCAGCCGACCTGCCCAACGAAGAACTGGAAGCTCTGGGTATCATCCAGGCACCCCTTTACATCCAATTCCCAGAAGGGGAAGTGAATTCCGCCGACATCAGCGCGGATGAATTCTACAACCGGCTGGAAGGCATGCGCCCGTTATTCCCCTCCACGGCGCAACCCTCCAGTGGGGTTTTCAACGAGATCTATCAAAAGATCGCCCAGGCCAGTAAAAACATCCTGTCGATCCACATCTCATCCGGTTTGAGCGGGACGATCAACTCGGCCCGCATAGGCGCCGAAAATATCAAAGATGCCGTTGTCAACGTATTCGATTCCATGACCCTTTCGGGCGGGGAACGCTTCCAGGTGCTGGCAGCCGCCAAAGCTGCCAAAGCCGGATGGAACTTGAATGCAATTTTGGAACGGCTGGAAAAGATCCGCGCCAACACCGAGGTGATCTACACGCTCGAGACGCTGGAATACCTGGCGCGCGGCGGGCGCATCGGACGAGTGCAGGCAATTATGGGGTCGGTGCTCAAGCTCAAACCGGTCATTCACGTCGACCACACGGACGGCAAGTACAGCACCGTGTCAAAAGGCCGCACCGTCACACAAAACCTGGGCGTGATCGTGGACCATATTGCAGAGATGTACGGTTCGATCCCGCTGTGGGCCACGGTCCTGCATGGCCGGTTCGCCGAAAGTGCCGACGCGCTGGCAAAGTCGATGAGCGAGCGGTTGAACATCAAAAAGATGGAAATCCTGCGCATTTCCCCCGTGCTGGGAGTGCATACCGGGCCCGGCATCGTGGGAACCGCTGTGCTGCCAGCCGAACTTCTCGAAGACCTGAATTAAGGCCATTCTCCCGCAAGGTAAGAAATTGCGGGAGAATATTCATTTCTCAATATAATAGCGCATGATCGGCCGCGTTGCGGACCTGCGGCCGGCTTCTGTAAAACCGGCCTGCACGAAGGCGGAAGCCAGCCCGGTGTAAACGAATGCCGGGGGCTGCCGGCCTGCATCACGTGGTTCCACCGGATAGCCTTCCACCACTTTCCCGCCCTGCCTGGCAACATGCTCAAGGGCGGCTTTGAGCAAAGCCACCGTCAGCCCCTGGCTGCGGTATTTTTTGGCAACAAAGAAACAGGTCACTGACCAGACCGGGGTATCGTCGAGCGGCCTCAGGATGCGGGAATTATTCAGCACCGGGTAGTTTTGGCGGGGTTCCACTGCCACCCAGCCGGCCGGGATCCCGTCCACGCTGGCAAGCAGGCCGGGGGTCCGCCCAGAGGCGACGATCTCCTTTTGAGCCAGGCGGTTATGATCCCCCTGGCCGGCAGTGAAATCCTTGCGCGGCAGCTTCCAGTACAGGCACCAACAACCGGCACAGGCCCCGCGCGGTCCAAAGAGCTGCTCGAAATCGTCCCAGCGCCCGGGAGTAAGGGGAAAGAACATGTGGGGAGACATTCATTCACCTGCCTGCATAAAAGGGCAGCCCACAGCCCGCACAACCAGGCGAAAGGGGACCAGGAAGCCAGGTGTTTGACGTACAGTTGGAAATTAAATCGTATTCAAAGCAGGTTGGAGCGGGCGTCATATTATTTTGACACGACCTTTCCGCGAGGGCGAAAACAAGTGATCAGCCGCTTAATGCCAACGAAAGAAAGAAAAAACGTGCCTGCAAGAACTGTCACTCCAGAGACCCGATCGAGCATCTGCTGGTAGAGGGGAATCTTCCAATCCGGCTGCCCATGGCTGGCAAAAGTTTCCAGCCTGGCTTTCCCACTGACAGGGATGCGTTCAAATGGCCGGGTTCCATTGAGCTCCGGAAATACATACCCGGAAGGGTTGGTCAAATTGTAATAACCATCAGAAATATCCCAGATGGACCCCGGCACGATCTCGGGGTGGAAACTTTCCAGCAGATATCCAAAAATCGCTTCATACGGCTCTAGATTGCTCTGACGCAAGAGCAAAGCTTCCGTATTGGTTACCCCGGAGACAATCCCGGTGATGGCCAGGGTATCACCAGAGCGGATCAGCCTGTAGATCTCATGTGATCCGGTTAGATCGTAGGAACGATCCTGGAGACCTGTCTTGATCATGAAATAAGAGCATAAGGGGACCAGGGTAAGCAGATCCGCAACCAGGAAGATGAGAACAGATCTCCTGGTCGACCATTTGGCTGCCCAGCCGTGATAAATAAGCGCCGCAGAAAGTGCCAGCGGAAACAAGAAGGCGGCCGCAAAACGAGGGTTCACGTGCAGTGAGCCCAGAATGGGAAGTTTTTGAAGAAGAGGATACAACAAACCTTTGGCCAGGGTGAATTCAATCGTAAGCCATGTAAAAAAGATAAGCAGTACCCAGGCGATCCATTTCTTCTTCAGTACGAATAAATTGGAATATTTTTTCGGTTCCCTCAAGAGCGAGTAGACCCCGAAAAAAATAATTCCAATAACGATCGGTGAGAGGGACATATCGAATTCCCAATAACCATAATGTGCACCGGTTGCCAATCTCATGGCGTTGAGCAATAGGACTGGATCCGGTCCGATCAATTTGAAAAGAGGAGCCAGGTTCATTGTCCCCAGCAGCTGCAAAGCGATACCCAGGAGGCCTTTCAGTAACCCTGTTGCTGGATAGGAATCTGCAAACAGGCGAGGGAATAACCTCATAAACGCGAACACCGCGGCCACTTTGGAAGCGGAAAAGACCAGCGCGACCGATCCACCCAGTGCTGCGACCGAGCCAAGATGCTTCCAGGAGATGACTTCAGACCGGTAGACATAAACCAGCGGAATAATCATCAGCAATGACAGGGCAAATGTAACAATGAGAAAGAAACTTCCCTGGTAGATCATGAGGGCGATCATTAATGCGAGGATCAAACCCGCTAAACCCCTCGGAAGAGACAAATCCATCAGTACAACGACAAGAACAGCCAATAATGGAAAGGTCTGAAAGGTTAAGTGACCGACAGACATTCGCTCGATGAAAAAACCATTCGCCGTGAAGAACAACCCACCCAGGATACCCGCCTGCCAGGATAGCGATAACGAATGAGTTAATAAGTAATACATCCCAAAATAACCGACCAGGGCGAAGGCGACGGTGGCGATAAGCGCTGCACCCCAGGGATCCACGAGAAGTGTCAATAATTCGGGCAGGGAGAATTGGACCTGCTGAGGATTTGGATAGGATGGCATTCCGCCGCCAAAACTGGGTGTATACCACTGAATGGCCAGGCCATTAATTGTATAATGCAGATAATTGTCCAGCAGGTTTGGGATAAAGTAACTGTAATCGTGCCCGGCCCTGGGGTAATCCCAATTTATATATATGACCAGGAAAGCCGATATGAAAATGACATTAAATATGTGAACTGCGATCTCCAGTTTTCGTTTCGCCATCTGTTCCATTTCTCCGTGTAAAGACAAGAGAGCGGCTAAAAACGGTATCCCTTCACCGATCAATGAAGTGCAAGAGGGAAAAAAGGGATTGAAACCAGAATAGGACCTGCTGCAGGGCGGCTGGATGGCGGAGGAAAACCCGCTTCGTCAAAAACAATCCGGCTGGCCGCCAATTCTTGCCGCCGGCCAGGGCTTCACTAAGTTTGGTCAGACAGAACTTGATCGAATTTTCGAATCTAAAAGAGTAGACCGCATCAGTTCCTTTCCGTAAATCAATGTCTTGAGCAAATTCAGCTATTTTTGCAAGAATCTCACAACAGGAGAAAAGAGATTCCAATTCATGTATTTGACTAATTGGAGGGATGAGATCTTACGCAGGCTCTGGATGGCTTTTCTTTTTTGCAAGATCCTGGATAGATCCTTAAAGGCATCAAATTTTGCTCTGATTGCAATAAGCCCTCGTTTTTTTGAAATAGCGGTGATCGCCGTGAGCAGATTTACTAGCATATGTAAGGGAAAAAGGATCCACAGGAATAGGCCTGGCATGTCTTTGAAAAAAGTCCAGATGATATTTCGATGGCTATAATAAACGGCAAGATCGCTCCTGCGGTTGGTACTTCCAAATCCAACGTGAGAGACAACCGCCCCTGGAAGGTAGATGCATTTATAACCCGCCAACCTCAACCTGAACCCCAAATCCACATCTTCCAGGTAGGCAAAATAATCAGCATCGAACCCATTGACAAGCTCAAATGCTTCCCTGGGAAAAACAGCTGCAGCTCCACAAGCGCTGAATACTTCCCCCTCTTTCTGGTTTGATTTTGATGCGAGGGTATTATACGATTTCCTCCAAACCAATCCGGATATATGATAGACATCCCCTTCCCCGTCCAATTTTTGAGGCTGATTGGCCATAATTAATTTTGACGCAAAAAAGCAATGCGGATATTTTGGAATTGCATTCCGGATCGTTTCCAGCCAACCTGGTGCGGGGAATGCATCGGCGTTCAACAGCACCAGGAATTCTCCACGCGCATGGGCTGCAGCGAAATTATTCCCGGCGGCAAAACCTAGATTATCTTGAAGTTGGTAGAATTTTATCGAAAGATCGCAAAATTCAGCAATAATCGATTGTGAAACCGGTTCGGGCGATCCATTATCAACCAGCGAGATCTCAAAATCCTTACAGGTCTGGTCATGCAGGGAATGCAAGCAGGCGGATAAATACTGGTTGGTATTCCAACACAGAATAATGATCGAAAAATATGGTCTTCTGGCAGGTTGTTTATCAGTGGCTGAAGACATCAGGTGTTGATCTTTCCGTGCATTCAACAATTCTCAATTTGTGTAATAAGCCAAAAACCTCTGAAACATGCAAGATAAGCAGATCAAATGAATTTTCTAAAAAGTGATATTGTACAATGAATTGGTATGAAATTCATTTATCAGCTAAAATGCCTAGAGTTATCGGGTGATAGCTTATACGTGTGCCAACACCTATGACCACACCCTCCAAAGACGCCACGGCAAACACCAATGATGCTATGGCCCCATCAGATAGATTATCCACCTTGAACCAGGCAAATTAAATAATAAAATGCAGTATCAATGCAACGGCACTGATGGATGCGAGACCAAGGGACCCAATAATAATATTCCTGCGGTGGGTCTACCCGGTCGGGTGCCGTAGAAGCGCGCTGCCCCGAACAACAAAATACCGGCAAGAACGGCCTTGACCAAAATCTTATTCACAGGGGTGCGGATGAGATCAAATACAAAGCCATTATCCACACCGAAATAGCTGATGACAACAAAGACAGCCCAGCCAATCCCAAGACAGAGACCGAATAGCTGCAAGAGGCGCGGGGAGAAGGTCGAAGGGGTTTGTGGGGAGGGGAGACGGGTTTGTGTCATATATTACAAGAATGACGGGAACGAGAGGGGGAAGGGTAATATAGCCCAATCATGTTCGACCTTTTCAAATTATACTCTGTCTGGCCAAGCTGAAGCAGAAAACACTCGAAGCATTTCTTTTTTCAGGCGCGGTGTGCAGGCCGTGCTGTCATTGGTAAGGACCATTGTTCGGGCCAGTAAACCCCAAATTCCCAGCATGGCTCGGAATAGAATTTTATAGAGCCAAACCCTGATCTCTCCAACTCATACAATAAACCAGATTTAGAAAATATCCTCATTTCCAAGGTCGAGCCGGAACCTCCGTGAAACACAAGGTTTTCAAATATTTGTTCGCGGCCATCCCGTGTCATGTTTTTCAAGAATGGAGCCTTGCCGTTCTGGTTTACTATTTCATATTTGTAGAGTTCTGGGAAGTGTTCGAATGTTTTATCCTCCAGATGGAAGGGGGCTGTAAAAATAAAGACGCCCGTTGATTTTAACAGGCGGAGGGCATTTTCAAACCCCAGCGCAATGGGTGGAGAAATATGTTCAAAGACATCGGTAGAGATCAGAAAATCGAGTGTGCCTTCCAGCTTTGGAGACAAAGGTGCGGTAATATCAAAGCGTGGTTCCTGGTGATAGAAAGTGTTTATATAGTTTATCTTTTTGAGCAAAAGGTCGGAATACCCCACATCGCTCATTCCCCATCCTTGGATATCCGGTCTCGTTGGAAAATCAGGCAGGGCTATGCTTTTTCCGAACAACTCTGTCGATAGCATATGGATGATTGAGCGACTTCTTACGGTGGAGCCGCAAACGCAGGAGGGAATTTCGCGCCCAATGTTTTCCATGGGGGTTTGGCAGGATTGTCCGCAGATATTGCAGCGATATACCAATATGCTCCAGGAATT
>Ga0315273_10001948_pt1 | contig 24012 bp, 26 predicted proteins | sample YL17G02_0_MG_FD_205753 | JGI IMG/M metagenome (GOLD analysis project Ga0315273, IMG submission 205753) | Sediment microbial communities from Yellowstone Lake, YNP, Wyoming, USA - YL17G02_0 | ecosystem: Environmental > Aquatic > Freshwater > Lake > Sediment | place: USA: Wyoming | collected...
TGCGTGCGAAGATACACGAAACGAACACGCAATACAAGGGGGGCGCAACATGACTGCGGCGACAAACACTCGCAACGTGCGTACTTTCAGCAGCGGTGACTACATCTCAGGGCTCATGGCGGATCTGACACGTCGTGCGCTCGAGCTTCTAGACGCGCAACACAGCATCGTCGGACGGCTAGAGCACGATCGCGGCTATGTGTTCTGCGGGGCATCCTGCGGCGACGAGCCTGCGGAGTTCGCCCACGTCGGCGTCCGAGTGGGCGAACTCCATTGCGTCGTCGGGTAGTAGTCCGGCGTGACGTGCCTGCCGATACCGGTGCTGGAAGATGCAGGCTTCTTCGTCTGTCAGATCCCAACTGGTTGTTGACTGGTCAGGCATGGACGATGGGGCTAGGCTGTCCACCACGTTCGGCCTGAGCCGTGCTCGTCACGATCCTGGGGTTCGCGGTAGCCGACCTTGTCGCCCTTCCCTAGTGCGACGAGTGTGTCTTTGCCGTCGTCGTCGGCTTCGACGAACAACGCGTATTCTTCGCCTGCTCCGAAGTTCGCTTTCACGATTGTTCCTGGGGCTGGCTTGGGCATGATGCCTCCTTGTTCTAGGGGTTGGTGTTGCCGAACGGAACTGCGGGGTTCGTCCACAGGTGGACGGCGCCGCCGATAGCGACGACCAATGATGTGATCCATGCTTGTTGGTCGGCGGTGATGTCCCATCCGAACAGGACGGCGCCTTGGACGATGAGGGTGATGATGCCGGTGAGTGCGGCGATCTTGGTGAGCATGGTTTCTCCTTAGATGGCGTTGGCGCCGGCTACGACGAGGATGACGGCGCAGACGGCGATGACGATCAGACAAATGTCGGCGAGCGAAAGCATCGGGGCTCCTTTCAATGGATGATTTCGGCGCAAATGGGAGTCACGATTGGCGGCATCTGGAGGTGCTGCCGCAGGATGATCTCGTTGATGTAGCGGCGCTGCTGGTTCGCTCGTTCGCAGCCGGCGATCTGCTCGGCCCGCCGGGACGAGTCAAGCTTTTGCGCGTACACGACGGAGAACAGGACGGTGAACGCGACCACACCGATCGTGATGATCGTGCACGCTTCGATCAGCATCAGCTTCGTTCGGTTGGTCACCCGGAACCTACCGTCGTTAACGCGAACACGATCGTCGCGACCGACACCGAAATACACAGGCTCACGAGAGCCCATATGAGCCGGTCGACTTTCGCCTCCACGATCCGGCATTCGGCTTCCAATTGCCCGACTCGGTGTGCCAGAATTTCATTGGTGGTCACGACCTTTCGTTACCCATGCGTCTCTCGCTTCTGGGCGTCGCGACCCTGTTGATGGTTGTTTACATCGTTACAGCAGCGACGGATGTCTCCAGACGCCGACGAGCGGCACGGGATGGTAGTTCAACGTGACTCGGTTCGGCGAGTGTTCGTTGCCGTTGGACGACCACACGGACGTTGTCGCGGTGCCTGCTTTGCGGCAAATGAACGTGTGGTCGGTGCTCGAGGCCGAGTGGCCGTTGATCGCGATGTCGCCCACCTGGTAGTTCGGCCCCGAGAGTTTCTTGCCGTGCTTTTGCAGCCAGGTGATTTCGCTGCCGGTGTAGCCGTAGCCTGAGTAGCGGTATCCCAGCGGGTCGGCCATGTAGGTGCTGGTGTTGTGCATCGCCCACGCATAGACGAGCGCGATGTAGCCGCTGCAGTCGTTGACGTGCCGCTGCTCGGGCTGCACGTTGAAGCCACCGAACGGACGTTGTCGCGAGTAGTGCCATGCGAGCTGCTGTTTTTCGGCGCGCAGGCAGAAATCGCTCATTGCTTTGCGGACGTTCAGCTTTTGGGTTGGTGTGAGCGCCAACGTATCTCCTATCCGTAGCGGTAGATTTGCGGGACGAAGCCCAATTCCCACACGTCGATCGACCACGGCGTCGCTCCAGTTCCCTCCGGGTCAAAGGACGCATAGCCGATAAAAGAATGAGCTCCGTCGTACCATTTGACACGGTTGTTGTTCGAGTCGACGATGAAGATGTCGCCAGCCTGGTTCAGAACAACGCCGGATGCGGAATCGTATTTCGTTGAGTCGCCACCAGGCCCCACGTTCCCGAACGCCAGATCCTCGTAGACGAGCGTGTCGGACGAGTCGAACACGCTGTATCCGGAAACGTTCGTGACGTACAGGTTGTCGTCCGGGTCGAAGAACAGTTCGCCGTCGGGTGACGTTGACGTGCCCACCCAGGCTGCGCTCGTGAACTGCGACACGTATGTGCCTGCCGTGTCGAACTTCTGGATACGTCGCGGGGTTCCACTGTCTACGACGTAGACTTCGTCCTGGGAGTTGATCGCTATTCCGAACGGCGACCTTCCTGAGAACTGGCCGTTGCCGGTGCCGACCGACCCGAACGTCGACACATACGCGCCGGACGAATCGAACTTGCGTATATAGCCGCCCTGCGGCGAGTTCTGAATGTCACAGACGTACAGGTTCCCGGCTGAGTCCTCCGCGAGCTGCCCGACCGAATACGACGTGTCGAAGTTGCCGCCCAACGCAATCCGTTTCCCGAACTTGAAATTGAGCGAAAGGTCGGAGCGGTTGAGCACGATCACGTGCTCATCCCAATATGGTGAGAGGCTCGTCGTGCGTGCCGTCTGCGTCAGGAACACATTCGTCTTGTCACGCGAAAGACGGACGGATCGGATGGAGTACATTGATGGGTTGGCCCAGAATCCGAGGTCGCCCAGCGTGTCGTCGCTCAGCCACACCATGTTGAGGCTCGACAGCAGCGTCGTGAAGTACGTCGTGATCGAATTGCTGTAGTAGTCGATCCACCAGTCGAGGTTGAACGTGCCGGCGTCGGCGTTCGTGAATCCGGTCACTTCGAGGTAGTAGTCGCCGGCGGCAGGAACCCAGACGACCAGCCGCGAATACGCCGGCCCGTGGATTACGTCGTCTTCGTTGACGCCAAGCTCGACCAGGGTCGCAAGCGTCGACCCCTCGTAAATGCCGATCACAGTGTCGCCAGCCGGTGTGCCCGACGACGGCGCAGACGTCATCGCAGTGATGTTGCCGGGGCCGCTAACGGTGATCTTGTACCACACCGACGGTGTTCCATAGACGTTCGCGAGCGGATCGTTCGCACCGTCCGAGGTTGCCGAAGCGTTCGTCTCATCAACGAGCGATCCGTTGTCCGCGAGGGCGGTGGCGTTCGCGAACGCATCATTGGCAGGAGCAGGCATCTCAGCGGCCGAACCCGAGGATCACGCCGAGCCCTTTCGCTCCGGTTCCGGCTGAGTCAACGTCGATCGCGATTCGATCTCCCGTCGCCACGTCGTCTTTCGTCAGGTCGATGACCGACGCGGTGCCGGCCGTATACGACGTGTATTCGCTCGCGTCGATCGTGACTTTCGTGCTCATTATGTCGACGGAATCGGTGACGTTCCGCAGCTGCACCGCCACCGTTCCCGACGACGACAGCGTCGTCACGTAAGCGTTGGCGCTCACCACGTTCAGGCCGTTCAGGTCGGAGCCGCACGCGAAGATGAACTGGCCGTCGCCGACCGCGAGCACCGAAATGTCGGACGTCACCTTGATTTCCATCATCACGGGGTAGAGAGGATCTGATCCCTGCGGACGGTGGTCGCGACCGTGAACAGCATGGAGTTTCGCCATCAGAACGGGCTCGTTCCGTAGTAGCCGGTCGGAGACACATCGAGGGTGAGGGTGACGTTAGGGACGCCCCCGCTGATCGGACCCGCCGCCTCATAGTGCACGCCCTCAACGTAAAAGTCGTCGTTGAAGCCGCCTCCGGTCGCTGACCCAGCCACGTTGTAGTGCGTCGTCTTCAGGTGAACGACGTCGGAGATGTCGACGCCGCACATCATCGCCCAGGTGGCCGTCCCGACCGACCCGGTTCGCCGTTGCGGCAGGATCGTCAGCTGGCCGACGCGGGTGCGTGGTGTCGCATAGTTGTCGCGATAATAGTTCGAGAACAGTTTGCAAACCGCGGTAGCGGACGAGTTGGCGGTGCCGCCCGCGGTAACGAGGTTCTCGGCCGACCAGGTACGCATCCCGTAGGCGGTGTGGCCCGAACTAGAGGTGGAGACGAGCGCGGACACGTCGGCGTCAACGATGTTCTGGGGTGTTGCGACCGCGGACGTGAATAGGTTGGCGTCATCGCGCACGACGGTCAGAGGCGGCGAGACCGGCACCACCGCCGTGCCCGCCGACACAGCAGTCACGTCGCCGGCCGACCAGCGAGTGAAATCCCACGCTGTCGAGGTTGCCGTCGTGTCCGGGTCGAAACGGGCGAGACGACCGTGGAACGCGAACGTGCCCGTCGAGTTGACATACACGTTCGAGACGCCTGGGAACTCGGCGTCGGCTGCGTCGAGGATCACGTTCAGAGCCTGCGACCGACCGGGATAACGTGTTTGCTGCAGCTTCACGTTTCCCGTGAAAATCTGCCGCAGCCCGGACGGCCACGACGCCTGGTCGAGAACCTTGTTGATCCTCGTCTGCACCGCGTTGGTCGTCAGATCTTCGTTAAACTGGATTTCGCCGGCGACGACCTGGTCGCCCCAGTTGCCGTCGGCGGTCATTTCCGCTGCACCCAGGATCGCCATCCCGTCGACGAGCTCGAGCCTGACGTTGGCATGGCGCTCCGTCACATACGGCACCCATTGGACAGACGAGATGAAGCCGCGAAAGAGCGTCGACCAGGCGGCCGTGAGCGGATTCTGCAGCGCTATCGCAGCCTGCTTCAGCGGCGCGATCCTCCCGTAGAACGTGCCGCCCGTGTTCGTCGGGTCGAAAGCTCCGGTCGTGTCGACGATGTCGATCGTCGCGACACCGGTGCCTGTTTTGTCGAGCTCGTAGGAGCGGCCCCGGTCAATCGACCACGACGTCACCTTGTAGTCGACGTCGAGACGGTTCCACGTAGGCGCCTCCACCAGCGTGTTCGAGTCCAACGCAACACAGATTCCCTGCGGCGCCGCCATTTAGGCGGGGATTCCGGCGTTGCGGTTAATGCCGCCCGCGGTGCCTCTGTGCTGCGACACCCCTTGGCGTCCCTTCTTTTGCAACGCTGCGATCACCTGTTTCGCGATCTGCTCTGGAGACTGGTTGGCGCCGTTAATGTTGACGGTGATCGTCGTCGGGCCTGCCGGACGGTATCCGCCCGGGTCGGGGAACGCGGATCCGGGTCGCTTCGAGAAGCCAACGTTGATTCCCTGCGCCTTCATTCGCGCCATCTCGAGCTTTGCGTCCTCGAGCGCCCGCGTCGCCAACTTGATCCCGATCGGGCCGCCAAGCATCTTCGCCTCGTGCATCTGCGCCTGCGCGTCCTCGAGCGCCCTGCCCGCCTGCCTGCCAGACTGGATTTTGTCAAGCCGGTCGAGCTCCTTGTTCGACGACAACACCCCCGCGAGCGCGTCCTTGACCGAGTTGATCGCCGACTGGATTTGCGCCCGCACCCCATCCGACGTCGCCTTCGCGAACTTGCCGCGCAACTCCTTCAACTGGCCCAAGTAAACGCGAATGTCATCGATGTTCGTGGCCGTGCCGAGCGCCTTCGCCTCCGCAAGTTTCAGCTTGTCGGACAGATCGACGAGCGACGCCTGCAAATCGGTCGCGACGCCGTCGTAGAGGCCGCGCATCTGCCGTTGCACGGCCCGAAGTTGGTCGCCCAGGTTCAGCCGCCGTGTTTTGTCTTTCGTGACGGAGATTTTGCCGACGATCGTGGCCGCCACCTTCTTCAGCGCGGCGATCTGTCCTTGCACGGACGTGATGTCAGCAACGATGTCGAGTGAACGCTTTATCGACGCGTCGAACCATGTGTTTCGCTGCGCGGCCGTGATCCCAGCGCCCTTACCCGTTCCCGTCGAAGGTGTTGTTGTCGTATTGACAGCGACACTGCGGTTCGTTGAGCCGGCGGGCTTCTGCGGCACCGGCAGCTGGAAAGCGAACGCGTCGAACTGAGACTGGGCGCCAAGCAGATAGCTGGTCGCCATCGACTCTCCCGCAGCCTTCGCGGGAGCGGCCGTCTCGTCAAGTTTCCCCTTGATCGACTTCACCAGCGAGTCCATCCCCGGGATCAGGGAATGGCCGAGCAGCTTAATGTTGAACGGCTCCACGATCTCCAAGGCAGCCCGCAACGCGTTCTTCTTCAGCACCTCCCAGGCGGCATCCAGGGCGCCGCCGATGAACGCTCCCAATCTGGCGAAGACCCCGGAGACGTCTCGGGCGAGCCCGACGACCGTGTCGATCACGGCTTGGATCCCCAGCACCTTGACCACGAACCGGGAAACCGTCCCGAGCGCCTTGAACTTGTCGGCGACCACTCGGGCGAGCGCCGCCAGAGGCGCAACCACATGGCCCGGCAACGCAACCAACGCACGTAACAGGGCGGCCGCGATCCTCGGCGACAGTCGCTCCACGATCCCGACGATCGCGACCACGCCGTCAGCAGCCGCCTTCCCCGCAGCCCTGAGCGGATAAACAAGGGCGGCCGCGATCCTCGGCGACAGTCGCTCGAGCGGCACCGCTACAGCCAACGCCAACGACACACCGAGCTTGCCTGCGATCCTGCCGATCCCTTTCGTGAACACCGACGCCGCCACCGCCAACGCCAAATCCCAGTTCTTGATCCAGAACATCGGGTCGGTCAACGTCACGAACGCCGTCACCATCGCAGCCGCCAGTCCCGGCCCGATCTTCTTCCCCAACGCCACGAAATCGATGGCGGCGATCACGTCGCTGATCCGTCCGGCGATCTCTTTCGTCGCCGACGCAGCCTTCTTGATCGAGTCCGCGATCCCCTGCCCGATACGCTCCCCCACCCGCGAGAAGTCAACCTGTTCGATCCTCGCTTGCAAACCGTCGCCGATCCCCGTCGCTTTCGCCCACACGGCATCCCAATCAACGGCAGCGACGGCCGCCGACAGTGTCGACTGCAGTTTCCCGGCGAGGTTCTTCGTCGTGTCGAACACCACGTCGAACTTGGCTCGCAACCCTTTGGCCTTAGTCAGCTCGTCTGAGAACTTCAGCAAGCTGCCGAGCGCAACGTCGAAAGCGGGAGCCAGTTGCCCCACGATGCTGCCGGCGAGATTCTTGAACGTTTCCTGCAGCCGCTTCAGCTTCCCGGGAATCGTGTCACCCAGAGCTCTGGCCGAGCCGCCGAACTCCTTCGTCAGTTCAGCCAGGATTACCTTCTGTGCCTTCGCCGTCTCACCTAGTTTCGAGAATCCTTTGATTGCTGCCACCTGCGACTTCGTGAACGCAACACCAATCCTTTGCAGTCGTGCGTAGCCGCGCTCGGGATCGTTCAGCGCCTTCCCAACCTGGAGTGCTGCTTTCTTCATGTCGATCCCCATTGCCACGGAAAGGTCGGCGGTCGCCTTCGTCGCCTGCGCGAAGATGTCGTTCGTTTTCCCCACCCGATTTTGGATTTGCACAAACGTGAGCAGCATGTTCTCGCCAGCCTGCACCGCTTCGTCATCTATGCCGGAGTAGTTCGAGATCGACGCTGCCAGCGCATCCACCTGTTTCGCCGTCACGTTTGCGGCCGCCCCCGTCGATTTCAGCACAGCCTGCGTTTGCGCCGTGGCTTTCTGCTGGTCGGCGAACTCAGACACTCCGGCGCGAACCGTTTTCGCCAGCAGGTCGAGCCCTGCGATGGCTCCTCCGACCTTTGCCAGCGTGCCGAACGATATGCCGCCTATCGCACGGTTGAACCCGTGCGCCGCTGTCGCAGCGTGTTTGAAGCTGCGTTCCAGCGACGTTGCGTCACCGAGGATCTTGACCTTGACCTGGGCCACCTAGCCGCCTTTGCCTAGCAGCGCCTCACTCAAATCAGCCGCCTCCAACAGTTGCTGCGGAGTGATTCCCCCAATGTCGTTCGGTGTCAGACCGCATGCGTGACCGATTCCAGCATCCCAATAAGATTCGGGTCGCTCCCCGGAGGATCCGAATCGCTCGTCGAATCGTCGCCAGAAGAACTCGGAGTCGCGCTGCTGGTTGTAGGCGTCTCGTTCGACAGCAGCGCGACCGGCGGGGGGAGCGCCTCCTCTTCCCCAACGACGATCGTGATCGACCCTGCCTGCGCGTCCCACAACGCGTCCTCGTCAACCGGTTTCCCATGTCGCTGCAACGCGAGCACGCAGAACGCGACCAGCACGTCCGAGTCTCCCGTCCGCATCGCCTCGTCGAGCTCGCCGACCCGCAATCCGGTCAGCCGCTTGATCGTGTGAAGTTCGCGGTTGGTGAAGTAACCCAGGTCGACGTCGTATTCGCCGTCATAGCCTGCCTGCACACCCTCGATCACGATCTTCGTTTCGCTCATGCCGCGTTGATCCTTTCCGCAATCCGGTCAAGCATCGCGTCGAATGACCGGACGATCTCGTGCTTGTTCTGCTCGAGCGCCGGCTGATACGCCTTCTCCATCAGCAGCTCACCGAACCTGCTGCGCCGCTTCCTTCCCCTGCCTCGAACGCCTTTCTGCCTTGGAACCACATACACCTCTTTCTGGGTGATTCCGATCCTCGCTTTGTCCCACGGGTCTCCCGCATCCAGGTTCGTGATCTCGACGGCAGCGAGATACTGCGCCCGTCGTTGGACTGGCCTGGCTGCATCCCTCAACACGCCACGCAGTTCTTTGCGCGCCTGCGGTGAGGCCTCCGCCAACGCCCTGCTCAGCTCCCGCAGGCCTTCGACTCGGATCTCACCGACAGGCGGCATTTACGAGGTCGCGACCGTGATCGTTCCGTTGACGGGCATCTCGAGCGGCGTCATCGCGGCGTCGCCCACTGCTCCCGACACCGGATTGTAGGTCAGCAGCGGACAATACCCAGTGAACTTCGGGTTCAGAGTACCGACCGTGTTTCCCGACGGGTAGACGACCACCTCGAGCGTTCCCGCCGCCACGAACTTCGCGTTCACGATCGAGTGCAACGTGCTCGCACCGAACGCCGAGAACGCCGTGAACGTGAACTTGTCGTCGCGGATTCCGGCGAGATGCTGCTGTCCGCCGGCGCCCATCGCCGTCACGTTCACATCGGCTGCCGACATATCGACCGCGACCGACTGGATCGACGTTGAAATGTCGGTGCCGTCCAACTGCACCACTGCGTTACGCAATACGTAAGCCACAATTCCCTCCTAGAGCCACACTTCGACAGACCAGTCAGAACCTAAGACCGGGCCGCCTTGGTCTCGCGCATACGGCTGCTCGCCGGTAGCGCCCGTCACATGCAAGTCCTGCACCAAACCACCGAGCGTCGTGTCGGCTTCTAACGCCTGCTTGACCGACAGGTCACCGTCCGCCGCGAGATAACGGTCGAGCAGTCTTTGAGCTCCCTGATCCGACACCAGCGCCACATACGCGGTGACGGTGAAGTTAGGTCGGTGAACACCGCCGTGCATCGCCTGGTCGTACTCGACGGGACCGCGGGTGATCTGCGCGCACGGCGGCGTCGCGTTCGCCATCTGCCACGCCGACACCTGCATGCCGGGAATGACCCGCAGCGCCGACGCGAGCGCGACCCGCACGTCAGAGATGTCGGCGCTCACGCGGCCAGCACCCCGGAGCCGCGCACCAAGTTGTCAAGCAGCCACGAAACATCAGGGTCGATTCTCGAGATCCGAACTGGTGCGTTGTCGATCCCTAAGCCGACGACGCCGAACGGCGCCTCCCGTGCCCGGCGCAGCAGCCGGGTCGCCATGATCGTCGTCGCTTCCTTCACCTGCGGCGGGGTTGTCAGCCAGCCGAACTGGCCGGTCACGAGCACCGACCGCGGTGCCGTCGAGAAACGCAGGCTCGAATAGGGGTTCGGCTCGAGCCGCTCATACGGTTTCCCGTCCGCCGTCGCATTGTACGGCCACAACAGATAATCGGTGTTGGACGCCCACACCGTCTCGAAGGTGGCGTTCCCGTCCGTGTCGGTCGCGACAGTCGCCGCCGAGATCAGGTCGTCGATAAGCACGTAGCCGAGCTCCGTCGCCGAGTAGTAGCGTGACACGGCTGTGCCGGACGAATAGAACGTGCGGTCGCAATACTCTTCGATCCCTGCTTCGGCAGCGTTGATCGCCTGCTGCGCGTCGTAATCCGCGAACGAAAACCCGATCAGCTCGGACGTGTTCTTCAGTTCGGTCAGCTGCACGTAGTTGCTCATCCGATCGCCGCCGTCACCTGGACGAGGAACGGGTCGGCGTTCGGGAACGTTTGCACGGTTCCGGACGCGAACCGCACCTGCCATTCGCCGCAATACAACCCTGGCACGGCGGTGTCGTTCGCACCCCAGTTGTAATGGATTTGTCCCATCGCCCCCGTGCCTCCCGTTCCGTTACCGACCTGATCGATAATCGCGGTTCCGGCGACCGTCAATGTTCCGCCGGAAATAGGGGCGATCCGCAAGATAACGGTTGCGTTCTCGACCGACACAGCGGTGCCACCGGAGTTTTCTACCGTCGCTTCCAGACGCGACGCTCCGTCGCCCTGCTTTATCAGGAAATCCGGGTCAGGCATTAGCCCACCGGCGCTTTCGTTCTGCTGCCATTCATTCTCACGATTGTAGGTTCGCCATCGGTCAATATCAGTGTTCGCGTTCGCCCGTTCGCCCCCGGCGCGAGCGTCCGATAGGTGAACGACGGTCCAGCGCCCGCGCCAGCGTTGCCGGCGTTGCAGCTGGCGGTCGCGAGCGCCCTGACGCCCACGACATACGAGGTAAACGAGAGGTAGCCGACCTTGCCTGCCGCTGTCGCGGTGGCGCGGCTGCCGCTGATCGCGAGCCAGGGTGCGCCCGCCGCCGCAGCCGCAGCCGCTGTCGCCCGAACGCCGCTAAGCCTGATCCGTGGCGCTCCTGCTGTCGCGGTCGCGGTCGCCAGGGCGCGGCTGCCTGCCAGCGAGCTCGACAGGTTAACGGTGCCGCCGTTCGCTGCTGCTGTGGCGGTCGCGCGGACGCCCGTGATCGAGATGCGCGGCGTGCCGACGGTGGCGGCAGCCGTGGCGGTCGCCCTGATTCCCGCTGCGAGACGCAGCCTCGGGCTGCCCGCGCCTGCCGCCGCGGTCGCCAGGGCGCGCACGCCCGTGATGCTGACAGGGCCGACGACGCTGACCGTGCCGGCGTTCCCGGTTGCGCTCGCTGCTGCACGTCTCCCGGGGATCAAGATCGTTGGGCTGCCCGCCCGTGCGGCCGCAGCGGCAGGGGCGCGAACACCGAGATACGAGAGTTTGGGGGCTCCCGCGGTCGCTGCAGCTGTCGCCGCGGCGCGTGCTCCGCTGAGCCGGCAGTCGTAGGCGAGAGCGCCGTTCTTTGCCGCTGCCGTCGCGACCGCACGGACGCCCGAGACGTAAACGGAGCCGCCGACGATCAGCGAACCTGCGTTACCGACAGCCGTCGCGAGCGCCCTTACGCCCGTGACGGCGACCTTGACCGTTCCTTGCGTCCCTGCGGCCGTGGCTGCCGCTCTTACGCCCGTCGGCGCGACCTTCGGGGTTCCGGGGTTCCCTGCCGCCGATGCTGTAGCGCGTGCTCCTGCGACCGATAGGTGGACGGTGTTGAGGAGCGTTCCGGCGTTTCCTGTCGAGGTCGCCGTGGCCCTGGTGCCGGTGACGGCGATCCTGATGGTGCCGGGTTTCGCCGCCGCGGTCGCTGCCGCCCTGGCGCCGGTGACGGTGGAGGTGAACGCGACCGTGCCGGCTGTCGCTGCGGCTGTGGCGAGCGCCCTAGCGCCGGTAAGCGCCAGTTTCGGGCTACCTTTATTTCCGGCGGCGGTCGCTGTCGCCCTGACGCCGGTGATGAGCATGTTGGCGCCGGACGAAACGCTGCCCGCGTTCCCAGATGCTGTTGCTGCCGCTCGAGCTCCGGTGACCGAGAGTTTGACGGTGCCGGGTTTCGCTGCGGCTGTGGCGCTCGCTCGCGCACCCGACACCGTCTGCCGCGTCGAGCCCGCCGTAGCAGCTGCGGCAGCCGTGGCACGGACACCAGTGACCGAGATGCGGGCAGTCCCGGGTTTTCCTGCGGCCGTGGCCGCAGCCCGGACGCCCGTGATCGTGACGGCGGCGCTGACGGTGCCGGATTTTCCTGCTGCCGTTGCGGCAGCACGAACACCGGTGGCGGAAACCCTGACGGTGCCGGCGTTCGCCGCGGCAGTTGCGGCTGCGCGGACGCCGGTGACGCTGATCCCGAAATTGACCTGGCCTGCGTTCGCCGCCACCGTGGCCGCAGCGCGGACGCCTCCGATCTTGATCGTCGGGGTGCCCGGCTTCCCTGCCGCGGTCGCCGTTGCCCGGACTCCCGTGATCGTGATGCTGGCGCCGCTCGAGATGCTGCCCGGGTTGGCCGTCGCTGTGGCTGCAGCGCGAACACCGGTGGCGGCGACCTTGGGCGTGCCCGGCGTGCCTGCCGCAGTCGCGGCAGCGCGGACGCCGGTGACGGTCGACGTGAACGCAACCGAGCCCGGCTTCGCCGCCGCGGTCGCCGCAGCACGGACGCCCGTGGCGGCAACCTTCGGGGTGCCCGGCTTCGCTGCCGCAGTCGCGGCAGCGCGGACGCCGGTGACGGTCGACGTGAACACAACGGTGCCCGGCTTGCCTGCGGCCGTTGCGGCGGCTCGAACACCCGTGATTCTGATGTTCTGCTCGGCGGTGACGGTGCCCGGCTTGCCTGCGGCAGCGGCGGTCGCGCGAACACCGGTGGCGGCAACCTTCGGCGAGCCCGGCTTCGCTGCCGCCGTCGCAGTGGCGCGAACACCCGTGAGCCGGTAGTCGTACTTGACGGTGCCGATCTTGCCTGCCGCCGTTGCGGTCGCTCGAACGCCGGTGATGCTGATGTTCGTGATGCCGGACGAAACAGGTTTAAGTGCGAACCCGACAACCCCCCAGCTGTCGGCGAGCGCCATCCCGTATGTGTTGGGGCCGCCGACCGTGACAGCCGCGTAGTTCGGCTTGTAGTTCATGTCAGATGTGCTGGTGGCGGGAGTCCAGGTGCCGCTCGATCTGGACTTTGGGATCCCTGGCACGGTGGCCGGGTCAGCTCCGTTCAGGTAGTAGTAGTTGACCGCGTCACGCGCACCCGACCGCCGCGTCACAATCCAGTAGGAGGTTCCGACTACGAGGGTCGCGCTGACCGCGAACGTTTCGTCCCTGAAGGTTCCCCACGCCGTCATCGCCGACCATGCCAGCGTGGGAGACGAACCTACCGGGGTGCCCGACGGGCTTCCCGCCGAATCCGTCTGGATCTCCACAACCAGGTTGTCACCAGGGTCGGATCCGCCTACCGCGGCACAAGAAAGAACGACGGACTGGAGGTTCGTACCGGCCGCCGTGAACGGGATCCCCCACATTTCCTGAATACCGGTGGCACCCTGCACCCCAAAGAGGGCGGTGGTGCCCGTCAGATAGCTTTCCTCGGGCGTCGCGGTCTGCAGCTGTATCGTGGCGTCGGTTCCCGTTGCCGTCGAATACTCCGCGACCGCTTCGGCCCACGGGCCTCCGTACCCGCCGGTGAAAGCGGCGACCGCATTGTCGTTGTTGACCATCACGAGGTTGATCGCCAACCTCTCAATGTCCGTCGTCACGACAGTCGCAGCCGTGATCGTGCCGCCAAACCCCTTCGACACCGTGAACGTGCCCGCCGTCGTGTTTTCGAGGATTTGCGCTATCGACGTGCCGGCGTTGACGGCCGAGAACTCATAGCTTCGGACATACAGGTCGTCGCCCGACGCGTTACTTCCTGTCGCGGTGTGCGTCGACCCGGTGCTTGTCGTGCGTCCAACCCACAGCTTCTGGAAGGCCGCGGAAGCCGTGCCGACGCTGAACTCGCCAATCAGATCCCAAACGTTTGCCGTACCAGCAAGGTTCTTGATCCCCGATGCGCTGTCGATAACAGCGCCACCCGTCGGCCCGTCCTCCCCCACCTGCAAGATGACGAGGTTCCCCGCCGTCGCAGCAGCCGGGCCCGCATACGTCCAGCCGCCCGTCGCGTCGGTGATGCCCGTTCCCGCGTTGACGTAAGACGGTCTTGCCATCTACTTGTTCACCGCCGAAACGGTTCGGTCGATCGACACGGCGTCAGCCGCCAGAAACGGGTGTCAGCGTTCCCTCGTGATGATGCTGTGCCATGTGCCGGACGCTCCCGGCCCCGCTTACGCGACCGTGATCGCGCCCGCCGTCGTAGCCGGGACGACATACGTGAACGTGCCCGACGACACCGTTTGGGTTCCGCCGAACTCGACGTACATCAGCGCCTCCCACGACGTCGTCGTCCCTCCGGCCCGCCGGTTGTAAACGACCATGCTTGACGCGCTGAAGCTCGCCGACGTCCACGTTGGGTCGTCGAAGTCCCAGCGGATCTCGTTCGTCGCAGCGTCATACGAGATAGTCGAGTTCGACACGGTCGCGCCCAACGTTGTGTAGCCGGTGCCTGTGATCTCTTTCGACATCACGCTCGTCACATAGCGGTGGTTGTCCTGGTCGACCGTGTATCCGGTCAACAGAACGGCGCCCAAAGGGCCGACGTTCAGGTTCACTGTGCCGCCGGCAAGCGCGTCCTTCAAGCCAAGCGGGTAAAAGACTGCTGTTACGGCCATTTCCCTATCCTCCGATTCCGGTTGCTCGTGCGGTCACACCGTCAATGATGACTGATGCGGTGGATGACAGCACCCGATTTTCCACGAGTTGCTCTAGCAGCCGAATCGCTTCGAGGGTGCCGTCGTCGCCGACGAAACGGTCTCGCCATTCGGCGGCACCGTCGTCGCCGTCGCAGGCGGCGACTATCAGCTCGTCGAGCTCGCCGTACTCGACGTCGAGTGGGTAGCGCAGCAGATCAGCGTATAAGTCGGTGTTGTTGGGCCAACAGTAGGAGCCGTTCACGTAATCAGCCAGGTTCGTTTGGCCGAGCATCACCGTAGGTTTGCCTGACGCTATTGCAGCTGCAGCGACCGATCCGGCGCCGACGACGACGTCGGCCTGCTGGACGAGCGCGAACGACTGCTGGAACTCCATGTTCGGATTGTCGACGAACGCCACACCGGGATGCGCCCAAACGCCGTTCTTCCACAGCGGCCCGACGGACGTGACGGTGAGTTCGTAGCCGAGTTTGAGCAGATCCTTGTAAACGGCCTGGTTCAGCTTCGGGCCTGAATCGTGGCCGTTCGTGCCCGCGTGAACCATCTCCATGTTCGGATGCTGCGGTGCGAACAGCAGCCTGACGGGATTCTCGACCGGCTCGAACGGTCGCGCGGGTGAGAACAGCCAGCCGGTTTCCTTTTGCTTCAGCTCGAGGCCAAGCAACTGGGCAATCTCGATTGGCCCTCGTCCGTGCTCGAGCCGTAGGTCGACGTTCTCGTCGGGCGGGGTGAGGCCGTCGTAAACGAAGACGGTGGGTGCGCCGCCGTGCGGGTAGACCGCCACCTTCGCGCCCGCCTGCTTCGCGAGCCGGATCAGCTCCGGTCGAGGGTGCGCCCACGCCCAGTCGCAGTCGACGATCAGGACGTCGGTTCTGTCAACGGTTTCGGCGACCGTGTGTCCCTGTTCGACCAGCCGCTGCTGCAGATAGCTTCCTTTGCCGCAGTTTTGCCAGATCGCGAACCTCATTTGAGCGTTTCCCGCACCTGGTCGCCGAACAGAACTCTGTTCGCCGCCAGCGCCAACTCGAATCGCACCTGATCCTGTCCGCCGGTGCGGCCGCCGAAGTGCCGCAATCCCGGTCGCAGTTCGCGCAGCAGCATCCCTTGCATGCGCGCCTGGAACGACAGCGCGTTGTCGGAATAGTAGGCGGGGCCGGCGACGTCGTAGGTTTCGTCCCAGCCGCCAATTCGTCTTAGATCCTCCGTCATCGCCGCCAAACACCAGCCGTCGGCATACGGGTAGTCGACGTCGTCGACGGCGCCGTGCGGGTCGAAACGCAGCGGCGCCAGGATCACGCCCGGTTCGACGCGGTCGCGGATCTCCTGCAGCCATGTGGGTCGCAGCATCGCAACGTCGTTGTTGAGCATCACGACGGCGTCGGTTTCGACAAGCGCGAGAGCGACGTTGTTGGTCGTGCAGAACCCCGACGGCTCCTCCATTCGGGCGGCCGCGAACTCGAGCGGCGGGTCGGACGCGTCATCGACGATGACGAGCTGATCCGGTTTTCCCGTTTCGACGGCGGCGAAATAGTCGGGTGCGAGCTCAAGATGGTCGCGCCAAGCGGTACAGACAGCGATCGTCGTCATGCTGCGATCCTGAGCGCCGGCACCTCACGCGGTCGCAGGACCAGATCGAGGGTCGGCAACCAATGCTCGACCATCACCCTGTCAACGTCATAGGCTGCGGCGAACGCGACGGCCTGCTCGGAAAGCCCTTCGGCGTCGTTGTAGGCGTTATCCATCGCCTCCGCGATGTCAGCCACATAGGGAACCTTCTGGTAGGCGCCCTGCATCTGATCCCACCATTTGTCGCCCTGCACGAGCCAGCCGGCGCCGCACAACTCCGTCATCGCCGTCCACTCCGTCGTTATCACCGGCACGCCGCACGCCTGCGCCTCAATCAGAGGGATCCCGAACCCTTCCCCCATTGACGGCATCGCCAGCACGTCGAAACAGTTGATGATCTCGGCGATCACGGGCTGCGGGATCCCCAACGCGAGCGCCAGCTGATCGGACGTTCGCATCGAGTCGGGGTCGATTCCGCACGACGACGCAAGCTGGATCAGGTTGACGCCGCCGTTTCGGCCATGCACGTCGGCGTGCACGTACATGACCGCGTCAGTGTGTTTCTTCCGAAGCTGTGCGAACGCCTCGAACACCTGCGGGAAACACTTACGGGACGGCAGCCCCTGGTTGTTCGCGACCATGCCGACGACGAACGCGTCCGTCGGCACCTTCAGAGCGGTCCGCAAAGCGTCCCGCTCGTCGCGGCGAGGACGAAACGCCTTCGTGTCGACGGCGTGAGGAACGTACAGCGCCTCGAAGTCCGCCTGCTGCAACGCACCCAACCCGTGTTGAGACATTGCGATCGTCTGTGCGCCCGACTCGCGAAGAAACTGGCCGACCATCGGCGGCAGCGGATCGTGGTCGACTGGCGTCCAGCAGGCAAACCGGATGCCCTGCAGGTTCGGGAGCCCCTGCACGAGCGGCCACAGATCCTGCAGCGTCATCACGAGCGGTGCTGTGCGGTCGCCGCCCGCATGATGCCCTGCATATTCGCCCAGCAGCATGGCGCCGAAACGGGTGATGTCGGTCGGATAACACTTGATTCCGTTCCACTCGAGGCAGCCGCCCTCCAAACCGTAGAAACACGAGATCGCCATGTTGTGCCCCGCTTCCGCGAATCGCGGAACGAACATCGCCGTCTGATTCCCATATCCGCTGGTTGACCAGGGAGCGTTCGAAGACCAAACTATGTCAGCCATCAGGTCGTGCCTTTCGTCGCGGGGTGACATTCAACGTGCAATCAGGCTCATCCCAATTCGCAGATCACGTAGGAGGCTGTCGAGTAGTTCGATGTGCCTCCCACCGTGTTCAACGTGGACGTTTTGATCTGGTAGCCGGGGCCGAGGATCAGCCCGTCCGGTAGCGGTGCTGTGGCATGCACTCCGGTCGTGACGCCAGCACAAGCGGACAGCGTCAGCCCGGGAGCCCACGTGTACGTGCACGTCGTCGAGACCGGCTGTCCGGAACCGGGGATGGCTCCGAACGACTCGAAGAACACTGTTCCGCCAGCGTTCGCGAGCTGCAACACGGGGATCGGAGTGCCTCCGGCGCCGCCCTTCACCAAAACCTGCTGCACCGACTTCAACGCCCAGTATTTTCCCGCCGGCACGGTGTCGAGCTTCTCGAGGCCGGGGCTCGTGCCGCCCGTGAACGAGACGCCCCACTGGCCGATCGTTGACGGAAGAGGAAGACCCATCAGACTTTCACCACCCTTCGCTCGCCGGGAGCCGCTGTCGCCTGCTCCACGTCGGAGCGGTACTGCGCCTCCGCTTCCATGAACTTTTCGGGAAACCGCAGGTAGATGTCGCTGTCCTCGCTGACGAGGGTGCGGCCCTCGCGGATCAGCTCGGATTTTCCGTCGACGGTCGTCCAGAACGACTCCCGGCAAATCATCATTTTCGCTGCTGACATCTTGGGGGTTCCCTTTCGTGTGTCGCGGTGTCCTGACAGGGGCGGGCGGCCCCGCGACAGCCCGCCCGCCCCGATCAGGTTCAGTGGCCTGCTACTGGATCGTCCCGACCCGGAATGCGTTCCGGTCGATGACGCCGGCCGAGTTGCGCCAGAACGCGACGAGCCCGGACTGGCCCCGCGGGTACGTGATGCCGCCCGTGGTGTTGCCGTTGAACAGATCCGGGATGATCCGGATCGACATTCCGATCCGATCGACGATCGCGAACTTGTTGAAGTCGCCGAACACACCCCACTTCACGGTCGTCGCGAGACCCGGGCCGGCGGTGCCGACGCTCGACGCCTTGTAGGCGGGGTAGCCAAGCAACTGCGGCGGGTTCCCGTCGGCCAACTGCACCCACAGGTTCGCGCCTCCCGCGGTGTCCAGCTGCCGCACCTTCGCGAACATTCCCGGGGTCGCGACCCAGGAGGCGTTCGGGATGTGCCGTGCCGGCAGATCCGACTCGAGGTTGTACAGGTCGACGACCGAGAACGCCGTCGCCGCTGACGACTGGTAGGTGACTGGGCCCGATGCCACGTCGCCATACAGGACGCCTCGCGGCTCGTTCGACGCGTGCCCGGTGCCGACGCTGAACTTGAGCGACTCCACCGTGTCCTTCGCATCCTGAATCTCGGCTGCGAGTGTTGACTCGAGCGAACCCCAGTCCTGCCCGATCTCGTATGAGAACGGAACGAACGCGTCGACGCGCTCGGGGATGATCGACGGGGCCGCCAGCGTCGGCGAGTTGTCCGTCATTATCGCGGCCTCAGCCCGGTAGTTCGCCGTGATGCCGCCCGACGTGACTCCCGACCACTGGTACGACGTCGTCGTGAACACGCGACTGATCTGCCGCAGCGGGTTCAGAGCTCCGTTCGACGTCGGGATGATCGTCGGGTCGAGGTCGACCGGAACGGCCGCCTGACCTGTTGCCGCCGCACCGACCGCCAACGCCCGCTGCTCCTCGTTCGTCATCGGCTGCGACGTGATGTGCTTCCAGAACGCCCGATGGTAGATTTCGGAGCCGGTCGTCAGGATCCGCTGAGCGATCTCCCTGTCGGGGCTGTCCTGCCCCAGGATCCGTTCGACGTGCGAGTTGATCTTGTCCTTGTCCGCCTGCGGGTGCGGATAGTCGAACGTCTCGAGCGCCCTCTTTGCGCCGTCGCCGAGCATCCGAAGCATCTGCGACTGGTCACGCGCGAGACCGTGGTAGGCGGTGACGTCGAACACGTTCTCCGGCGTCTTGTCCTTGCCGGCCCGGCGTGTCACATACACGTCTGCCGTCTGCGATCCCGCCTCCCGGGTGCCGCCGCCCGCCACCATCTTCTCGAGCCGCAGCTGCCGGTTCTCCTCGGCCAAACAGCGCTTGTCGAGGTCGTCCCACTCGGCCTCGAACTGATCCCATGCTGCCTGATCCTGGGCGGAAAGGACGGCGCCGCGGTTCTCGTTCGCGATCTCCTCGAGCTGCGCCTTGATCTCGTCCTGCCGCGCCCGCATCTCACCGATGCTGGTCGTGTCCATCGTGTCCTCCGTTTTCGTGTCGTCGTTGTTGGCGCGACGCTCATGCGGCTGGGTGTCCCGGCGCTCCAAGATGGCAGGGTGGGGCGGCGCAGCGGCCGTCGTCGTTTCTTCTTCGTCTTCGGGTCCGTCGGCTTCTCTCGCGTGCTCATCCGAGCCCGTTGCGGTCGAAGCCTCCACGGTTGCCGGTTCCGCCACAGCGGCGGGAACCAAACCGGCCAACGTCTCCAATACCTGTTCCATCACCGACACGTTCGCCTGGTTGGCTGGCGCGTCCTGCTCGTCGATGTAGTCGGCGCCGATCTGGATCATTTCCGCGAGCTTCGCGAGATCCTCGGTGTCCATCCGCTCGATCTTGTCGCGGTCGAGGCTGCCGACGAACTGGGCGATCCGATACTGGTCGGTCAGCGACCTGACACCCGCCGTCGCGGACGAATAGGCCGGGAACGTGACGGGGCCGAACTCCGCGACCGACGCCTCCGTGATCGTCCGCTCGGGCAGCCCGTCGGGGTTCCAGTCGGACTTGCCGGGTTGGCGCTCAATGTCCTCGCGCACAACCTTGAAACGAAATGACGCACCGTACTCGCCGGCACGCAGCCCGGGCAGCAGATCGCGGTTGTAAGAGGTGTCGTGCATCTCGACGTCGTAGGCGGCACCACGCCCGTCCTCAACGACCGACGTGACCGACCCGAGCACCTTGTTGCCGATCTGCGGGTCTGACCCGTGGTTGAACAGCACCTTCGGCGTCTGCTCACGGAACGTTTTAGCGAACGCACCCGGGGCGATCCGCTCCATGAAATGACCTTCGAATATCGACTTGATTTCCGTGAACTCGTTGAAGACAGCGAAATGACCTGTTAGCGTCGGCATTTCACTGTCTGCCGTGGCACGCAACTCGAGATCGGCAGGGAAGACCGCGCGAACGAGATCGTCCTTCGGAAACGGCTTTATGTCCGCCACGTTATTCCCTCCTCATTATGCTTCTAATTGTGCAGGAACCATCGGACTACTACCGTTCAACGATCCTGTCGGGAGCGCGTTATTGGGAGCGCTCGGTTCCGTTCCCGGAGGCTGCAATTGCACCGACAGCATTCCCGTGTGAACGAGAGCGGTGACGTCGTTCGCCGCGACTGCCTGCACCGCTGACTCTGGCGTGAATCCGCTGTTGACGTAGGCGACGACGGTTTGCGACTGGATCTGCTGAATGTCTGCGAGATCACGAACGTCTTCTTTCAGGAAAGCGATCTCGCGGTCGTCGTACCAGAGCTCGGAGCCGGAAGGCACCTGGATGATCGACGCGAGAGACCCGGCCGCGTTTCGCCACAGCGGCCGCAACAAACCGTCAGCGAAGTTCCTCCGGGCGGACGCATAGTTGCCAGCGTTCAACGTCGAGCCTTGCAGCCCTTCGCTGATCCCCAACAGGGTCGCCGGCACTCTTGCGGCAGCAGCGATCCTGACTTCGCCAGCGCCCTGCACGACCTTGAAATCTATTTGTTGCAAATCGCTTCCGACGGGTGTTGCGTCCGCCCCCATTCCCAGGAACATCGTCCGGTAGGCCTTCGCGACGCCCTCGTGGCCGTCGCGAATCACCTTCACCCACTCCTGGAACTGATCCATCGTCGGCGCCGCTTCCTTCGGCAGCTTCACGACGAGGTTGACGGTGGCGCCGTTCTCGAAGAACTTGAGCCGGTGCGCGGTCATTGCCTGGTCTGCCTGGATCTCGCGGATCAGGGGTGTCAGCCACGACATGCCCCGGTAGATCGCCTGCGGGTCGGGGATCGGCGCGAAGTGCGCCACCGTCGAAGCCGGGAACACCATTTCCGGTTCGGTGCCGCGTAACCCGCCGGGCTTGTAGATGTAGCCGACGACTTCGGTGTCGGGGTCGCCGGCAACCCATGTTTCCCGGTCGGATGTCGAGCCGAGCAGAATGCTGACCCAGTCGGGACGCAGCCGTGCTAGCCGGTCGCCCTGACGGACGATGAACGCGTTACCCGCCAGATCAACGTCCTGGATCATCCGGGCGAGCAGATCGCCTGTGGTGCCGTTTGGCCACGGTGTCTCGAGCGGAGCCAACGCCGCGGTGCCGAACAGGCTTCCGGGCCGTCCGTTCCTCAACTGGCGAAACTGGAACCTTGCTTCCGTGAAATGCAACATTCGCGCGTACATGCAGGCGAACACAACCCCGTTCGCCGCGTAGGCGCCGCTGACGAGCCCCGTGTAGTCGCCGTACAGTTCCTCCCGGTCTCCCGTCAACGTCTGCTGCAAACCGACGGGATACAGATTTCCCTGATAGTTGACCATGTCGACCCACTGCTGGAAACCGAGCGGCATCACCGACGTCCGCTCGGAGGCCCGTCCTGTCAGCCGGCGCGCCAGGCTCGTCACTCGGTCACGTCAATCAGGAGCGCGCCCGCCGCGAGCACGGCGCAACCGGCCACAATGACCGCTGCAGGAATCGACCACATAGCGATGCCACCTATTATGAGCAGCGCACCGGATACGCAGGCGGCGACCGCGAACCAAATCCTCATGAGAACGCGACCAGCGGTCCGGCGTAAGCGGAAGTGTTTGCCGCATGCCACATTGCCCTGTCGAAAGCGATGATCGAAGCGACGGCACCGTCGATCTTCCGGGGAGAATCCTTGAAGTCCTTAGTCACGAGAACACCATAGGCCGACGGAACCGAAACGCAGTTGCCGAAATGCGCTGCCAACACCTGCGCCAACGAACCACCATACGTAAATGTGCCGTCCTGCATTCCCGCTTCGGTACGTTCGCAAGCGGGCGCCATCTTCGACGGCTGACGGGTCTCGAACATCACTACGCATTCGCCGTACTTGTCGGCCCACTCGTCGATTTCGGAATACCAGCCTGGCGGATCGGCCGCAAGCTCGAGCACGTCGAACCGTCGCATCGCCTCGTCAACAGCAGCATGAACCTGCTGCCGCGGGATCCGCCATTCGTCATTCGCTCCGGCCGGACGGAACCAGCGTTGCAACGGCTCCACGAACCCATCGTCGACGCGACACGCGACCAGCCACGTTTCGTCGCGCTTCTCCGACCCGTCGAACCCCAACACGACCCGGTCGCCGTCATCGACCCGTTCGCCCGCCCGAAACGCGCCGCCAATCACCTGCGGCGCAACGAACGTCGTTTCCGTTGCCGCCCACACACATCCGTGCAACTGCAGAATCGTGGCCGGCGCCAACCCATCGACATTCGACTGTGCCTTCAGATACTCGTCCGTGATCCACGACGCAGGGTTCGCCATCTGCATCGCCGGAATGTCCAACGGATCCATCGTCGGAGCCGAATAGTTGAACAGCAGCGTTCGCCCCTCATGGTTGCGCGACACCGTCAACCCCGGATGAGGCTGGTCGACGTCACCGCGGCCTTCGGTGCCGTCGATGATCCGCCCCAGAATCGACGAATGCCTAGCCGAAGCGTCCCCGGCCGTCGTGATCGTGAACACCTGGGAGCGTTTCCGTGCGCCGCCCGCCGTGTTCAACGAATCCCACACCCGCCGGCGGGTCGGAGTCGTCCAAGCATGAAGCTCATCGCAAATCGCGAGCGACGGATTGGCGCCGTCCAGGGTGTCGCCAGTAGACGACAACCTGATGATCTTGCCGCCCGACTCGATATGCACGATCTCGCCGATGTACTCGCGCCGCTGCACCAACTCGTCGAGCTCCGGATTGCGCCGCAAATAATTGATGCAGGCGTCGAACAGCTTCCCCGCCTGCTTGTCGGTGCCGGCCGCCAACAGAATCTCGGGGCGACCCACATCGTTAAACAGCCGGAACAACGCGAGCGCCGCAAGCATCGCCGTCTTCCCGTTCTTCCTACTCACGACCAAAGCGAGCGTCTTCCAATACGGCTCGAGCGTCTCCTCATCAGTGACGGTCAACGCCGCGTCGAAGAAGTCACGCTGCCACTGCTCCAACTTCAACGGCTTCCCGGCGAACTGGTCCTCCGACTGGATCAAATGCTGCTCACACCAGTCCGCGAAAATGTCGCCTTCCGTCCACAGCATCTAGCCGACGGCTTTCAACTTCGCGCGCCCCGCCCGATCCGGCGCAGACGATGCGCCCGTCGGCCGACCCTGGCGCGCCTGCCGATGAGACAACGACTTCATAAGCCTGTCCGCATGAGCCTCCGACTCGATCAGCACCTTCAACAGCGGATTGATCCCCTCCATCCCGTTCACGTACACGATCGTCAACTCGCCGCCTGCCTCCTCCCACTGCTTGCGCGCCGATGCCGCACGCCGCTCGGCCGCCTCGTAACGCGCCATCGCTTCCGCCGCGATACCCTCAGCCAACGTAACCTTCGATCCGAGAATCCGTCCGCGTTTGGA
>Ga0315273_10001949_pt1 | contig 23988 bp, 17 predicted proteins | sample YL17G02_0_MG_FD_205753 | JGI IMG/M metagenome (GOLD analysis project Ga0315273, IMG submission 205753) | Sediment microbial communities from Yellowstone Lake, YNP, Wyoming, USA - YL17G02_0 | ecosystem: Environmental > Aquatic > Freshwater > Lake > Sediment | place: USA: Wyoming | collected...
TTTCTTTGATGAAATTATATCTTCTCCAGAATGGTAATGCATTAAGGAGGAAAACTCTTTTATCTGCTTCATCTGCAATCCATTCTGAAGAAGCCCGTGCGTTTCCGGTTCCCGAGATGTAAAATATATATAAAGACTTCCAATTATGCACTTCTATATAGGATTATCGGAGAATAGTGATCTGGCACCTGATAATTATTACTAAGATATTGATAATCGTTCTATTTTTGCAAATATCTGGCGATTATGGTAAAGATGAGTCTTTGTGGTTTAACTGCTGATGAGATACTTGATCTTATCAGACCTTCCGGGTTCACTGCTGCTCAGGCAGTTTCAATCTCAAATGGGATATATAAAAAGAGTATTTCCGATATTTGCCTGATCCCGAAAATTCCATCCCAACTTAAACAAGAACTGTGTAATAAGGCAATAAGTGGAATTTTTTTAGCTCTGGCGTCGAAAGTTTCGGTAGATAAATCTGTAAAGTACCTGTTCAGCAATGAAACAGGAAAAGTTTATGAAACCGTTTATATTCCAGATAATAAAAGAAATACAGTATGCGTTTCAACCCAATCTGGTTGCAGAATGGGTTGTTCAATTTGTGTTACAGCAATGTATGGATTCAGGGGAAATCTCACGGCAGGAGAGATTGTGAACCAGATAATTGCAATCCCTCAGGCTCGTAAAATCACACATGTTGTTTTTATGGGCATGGGCGAACCGATGGACAATCTCGAAAATGTTTTGAAGGCCTGCAGTATTATAACAGCAGAATGGGGTCTTTCTATCAGTTCAAGGAATGTTACTGTCTCAACAGTGGGTATAATGCCAGGAGTTGAACAATTCCTTCAAAAATCTGATTGCAATCTGACATTAAGTCTTTATTCTCCTTTCACTGAGGAGAGAAAAAGAATGGTTCCGGTCGAAAATCAATATCCTGTTCAGAAGACAATTGATATTATGAAAGATTTCCAGGTTAGAAAGAAGAGGAGATTAAGCCTTGCTTATGTTATGATAAAGGATTTAAATGATACCGATCGCCACCTGGAAGAACTTAAATGTATTCTCAAGGGTTCTTCAATAAGAGTTAATTTACTTCCTTATCATCCTGCACTGAATGATAAAAACTGCTCATCATCAGCCGAGAGGATGCAGTTTTTCAAACATAATCTTATAATCTCTGGTATTTCTGCTTCAATCCGTAAATCACGCGGGACAGATATTTCAGCAGCATGCGGGCTATTGGCAGCAGGATTAAAACATTAATTGTTAACCAATTGAAACATGTATTCGTCCAGGTATCCGTTAGCTGTCTGGATCCAATCTTTCTTAATTCCTATCTGGACAAATCCCTGCTTTTTAAACATCTCCATACTTTCGCAATTATTTGCAAGAATATTACAATACAACTGATGTAGCTGAAGTGTTTTAAAACAATATTTTATCAGGCAGTTAAGAGACATTGATGCATATCCTTTTCTCCTGTAGGCCTCATTGGCAATAAGTATTCCAATTCCTGCTCTTTTGTGAAAAGGATCAAAATCAAAAAGATCTAAAGTCCCAATTGTTATCTTATCTTCAATATGGTCAATCATAAGTCTCAGTTGACCAGTTTCGTAAACATTCTTATGCGAATTTTCCAGATATCTTTTTAGTGTATATCTTGAAAATGGAGCGACCGTATTGCTTATTACCCAGTAAGTATCGTTATTTTCCCACTGATAAAGAAGCTCCAGATCTTCCGGCTCCAGCGCTCTCAGTTTAATGTTTTTATACTCCATTAACTTTAATAACTAGAAATCAGGAAATTAATTAATAAAGATTCCTGATAAAAGCATCTTCAAATCCTAAATTCTTTACAGACAACAATGCCTCTTTTGCCTTTAAGAGTGTCTTAAATTCACCATAGTAATATTTGTAAAATCCGTCATTAGCTTTTTCTTCAATTACGCCATCGAGTCCATTGAAAACTTTGTTTATATTTAATTGATTCCTGGTGGCTTTAACCTGTATTGTATATACTCTCTGGCCACTCTTATTCAAATCCGTTTTGGTTTCATCCGGATTAGAAATTCCTTCAGATTCATTTTCCAGGTCGTACTGGTCCAAAATGTAGGATTTATCCAATCCCTTCTTCCTCGCATAATCCTGGTATTTCAATGCATCAGATTTATTATAAAATGCACCCAGCACGTATAAATAGGCGCTATCAACTTTAATCGTATTTACAAAAAGCAAATCATCTTTTGTTAACCCCGAAAAATAATTGGGGCTCAGCTTTTCGCCTGTTTTTAACAAGACGATACTATATCTCATGGAATATGGTTGTCTGAGATGTTTTGGAGAATAGGACTCCTGTCTTATAACCACACCTGTTTGAGGATTAACAATCCCAAAAGTGACTCTCCTGTTATATTTTCTTCCTTCCGGATTATCTGAACCGTTACTATTACTGTTTACAGCTACGAAATCAGACTCCCCGAATGCTTTTTTTATAAATCTCGAAGACGAGATTCCTGATACAATCAGATAGTCGATAACTGTCTGAGCTCTCTCATCGGCAAGTTTCCTGTTATACGCGGTACTTCCTTTTGAATCGGTATAGCCAGCAACTTCGATTTTTAACTCAGGGTAATTGAGCAGAATAGATTTAAGAATACCCAGATTTAAAATGCCCTGATCATTCAGGTCATATCTATCAAATTCAAAAAGGATGTTTTTAATTGAAAGGAAAGCGCCCGCGAAAACTTTGTCTGGTACAAGTGAGGCATCGACAGATATATAGTTCCCTAAATTATATAGAGGCACATTCACGTTAATTGTATCTGTTTTATAGCCTGTATGACTTATTAATAGCTGATAATCTCCGGGTTTAACTTCAAATCTAAATGAGGAAGAATCGGTCAGTGGCATGGTTTTTACCAAAGTGCCTTTATTAATTGAAGAGAGTTGGATACTGACTTTTTTAGGATCGACAGACATTCCGTCCTGAAGAGAAATTTTCCCATAAGCGATAGTAATTTTATTAGCCGGATTTTCAGCAACAATTGAGTATATATTACGATTATTGAGTTTCTCGTCATACAGGCTGGTGATAAATCCGGGGGCATTATTATTTAAAATAAAGAACGTATTATCTAATATACTATTAAAGGCATATGGCATGCCGACAGGATTGGTCCATGTACCGTTTCTGTCTATTGATCGGAAAACATCATAACCGCCCATGCTTATGTGACCTACTGAGCTGAATAAAAGGCCATTTGTTGAAGGATCGTATAACGGATAATTTTCATTGTAGGGTGTATTGATAACATTGCCACAATTCACCGGAGGCTTCCATGTACCATCATCTGCTTTTTCTGAAACCCAGATATCGAGTTCCCCTTCTCCTTTAGGTCTGTTGCTGGCAATGTATATAGTCTTGCCGTCAGGCGTAATGAAACCGTGTGATTCCCAGTATATTGTGTTAATGGGTTTGCCCATGCTCTTTATTTTTGTCCAGGTTGTGTCTTTCCTCTGACTGTAATAAAGGTTTCCATCACCGCCATCGTCCATGAATATTATTAAGAGTTTACCATCACCTGTAATTGAGTTTGAATAGAATCTGTCATATCCACCAAGTTGTTTCGTGATATCCCTCGGTTTTTCCCAAGTGCCTGATTTATAAGAGTATAAAATGCGTGTTGTTCCTTCTGTTTTTTGAGTGAAGATAAATACGGAATCATTTTTTGAAAGTACGGGATTGCAGGCTCCTGGATACTCATTCAGCCATGGTGCGAAAAGGTTTGATATAATAGTCAGTGGCTTTTTCTTCATTTCCATGGCATACCGGCAATCTCTGATCTGGTTATCGATGTATTCATCCTGAGCGATTTCACTGCCAGCCAATCTTTTTTTTGCTTCATAATAAAGTGATATAGCTTTTTGTAAACTATCATTTTGATGATATGCAATTGCCAGGTAAAGATAGGTATCCAATGGTGCTTTTTCCCCATATTCTGTGTACTCCTTGCTATTACTGACTACATTCAATGAGGCTTTCAATAAAAGTTTAAGGGCATCAGCCTTTTTCCCGTCGATGTTTAAGTAGCATATTCCCAGCTTGGCAGATATATTGGCATTGTCAGAGGATGTATTAAGAAGTGATTCATACAGACTTGCAGCTTTTGAATAATTCACGTCATAATAATAGAAGATATCCGCATCCTTGACTGCTTTGATAATTTGCTTTTTGGAAATCTCTTGTGAAAAGAGAGGCAATAAGTAAATGAAAAGAATTGTAATTACAGCAGCTTTCCTGATTACATTGTTCATTATTTTGAAACTTTCTTGATAAAAATATCTTCAGGATATCCTTTCCTTATCAACTCCAGTCTTAATGAAAAAGCATCTTCCCTCGTTGGAAATCTACCTGTGGTATATCGGTAAAACTTATCGATATCATTATACATTACCTTCATATCGGCAATATATTTAAAATATGTTACATCAACAGGATTATGAAGAGCCATAACCTGAACAGTATAGTAGAGTACATCAGAGTCCTTAATATTAATATCGCCTACATCACTTACATTCAAGTTTCTTATAAGCATGCTCGTATCTACAGAAGAAACGGAAGGTATTAATGCCAGATCGATCCTGTCATAAATTACAGGAGGCTGTGCTACCCTTTTTACAGTTGTATCTCTTTCCAGGGAAACATCAATGTTTAATGCCAGATCAGGGTTTTGCTGAAGTATCGTGGTATCAATTGTATGGGTTATGTATCCGAAACCTTTATAGAACAATCTGAATTCTCCCGGAACTACAGAAAAACTGTAAAGTCCGGTATATTTATTAGGGAAACCTACATCGATGGTATCTCCTGTTGCTTTATTAGTTAGATGAATTGAGTAGTTTTTATCAAAGGTAAGGGTAGTGTCTTTCAGACTAAACCTGCCTTTTATTTCAAATAACTGGTTAACATCTGTATTTCCTAATCCCAGATAAAATATATCTTTCTTCTTATAGTCGGTTATCATTGAATAATAAGCATTCTGCCCGTTGTTGGCCGGTAGGAAAAACTTATCATCGTCAGTTGAATTAATAGGGAATCCGATATTGATGGGTGTTTTCCAGACAGTGCCGATTTTCGAACTTTTAAAATTATCAAACCCTCCCATAGAATTATGTCCTTCAGAGCAGAAAAAGAGTACAGAATCATTCTGAGTTATAAAAGGGGTATCCTCATTAAACGGAGTATTTATTGCAGCTCCAAGGTTAACTGCCAAACCCCAGTCACCCGTATCGTCTTTTTCAGAAACATAAATATCGAGGTTCCCCTGCCCGCCATCTCTGTTACTGGTGAAATAAAATTTTTTCCCGTCAGATGAAATTGACGCGTGAGATTCGTAAAATTTTGAATTTATATTCTTGTTTAGCTTTTTAATTGGAGTCCATGCACCATCAATAAAGTTTGAGGAATAAATAGCTCCATCGTAGTTATCAGTTTTATAAAGAAACAGTTCAGTGCCATCATTGTTAAGTGAACATGAGGAGCAATCTTCTCCTGCGTTTAGTTCTGCTGTTATTTCGATAGGAGGCTGCCATTTTCCTCTTTCCTTCTTCGAATAGAAGATAGCATTGACAGCGCCTCTACGTTCAGTATAAACTATTGTATTACCATCAAAGCTTACTGCAGGATTATCATTAATTGAGCCCTGATTGAAATCACTTCCCAGAGATTTTTTGCTAAAAACTGCCGGATTATCTTTTAATTGAATAGCATTCTTACAAGCTTGAATCTGCTGTTCAATGTAATCAAGGTTCTTCATTCCACCCTTGGAAGTTGTTTCCCTTGCCAGCTTGTTAAAAGTCTGAAGAGTATTGAGAGCTTTTTCAAGCTGATTATTAATCAAATATGCTTTAGAAAGTGAAAAATAGCAGTCGAGAGGTGCTCTTGTCTCTTTAAAGGATTCGGTTTTTGAATCATAACTGGCAGTTTTAATGGCATCCTCAAGGAAAGGAATTGATTTTTCCTTTTCACCTTGGATATTCAAATAGCATGTGCCAATTTTATATTTAATATTAAGATTATCAGGAGTATCAAGAAGCAGGTAAAGTTGATTTGCGAGCTCATATTCTTCGTAAAGATAATATGACTCTGCTTTGGCAAATATCTTTTTCATCTCCCCGGGGGATTGAGATGAAACAGAAACTGGAAAGATAACCAGAGCTATTAGCTGGACCAGGATACTTATGATCTTTACTCTGAATTTTACCATTTAAACAAATATAGTAATTATTCTAAAGTATTAAGCCAATTGCAGGCCAATTTTTATTTAAAAGTGACCTTGTAAATATCTTCTTTACCAAATCCACCAGACTCCTTAAATCTTGAATAATAACCTGATTTACCATCTACGGCAGGCATAAAGAAAATATCATCATCGGGTGTGTTAATTGGATAACCCAGGTTTTTAGGATTACTCCATATTCCGTTTGACTGCAAATCGGATTTGAAAAGATCGTAACCTCCAATGTTTTCATGCCCCTGGGAACTGAAAAAGAGTGTCTTTCCATTATTTATCAGAAATGGTCTGTCCTCATTGAATTCTGTATTAATTTCCGGACCAAGGTTTACTGCAGGACTCCAGTCTCCATTTACTTTATGAGCGACATAAAGATCGAGTCCGCCAAAACCTCCTGGTCTGTCGGAAGCGAAAATGAGCTGACTGCCATCTTCAGGCAGAAAACCATGTGATTCCCAATATTTTGTATTGATGTTTTTGTTTAGTTTAATAGTCTTGGACCAACTTCTGCCATCGAATGAGCTCATGTAAATATCACTATTAATATGATCATCTTTTGAAAGAAATAGTAATTTGCCATCTGTAGAAAGGCATGAAATGTAAAAATCTCCATCCGACTGAAGTTCCGGAGTGATATTAACAGGAGCAATCCATTTACCATTAACAAGTCTCGAAAACATTACTGCGTCATAGAATTTGAGTGAAACCATAAAAGCAAAAGATTTTCCATCGGCTGAAATCAATGGGTTGAAGTTTGATTTCTCATCATTAAAGAGTTCGCCAACGTTTTCCTCAGAATATGTTACAGGTTTTGCTATCAGATCTTTCGCCATATTACATACCTCAATTTCGTTTTTAACAAAATCAATATTTTCGCGGTCGTCAGGCAGAAGTGTGGTTAAGTATTTCGTGAAAGCTTCTTTTGCTTTTTCAAATCTATAATTTATACGGTATGCTCTTCCAAGTTCAAATAATGCATCATACGGGGCAGATATCTGTGTTAGAGTACCCTCTTTATGCTTTGCAGACATATTCTTTGACGCGTTCTCAAGATACTCAATGGAGAGATTTTTTTTCCCTGGAATATTGAGATAGCAAACACCTATACAATAAGCCACGTTAGAATTATCCGGCAGCTTTTCATAGAGCTGCAGATAGTATGTGAGAGCATCAGAATAAGCTTCATTCATCAAGAAATATTCACCTTCAAGAAATAAATCCTGAAGCTCTTTATTCTCCTGTGCATAAACAGGAATGATAAACACTAATGTAAAAAACAGACACACTGCTCTTTTGCTCATAGACAGAGATTTTGGTAAACAAATTTATTAAAAAAATAGCAAAAGAATTATTAATCATACATTATTTTATGAAAATGACCGACAGAAGCCGGTCATTTTCCAGGATTTCTATTTTTTATCATTCTTCTTTCTTTTCCACAAGATAAAGAAAAAGATGAAAAGTCCGGCTCCTAGAAGAATCCATAAAATCCACAGATTGGCTTTCTTGGAAGGTGCAAAATGTGATTTAATAATATCTGCAGAAATGTCTTTGGCACATATGAGATTAGAAATACTCTTAAAAACAGCTTCTTCAGGATACTTTTCTTTATTCGTGAAGAGATAGGTAATCAGATCCTCTGGTGTTTTAATTCCTTCTTTTTTCAGATCAATCGATTTCAGGGTTGTGGCAAACGGTTCTTCTGAATTTCCGATAAGATCAATAAGATATTGTTCAACTTTAGTATTGGGTAATGAACTAATAGTCACCAGCATTTCTGATATCTGACTCTGGGTAAGACCATCCTTAACAGCTTCATAGTAAAATGCCTGCAGCCATTTCTCCCTGGTTTTAAAGTTCCCCTGGTCAGCAGCTGCCACGGATTGGCGAATAATATCTCCTACTGGTGAGGTTTCACTGAAAAGCAGTATTTTATTTCTCAATATTACAATAGATGGATCTGATCCCGCTAAAACTGCTGCAGCGATTTTGTTAAGATCTTCAGCACTTATCTTACCACCAGACTTTAATTCGACATATTTCTGTAAATCAGTCCAGTTTTTAAGATTAGATTCATAAATATCAAGATTCGAGAGGATATTTTTCAGGTCGCCTTCAGTATGTTTTGCCAGTAAATCTACTGCGGCCTGGGTAAGAATATTATCCATAAGAGCCACTTTCAGAGCCAGTTTATCCACTTCATCAGGACTAATACCTTTTTTACTGGCTTCAGATTTCAGATATGAGATATATTCGTCGGCTTTCCCGAATTGCTTATTTTCAATATTTGCATCTGTAACAACCTTTAAAAGATCACCATCTGCTCTACTCTTCATCACAATTGCTAATAAAGCAATCTGTTTTTGAGAGATGATCCGGCTGTACTCAGGCTGGATTATCGTCTCTTTTATAATATTTTTCTCCCTGGTAATCAGAACTTCAGTTGTTGTTGTGTTATTGAACCTGTCAGTAAGCTTAAATACAAGCCTGTTCTTGCCTTTACTGGGTGCCATTTTATAGTTAAACGTTGAATCGTTGATCGTGAAATGTTCAACCGATATTAAAGAATCTCCGACCCAATGTTCGACTGTAAGTACAGATCCTGGTTCAACCTTTAACGGGAATAGGATCGAGTCGCCGTTTGTAACAGATATGCTCTTATTACTCATTACAATTAAATCTGCTACAAAATCTGTTTTAGGTAGTATTGTAGCGGGAAGCATAAAACTATCGGAAGGGCTTAAGAGTGCCAGTTCCAGATTTTTGACGACTTTTTCGCTTCTCAATCCTTCATATCTGATCTGATAATCACCCTGAGGAAGCTGGAACTCATATTCACCTGTATTAGGATTCGAATAGACAATTAATGTCTGGTTTGGATTTTTTATATTCATAGCGCTTACCTTCACGCTATCATTCATATTGCTCATCAGGTCAGCTACTTTTACCATTCCTCTTACAAAGAATTTTCTGGGATGATCATTGGAAAAAATCTCAATCCGGTAAATATCCTGTTTACCTAAACCACCAGGAAGTTCTTTTGCATTGTATCCCTCATAGCCTTGATTAAGAGGCCTGAAGAACACATCATCGTCGGTTGTGTTAATCGGATAGCCGATATTCAAGGGAATAGACCATTCACCGTTTGGAAGCAGTTTTGAATAAAATATATCGTAACCACCCATGTTAAAATGCCCCCTTGAACTGAAAAACAGTGTTTTGTCATCATCACTCAAAAAAGGGGATTCCTCATTATAAGGTGTATTGATAACAGGTCCGAGATTTATCGCTGATCCCCAGCCCCCTGTGCTGTCACGATTCGAAACATATATATCAAGACCACCGTAGGTTCCTTTTCTATTGCTTGTGAAGTAGAGTTTCTTATTGTCGTGGGAGATAGTTGCATGTGATTCCCAGTATTTTGTATTAACATTATCATTAAGCTTTACAATAGGAGACCAGGTTCCGTTTTCAAATCTGGCAGTATAAATAATTCCGTCATAATCAGCTGAACTGTACAAGTAGAGATCCTTCCCGTCTTTCGAAATAGAAGTAGGGAACAGATCACGGTCAACTTTCAGCAATTCATTCATATTCCGGGGTTCTGTCCATATACCTTTAACTTTTGTTGAGTACAGAAGCGCATCATAAAATGCCTGACTTCTGGAAAAGACAAGAAGATCCTCTTTATCAGATATAACAGGATTAAAGTCATTGTTGCCGCTATTTATTACATTTCCAAGATTTTTATCTTTAACATACTGAGGCATGCTCATTAGTTCCTTGGCATTCCGACATGATTGTATCTGGAGGTTTACAATTGTTGAATCATAAACTTCAGTGTTAAGATTCTTTCTGAAGAGTTCATAAGACCTGAGAGCTTTATCAATCTGGTTATTGATCCTGTATGCATTGGCGAGGTAATAAAGAGCATCATAAGGTGCTCCCGTTTCATTAAATTTTCCCTCTTTGTATTTTGGATCAATATTTTTAACTGCATCCTCAAGGTAATTCACAGCTTTAGCTTTCTCTCCCGCAATATTAATATAGCACTGGCCGATCCTGTATTTGAAATTTGAATTACTCGGATAGCTTTTTAGTAACTCCAGATATAAAGGCAGAGCATCCTGGTAGGCTTCAAACAAGATCCAGCTTTCAGCATCATAAAATTTATTTTTGTTATCTTCTTTTGACTGAGAAAATAAACCAGAATTTATAAATGTAGCCAGCAGCCACGTTAAGAGAATTAACCTTTTCTTCATAATGCAATTAAATCTAAATGGAATGGAGGCACATAAAACATTTGTGAAAATTATTATCCTAAGTTTCTATTTTTAGAATTGAGGAAATCAATATGTTATTTCTCTACTCAAGGCTACTAATATAGCATAAATATTAGAAAAAAGGGCTATTTATTATAGTCCTTTTTACCAAAACTTTCCTTTTTTTTTCTAAATCAGTTTATTAGACACTGAAAATTACATTCAGTATCAGATCCTGAATAAGCGTTTAAACTATATCGGGTGAATAATTTTCAAGGATCTCTTTCACTTTATGAAGGAATTTCCCCGCAAGAGCGCCATCAATTACCCTATGGTCGTAACTTAGTGAGAGTATCATTATATGTCTGATGGCAATCATATCTCCATCCGGGGTTTCGATGACTGCCGGTGTTTTTCTGACAGCTCCTGTTCCCAGAATTGCAGCCTGCGGCTGATTGATGATAGGTGTTCCCGCAAGATTATTATAACTACCAAAATTTGTAATTGTAAATGTACCTCCGGTAATCTCATCAGGTTTTAGCTTGTTGTTTCTGGCTCTGTCGGCAAGATCATTTACTGCTTTTGCCAGGCCTGTGAGGTTTTTCTCATTGGCATTTTTTATTACCGGAACTATTAGATTGCCACCAGGAAGTGCAGTTGCCATTCCTATATTGATGTTTTTCTTTTTTATGATATTGTTCCCATCAACCGATACATTGATCATTGGTAATTCATACAGGGCTTTTGAAACGGCATCAATAAAAATAGGAGTAAGTGTGAGTTTTTGTCCTTCAGCCGCCAGGAACTTTTCCTTGTTGGCGTTTCTCCAGTTCACAAGGCGGGTTACATCAGCATCAATAAACGATGTGACGTGAGGTGAAGTTCTTTTTGACATAACCATATGCTCCGCTATGATTTTCCTTATCCTGTCCATAGGAATTACCTCGTCGCCATTTGATCTTATATCAGGGGGCAAATCTTTTTCCCCAGGCTTTACAGCCACAGTAGCCTTTATAACTTCTTTTTCTGCATTCCGGTGTTCAAGTATTTTTAATATATCATCTTTCGTTATCCTGCCATCCATTCCTGTTCCTGTTGTCTTATCAAGATCAGCGTAACTTACTTCTTCGCGTGCTGCAATACTTCTTACGAGAGGTGAAATAAATTTCCCGGAAGGTGTCCGGCTTTTCATGTAATGTGATAAAACTTCTATTTCAGTTTTTTCCTTCTTTACAGCCTCAATAGTTTCACGTATTCTATGAACCTCTGTTTCAACATTTTCCAATTCTTCATTAGTTGGGATAACGTTATTTTCAATTATGGCCAGTAAGTCGCCAATTTTGGCAATTGTACCCTCTCTGGCAATTATTGAAACTATATTACCTGCCGAAGGCGCTGGAACTTCAGAATCCACCTTATCTGTTGCAACTTCAACAAGAGGATCATCCTCGTTTACCAGAGAACCTTCAGTAACAAGCCATTTATTGATAGTTGCTTCAATTACTCCTTCTCCCATTGCAGGTAAAATGATATTCATCCTTGCCATAGACTGTGTTTTTATTTTCTTACTTACTAAACAACCGGATTAACGAAATGTTTCAGATATCTGGTACATGCTGAAACAATTATCCGATCATTTCATCGCTTATTACGTGTGAGAGTCTCTGAATTCCTGCATCAATCTCTTCATTATTTGAAAAGGAGAAGTTAAGGCGCATGGTATTGTGTCCGCAATTATTACAATAGAAGGAAGAACCGGCAACGAAGGCAACATTCTTTTCCAGAGCTTTTTTAAATATTATATCAGCATCGATATGGACCGGGAGAGTAACGAAAAGGAACAAACCACCCTGAGGTTCTGTCCACACGACACCATCAGGCATATATTTTTTCAGACAACTTATCATTCGTGTACGGCGTACGCGATAAAGATCAATGGTCTTTCTCAGGTTTTTCTCAAGCAGATCTTTTTCTATGTATCGGGCAATGATTTTCTGTACAAATGGAGAGGTACAAAGATCTGCAGTCTGTTTTGCCATCACCAGCTTGTCAAGTAATTCAGGGTGACCTACTACCCAGCCAACCCTGAATCCGGGTGCTAGGATTTTTGAAAAAGTAAACAGGGTGATAACCCTTCCGTTTGTATCAAGTTCATTCATAAGTTTTTGAGGTTCCCCTTCGAAACGCACCTCCCTGTATGGACTGTCTTCTACAATCAGCAGGTCATACTTATCAGCAATTTCAATAATTTTTAATCTTCTCGATTCAGGAATTGTGATGCCTGAAGGGTTCTGAAAATCAGGTATAACATAAATAAATTTGACTTTTCGTCCAAGCTCTTTAAGTATAATTATGGTCTCCTCGAGTTCATCAGGTTTCATTCCATTTTCATCAAGGCTAATGCCTTTCAGTTTTGCCCCATAAAAAGTGAATGCGTTTAATCCACCAAGATAGGAAGGAAGCCCGCAGAGTACATAGTCCCCCGGATTTAGAAATACCTTCGCTATCAGATCAAGAGCCTGCTGAGAGGCAGAGGTAATAATAAGGTTTTCGATTCCTATTTTCAATCCCTGCCTGTTATGTCTTTCCACAAGAACCTTTCTCAGGATAGGGTCGCCCTCGGTGGTTCCATATTGCAGGCTCTCCGGTCCGTTTTTTTCAAGTATTTCGATGGCAATCTCCTTGAGATCATTGACAGGAAATGTTTCGGGCGCAGGAAGTCCGCCTGCAAAAGAGATCATGCCCGGTTTCTGCAGATGTTTCAGGATCTCTCTTATTGCAGAACGCTTCATGCTCTTACCCGAATCCGACAGGAAATGATTAATTGATGTTAACATTGCTGGTATGGATTTCTGTTATTTATAGCCCTTCCTAATGTAATCTCATCGGTATATTCAAGCTCATCGCCAATAGCAACACCACGAGCAAGTGTTGTCAGATGTATATTGTATTTATTAAGTCTTTTAAACAGGTAATAGTTTGTAGTGTCACCCTCCATAGTTGTACTCAGTGCAAAAATTATTTCACTGACACCTCCTGCTTTCACTTTTTCTTCAAGGTTATCGATTTTAAGATCAGAAGGTCCAATTCCATCAATAGGGGAGATGATTCCTCCCAGAACATGATACAACCCTTTAAACTGTCTGGTGTTTTCTATAGCCATCACATCCTGAATGTTTTCTACTACACAGATTATCGATCTGACCCTCTTTTCGTCATTGCAGATGTTGCATGTTTCAGTATCTGAAATGTTGTTGCATATATTGCAATAGTGAATCTCTTCATGAAGCCTGATTATACTCTCCCCAAACTTTCTTACCTCTTTAGAATCTCTTCTTAACAGATTCATTACCAGCCTGAAAGCTGTTTTTCTGCCGACTCCGGGAAGAGAAGCAAATTCATTTACGGCATTTTCAAGGAGCCTGGAAGGAAATTCAGTAAAACTCATTTTATAAATCTTTTAGACAAAATTAGTTCAATTTTCCATTGTTATTTATCAGGCAGAGAATTTTTTGTCTTCCTTTCTTTTTGCTATTCTTGCAGACTAATTGATTCCGATATGTCACCACTTCTTATACTTGGAATTTTCCTTCTCTATACTCTGGTCTTATTTGCTGTTACATGGTTCACATCCAGGAAAGCTGACAGCCAGTCATTTTTTATAGGGAACAAGGTATCTCCATGGTTTGTGGTTGCGTATGGAATGATCGGAGCCTCACTCTCAGGGGTAACATTCATGTCTGTCCCCGGATGGGTTAAAGATACCCAGTTCAGTTATATGATTGTAGTTTTAGGTTATTTATTCGGATATTTTGTAATAGCACTTGTTTTACTTCCCCTTTATTACAGATTAAAACTGACCTCAATTTACTCTTATCTGGAGCAAAGGTTTGGATTCTGGTCATATAAGACTGGAGCAGGTTTTTTCATATTATCTCGAACACTTGGCGCCTCTTTGCGTATGTTTCTGGTTATTAACGTTTTGCAGATTTTTGTTTTTGATGCATGGAATGTTCCATTCTGGATTAATGTTCTTGTTTTTATATCACTTATCATTCTTTATACCTTTAAGGGAGGGATCAGAACAATAATATGGACCGACACACTCCAGACAACATTTATGTTGCTAGCTGTTGTTCTATCCGTAATTTATATCGGCAAAAACCTCCAAATCCCTGTTCTTAAACTGGTTTCCATTGTAAGGGAGAGTCATGTTTCGACAATGTTTATAACCGACTGGCATAATGAAAGATTTTTCCTGAAGCAGTTCTTCAGCGGAATGTTTATTACAATTGTTATGACAGGACTTGACCAGGAGATGATGCAGAAGAATCTAAGCTGCCGGAACATCAGGGAAGCACAGAAAAATATGTTTACTTTCAGTGGAATACTTGTAGTGGTTAATCTGTTATTCCTGTTTCTGGGAGCCCTTTTGCTAATTTTTGTTCAAAGTAAGGGCGTAAGTGTGACTTCGAGTGATGACATCTTTCCTACAATTGCAATAAAGTATCTTGGCCCTGTAGCAGGAGTAGTATTTCTCATAGGGCTTATTTCTGCAGCATTCCCGAGCGCAGATGGTGCATTAACTTCTCTTACAACATCTGTAAGTATTGATTTCCTGGGTCTCGACCGGCGGGAAGGTATTTCTGAAAAGGCAAAGACCAGGATCAGATACAGCGTACATTTGACAATTGCCCTGGTCTTCTTTATAAGTGTTTTGATATTCAGTACTTTGAATGACAGGGCTGTGATAGATAAGCTTTTTACTATTGCTGGATATACTTATGGTCCGCTACTGGGATTATATTCCTTCGGACTTTTCACCAGGAGAGTTGTAAACGATAAGATCACTCCGGCTATTGCTGTTCTTTCACCGGTAGGCTGTTTCTTCCTGAGTAAATATTCAGCTATCTTGTTTAACGGGTATAGATTCGGATTTGAGCTGCTACTGGTGAATGGTTTATTAACCTTTGCAGGGTTATATTTATTCAGTAAAAGGTCGGGGATACGTAATTTTAATTAAAGACCTAAAGCCCGGGCGAAGCCCATAAAGACTAAAACCGATCTATTGCCTTATGCCTGTCCCTTGCTGCTTTGTGTCTGTAGTACCTGTATCACCCTTATCTTCAGTCTCTTCAGGAACTTCTTTTTCAATAATTGCGTTTATCTTCTTATAAGGTATGTTCCAGACAATAAAGTAGCTTAAGCCCGTACTCAGTGTTTTTGTGCCGTTGCCAAACCCAGGGAAATAAATTGGTTTGAGGTCTTTACCCGTACTTGTATGGAGCAACATCCTTAGACTTACTGACCATCCAATGCTGAAATTTTTGAAAATTTCTGCTCTTACACCCGGGGATACTTCAACGAAATGTCCCCAGTCAGTCTGTTTAGCAATAGCAGAGGTGGTTGTACCCCAGTAATTTTCCTTTTCATAAGAAGGAACTTCAGAATTGAACCGGCTTAATCCATATCTCAATCCTATACCTGCAAAATACTTACCAAGCGCTTTATCTGGTTTCAACAAATTAAAATCGATTCCGGTTCGAATAAAAACACCGCTATTCAGGTAAGTATAATTATACTGTGAATACTTGTAATCGAGATAGCCTGCGGCAATCATGAGTGATTTTTTTTCATTCAGATCGACAGAGATATAACCTTCAGCATTCAAAATGTTTTTATCTGAATAATAGATTACAGGACCTGACACTTCAAGACCAATCCTTATCTTTAGAGGTATAGGTATTGTATCCTGGGCGCGAACCTGAATCAAGCTGCAGGATAGTGAAAGCAGGAGGCTAATAGAATATGCGAATGTTCTCCACATTTAACGTTGTAATAGTTTTGTTGCCGGTATATATTTCTATAATGGAATGATTCGTAGGTTTAGGTTCACTGTCAAGATAATGATAGAAGGTATAACCACATTCCTTGGATATAAGATGAGGGTAGCTGCTATATCGGAATTCAATGGTATCAGTGACCCCGTTTATTTTAATGATATATATGCAACCAGAAGAAGAGGCATTCAATGGGAAGCGGGCCGGCTGAACCTTTAAAGCTTTGTTATACAGTTTATTGGATTCCATGTTTAATCCATATACAGTCAGACTATCCGGCGCAACAAGTTTTTTTGTGGTATTGCTGTAAAATGAGGCTTTCAAATACGATTCAGTCTCCTCAAGACACGATCCCGGTGTACATGAAAGGAGAAACAGTAAAATAGCCGACAGAATGATAACAAGACTTCCAGGAATAAATTTTCTCATTGCTTATTTGAAAGCCTCAAAAATACAAAAATATTGGTGTCATATATAATAACAGTGAATATTGGATAAAGTAATTGGATTGGAAAATTATTTACTTGTATTTATACCCTCAACTCAGGATCTCTGAAGGAATTGAGATGCTTTTTCAATGGCTTGTTCTATCCCTTTCGGATTCTTTCCGCCTGCGGTAGCCAGAAAAGGCTGTCCGCCTCCGTCCCCGTTAATTTCGCCGGAAATTTCCTTAATAATCTCAACCGCATTAATGTTCCTCTCCTTAACAAGATCATCGCTTACCGTAACCAGGATACTTGCTTTTCCACCACTCTCCGACCCGATAACCATAACAGTATTATCCGATGAGATTCTGATCTGATAGGCAATGTTCTTTAGTACATTAGCGGAATCGGTTTCAATCTGCCCTGAAACAAATCTGATGTTATTAATTATAACAGCTTTGTCGACAAGCTCTTTCAACTTGAGTGTGGCAGACTGAACCTGGAATTTCTCTATGCTTTTCTTAAGTAAATTATTCTCTGCCAACAGTTTCTCGACACTTTCAGTGATACTTCCAGGACTATTGAGCAGCGCTGCTATAACATCAATTGTTTTCAATCTTTCGTTAATATATTCCTCAGCTTTTAAGGCGGTTACAGCTTCAATTCTTCTTATTCCTGCTGCAATCGCTCCTTCTGAAACAATTTTCACAATACCAATACTGCCAGTAGCTTCAACATGTGTTCCCCCGCAGAGTTCTATTGATTTTCCAAATTCAACAACTCTGACCAGGTCGCCGTATTTTTCTCCAAAAAGAGCCATGGCGCCCATAGATCTGGCTTTTTCCATGGATACTCCGGTAGTTACTTTCCCAATATTATTATCCCTTACCATCTGGTTTGCAAGTTCTTCAACTTTGGATAATTCCTCTTTACTTATTTTGCCGAAATGGCTGAAGTCAAAACGCAAACGATCGGAGGTGACAAGTGAGCCTTTTTGTTCCACATGCTTTCCAAGAACTGATCGTAAGGCAAAATGAATCAGATGAGTAGCTGTATGGTTATTTGCAGTCATCCGGCGTTTTTCGGTATCGACAGTTGCTTTAAAAAGGACAGAAACATCGGCAGGCAACTCCCCGGCAATATGTATTACAAGGTTGTTCTCTTTAATGGTATCCGTGATAGCAATTTTTTTGTTCCCGGAAGTGATATAACCAGTATCTCCTGTCTGACCACCAGCCTCAGCATAAAATGGTGTTTTATTAAAAACAAGCTGGAAACTCTCTTTTCCTTTGACTTTGACACTGCGATATTTCGTTATGAACACTTCATCTGAGCTCTTTTCATATCCGGTGAATTCAGTCCCGTCAATTCCTTTTACAATTGTCCAGTCAGAATTTTCCACTGAAGCATCCTCACGCGACCGGTCCTTCTGGCTCTTCATCTCTTTTTCAAAACCTTTTAAGTCAAGATGCATATCATTCTCTTTCAGAATAAGCTGCGTAAGGTCAACAGGGAATCCGAAAGTGTCGTACATCTCAAAAGCTACCTTTCCCGGCAGTACATTTTTATTTTCTTTTCTGATATTAATGATCATCTTATCTATCATTTTCAAACCTTTCCCGAGAGTTTTAAGGAAGGCAATCTCTTCTTCAAGGATTATTTTCGAGATCTGTTCCTTGCCAGACTGAAGTTCAGGATATTGGTCACCCATAGTTGAGGCAAGGACCGGAACGAGCTGATACATGAATGGTTCCTCAATACCCAGGTTGTTATAGCCATATCTTACTGCCCGTCGGAGAATTCTTCTTATAACATAACCTGCTTTATTATTTGAGGGAACCTGGCCATCGGCTATTGAGAATGAGACTGCTCTCAGATGATCGGCAACGACGCGCAGGGCAGTATCCCATTTTTCATTGACTCCGTACGCTTTACCGGTAATTGCAGAGATATGTTTTATAACAGCCTGAAAAATATCAGTCTCGTAATTCGATTTTTTACCCTGGACAATCATGCAGAGCCGCTCGAACCCCATTCCGGTATCTACATGTTTTGAAGGTAGTTGCTCGAGTACTCCATCAGTCCGGCGGTTATACTGTATGAAGACCAGGTTCCAGATTTCAATTACCTGAGGATGACCTTTATTAACCAGATCTTTTCCGGGTATCTTTTTTCTCTCTTCATCATCACGTATATCAATGTGGATCTCTGAGCAGGGACCACACGGGCCTGTTTCACCCATTTCCCAGAAGTTATCCCTTTTTGATCCTTCAATAATTCTGCCCGCCGGATCTGAAAAACAATTTTTCCAATGGTTAAAAGCTTCATTATCACGAGGCACATTCTCTTCAAGACTTCCCTCGAATACCGTGGCATACAACCGGTCCTGCGGGATGCCGAGTCTTTTCACCAGTAACTCCCAGCTCCATTCAATTGCCTCTTTCTTAAAATAATCGCCGAATGACCAGTTGCCCAGCATTTCAAACATAGTATGATGGTAAGTATCATGTCCAACCTCTTCCAGATCATTATGCTTCCCCGATACTCTTAAACATTTCTGCGAGTTTGCTATTCTTCTATTCACTGCCAGCCTGTTCCCCAGGAATATGTCTTTGAACTGATTCATCCCTGCATTTGTAAACATTAGTGTCGGGTCATTTTTAATAACCATTGGTGCAGATGGAACAATAAGATGACCTTTGGACTCGAAAAATTCAAAAAATAACTGCCTCAGTTCCTGTGCCTTCATCTTATTTAGAATTGCGGTAAAATAACATTCGTCAAATTTAGGCTTGTAAAATTAGTTTATTTGCTTTAGATTTGTCAAATTGCAAAATAAATTTTAAAAAATCTATCTCCTGTTGTTACGAAGCCGGAAATACGTGCTTGATTTGTCCGATCTGCAATATAAGCAGGTAAGGTTACACTGGAAGAAAAAAGTTTTGCATATTTTTCTGTGGCTTGCCGGATCTGTTATAATAGCTGTATTTTATGGTACTGTTTTTGAGAACATGTTTGGTTCCCCAAAAGAAAAATTACTTGGTCAGCAGGTTGAGAATCTGAAACTTCAGTATACCCTGATCGGGCGGGAGCTGGATAATTCAATTGAATCTCTTAACAGTTTCAGGCTTTCCGATGACAAACGTTACCGGCCTATACTCGACATGAACAATGTTCCTGAATCATTCAGAAAAGCAGGTATTGGAGGGGTTGACCGATATCGCGATCTTACTGGTTATATGAATTCAGATATTCTTATTTCATACAAATCAAAAATTGATGAGATAAAAAACAGGGCTACTGTACAGAAAGAATCATTTAAGACACTTGCTGAGAGATCTGTTGAATGGAAAAGAGAAATAGATCATTTCCCGGGGATAAGTCCTGTGAGTGTTCAGTTCAGACTGGGTGACGGATACTCGTTCCGCGCTATTCATCCGATACTGGGCACACCTCGAATGCATAACGGTCAAGATTTTGAAGTTCCTTATGGTACGGATGTATATGCCACAGGAGATGGTGAAATTATACAGTCAGGCTACAACTCAGGTGGATTCGGGAATTGTATAGTTATCGACCATGGTTATGGTTTTCAGACTGTCTATGGTCATCTAAGCGATATAAAAGTTGTTAAAGGTCAGAATGTTAAACGAGGTGACCTTCTTGGTATAAGCGGAAGCACTGGCATGTCTAACGGACCTCACCTTCATTATCAGGTCGAACAATTCGGACAACATAAGAATCCGGTCAATTTCTTTAACAATGATGTCAATGCAGAGGAATATACTGAAATGATCCAGGCATTCGAGTCAAAATCAAAGTTAAGATAATCCTCTCCTCACTTCAATTCCATTAATCTTTATATCCAAAATGGATAGGGCGTTCATATTTTTTCAGAATTGATTATCTTTGCACGTTATGCCGTCAACAAAATATAAGTTTAATCCCGAGTCTCTGAGTTTTGATAAAATAAGACTAGGAATAAGGGCTCTGTTGCTCAGGTTTCTGGCCTATTTTACCGGGTCAGTCATTATAGCTTTAGTTTACTGGGCCATTTTTGCCTCTTTCTTCGATTCTCCAAAGGAAAAAGCCCTGAAGCGTGAGGTTGAGCAGATGACAATTCAGTACGATCTCATACACAGGGAGATGGCCAATGTTGAAAGTGTACTTGAAGATCTTCAGAAAACCGATGATAATCTTTACAGAACTATTTTTGAAGCTGAACCGGTCCCGGCTGAGGAGAGAGAGGGAGGAATAGGTGGAGTGAACAGATATGAAGCTCTCGAGGGGTATAATAATTCAAACCTGGTTATTGAAACAGCAAACCGACTTGATAAAATCAGGAAAAAAGTTTATATTCAGTCAAAATCGTTCGACGACCTCATAATACTGGCAAGGAACAAGGAAGAGATGCTCAGATCAGTTCCTGCAATAATCCCTATTTCCAATAAGGATCTGACACGAACAGCTTCAGGATTCGGGTGGAGAATTCATCCCTATTATAAGATCAGTAAATTTCACTACGGTATGGATTTCACAGCTCCTTTTGGAACTGATGTTTATGCGACCGGGAATGGAACCGTTATTGGAGTATTATCATCACAAAGAGGTCTTGGAAAGCATCTAATTATTGATCATGGTTTCGGATATACAAGTATATATGCACATCTGAGCAATTTCAATGTAAGAGTAGGTCAGAAGGTACAGAGAGGAGATATTATCGGTTTTATAGGAAGTACAGGAATGTCGGTAGCCAACCATCTTCATTATGAGATAAAACTTAATGGCGTAAATGTCGATCCTGTCAACTATTATTTTGAAGATCTTACAGCGGCAGAATATGAAAAAATGATTGAGATAGCATCTAAAACCGGTCAGTCTTTTGATTAGCCATTTTTTAAACATTATTATGAAGAGATCGGTTATATCGTTAATAGTATCTTTATTCCTATTAAATTGTTTTGCAGGAGGTTATGCTTCAAGACCCTGTAAAAATGCATTTCCTGCCCTAAAGGATACATCATTAGTATTGACTCCACGAAAAATTGTGATTACCGGTGTCGGAGATATTATGCTTGGGTCTTTATTTCCATCCTCTGAATTTTTACCTCCTCATGATAATCCCTTTTTGCTGCTTAAAAGTGTGGCAGATACACTCGCATCTTCAGATATCACTTTAGGAAACCTCGAAGGTTCATTCCTGAATAATGGAGAAGCTGCGAAAAAATGCAGAGACACTACTTTATGCTTTCTCTTCAGGATGCCCGAAAAATATATTTCAGCTCTTACTGCTTCAGGTTTTGATATTCTTAGCCTGGCAAACAACCACTTTGGCGATTTTGGGCTTCCGGCAAGGAACCGGACTAAAGAAATACTCGATTCAGCAGGGATATATTATGGAGGACTCATCGAACATCCCTGGTCGATCTTCAGAAAAGATTCGCTTTTATATGGTTTCTGTGCATTTGCGCCAAATGCAGGTACAATGGACATAAATGAAGTGTCAAAAGCCGGAGAGATTGTCGGGATGCTTGCCGATACATGTGCTATTGTAATAGTCTACTTTCACGGTGGTGCAGAAGGCGCTGAATTTCAAAATGTTCCCAGGTCAAATGAGATATTCCATGGCGAGAACCGAGGCGATGTTTATAATTTTGCCCATACAATGATCGACAATGGCGCTGATATTGTTTTCGGTAGCGGACCACATGTCACACGTGCGATAGAACTTTATAAAGACCGTTTTATAAGTTACAGCCTTGGAAATTTCTGCACTTACGGAAGGTTTAATCTTGCAGGTCCGAATGGAATTGCTCCGATAGTTAAAATAAGTGTTGATGCAGAAGGAAAGTTCTTATCCGGTAGAATAATACCAATTTATCAGCCATGGCCGGGTGGAGTTAAAATAGATAGCAACAGACGGGTTATTAACAGGATACGTGAGCTGACCGCTGTTGATTTTCCGGATGCAGTCATAGAAGTTTCAGAAAATGGTGAAATCACTTATAAATAGACAATATGCCATATAAGGAAAAAAAAGTCGAAAAGCTCTATTATTCAATAGGGGAAGTAGCTGAAATGCTTGAAGTCCCGGTTTCAACAGTACGTTTCTGGGATAATGAGTTCGATATTCTCAAGCCTATGAAAAACAAAAAGGGCAACAGGATGTTTACACCGGCAGACATTAAAAACCTGAAGATACTTCATCATCTTGTGAAAGAAGAAGGTATGACATTAGCGGGTGCTAAAAAGAGACTGTCGGAAAAGTGGGATGATACAGATTATAAGTTTGAGATCAACGAATCTCTGCAGAAAATCAAATCTATCCTGCTCGATATTAGAGATAACATATGATAGTACTTGTCTATGTTAGTTTATTTTCTTAACCCTTCCCCGGCCCTTCCCTTAAACAATAAGGGAAGGGTGAAATTGCTGATATATAATTGAGTTGGGGGATGGGTTTAGTACTTATTTACAGAGAACCACAAAGAAAAAAGCATTATGAAACTTAAAGAATTTTGTTCATATCTCGATTCGGCAGTTCCATTGGCATTCCAGGAGGAGTATGACAATTCAGGACTCCAGGTCGGCTCACCTGAGAGTGAGATATTTTCTGCTATGATCACACTTGATGTAACTGAGGAGGTCATTGAGGAAGCTATTGCTCAAAAATGCGATTTACTGGTTTCACATCATCCACTTATTTTCAACGGAATAAAGGGCCTGACCGGGAAATCATATACTGAAAGGATTCTCTTAAAAGCTGTCAGACGCAATATTGCAATTTATTCATCTCATACCAACCTTGACATATTCAGTAATGGAGTCAGCAGAAAGATGGCCGAAAAACTTGGTCTGGAGGATATAGAGATATTATCCCCGTCAAAGAACAGGTTATTAAAACTGGTTACCTTCATCCCTGAATCTCATATTGAGGAAGTGCGAAATGCACTTTTTGAAGCTGGTGCTGGTGTAATAGGCGATTATGACCAGTGTGGATTTGCCGCCCTGGGAACCGGCAGTTTCAGGGGAAACGAAAACACAAAGCCTTTTAAAGGCGAAAAAGGAGCGATTCATTTTGAAAAAGAGATACGGTTTGAAACAATACTGTTTTCTCATTTGAAAGATAGAGTGACAAAGGCCCTTCTTAAAGCTCATCCTTATG
>Ga0315273_10001951_pt1 | contig 23967 bp, 24 predicted proteins | sample YL17G02_0_MG_FD_205753 | JGI IMG/M metagenome (GOLD analysis project Ga0315273, IMG submission 205753) | Sediment microbial communities from Yellowstone Lake, YNP, Wyoming, USA - YL17G02_0 | ecosystem: Environmental > Aquatic > Freshwater > Lake > Sediment | place: USA: Wyoming | collected...
CTCTTTATGCGAATGCGCCATAATAGGCGATGCGCCGATAGCGAGGGTCACGTTCGCCGTGCTGTTCATCACGACATAATTAGTAATATGATGAATAAGGGGCTTTTTCTCCCTGACACGGGAAAGGATCTCCCCTGTCATTTTCGCAAGGTTGACATCAGTCATTAGTCAAATTCTCCTTTGCCGATTATAAATATGCACTTGTTTCGACATTCCCATGAAGACATCTCCGAGTCTATAAAATATTGAATTAATTGCAACTCGGTTTAGAATAACAGATGAGAGGGTTTAAAATGGTTAAGAAAATTAAGGTCAAGCAGAAGCTCGGAAAGCTAAAATTGAATTGGAAAGTGATCGTAGCGATCATCGGCGTTCTAGCGGTCCTGGCGTTGATAATGATGATGATCGGCCAGGCAGGTCTCAAGAGCAGCAGGTAAAAACAGTTCGGAGCGTTAATATTGATTCGTTTTCTGCTTTTTTTTATTAGGCCGGCCAAGTCCGGTATAAATGAGGCGCACTGGGTATTTAAACTTGTTTTCACCCTGGCGCTTCTGGCGTCTGCTTTTCTCATCCTGAATGAAATAAACAGTCCCTTCGGCCCCTATCCCTTCCTTTTTATCGAAACCGGCAGATATCTGCTTCTGTTGCTGGTTTTTCTTGCGGGAACCGCGCTGCCGTTGATATGGCTGACTTTTTCGCATATAGAAGATTTTCCCCTTGCCCCTGGAGGAATGTTGTCGAAGGCTCTCAACACGGCATTCATTTTTCTTGCAAGCTGGGCGATCTCAAACTGCGTTGTCCGGGGCGCCCAATATCTATTGCTCGATAGTCCCATCAGCAACTACGGTCCCGTCTTTTCCGTGCTGGAGCTCGCATATTTTTTCTATCTGCTGATAAGCGCCGCTACGACTATATTCAACCTGAAGATGAAAAAAGCATTTCTCTCCGCGGTGCCCTTTATCTTGTCTTATATTCTTTTGCCTATGGAAATAACCCTCGTTCGGTCGTGGTTCGCGCAATCGAAAGATAATCCGTTCGAAAGGGTGACGCTTCTCGGCTATCTTCTATTGCTGTTTTTTGCATTGATTCCCCTCGCGCTTGTCATAATTGCGAATTTTTCAAAGCGGAGCGGGAGGTCCCTCGCCACATCCGAAAAATTCAGCAGGCCGCTGATTAAAACCGACCAGCCGGAGCAGATGTATCAACAATCGCTCACGCTGTTGAATATGGGCAAGAGGAAGCAGGCGTTGAAGCTGCTGGATGATGTCATTTCAAAGTCCAACTACAAGCCGGACGTTCTGTTTCAGCGCGGCAAGCTTTTGCTCGAGATGAAGAACCCGGAAGGGGCAGCCCGGGACTTCGAGACATATCTCGACGTCAAAAAGAGAAACATCTCGGCGGAACCTTATATTCTTTTAATCGAAAGCTACAAGACTCTCGGCGAATGGGAAAATGTAATCGAAGTGTCCAGCGAATTTCTCGGCAAGTTTCCGACACATATGCAGGGATGGTTCTTCAAGGCCGAGGCGTTGAGGAAATCCGGCGAGAACAAGGCGGCGGTCTCCACGCTGAAAGAGATGCTCGAGAGCTGGAGCGACGTTCCCAGCTACCGTCATTCCACCGAGAAAGAATGGCTGGAAAAGGGCAAAAACCTCCTGCAGGAGCTCAGCCCGCCGAAAAAATAGCGGTCTTAAAGGAAAGAACTATCATCAGGGAGCTGTAATGGCTCCCAATCTCTTTGATCAATGTCAATGATTCGAGGTTTGTATTTTGCCTCAACATCATTTAGCATCCGATTTAATGGTTATCAAGGACTTGAATGGAAAATATTTAGGAGAACCTATGCTCAAGAACAATTTGAATTCCTTTAAAAAGTTTATGTTCATCGGCATTTTTATCGCAGGAGCTGTTCTTTTTTATAGCTGCAAGAGCGAAGGAGAAAAATGGACAGTTGCCAAGACGGGGGAAGGTTTCGAGATTCAGGAATCGAAGGGGATCGGCTGGACTTGTGAGAAATGCGGCAAATCCGACTATGCCCAGGAGCTTCCGGCTGAATGCCCGAACTGCAAAGGGAAGGTTGTCAAAGTATCCACTTATGTGAAGACTCAGGCGACTATTACGACGGATGACCAGAAACTGATCAAGAAACTAGCTATGACCAATCCAAACGCGATCGTCAGATCATCTGCCATAAACAAGCTTACAGATAAAGAAACAATAGAGGAGATCGCTAAAAAAGATACGGACGTAAATGTCCGCCTCGCCGCATTGAGAAAAGTTACGGATCAGCAGCTGCTTCTCGACGTCGTGATGGCGGAGAGCGATTGGTCGGTGCGAAATGAGGCAATGAGTGGACTCACCGATCAGAAGAAACTTGAAGAAATAGCGAGGACAGCGAAAGACGATCTCGTCCGGGCCGATGCAGTGAAGAAAATAACAGACCAGGCCGTGCTGAGAGACCTTGTCACTTCCGGCGGTGATATTTTTACGAGATCTGCTGCGATAGAACGGATCACCGATCAGACCGTTCTTGCCGATATTGCCGCGACAAGTACGGATATTAATATTTGTTTCGATATTATAAACAAGCTGACCGACAAAAATCTTCTGAAAGATATAGCCCGGCGCAATTCCGATTTTGTCATAAGAGATTCTGTGAAGGAAAGATTGAAAACCCTCGAAACCAATAAGTGACGGCTTTGTAAGGACTTTTCATTGCGGTATCGTACGGCCGGCTGAACTTTTCATTCGTGTCTCCGTTAAAACATCGAAGGGTTGACATAGGAATATGCCGTCGGTACTTATAACCGGAGCCTCGAGAGGATTCGGGAGGGTTCTTGCGGTTATTCCGGGAAGGCTGAAACCGGAGGTTGCCCCTGCGGATGCCGACGTGGAACCGCGTGCTGCCGCCGTAAAACTGGCGGATTGGGTCGAACGAGTGGATGACAAGACACCCTGCGGGTTTCATGATCTTATCAACGGGGGCTTGACAGAGTGGTGAAAGTAATTTCATTTCACTCTCTGATTTATTAACTTTTACCAATTAAGTTTTCCATAAAATAATATCAATTTGCTTGTATAGAACTAACACAGCATGCCTTGCTTTTCGAACTTGAAGGATATATATTAGTAATAAGAGGTCACCCTTATAAAAGTAGAGGTTTGTTCAATAGTAGATGTCTGTTTTTTTCTCAATGGAGGTAACAATGAAAATCAGATATATAATGTTTTTTTGTTTCTTTTTAGTGATCACAATTCTCTCGGTAGGATGCAGCGAGCAACCTAAAGGGTTGGAGTTATACTTTACATCTGAAACGATAACAGTAAGCTCAGGGATTGAAAACCGACCGGAAGCTGTTACCAAACTCGTTGTTACTCTTTCAGGTCTCGAAGTCCACAGGATTGCCGCCGGAGAGGAATCGGGCTGGATTTCTCTAACTCCGCCTTCAGGAAGCATTGACCTGATGTCTCTCGACAATATAGAAAAACTGATTTCCTCCACAGAAATCGTAGACGGCAGTTATAATTCGATTAGGTTCCTGATAGATTCGGCGATTGTAACCACTGAAAGCGGGACATATGATGCCACCGTCCCCAGCTCTAAAATTGACGTTTCGGTCAAATTCGACATCATATCCGGAGATATGACAATCATCGTTCTGGCTGCCGATCCCTCAGCCTCTCTTGTAATTACAGGAGGACCGAATCCGAAATACTTGCTCAAACCGGTTCTGAAGGTAAAAAAAGTGTCAACTCCTTCTGATGACGGTGATGATGACATCTTCTAACGCGGTGTAAAAGGGTCAGCGTCAGTTTATAAATCTTGCTACTGAACAGTCAAAGCCGGTTTATTTATATGATTGCGTATAAATTCAAATAAAATCGGATATTGTTAGATAGAAATTTTCCGAGTCAATGTAGAATGAAGGCAAAAAGAGTTAGAAGATAAATTTCTGGTGCCCAGGAAAGGACTCGAACCTTCACATCCTTTCGGATACTGGATCCTAAGTCCAGTGCGTCTGCCAGTTCCGCCACCTGGGCACGAAAAACGAAATGGTGACCCGTCAGGGAATCGAACCCCGAACCTACTGATTAAGAGTCAGTTGCTCTACCAATTGAGCTAACGGGCCACCTTAAACCGTCAAATGGCGCACCTGGCAGGGGTCGAACCCGCGGCCTTCAGATCCGGAATCTGACGCTCTATCCAGCTGAGCTACAGGTGCCTAAAACCGGCGCCGGGGAAAAAACCGGCAAATATACTGGGGTGAGTGAAGGGACTTGAACCCACGACCTCCTGGGCCACAACCAGGCGCTCTAACCAACTGAGCTACACTCACCACTAAAAATAAGTTGGCACGCCAGAAGGGATTCGAACCCCTGACCTACGGATTAGAAGTCCGTTGCTCTATCCATCTGAGCTACTGGCGCTCTAATTCAAATAACATAAGAACTGTTAATATCTTAAAAAGCCGTTTTGTTGTCAAGCAAAAACGGCTTTTAGGATCAAACCCGCGGGCATTATAGCATAAGAGACGGTTTTCTCCAAAGCCGCTAGATCTTTTTAACTTTTTTATAGAAATCGGAGGCTGAGGGGTCGGCCTTCTGGTTATAAATTTCGTCCAGTTTTTTGATAAGCTTCTTCTCTTCGGAGTTCGGCGATGTGGGGATGTGGATCATAACCTTGACATATAGATCACCGGTCCCGCTGGCGCGTAGTTTCGGTATTCCCTTGCTTTTAAGCCTGAAAACGGTCCCGCCAGCTGTGCCCGCCGGAATTTTCAGGCTGGCATCCCCGTTCATGGTCGGAATGGTAATGGATGCACCCAGAGCTGCTTGAGGGTATGTGACCGGAATCTCGCAGTAGAGATCGCTTCCGTCGCGTTTGAAGAGCTCGTGATCGCTCACATGCACGACGACGTAAAGGTCTCCGTGAATCGCCCCCCTCGGGCCTGCGTCGCCTTCGCCGGGAAGACGTATCCTGTTGCCGTCCTCGATACCGGCAGGGATCGTTACCTTCAAGGTTTTCTCTTTTTTAACGATGCCGCCCCTGCATTGGCCGCATGGATTTTTTATGACCTCACCCGCCCCGCCGCACTGGCTGCATGTCCTGGCTATTGAAAGAAATCCCTGGTTGTATCGGACCTGGCCCGCGCCCCTGCATGTCGGGCAGGTATCAGGGCCCGATCCTTTCTTGGCTCCACTGCCGCCGCATTCGCTGCAGGTTTCGGACCGGTCGAACTTGACCTTCGTTTCCGTGCCGAAAGCGGCTTCGCGGAAATCTATCTCCAGGTCATAACGGAGGTCCGCTCCCCGCCTCTCGGAGCGGCCTCTCCCCGAACGTGTTCCGAATATATCTCCGAATCCGAAAAAATCGCTGAAGATATCGCCGAAATCGGAGAAGATGGATGCGTCGAAGCCCGGGAAGCCCTCTCCCATTTTTATGCCGTCATGGCCGTATTTATCATAGCGGGCGCGTTTGTCTTTATCCGCGAGGACGGAATACGCCTCGGTGATCTCCTTGAATTTTTCTTCGGCTTCTTTCTGGCCGTCGAGGTTCCGATCCGGATGATGTTTGAGCGCTAAGTTTCTGTATGCTTTTTTCAGATCCTGTTCGCTCACGTTTCTTGGAACGCCGAGCACTTCGTAGTAATCCCTTTTCATAACAAGTATAGATGATTAATAGTTAGTATTTTTTTCAGTTATTGTCTTGTTGAGATGAATCCTGGTTGCTGGAATCTTGTTCCCCGGAATTTTCGGTATTTTGTTCCACAGCAACATCATCCGCTTTCTTTTCCATGTCTTCCGGTTCCGGTGCGGCGGCTTCAGAAGCTTCGTCCCCGGTCTCGCCGGAACTTTCTTTTGCAACCGCAACTCTCACCTTCGCCGGGCGCAGTATCAGATCTTTGTAGAGATAGCCCTTTAAATATTCCTCGATGACTGTATTGGGCGGATACTCCTCAGTGGGCTCAATAAATATCGCTTCATGCAGCTGCGGGTCGAACGGCTGCCCGGCGGAATTGGGAACAGCATGAAGGCCGTATTCCTTGAGAATGTCGAACAACTGCTGATGAGTGATTTTCAAACCTTCGAGAAGCTGCTCGCTGGTGGAATTTTTCACGGCAAGCGCCCGTTCGAAGTTATCCGTTACTGAAAGCAATTGCAGTATGAAATCGGCGACGATCAGCTCGCGAATCTCTTCCTTTTCCTTCCTGGACCGTTTGATATAATTCTCAAGTTCCGCAGCCTTGCGGAGGAACTTGTCCTTGAATTCATCCCTTTCCGCCGCGATTTTTTCCGGTGGTTCGACATCCTTCCCAGGAGCGAGAGATGCAATGCTGTCTGTGGCTTTATTTGCCGTTTCTGCTGCTTCGGCTCCATAGGCAGCGCCGGATTCTATAGTTTCATGTTCAATTTCTTTTCGTATGCTTTCCATATCTATAATGATTTTATTTTCTTGAGTTTCCTCCGGCGAATCGGACGAGCCGGAAGACTCTAAAAGCGAAGCTTTTTCGGTTCCGCCGCTCACTGCATCAACAATCGCTTTCTGCTCCATCTCGTCCGGAACGACTTCCGCTTCAATCGCAGGCTTATGTTTTTTGTGAGCATCGCCCGGTTCGGCGAGATCGTCTTCTTTTATATCTTTCAGAAGATCGCCCAACTCAATTTTGCTTTTTTTATCCTTACTCAACATTTTTCCCCGTTATAAACCGCCTTCAATTAAAAGCCTGTTCACGATTTTTGTACTATAATAAACAAGACCCATAATGGAATCGTAATTCATCCTTTTTGGGCCCAAAACAGCCAGGGTTCCAAGAATATTCCCTTCGGTGGAATAAGTAGCCGAAACCAGACTGAAATCCCTAAAGTCCCTGTACAAATTCTCAGAACCTATAATAACATTTATTTCGCCCTCTTTCAAACACTGACGGAGCAGGGTAAACAGCTTTGCTTTGTCCTCGAAAGCCTTGTAGAGCTTGATCATACGGTCGAATTCCTCGGAGGTCATCGAGCCGAGGAAATTCTCTGTGCCGGAGTAATAGATTTGGTTTTGTTCGCTGAAGATATGCGAAGCGCTTTTTCCGCTGAGCTCGAGCGCCTGCCTTAAAAGCGTGTCGTATTGAACCTTTTCCTCTTTCAGCATTTCACTTATCTTCGCAAGCATCTCAGTGATCGTTATTCCATGAAGACGCTCATTGACCAGATTTGAAATCCTCTCAAGCTGATCCTGTGAATAATTCTCTTCGACATGGATCAACCGGTTATGAACGATCCCGTAGCTGCTTACGAAGATCGCAAGAACTTTTTTATCCTCAATTTTTATGAAATGAATATTCCGGCATTTTAGGTCGGTAATCGCGGGAGTGAGAACAATACCGATATAGCCTGTCCTCTCCGACAATTCCTTGGATAACATACTAAAAAATGAATTCATATCTTCGCTTTTTTTCTCGAGATCCGTTCCAAGCGTTTCGATATCTGCAAAAATAAATGACCGGTCTCTGACAATGTCCTCCACCATAAGGCGGAGGGCTGAATCCGTTGGGACCCTGCCTGCGGATATGTGTGGCTGCGAGAGCAGGCCCATATCCTCAAGGTCCGCCATAACATTGCGTATGCTGGCTGGGCTCAGCTGCTCTTCACCGTATTGTTTCGAGATAAGACGCGAACCTACCGGCGATCCGTCGCGGCAATAGCTCTGGATAATAAAGTAAAGTATCGCTTTATGTCTCTGATCAAGCCTGTTGGATTCTTCCATAGTTTGCTGACAAAATCGGTATTCCGCCGTCCTGGAAGGACGGCGGAAACCGGTTGATAAGATTAATACATCGGAGGTTGAGGCATCGAATGAGAGTCTTCTTTTCTCGGAATCTCGCTCACAATCGCCTCGGTGGTGAGCATCAATCCTGCGATGGAACCCGCATTCTGGATTGCAGTTTTTACTACTTTCGCGGGATCAATTACGCCGGATTTGACCAGGTCTTCATATTGCTCGGTCTGGGCGTTGAAGCCGAAGTTCTGTTCTTTTCCTTCAACTTCATTCACGACCACGCTGCCTTCCCAGCCGGCGTTCTCCGCAATCAAGCGGATTGGCTCTTCAAGAGCTCTTTTCACGATATCAACGCCGATTTTCTGTTCCGGGGTGATCTGCAGTTTTTCAAGAGCTTTCTTCGCTCTGAGAAGAGCAACTCCGCCGCCGGGGACGATCCCGTCCTCAACAGCCGCTTTCGTGGCATGCATCGCATCCTCGACGCGCGCCTTCTTCTCTTTCATCTCAGTTTCAGTGGCTGCGCCGACGTGGATCAGGGCAACGCCGCCTACCAACTTGGCAAGCCGTTCCTGCAGTTTCTCGCGGTCGTAATCGGATGTGGTTTCCTCGATCTGGGCGCGGATCTGCTTGACCCTGCCTTCGATCTCGGAAGAAGAACCGCCGCCTTCGATAATGGTTGTATCGTCTTTCGATACTATAACCGTTTTCGCCTCGCCGAGATCCTCCATCTTGATGTTTTCGAGCTTAATGCCGAGGTCTTCGCTGATGACCTTACCGCCGGTGAGGATAGCGATATCCTCGAGCATAGCTTTTCTGCGGTCTCCGAAGCCGGGGGCTTTTACGGCGCAGACATTAAGTGTTCCGCGAAGCTTGTTGACGACTAAGGTTGCAAGGGCTTCGCCCTCGATATCCTCGGCGACGATCAACAGCGCGCGTCCGAGCTTGGCAATCTGTTCGAGAATCGGGAGCAGGTCGCGCATGGAGGATATCTTTTTCTCATGCAGAAGTATCAAAGGTCTGTCAATCGTGCACGCCATTCTCTCGGCATCGGTTACGAAGTAGGCTGAAAGGTAGCCGCGGTCGAACTGCATACCCTCGACCACTTCGAGGTTTGTCTCCATCCCTTTCGCTTCTTCGACAGTGATGACGCCGTCTTTGCCGACTTTTTCCATTGCCTCGGCGATGATCTTGCCGATTTCCATATCGTTGTTCGCGGAGATTGCGCCGACCTTGGCGATGGCATCGCCCTTGACAGGCATCTTGATTGCATCAATGAAGGAAATAACGGTTTCGATCGCCTTGTCTATCCCTCTCTTGACATCCATCGGATTGGCGCCGGCTGTGACATTCCGCGAACCGTCACGGTATATCGCCTGGGCGAGTACTGTTGCCGTTGTCGTGCCGTCTCCTGCGATCTCGGACGTCTTGGAAGCGACCTCTTTTACAAGCTGAGCGCCCATATTTTCCTGAGGGTCCTCGAGCTCGATCTCCTTGGCGACTGTGACGCCGTCTTTGGTGATGACCGGAGAACCGAATTTTTTCTCAAGAATGACGTTTCTTCCCTTGGGACCAAGGGTAACCTTCACAGCGTCCGCCAGCTTATTGACACCGTTCAGGAGCTTCTGGCGGGCTTCCATTGCATAAATGATATCTTTTGCCATGTAATTACCTCTTACTTTTCAATGATAGCGAGGATATCTTCCTCGCGAACAAAGATTAATTCTTCATTGCCGACCTTGATTTCCGTTCCGCTGTATTTCCCGATTAAGACCTTATCGCCTTTCTTGACTTTAAGGGGCCTGATTTTGCCGTCTTCAAGAAGTTTGCCTTCGCCGACTTCGACGATTTCCGCTTCCTGCGGTTTTTCTTTTGCCGTATCGGGGATGATTATTCCGCCACTGACTTCCTCTTTGGGTTCAAGTCTTTTGACAAGAATCCTGTCATACAAAGGTGTGATTTTCATATTTTATCCTCCTTCAAATTGAATTTTTTCAGCAAAATTAAATTTTAATCATTTTTATTATGCTGTTTATTAGCACTCATCACAAGAGAGTGCTAATAACAATTTACACAAATAGCACTGGTTTGTCAAGACGTTCTTATACAAAATCCGCTTTCTAAAGATGGCATAATTATCCGGGATGTTTGAAAAATGATATCCAGAGCTGAAACCCAACCGAAAATAATTCTTTCACTGCCGGCAAAGAGGGGTTAAGATATATTGAAATTATTTATAAAAACCGAAACGGCAGGTCAGACCGACGAAGACGGAAAAAAAAGCAAATATTATCTGATTTATGGTGAGGATATGCAGGGAGAACGGGTGGAAAGAGTCGCTTCTTTGATACAAGAAGCGTTGAGCGAGATAATACAGAAGGAGGTGAAGGATCCGCGTGTGGAGTGGGCGACGATTACCCACGTTAACATTACACCGGACCTGAGAAACGCGAGGATTTCGATAAGCACATTCAGCGGAGAAGAGCGTCTTGAGCAGATGATCCTTACGTTGAACAAAATGCGGGGTTTCCTGCAGAAAAAATTGAACGAGCGGATTCGTATGAAGTTCATACCTATCCTGAGTTTTTATCCCGATAAAAACATCCCTTATGCGGAAAAAATAATGCGCAGGCTGGAGGAAGTGATGCCGGAGCTGAAATATGAGCCGGAAGAAAACTGACCCGAAAGCTGCCGTTGATGCTGTTTGCAGGCTTATAAGAGAAAAAGACCGGTTCCTGGTTCTTACACACGAAAAACCGGACGGGGACGCGGTAGGAAGCCAGCTCGCCCTCTTGATCGCGCTTTGGGATTTGGGAAAAGATGCGGACGGAATCACGGATACCGTGCCTGAACAATATCGCTTTCTTCCGCAGTTCGGGATATTAAAATCCCTGGATGAATATCGGGGAACCGATAGCCGTGAAGTCTGCATGATCCTCGATTCCAGTAATTCCTCGCGCACTGCCTCCGGCTTGATACCTGAGGGCGTTGTCATCGTCAACATAGATCATCATACCGATAATAATCTTTTCGGAGACATCAATCTTGTGAATCCCGATGCGGCCGCTGCCGGGATTCTCGTATATTATGTTCTGAAAAGCCTCGGTTCCGAAATCAGTCCGGATATAGCCGACAATCTTTATGCCGCGATTATCACGGATACCGGCAGGTTTGGCTTTTCTAATACGGATGCCGAGGTCTTCAGGGTTATGGCGGACCTTGTCGAGAGGGGAGCTTCTCCGGTCAAGATCACGAATTTGATTTACAAGAACTACTCTTATCGCCGCGCGCTAATATTCGGAAAGGCTCTCAACAACATCGAATCGCACCTCGGCGGGAAGGTGATTTCCATGGAATTGCCATACGATTTGGTAAAATCACTCGGCATCGGGCCGCATGAAACCGACGGTCTTGTCGAGTATCTTCAAGGAATAAAAGACCACGAGGCGTCCTTTTTGCTAAAAGAGTTTTCGCAAGGGGAAGTCAGAGTCTCTCTCCGCTCCAGAGGCAGGATAAATGTGATGAAAATCGCTGAGAAATATAACGGAGGCGGGCATTCCGCGGCGTCGGGTTGCACGATGATGATGCCACTCCAGGATGCTAAAAAAGTTCTGATCGAAGAATGCCGCAGGCAGTTGCGGTAAAATTACGGGAAGCGGGTAGTGGATAAAAACGGGGTCATTTTAATCAATAAGGATAAAGGGATGATCTCCCATGATGTCGTTCAGGGCATCAGGCGCATCTTGCCCAGGTCAAAGGTGGGGCATATCGGCACTCTGGACCCGGCTGCCACCGGCCTGCTTCCGATAATGGTCGGAGATGCCAACAGACTGCATATCTATATGTCGAAGAGTAAAAAAAGATATACCGGTACGATTTTTCTGGGACAAAGCACGGATACCTATGACTCGGCAGGGGAGCCGACGTCCGAATTTAAAGATGTGCGTTTCGAAGAGGCGGAAATCCGGAATGTGCTCTATGATTTTTCCGGCGCAATCGAGCAGGTCCCGCCCCCTTATTCTGCCGTGAAACTCAACGGCAAGCCGCTGCACAAGTACGCCCGCGAAGGAAACTTGCTGCATCTCAAGCCCCGGCCGGTGGAAATTTTTTCGATATCTCTCAACTCGCTCGACAAAAATATTCTTAGTATAACGGTCATTTGCTCTCAGGGAACTTATATAAGGAGTATCGCTAACGATATCGGAGCGAAATTGGGCTGCGGCGCTTACCTTCAAAGCCTCGAAAGGAGGGCGGTAGGGGAACTCGATCTATCGGATGCCGTACGCTTCGATGATCTTCGAGAAAATCCCGAAGAGAGGTTTTCCTCCCCCTGTTTTCGTCCGCTGGGCGGATTGTTGCCCAATCTGCCGGCGTTGAGGGTTCTCGACGAGGAAGCCCGTCTTTTCAGCTGCGGTGGAAGAGTGGATTTCAATCCCGCGCTTTATACTCCGCCGGATGAAACATCATTAAACTTTTATCAAAAAGACGATCAAAGCGCCGTAAAGGTATTTTTCGATATGCAAATGCTCGGTATAGGCATTATCGAGAGCGGGACATGGGTCAGACCCGCAGCAGTATTCGGAGCTGGTCTTGTAAAACATTTGGAATAGCTATATTCTTTTTATAATAAATTGCGCAGGGCGTACCAAGCGTGAGGAGGATGATGAGAAAAGAAAGAGCGATTCTGATTGTCAATCCTGCCGCAGGCTACAACACCGGCAAGAAGATCTATCCCGATATCTACGATTCACTTAAAAAAATCTTCGTTAAAATAGACCTGGGGCTGTCGGACAGACCCGGAAACTCTGTAGAAATCGCAAAAAACGCCGCTGATAAGGGATATGACCTGTTGATAGCTCTCGGCGGCGACGGGACATCATACGAAGTTTTAAACGGTATTATGAAATCCAAAAAGCGACCGATGCTCTCATTTATCCCATCAGGAAGCGGCAATTCCTTCCTTCGTGATTTCGACATTTCCACGCCCGAACAAGCGGTTCAGAGGATTGCTGAAGGCAAAAGGCATTCCATCGATATGATAAAGTACGAGTTCTCGATGAACGGCGGTAAAGAAACGGCATATTTTCTGAATATCCTCGGCGTCGGATTCGTCGCGCGGGTAGCTGCAATGAGGCTAAAATACTTCCGCCTGTTCCGATCTCTGGGCTATTCCATAGGCGTATTAATGCAGCTGGTGCCGTTAAAGAGGGATAAACTCAAGCTGGTCGCTGACGGCATTGAATATGATCTCGAAAACAATTTTATATCCATCAGCAATTCCCGTTTTACCGGCGGGAAAATGATGATGGCGCCGTCCGCCAAGCTGGACGACGGCATGATGGACATCGTTATGCTGAATGATGCCGGGCGGATGGAACTGCTGAAATCTTTTCCGAAGATTTTCGACGGCACCCATATTGAAATAGATAAAGTGACTGCCATCCAGGCGAAGAAGGCGGAGATAATAGGAACAGAACCGATGCCGATACTGGTGGACGGAGAGGTGATAGGCTGCACACCGCTGAAGGCAGAGGTGTTGAAGGGAGCCTTAAAGGTTATTATATGAAAAGCAATAAGATATTACTTGTCATCAGCTCCTTCGTTAAATGGCTTATCGCGGTCCTTTATATGATTGTATGGTCGCTTACTTTAATACTGACAGCCGCTCTTTTCCCTCCGAAAATCTATGACCCGATTCTCAAATTCGGCTGCAAGATCGTGCTTTTTATAGTCGGCGTCAGAACCCGCGTAGTCAACAAAGAGAAGATTAATCCCTCGAAGCGGTATATTTTTATGGCGAATCATACCAATCTTCTCGATCATTTCGTGATTTGTTCTTTGATTCCCCAAAAAGGAAGAGGACTGGAAAAAGCTTCGCATTTCCTTTGGCCCTTTTACGGCTGGGCGTTAAAGGCAATTAAAATGATTCCGATACCTTCGGAGAGCGGAACGGGGAGAACGAAGAAGGTATATCAAGCGCTTCAGAAAGCCGCAACCTATATTCGGAGACACAAGTGGTTTTCCGTGATCATCATGCCGGAAGGGACAAGAACCCGGGACGGCAAAATCGGGATGTTCAGGAGGGGAGGCTTTCTTCTCGCCATAAAGACGAAGATTCCGATCATACCGATGACGATAAACGGTTTATATAATATTCAGCAAAAGGGAGGTTTCCTGATCCGTTCCGGAAAAGTTGATGTCGTCGTTCATGAACCGGTTGAAACGAAAAATCTGACAGAAGAGGATTCGACTGTACTTATGAAACAGGTAAGAGAGGTGATAGTTTCCCGCCACCGGCTGGAATTGGACGAATCAAAGTGTTAATATTTTGTTAGAACAAATATTGGAAGGGGTGAAATTATGGCTGGCAATCTGACCATTCTGGACGTTAAAACCAAAAGCGATTTGAAAAAATTCATCATGTTTCCTTTTAAACTTTATAAAAAAGATAAATGCTGGGTGCCTCCTCTGATTTCCGAGGAAAAGATACTTTTCAACAGGGGAAAAAATCCATTCTGGAAGCATGCTGAATATCAAGCATATTTAGCCATCCGCGACGGTGAGGTGGTAGGCAGGGTCGCGGGTCTCATTGATGAACGCCACAACGAGATCCACAAGGACAAGGTCGGGTTTTTCGGATTTTTCGAAGCCATCAATGACAAGGAAGTCACAAGTGCGCTCCTTGATGCCGCAAAGGAATGGGTTAAGGACAAAGGCCGGAAAATATTCCGGGGACCAATGAGCCCGAGCCAGAACGACATCTTCGGCGTTCTCATCGAAGGACTCGAATATCCGCCGATGATAATGATGCCGTATAATCCTCCCTATTATAAGGAATTAATGGAAGGCTACGGCCTTGCTAAAGCCAAGGATATGCTTTCTTTCTTTAAAGACAGCAAGGTTGGAATTCCACAGAGAATAAAACGGCTCTCCGAGATCACTCGCAAAAGGACGAAGGTCATCGTCAGACCCATGGATACGAAGCACCTCGACCGTGATGTAGCTATAATCAAGGACCTTTATAATAAGGCATGGGAGCTGAACTGGGGTTTTGTTCCTCTTACCAATGAAGAGATGGATGACGTCTATAAAAAACTTGTTAAATTTTATGAACCGGAACTTGTGTTGATCGCGGAAGTCGAAGGGAAACCTGTCGGTGTCGGCATCAGCGTTCCCGATATCAATGAAGTATTGATTAAAATGAACGGCAGGCTTTTTCCGTTCGGTATTCTCAAATTCTTTTGGTATAAACGAAAGATCATTACGGTTCGAAGCATGATTTTCGGGTTGTTGAAGGAATACCGGAAGACCGGAATACCGTTGGTAATGTTCGAAGAAACCGAAAAGAACGGCCTCAGGAATGGCTATACCCAGGCTGAAATCGGCTGGAATCTCGAGGACAACGACGCTATAAACCAGTTCGATTCGCAGATCGGGGGCAGAATCTACAAGCGGCAACGAGTTTACGAGATGCCGATCAAGTAAGAGATGGAAGCTGAATTGAAGGGGGGCCCGGCAAAGAAATCCCGTAAGAAAAGCATCTGCATTGTCATATCCGGCAAAGGCGGTTCGGGGAAGACGTTTATCACAGCCAACCTGGGGGCTGCGCTGGCTGCGCAGGGCAGGAAGGTTCTGCTTTTCGACTACAATCTTACATCTCCGAATCTCCACAGCCTGTTCAAGAAAAGAACACTGGTCGAAGGCGTTGCTCATTCGCGGCTTGCGGACGACCTGATCGAATCCCTTCGCGTGGAACAGACCGATATCGCCAACCTGCTCCTCGTCCCGGCGAATCAGCCCGCATTGGTATTAAATATAAATCGTTTTTATAAGGCGGACATTATTAAAATAATGCAGGGCTTCGATGTTGATATTGTTTTGCTGGATATGCCCCCCGGATGGCGGGAGAATATCCCATATATGTCCACTTCAGCCGCAAGATTCATCTATGTGCTTGAACCGACACCCTTTTCGATCGAGTCTTTCTATAATTTCATCAAACATACGCTTTTAGAACGGATAACCGGGATTTACAAGAATGCGGATAACACGATCAAGGAAGCGATATTCTGCCATTCGCATCAAGGGATGAAGGATATGTTTGATATTATTGAGCATATCGGCGAACAATCGCCGGAAGCGGCCGGACAAATCCGGGAATTCCTTGCCGGTTTTCGTCCTCTGCTTCTGCTGAACAAATCCAGGTCTCTCGACGACCGGCAGATAGCTTCGACGCTCTGCTTTCTCTGCAAGAGGCATTTCGCCGTTGAAATGGAATTTTTGGGATCGGTGGATTTCGATGAGAACATCTGGCAAGCCAATAAAAAAAAGCAGCTTGTGGTATCAGAATTGCCGTTATCTGTCGCCACAAAATCAATAGCTGGGATAGCATCGTTGACATTGGAATTGGATTCAAAAAAGATACAGAAAGCCGGACAGGATGAATAATTATTATGACATCCTAAATGTCGTTCCTGATGCCGCGAGGGCGGAAATCATCGAGACCTACCAGCGTCTCAAGAAAGTTTTTTCTGAAGACCAACCGGCTATCTACGGTTTATGCAGCGCGGAAATGCTTGCTGAGAAGATGCAGGAATTGGATATCGCCTATCAAGTTCTTTCAGATGCGGTGAAGAGAGAAAGCTACGATAAGGAATTGAAAGAACGGGGTATAGAGCCAATGACCTTGAAAAATGGGGTTATCGCTTTCGGAACGATAAGAAAGATAGAGGAAGAACAGCTGAAAGAAATGAAAATGCCGGCTGAACAGACTCCGGAAAAGATACCTGCAGCTAGAAAAGTTGAACCCGCGAATAAGCCCGCGGCGACGCAATCCTTTGTAGAAAAAGTTAATGGCGCCGTCCTGGCGAGGCTGAGAAAAGAAAAGAAGATGAGCCTCGAAGATCTCTTCGAGGATACGAAGATCAAGATCAAAACCCTTGAAGATATCGAAAACGATATATACGAAAGACTCCCAGCGAGACCTTACCTCCGGGGATTCCTGGCAGCATATGCCTCCTCGCTTAAGCTTGAAGTGAACAAAGTTGTGAATGACTATCTTGGTTTTTTCGATGAATGGAAAAACACCCGAAAGCCGCCCCAACAGCCTCAATAGTATTTAAGATCGCCGTTCATAATTCTGTAATTTGGATCCTGGCATCCCATCGGACATCCAATATTTTTTGAAATCCAAAACTTACTTGACATTCATTAAGTCGGTGATAGTTTGGTTTTTGTTTTTTACCATTTTGCGACGGAGTTCTTATGAGCGAAACAAATTTAAAGAAAACCCCTCTCAACGAAGAGCATCGGCGTCTCGGCGCGAGGATGGTGCCGTTCGTCGGGTGGGATATGCCGGTTCAATATACCGGAGTTATTGACGAGCATATGGCAGTCAGGACAGCGGCCGGGATATTCGACGTCAGCCATATGGGAGAGATCGAAGTCAAAGGCAAAGATGCCCTGGCTTTTCTTCAGAAGATCACGACGAATGACATATCCAAACTTGCGGAGGGACAGATTCATTATGCCGGTTTGACCTATCCTGAAGGCACTTTCGTGGATGACCTGCTTGTTTATAAATTCAAGAGTGATCACTATCTCCTCGTCGTGAACGCTTCCAATACGGACAAGGATTTCGAGTGGTGCCTGAAAAACAAGACGGGTTTCGACGTGCAGGTTGTTAACCGTTCCCCTGAATATGCGCAAATCGCCCTGCAGGGGCCAGAGGCGGAGAAAATTCTGAAACCTCTTACGGATCTTTCACTGCCTGATATGAAATATTATTGGTTCGCAATGGGGAAAGTGAACGGAGCGGAATGCATCGTTTCGCGCACCGGTTATACGGGCGAGGACGGATTCGAGGTTTACAGCAAGTTGACTGATGCCGTCGGTATCTGGAAAGCTATGATGGAAGAAGGCATGAAGAGCGGCATCAAGCCCGCCGGACTTGGCGCCCGCGATACGCTTCGTTTGGAAGCGAAGATGGCGCTTTACGGAAACGATATTGACAATACTACTACCGTTCTCGAAGCCGGGCTCGGATGGGTGCTGAAACTGGAAAAAGGGAACTTCAACGGCAGAGATGTTTTGCTCAAACAAAAAGAACAGGGCTTGAAAAGAAAGCTTGTGGGATTCGAGATGGTTGACAGAGGGATCGCCCGTCATGGTTACGATGTCGTGAAGGGCGGCAAAAAGATCGGATATGTATCCAGCGGCAGCCACGCGCCGTTCCTGCAAAAAGCTATCGGCCTGGCTTATCTGCCCTCCGAGATGAGCGAGATCGGGACTGAATTCGAGATTGACGTCCGCGGCAAGAACCTGAAAGCAGTGGTAGTCAAAACACCTTTTTATAAAAGACAAAAATAATTGACTGGAAAAGGAGAAAAGATGTATCCAAAAAATCTTTTTTATACCGATGAACATGAATGGCTGGACGCCGAAGGTTCAGAAGGAAATGTGGGAATAACAGATTTTGCTGCAAAACAGCTTGGTGATATTGTTTATGTCGAACTTCCCGAAAAGGGCGATATATACAGCAAAGGCGAAACATTCGGGACGATCGAATCCGTTAAGACGGTCTCTGATCTTTATATGCCAGTAGATGGAGAGATTATTGACGTAAACGTCGAATTGGAAGAATCTCCGGAACTTGTGAATTCCAGTCCCTACGAAGACGGCTGGATGGTAAAGATCGCCATCAAGAACGAAGAACAGGTTCAGGAACTTATGGATTCAGACGAATATCACGCTTATGTAGAGGAGCAAAAGGAGTGAAATACCTTCCAAACAGCGGAGACAATTTCCGCAAAATGCTGGAGGAGATCGGCGTAAAAAATATCGAAGACCTTTTCCAGTCAATCCCCGAGGATCTCCGGCTGAAACAACCCCTTAATCTGCCGGCGGAGAAATCGGAGATCGAGGTTCTGAGCGAGCTAGGAGCGCTTGCGGCCAAAAACATATCGGCGGAATGCTGCCCGAGCTTCCTGGGTGCCGGCGCTTATCGCCATTATATACCGACCGTCGTTGCGAATCTTATTTCGCGTTCCGAGTTCTATACCGCATATACCCCCTATCAGCCGGAAGTAAGCCAGGGGACGTTGCAGGCATTGTTCGAGTACCAGACCATGATCTGCCAGCTGACGGAGATGGACATCGCGAACGCCTCGTTATATGATGGCGCTTCCGCTGCCGCCGAGGCTGTCCTGATGGCGGATCGAATCCAGAAAAAGAGAAAGAAAATTATCCTTTCCGCTGGTCTTCATCCGGAATATATCGAGACGATCGAGACCTATCTTCATAATCTCCCTTTCAAGATTGTAAAAAGTGAACTCGCCAAGGACGGAACTACCGACCTTGAAGCGTTGAAGAGCGCTGTGGATGCGGATACCGCAGCTGTCTTGATTCAATCGCCGAATTTCTTCGGCAGCATCGAAACGCTCGATGCCGTGAAAGAGATAACCGCATCGGCCGGAGCGCTTTTCATCGTAGCTGTCGCCGAGATTTATTCGCTCGGACTGCTCAATGGTCCCGGCGCCTACGGAGCCGATATCGTCGTCGGCGAAGCGCAGTCTTTCGGCAATCGTCTTAATTACGGCGGCCCGTATCTGGGATTCATCACGTGCAAGGACGAATACAAGCGCCAGTTGCCGGGACGTCTGATCGGAATGACCAATGACAACCGGGGACAGGCCGGATTTGTTATAACCCTTTCGACAAGAGAGCAGCACATAAGAAGGGAAAAGGCGACATCCAACATTTGCACGAACGAAGCTCTATGCGCCACTATGGCTGCAATTCATATGAGCACTATGGGAGAGGAAGGCATCAAGGAAGCCTCTCTCCAGTGTCTCAAAAAGACGGCTTACGCGAAAGAGCAGCTGAAAAAGAATCCGAAGATCAGGTTTCCTCATTCCGCGCCGGTTTTCAATGAATTTGTGATTGATATCGGGAAGAACGGGCGAGACGTCGTGGAAAAGATTGCGAAGAACGGAGTGGTAGCCGGTTTCCCGCTGGTTTATTATTACCCGGAAAGGGAAAACCAATTGCTTCTCGCTTTCACCGAAATGAACAGCAGGCAGGATATTGATCGTCTCGTGAGCGTCCTCGGAGGTGAGTTATGATCAAGGGAAGAAGCGGTCTCTCTTTTACCGAAGACCTTATCTTTAACAAGAGCTGCAAAGGGGCGGTCGGATATTCGCTGCCTCCTTTGGATGTGCCGGATACGGATGCATCATCTCTCGTCAATCCGAAATATTTGCGGAATAAACCTATCGGTCTGCCTTCGGTGAGCGAGGTTGACGTTGTCCGCCATTTCACCAAGCTTTCGTTGTGGAATTACGGCGTTGATTACGGTCTCTATCCTCTCGGCAGCTGCACGATGAAATATAACCCGAAGATCAACGAGGTCACAGCTGCAATGCCCGGTTTCGCGGACATTCATCCATACCAGCCTTATTCGATTACCCAGGGCGCGCTCGAGCTTATGTACAACCTCGAAAAAGCGCTTGCCGAGATAACCGGATTCGACCGGGTTTCCCTTCATCCTGCGGCCGGAGCGCACGGCGAGCTCGTGGGAATGATGATCGTCCGCCGCTACCTCGAAGACCAGGGTGATCCGCGCAAGAAGGTGCTGATACCCGATTCCGCTCACGGCACGAATCCCGCAAGCGCGGCGATCTGCGGATATACCGCAGTGGAATTGAAATCGAACGAACACGGCAGGCTCGACCTGAAAGACCTCGAGGCTGCGCTGGACGGGGATGTGGCGGCATTGATGCTGACCAATCCAAATACTCTCGGTGTGTTCGAACGCAATATAAAAGAAATCGTGCGGCTGGTGCATGAAGCCGGTGCGCTGGTCTATATGGACGGAGCGAACCTGAACGCGCTGCTTGGTTATTTCAAGCCGGGTGAGAACGGCGTGGACGTCCTGCATCTTAACCTTCATAAAACATTCTCGACGCCTCACGGCGGCGGAGGTCCCGGCTCAGGTCCCGTTGCCGTGGCGAAACATCTTTCGCCTTATATCCCGAAACCCGTCATCGGCAAGAAAGAGGATGGAACATTTTACCTCGATTATAACCCCCCGAAGAGCATCGGCAGGGTGCGGTCATTTATGGGCAATTTCGGCATTCTCGTAAGAGCATATACATACATACTCACGAACGGAGCGGAAGGGCTGAAGGCTGTCGCTGAACACGCCGTCCTGAACGCCAATTACATTCGGACGAAACTCAAGGGACATTATCATCTCCCGTATGATGCCGAGACGCTGCATGAGGTTATATTCGACGATAAGGAACAGGAGAAAAACCACGTCACGACCCTCGACATCGCCAAGAGGCTTCAGGATTATGGTTATCACCCGCCGACGATATATTTCCCGCTGATTGTTCACGGCGCGCTGATGATCGAACCGACTGAGACCGAATCCAAAGAGGAAATGGATGGTTTCATCGAAGCGATGATAAAAATCGCCGATGAGGCAAAAAACAATCCCGAACTCTGCAAGAACGCTCCAACGAAACCGGTTGTCGGCAGACTCGACGAAGTCGGCGCGGCGAGAAATCCGATCCTCCGCTGGAAACCGGAAGATAAAAATTAATTCTTAATCTCCTTTTCGAAAGTTTCCAAAACTCTACGAAAAGGAGGTTTTCTATTTCTATTCGAGATCTAAAAAGATAAGAGACCTTTGAAATCCAGTATTCTGTCATTCCGGCCGAAGAGCCGGGATTTAAATATACATTTCTTATCAATGAGATGCCGGATCAGGTCCGGTATGACAAAGCTAAAATTGCTAGTTTTTCAAAGCTCATAATATTAAACATTTTTATGGGCGTTTTCTCTTTTCTGAGATGAATGAGACTACAGCTCGGATTTTTCTATCCCAATTTTTCTGATCATCATTCCGCAATTGGAGCCGATTCGGTTTTCATCTAACTCGCCTATACTTAGAATGGTCTCATAACCGCAATCATTAAACTTTTGGACAATTGCTTCATTAAGTTCGGGATTTTCAGGATCAATCAGGCCTGTAAAACCGTTTTCCCTTGAAGAGAAAGTCGGATTTACCGGAGTGAGTTTCACCAGAAAGGTTTCGGGTGAAAAATGCTCGAGTAAGATTTCCGGCTCCAGAGGCATCCCCTGGACGGGCGCAAAATTAAGAGTGATCTTTTTATCATCCCGGGTTCGAAATCTTTCTCCATATTCCGATATCTTTGAAAAAGACCAGGTTCGCGCCGGAATCAGCCTGGATCGGGCTTCTTCGGATGTTGTATGAATGGAGAATTGCATCTGGAAACGGCCACCCGAATACAATTCGTTCTTTATATCTAATATCCGCTCGAAAAAGTTGTCCCTCCCTGCAGGCGCCACCGTGGATATGCAGGGAACGAGCCCAGGTGCGCCATAGCGATACGGTAGCTGCTCCAGGACTTCCAGCACGGCGTCGTTCAACGCCGGGTCCCCCATACGCGCGAACTGAATTTTGAATTTTTCAGCCGGCACGACTCCAGACGGATAATTTTCACGAACGAGAATATCTATCTGCTCGAATATTTCATCGCAAGATAGTTTACCCCGATAGTTTCCTCCGGCGTCGCAGATCGGACAATTGAATGGACATCCCTTAAGCGTAGATACGATCAAGACCCATTTCTGCTCACGCGCCAAAGGCGGCTGAAGGGCGTCGGCGAATTCTATTAATGATCCGTCCCCTAATTCAGCAATATAAACCCTTGCTACATCATCGCCGCATCCGTTGGTTTCAATCAATCGAAGATTCATATGCTCTCCAGGTAATTTACAGCCGCGATTGCAGCCCTGATGCCGTCACCCACTGCCATTCCAAGCTGTCCCAATGCTCCAAATCTTGCATCTCCCGCGATGAACAATCCAGGCCGGTTACCGGTCATTGAGTTGCAGGTTATAGGATCAAAATCGGTGAACAATCTTTGCGCTGCGCTGCAACGTCCAACAGCTATCAAGACAGCGTAAAAATTATTTTCTATAATTTTTCTATTCTTTGTTCGCGCAATTATCTTAACGGCATTTTCCCCTAAAGCCGATATTTCGAGACAACTGACATCATATGAAACATGGATACCCGGCGTATTTGCGATATAAGCGGCTAAATGACCGCGGGTCTTTAATTTTTCTCCGCGTACGAAAATAGAGACATTGGCGCCGGCCGAAGCGAGGGTCATGGCATAATCGCAGGCGGCCTCGCCGCTCCCGATAACAAGGACGTTACCGGGATTTCTTCGCCCGTTGAGAAGGTTTTGAACCTCGTAAAATATGAGTCCATCCAATGCGTCTTCATCAAGGGGGATATCCAAATGCCGGGGTTCGGTGCCTGTTGCTACAATGACGGTCTCAGCCTTAATGACATCATTTTTGCAGCTTATAACATAAGCATTTTCTTCTCGCGATATTGAGAGGACTTCCCGTTTTTCCACGGGTATCTCGAATCGGCGAATATATCTCTTCAGCAGTTCCACATATTCGGGTCCGCTTATCGGTTTTTCCAACCCGGGGTAGTTTTCGATCAGGTAAGCGTTTTTTACAAGCCCGCCAGGTTCGCCGGTTCTATCCAGCAGAACCGGAACGATTCCCTGCCGTTTGCATTGAACAGCCGCAGATATACCCGCCGGACCCGCGCCGATTATCACGACTTCCGCTGAACGCATTGTTCTATTATCTCCTTCTCGCTCATTACCATCGCGAATCCGTCCGCAAGAGCGGAAAGCGAACCGAAATGCAGCTGCTCGGTCGTCGTTGCGGTCGCATCCGCTGCGAAATACACCTCGAAGCCGTGACAGAAAGCAGATCGGGCTGTTGTCTCACAACAGAGATGTGTGAGCGCGCCGGTGATGAGAACCTGGTCAATGCCGATTGCGGTCAAATAATCCTTTAAATCCGTGCCGTTAAATGCGTCATACGTGGTTTTTTTTACAATCTTTTCATCCGGACGGGCCGATAATTCTTTTATTATTTCGGATTCGGTTTGGTTGATATTGATATAACTTGAGTAGAACCGGCCCATCATTCCGAGGTCTCCAGCTCCCGTATGGCCGTGCCGGGTAAAAACTATCGTTCCTTCCAGGTTTCGCCAGGCACTAAGTATGCTTTGAATCCGCGGCAAAATGGCTTTGACGGCGGGAAGAAAACACCGTCCATCCGGAGCGGCGAAATAATTTATC
>Ga0315273_10001953_pt1 | contig 23956 bp, 20 predicted proteins | sample YL17G02_0_MG_FD_205753 | JGI IMG/M metagenome (GOLD analysis project Ga0315273, IMG submission 205753) | Sediment microbial communities from Yellowstone Lake, YNP, Wyoming, USA - YL17G02_0 | ecosystem: Environmental > Aquatic > Freshwater > Lake > Sediment | place: USA: Wyoming | collected...
CCGGTGACATGCCCCTGGACGTCAGCCCGATCGGCGTGAACGTCCGCACGCGCGTCCACGAGTACGGGGGCGCGGCGTACCTCGCGGCGGGCGGCTTGCTGGTCGTCTCCGACTTCGCCACCGGGCGCCTGCTGCGGGTCGCCCGGGACCGGACGGCAACTCCGCTCACACCGGAGGGGCCGTTCCGCCACGCCGACCTGGAGCTCGACGCGCCCCGGGGCCGGCTCCTCGCGGTCCGCGAGGACCACACCGGGCCTGGGGAGGCCGTCAACACGCTCGTGGCGATCCCGCTCGACGGCTCGGCGGCGGCCGACCCGTCCGCGGTGACCGTGCTCGTCGAGGGCAGCGACTTCGTCTCTTCGCCCCGCCTCTCGCCCGACGGCGCGCGGCTCGCCTGGCTCCGCTGGAACCACCCGAACCTGCCCTGGGACGGGACCGAGTGCGTCGTCGCCGAGCTCGGGGCGGACGGGCGGCCGGGTTCCCCGAACGTGGTTGCCGGCGACCCGTCGACCTGGACCGCGCGGCCGCGCTGGGCACCCGACGGGTCGCTCGTCGTGGCGTGCGAGCGCGGGGAGTGGATCGGGCTCCACCGCTGGGCCGGCGAACGGCTCGCGCCGCTGACGCCGGGGATCGAGGCCGAGTTCGCGGAGCCGGACTGGAACTTCGGGTACTCCTCGTGCGGCATCGCGGGGGACGGCTCGATCATCGCGATCGGGCGGGCGAGCGGTCGGGATCGTCTGTGGCGGGTCGACCCGGCCGCCGCGCAGCCGCCGTCGGCGTTCGCCCTCCCGTTCACGTCGATCACCGATCTCGCCGTGCGCGGTTCCGAGGTCGCGGCCGTCGTGGCCGCGCCGACGATGTTTCGCGCTCTCGTCCGGATCGACCTCCTGACCGGCGCCTGGAGGACCGTGCGGCGCTCCTCCGACCTGGAGCTGGACGGGGCCGTCGTCTCCGTCGGCGAGCCCGTCGACTTCCCGACCACGGGCGACCGCACGGCGCACGGGATCCTCTATCGCCCGACGAACCCCGCCTTCCGGGCGCCGGACGGGGAGCTGCCGCCGCTCGTCGTCACGAGCCACGGGGGGCCGACCTCGGCGGCCTTCACCGGCCTCCACCTGCCGTTCCAGGTGCTCACCAGCCGCGGGATCGCGGTCCTCGACGTCGACTACGGGGGCAGCACCGGCTACGGCAAGGCGTATCGGAAGCGCCTCGAGGGCACCTGGGGTGTCACGGACGTCGACGACTGCGCCGGCGGCGCCCTCGAGATGGCCCGCCGCGGCGAGGCGGACGGCGCCCGCCTGGCGATCGAGGGAGGCAGCGCGTCGGGCTTCACCACGCTCGCCGCCCTCGCGTTCCGCGACGTCTTCCGGGCCGGGGTCAGCTACTTCGGGATCGGGAACCTGGAGGCCTTCGTCGCCGAGACCCACAAGTTCGAGTCGCGCTACCTCGAGCGGCTGGTCGGTCCATACCCCGCCGCGCGCGACGTCTATCGGGCCCGCTCGCCGCTCCTCCACGCCGACGGCTTCTCCTGCCCGGTGCTGGTGCTCCAGGGCCTGGACGACCGCGTGGTGCCGCCCGCGGAGGCCGAGCGGATCGTGGCGGCGCTTGCCGCGAAGGGGATCCCGCACGTCTACCTCGCGTTCGAGGGGGAGGACCACGGGTTCCGGCAGGCCGCCAACATCGTCCGGTCGGCCCAGGCCGAGCTCGCGTTCTACGGCGGCGTCTTCGGCTTCGTCCCGGCCGACGACCTTCCCTCTCTGCCGTGGCGCGCCGCCGCCCCGTGAGGGGCGGCCGGGCCGTCGCCGCCTTCCTGGTCGCCGTCGTCCTCGCCGGGTGTGCCGCGACGCCGCCGGCGACGCCGCTGGCGACGTCGACCCCCGCGCCGTCGCTCGCCACGCCGGCGCCGACCCCCACCCCCGCGCCGAGCCCCGAGCCGCCTCCCGTCGGCCCGCCACTCGGTCCGCCCCTCCCCTCCGCGGTTCCCACCCCGTCCGCCTCGCCCAGCACGTCGCCCGGCCCGGCGACCGGGCCGGGCGGGCGGCCGACCCGGGTCGCCGTGGCGGCCCTCGAGATCGACCTCCCGGTGGTCATCCCGCCACGAAACTCGACGTTCCCCCTGTGCGACGTGGCGGAGTTCTTCGGACCCCCGGCCTTCCAGCGCCCGGGCGCCGGCGGCGTCACGTACGTCTACGCGCACGCCCGAACGGGGATGTTCCTGCCCATCCTCCTGGCGTCGCGCCGGAGCGGCGGGCGGGCGCTCATCGGGGAGGACGTGACCGTCTGGACCGCCGACAACCGCCGCTACACGTACCGGATCAGCCGGGTCCGGCGCTTCCAGAAGTCGCTGGACTGGGCGTTCGATCTCCCGCCGAACTCGCTGGTGCTCCAGACTTCGGAGACCCCGTATCGCACCGGGACCAAGGTGATGGTCGTGGCGCGCCAGGTCGGCGCCCCCGCGGCGGTCGCGCCCGGGGAGGCCCACCCGCCGACGAGGCCGAAGGCCTGCCGCTGAGCCCGGTGCGACCGCAGCCGCCCCGAGGCCGGCGGCCGTGCGTGCTACGCTCGCCCTCACCATGACCAGCATCGTCGACGCCTCGAGCTACCTCTTCACGTCCGAGTCGGTGACCGAGGGCCACCCGGACAAGATGTGCGACCAGATCTCGGACGCGATCCTCGACGAGATCCTTCGCGGGGACCCGGACGCGCGGGTTGCCTGCGAGACCGCGACCACGACCGGCCTCGTGGCCGTCCTCGGCGAGATCACGACGACCACCTACGTCGACTTCCAGCGGGTGGTCCGCGAGACGGTGCGCGAGATCGGCTACACGAAGGCCGAGTACGGCTTCGACTACGAGACCTGCGGGGCCCTCGTGAGCGTGAAGGAGCAGTCGCCGGACATCGCGCGGGGCGTGGACGCGAAGGAGCTGGGCGCCGGCGACCAGGGCATGATGTTCGGCTTTGCCTGCCGGGAGACGCCCGAGCTGATGCCGCTGCCGATCGCCCTCGCCCACCGGATGGCGCGGCGGCTCGCCGAGGCCCGCAAGTCGGGCCAGCTCCCCTACCTGCGCCCCGATGGCAAGACCCAGGTCACCGTGGAGTACGAGCACGGGCGTCCGAAGCGCGTGGCGACCGTCGTCCTCTCCGCCCAGCACGACCCCGACGCGCCCGACAGCCTGCACGACGACCTCGTCGAGGCGGTGATCCGGCCGGTCATTCCTCACGAGCTGCGGGAGCGTGACCCCGAGATGCACGTCAACCCGACGGGGCGCTTCGTCATCGGCGGGCCGATGGGCGACGCCGGCCTGACGGGGCGCAAGATCATCGTCGACACCTACGGCGGGATGGCCCGCCACGGTGGCGGTGCCTTCTCGGGCAAGGATCCGACGAAGGTCGACCGCTCCGGAGCGTACGCCGCCCGCTGGGTCGCCAAGAACATCGTGGCCGCGGGTCTTGCCGACCGCTTCGAGATCGAGGTGGCCTACGGGATCGGGATTGCCCACCCCCTCTCGGTCTCGATCGAGACGTTCGGCACGGGACGGGTCCCCGACGAGCAGATCCGGGCCTGCATCGACCGCCATTTCGATCTCCGCCCGGCGAAGATCATCGCGGCCCTCGACCTGCGGACGCCGATCTACCGCCAGACGGCCGCCTACGGTCACTTCGGCCGGCCGGACCTCGACCTGCCGTGGGAGCGCACCGACAAGGCCGCCCTCCTCGCCGACGAGTGCGGACTCCCGGCCCCGGACGCCCGCGCCTGAGCCCGGCTCGGCCCCGGGCGGAGACCACCTTGTCGCGCGACCGGCCGCGACCCGGCCGCGACCCGCCGGGACGCCGAAACGCGCGGCGCGCTCCCGCCCCGTAGAATCGCCCGGATGTATGCGGTGATCCTCGCCGGCGGCGGAGGCACGCGGCTCTGGCCGCTGTCGCGGCCCGACCGGCCCAAGCCCTTCCTGCCGCTCCTCGGCGAGCGGTCGCTTCTCCGGGCGACATTCGAGCGCGTCCTGCCGGCGCTGGCGGGACCCCAGGACGTGGCGGTCGTGGTGGACCGTCGCCACGTCGAGCAGGTGCGGGCGGAGCTGCCCGAGATCCCGGCCCGCAACGTTCTCGCCGAGCCGGTGGGCCGCAACACCGCGGCGGCCGTCGCCCTGGCTGCGGTCGCCCTCGAGCGCGCCGATGACGAGGTGATGGCCGTTCTCCCCGCCGACCACCTGGTCGTCGACGAGGTCGGCTTCCGGGCCCTCCTGGCCAGGGCGGCCGGGGAGGCGAGCGCCCCCGATCGGCCCCTGGTGACCCTGGGGATCGCGCCGACAGGCCCCGAGACCGGCTACGGGTACGTGGTGGCCGCCGGCCCGCGCGGGGAGGCCGGGGCCCACGCCGTGCGCCGCTTCGTCGAGAAGCCGCCGGCCGACGCCGCTGCGGCGCTCCTCGCCGGCCCCGACCCGGTCGCCTGGAACGCCGGGATCTTCCTCTGGCGGCGGGACGCCATCCTCGACGCCCTCGAGGCTTCGGCGCCCGACATTCTCGGCGTCGTGCGGGCCGGCGTCGCCGGCGGCGCGGCCGCGCTCGACGCCGCCTACGCGACGGTGCGGGCCACCTCCATCGACTACGCGGTGATGGAGCCGGCGGCAATTGCCGGGCGGGTGGCGATGCTGCGCGCAGACGTCGGCTGGAGCGACCTCGGCAGCTGGGCGGCCCTCCGCGACGCCCTCGTCGCCCGCGCCGTCGAGGCTGGCGAGCCGGCAGGGGCGGTCGGGTCGGGGCCGCGCCGCGACGTCGGGTCGGAGGGGACCCTGGTGCTGGCCGGTGAGCGCCTCGTGGTCACCCTCGGCCTGCGCGATACCATCGTCGTCGATACGCCGGATGCGCTGCTCGTCTGCGCCGCGGACCGTTCCCAGGAGGTCCGGGCCATCGCCGAGGAGCTGGCTCGGGCCAGGGAGGAAGACGCGTGACCACGCCGGCCGCCGGAGGCGCACCCGCCCCGACCACGATCACCTTCGGCACCGATGGGTGGCGGGCGAGGATCGCCGACGAGTACACCTTCGACAACGTCCGCCGCTGCGCGGAGGGCGTCGCGCGCTACGTCGCCGACCGGGGCGAGCAGGCGAAGGGCGTGGTCGTGGCCTACGACCGCCGCTTCGCCTCGGAGCACTTCGCGGCAGCGGCAACAGAGGTGCTCCTGGCCTACGACATCCCGGTCGCCTTCGCGGCGCACGCGGTCCCGACCCAGATGTCCAGCTACGAGGTCGTCGAGCGCGGTGCGGCCGCCGGCGTCGTGATCACCGCCAGCCACAATCCGTGGACCGACAACGGCTTCAAGGTCAAGTCGTCGACCGGGGCCGCGGCCGGCCCGGAGATCCTGGCCGCCCTGGAGGCCGTCATCGCGCAGAACGGCGGCCGTCCGATCCCGCGCCGCCCCTTCGCCGACGCCGAGGCGGCCGGCCTCGTCGAGCGTTTCGACCCCTTCGCGGGCTACGAGCGGTTCGTGCGCCGCACCCTCGACCTGGACGCTCTCCGGGCCGCCGACGTTCGGCTCCTCGTGGAGCCGCTCTGGGGGTCCGGGGCCGGCTGGATCAGCCGCCTCCTGGCGGGCGGCCGGATCGAGGTCGTGGAGCTCCACACCGAGCGCAACCCCTACTTCGGCGGCGTGAACCCCGAGCCGATCCGGCCCCACATCGACGAGGCGCTCCAGCTCGTCGCGGGCGGCGGCTTCGACCTCGGCCTCCTCCTCGACGGCGACGCCGACCGGGCGGGCGCCGTGGACGAGCGCGGGGTCTTCGTTCACCAGCTGCAGGTCTACGGGCTGCTCATGTACTACCTGGCCGAGCACCGCGGGCTCCGGGCGCCCGTCGTGAAGAGCGTCAACGAGACCTCGATGGCCGAGCGGCTGGGGGCCCACTACGGGATCGCCGTCCACGAGACGCCGGTGGGCTTCAAGTACGTCGGCCCCAGGATGATCGAGACCGGCGCCATGTACGGCGGCGAGGAGTCGGGCGGCTACGGGTTCGGGATGCACCTGCCCGAGCGCGACGGGATCTACTCGGACCTCCTGCTCCTGGACCTCTTCCTGCGCGAGCGGGCCGCCGGGCGGTGGCCGGTCTCGCGGGCGATCGAGCACCTCCACGAGATCGCCGGGCCGTCGTTCTACCAGCGCGTCGACGTCCACGTCGACCGGGCGACCTACCCGGCGATGAAGGAGCGCCTCGCGGTGGAGCTCGTCGCGAAGGCGCCGACCGCGCTGGCCGGCCAGCCCGTGACGACGACGGTCGAGCTGTCGACGAAAGACGGCTTCAAGTTCTTCGTCGCCGACGGGTCGTGGCTCCTCGTCCGCTTCAGCGGCACCGAGCCGCTCGTGCGGGTCTACACGGAGGCGAGGTCGCAGGCGGCCGCCGACGCCTGCCTGGCCGCCGGCGAGGCGCTCGTCCGGGGCTGATCCCGGGCCGTTCGGGCCGACTCGCGGCCCGGCCGGGGGCCGTTCGGGCCGACCCGTCCGACGGTTGGGGCCCGGTTCGGGGTCGTCCGGCAGGTCGCCCTTCTTGGCGTCGGGTAGTAGAGTGGAGGGTACGAGCGCCCCCACCCGGTCGACGAGCGCACGACCGGGCGGCGGCCTCTCGAAATGCCCACGGGCCATGGAGGGACCTCGACGATGCACAGCTCTCTCATCGGCAAGGTCGAGAAGGCGAATCGTTACGCCCGCGAGCGCGACCGCCTGACGTTCGATCGCCTCAGCGTCACGTTCCGGGGCGACAACGACACACATCACGTGAGCCTCGACGCCGGTGCCTGGCACTGCACGTGCCACTACTTCGAGAGCTGGAACAGCTGCGTTCACCAGTTGACCCTGCAGAAGATTCTCGGAGAGATGCTCCCCGAAATCTCGCAGGTCTCCATCTTCACGGCGGTCGAGGAGGCCGCCGCGGCCAGCTGAGTCGCCGGCCCGCACGGCCGACGCGCATCCGCAGATCCGGACCCCGGCCGCGCGCCGGCCTGCGCCGTCCCAGGCTCACGGCAGCCAGGCGATCGTGCCGCCCCGCGAGCCGCGCGGCGCGGGTAACCGGGCCGCGGTCCGCCAGGCGCCACCGACCCGCTCGAAGATCGCGATCCGGCTGACCCCGGCGACCTCGTCATCGACAACCGCCGCGAGATGCCGTCCTTCGCGGTCGAGCGCGATTCCGCCACCGATGGCGTCGCCCGCCGACGTGATGGGGCCTTCGTCCGGGGCGCGGCGACGCTCGAGGACCTCTTCGATGGGACCCACCAGGAGCCGGCTCTCGTCCCCGTGAACGACGGCCGTGCCAGCATCGCCGGACGTCCCGAAGTCGAGCGCTCTGAACTCGATCTGGTCGACCACCCGTCCCGTCGCGACGGTGATGATCGAGAGCAGGGTGCGATCGACGCGGTCGCGCTGCACGAGCGCGACGCGGGAATCGTCGAGCCAGGCCGGCGGGGCGCCGAGCGACTCGGCGGCCAGCGGCCGGATGACGCCGCGACCCTCGGCGGGGTCGATGACGAGCAGCGCGCTCGGTCCCTCGGCATCGGGGGGACGGGCGATCGCGGCGAGACGAGTGCCGTCGGGCGATGCCGTGGCCCCGAAGACGATCGACGTGCCCGGAAGCGCGCCGTCCCAGCGGAGATCGAGGGGCTGCCACGCGGTCCCGGCGAGGAGCCCGGCCGCGCCACCCGGTGCGACGAACGCCCGGCCGTCGGCGAGGAGCGCGACGAGCGTTCCGTTGTGCATCGGCGTCACCGCCATGGTCGTGGGATCCGGCAGGGGCAGCGCGACGATCTCGGTGGACGGCTGCAGCAGGCTGAGCACGCGGGCGTTGTCGGCCACGGCGAGCAGGAGGAGCGCGGACCCGGCCGGTCCGCCGGGCGACGCCGTCGGCGACGGGGTCGGGCTCGGGGTGAGCACGGGCTGGCTGGGCGTCGGCGAGCCGCAGCCGCCGGCGACGGCGGCCGCGACCGCCAGCGTTGCGACGGCCAGGGCGCCGCGGGTCGGATGGCGTCCCGCCCGGCCGACGGCCGGGCGGGACGCGGGGGCGCGAGGCGGCGGCCTGGTGCTCACCGCAGGACGTCGCCCCCGAGGAGCGCGCCCGTGCCTGCATCAAGGAAGATCTTCACCGCGCGGAGCCCCTCGGCGAGCTCGCCCCGGGTGCGGGCTTCGACGATCCAGGCGAGCCGAAGGGTCGGCCCCGGCGCGTCCGGAGCGGTCGGCTCGAAGGCGTCGTTCGGCGCAACCCAGCCGAGCGCGACGGCGGCGATCATGGTCTGCCCCGCGCGGCTGCCGAAGAGGTCTCCGAGGGTGGCCGTCGCGCGCTGCCGCGCGGTGGCCTCGTCGAGCAGGCTCGATGGCCGGGATGCGAGCGGCCGCTCCGCCCGCACCACCGCGTGGACCCGTCCGTCGGGCCACAGGTCGACGCGGACGCCGTCGCCGAGCACCGCGATCCCGTCGACGACCCGCGGCCACGCGATCGTCCAGCCGCTGTCGTCCGGATCCTGCCGGACATCGGGCGCGCCCGACACGCCGAGGCCGAGGTCGGCCGCGAGGCGGCTGCCGCGGGCTCGGGCCGACTCGGCGTCCGGCATGGGACGGCCACCCCTGGACTGCCATCCGAACGAGACGGCGCCCACGAGGCGCCCGCGCTCGTCGAATCGTTGCAGGTGCAGGGAGCGGCCGGCCTTGTCCGTCCCGGTCACCTCGTCATACGTCGTCCCGCTGAAGCGGTCGGTCACGCGATCGACGCGAGCGGCAGCCGGCTCCGGGAGACCGAGGCGCAGGCGGGCTGTGCTCGCCGCGGCAAGGACCGGCGCGGCCCGCTCGGAGGGGAGTGGTGCGCGCTCCGTGGCGGGCCCGCCGGCAACGAAGCGGTCGGCGGCGTCGCCCGGCGCGGTCCCGCCCGGGAACCCCAGCCCGATCGCTGCGCCCGCGATGGCGGCCGCGCCGAGGAGGCGCGCTCCGCGCAGACCGAGTGGCGCGAGAAACGGTGCCTTCATCGTCATCACCTCACAGACACTTGGGGCAGCCTGTCGGCACGGGCCCGGCCCGCCCCGTCCACAGGTAGCTGCCGTACCAGTTGGCGGCAAACCCCACGTTGAACGAACCCAGCTTCGCCTTGTCGAAGGCCTCACCGACTCCGAACCCCGGTCCGAGCGTGTCCCAGAACCGCGTCTCGAAGGCGAACTCGTCGCTGTCCCAGGCCGCGCCGAGATACCCGAGGTAGAAGTTCGGGCCGGCCCAGTCGCTGCCCCGCGCCTTCACCATCGGGATCGAGAAGGCCCCCGGCATCGTGGTGTTCGTCTCGCCGAGGTGGCACGTCGACATGATCACGAGGTTCGACTGGCGCCCGCCGCGGGTCGCCGCGATGTCCTTCGAGAACACCGTCCTCGCGCCGGAGCAGAGGCCGGCATCCTCCTTGAAGCCTGCGTACCGCCGGCCGTCCGCGTTGAGGTAGTGATCGCCGTGGCTGTGGACGTAGTAACCCCAGTCGGCGGTGGTCCTGGCCAGCACATGGGCCCGCGTGAAGGCGGGGCCGCTGAAGCCGGTCGTGCTGTACCCGAGGTTGCGGTAGCCCGCCACGGCTGAGGTCAGCATCTTCGTGGGGTAGGTATCGTTGATCTTGATGCAGTCGAACGAGAACGCCGACACGTTCGAGTCCACCGTGGCCTGGTAGGCCGCGCGTGCGGGCCCCGCCACGACGGCCGCGAGGGCGACCATCGCGAGGGGCAATGCGATCTGGCGAGTCCTGCGTCCGGGCGACATCCGGTGCGACCTCCTCCGGCGGGATGGGCCTGGGCGGGAGGAGATGGGTGGGCGACGCCGGGGCCGACGCCGCTCCCGGAGTCTGACGATCGCCGCTTACGCGCCGCTTATCCCGGCTGCCCGGCGCGGATGCGTCATTTCCGGGCCGTTTGGCCCCGTTCCGGCGCCCCGCGCGCGTGCTACGCTCAGCGGGTCATCAAGACCCACCGCGTGGTCGCGAAGCCGGTGCGAATCCGGCACAGTCCCGCTACGGTGACCGTCCCCTCCGGGACGGAAGTCCGGTCGCCGGCCCCACGGTGCAGCCGCTCAAACCCTCGCGAGAAAGGGGCAGGCAGGCATGATCCCCGTCACCTAGGGCCCTCCCGTCCGTTTCCGCGCGCCGGTGCGCCACCGTGCCCGCGCGCCGGCGATGCGTCCCGCCAGCGAGGTCCCCGTGCGTCTCACCCCGTCCCGCGCCACCCGCGCCGCTCGTTCGATCGCGACCGTCGCCCTGCTCGGCCTCCTCGTGTCGGCCTGTGGGGCAGCCCCGACCCCGGCGGCCGCGCCCACTCCGACTGCCCCGCCGACCGCGACCGCGGCCGCGGCCGCCACACCCGTGCCCTCTCCGGCGGCCGCGTACCCGCTGACCCTCACCGACGACGAGGGCGCCGCGGTCACCATCCCGGCCCGGCCCGAGCGGATCGTCTCGCTCACGCCGGCCACCACCGAGATCCTGTTCGCCGTCGGGGCCGGCCCGCGCGTGATCGCCACCACCGACTTCGACGACTACCCGCCGGAGGCCGTCGCCCTGCCCGACGTCGCCTCCTTCCAGGGCGTGGACGTGGAGAAGATCGTGGGCCTCGAGGCCGACCTCGTGGTGGCCGGGGGCAACAAGTTCAACAGCCCCGACGCGTTGACGAAGCTGCGCGGCCTCGGGATCCCGGTGCTCGTCGTCTACGCCCCCGACGTGGCGACGGTGCTGAAGGACATCGAGCTCGTCGCGACCGCCGCCGGGGAGCCGGCGGCCGGCGCGGCGCTGGCGGAGCGGATGGGGGCCGAGATCGGGACGATCGGGGACGCCATCGCAGCCGCCGGCAGGCCGCGACCGCGCGTCTTCTACGAGCTCGACGCCACGAAGGAGATCTACGGCCCGGCCGACAATTCCTTCGTCGCCGAGATGATCGAGCTCGCCGGGGGCGACCCGATCACCACCGGCAGCTCGACCGTCTTCTCGATCCCCCTCGAGACGCTCCTCGCGGCCGACCCCCAGGTCATCGTGCTGGGCGATGCCGCCTACGGGACGACCGCCGAGATCGTCGCGGCGCGCCCCGGCTGGGGCGGCATGACGGCCGTGGAGGGCGGCGCCATCCGACCCGTGAACGACGTGGTCGTGACGCGCCCCGGCCCGCGCCTCGTCGACGGGCTGCGCGCGCTGGCGCTCGCGATCGACCCCGCGGCCTCCCTCCCGTCGCCGCCGTCCCCGGCTCCGGGCGGATAGGGGACCGACCGTGACGATCGGCGGCCGAAGCCTCGCCCTCTCCCGGGTCCGCCTCCGACGGCCCGCCGGAGCGCCGCGCCCGGCCGCCCTCGCGCTCTTCGGCATCGCCGTCCTGGCGACCGTCGTCGTCCTCGGCGTCGCCGCCGGGAGCGTCGCCATCGCGCCCGGCGACACGATCGGGATCGTCCTCCGCGCGCTGGGCCTCCCGGTCGAGCGGACCTGGGCTGCCGCGGCGGAGACGATCGTGCTGGAGCTGCGCCTGCCGCGCGTCCTGACCGCGCTCGTGGTCGGGGCCGGCCTGGCCGTCGCGGGGGCCACCTTCCAGGGGCTCCTGCGGAACCCGCTCGCCGACCCGTACGTGCTCGGGACCGCCTCCGGCGCGGCGCTCGGGGCGGCGATCGCGGTCCTCATCCCCATCCGCGTCGCGCTCCTCGACCTCGGCCTGCTCAACGTCCTGGCGTTCGCCGGCGGGCTCGCCGCCGTCGCCGTCGTCTACCGCCTGGGGCGCGGCGGCCCGTTCGCCCCCCTCACCGGGCTCCTGTTGACCGGCTACGCCGTCGGCTCGCTCCTGGCGGCCGGCCTCGCCATGACGATGTACCTGTCCGGCGCCAATCTCCGCCAGATCTTCGCCTTCCTCCTCGGTGGCCTCGAAGGGTCGTCCTGGCTGCGCCTGGCGATCGCCGCGCCGCTCGTGGTCGGCGGGAGCATCGCGATCCTGGCCCGGGCGCGGGCCCTCAACGGGCTCCTGCTCGGCGAGGAGGCGGCCGCCCACCTGGGCGTGGACGTTGGCCGCGAGCGCGGGATCCTTCTCGGCCTGGCCACGCTCGTCACCGCGGCGGCCGTGGCGGTCTCCGGCCTGATCGGGTTCGTCGGCCTCGTGGCCCCACACCTCGTCCGCCTCGTCGTGGGTCCGAACGCCCGGCACGTCCTGCCCCTGGCGGCGCTCCTCGGCGCCGTCCTCCTGGTCCTCGCCGACCTCCTCGCCCGCCTGCTCGGCGAGATCCCGGTGGGCGTCGTGACCGCGGTCATCGGGGCCCCCTTCTTCCTTGCCCTGCTCCGCTCGGCGCGCGGCGGGTACGAGCTGTGACGATGACGGCCGGCGTCGCTCGCCCGATCTCCGGCCTGGTCCCGTCCATCCCCAGCGCGGCTCAGGCCGCGTTCGAGGACGTCGTGGTCGCCTATCGCGAGCGGACCGTCCTGCGCGGGGTGAGCCTCGCGATCGCGCCCGGCGAGCGTGTGGCGCTGGCCGGACCGAACGGCGCCGGGAAGTCGACGCTGCTGCGGGTCCTGGCCGGGCTCGTGGTGCCGCGCAGCGGGCGGGCCTTCCTGGGCGGCGACCCGGTCGACTCCCTCGATCGGCCCGCGATCGCGCGGCGGCTGGCCGCCGTGCCGGGCCAGGTGACGTTCCCCTTCTCGGCCCGCGTGGAGGAGGTCGTGGCCTTGGGCCGCCTCCCGCACGAGGATCCGTTCCGCGGCCCGCGCGTCGCCGATCGCGCGGCCGTGGACGCCGCGATGTCCCGCGTCGGGATCGACCGCCTCCGGGGACGCGACGCCCGCGAGCTCTCCCTCGGAGAGCGCCAGCTCGTCCTCGTTGCCCTCGCCGTGGCCCAGGCCGCGCCGCTCCTCGTCCTCGACGAGCCGACGGCCCACCTGGACCTCCGTCACCAGGTTGCCGTCATGGAGCTGCTCGCCGATCTCAATGCCCGCGACGGCACGACCATCCTCGCCGTCCTCCACGACCTGACCCTGGCCCGCCACTTCTTCCCGCGCCTCGTGGTGCTCGACGGCGGCCGGGTCGTTGCCGACGGGCCCCCGTCCGCCGTCCTGACGCGCGAGCGGGTCCGGTCCGTCTTCGGCGTGGACGTCGCCCTGACCGGTGGCCCGGGGAGCGTCGCCGATGCCGCGACCCCTGCTGCCGGCCCTGCCGCTGCCGATGCCGCGGTCACTGCCGGTGCGCGTTGACCACGCGCACCCCGGCGGCTAGGCTGGCGGGGTGACCCACGCCCGCGGACGGCGGGGCGGCCGGACCGGACCCGCCGCCCTCGTTCTCCTCGCCGCCCTGGCCCTGCTCGTCACGGCCTGTGGCGGCACCGTATCCAGCACCCCGGCGCCCTCGGCGCCGCCCGCGACCGCGTCGCCGGGCGGGGAGCCGGTGCCCACGGACGAACCGACCGACGCCCCGACGGAGCAGCCGACGGACGAACCCACCGAGCTGCCGACCGGGGAGCCCTCGCTCGAGCCGACGGAAACCCCCGTACCGTCTGCGGGCGACGCGGCCGCGTGCACCGGCAGCGACGAGAACCGGGACTTCTACGGGGCGCTCGCGGGCGCGGTGGCGTGGGACGTCTACTGCCCGGTCCTGCCGCCCGGCTGGTTCGTGGGGGCGGGCGAGTTCCGCCAGGCGAATGGCGGGAGGCTGGAGATCTCCTACAAGGGTCCCGGCGGTGCGCGGATCGAGATCCGCGAAGGCACCTACTGCGCCGGCGACGACGGCTGCATCCCGACCGGACCGGACGCCGGCCCGGCTTCGTTCGGCGGTCGCCCGGCTCGGCTCGTCGACCTCGGCGGCGGCGCCTGGCTGGTGGCCGCGGAGGGCGGCGACGTCAACTGGGAGGCAAAGGGCAGCGCCATGGACGGGGCGGCCCTGGCCGGGTTGACGGCCGCGTTCGCCCGGGTCGGCGAGTAGGCCGGACGCCCGTCCCGATACGAGCCGTGACCACCCGCCGCGTCGTCCGGGAGCGCATCGACCCGCGCCTGACGGCGGCCCTGTTCGCCAACTACCGGACCCCCGTCGACGCCGTGCTCGAGCTGGTCGACAACGCCGTCGACAGCCGCGTCTCCGGGCGGCCGCTCGAGGTGGACCTGGCAGTCCATCCCGGACGGCTGGTCCTCGTGGTCATCGGCGGGACCGGGATGAGCCCGGCCGCGATCGAGCGCGACTACCTCCGCTGGGGCGCCTCGTCGAAGAGGACGGGCGACCGGATCGGGCGCTACGGGCAGGGCGGCAAGGCCGCAATCGGCCACCTCGGCAACCGCTTCGAGGTCGTGGCATCGGCCGCCGGCGACGAGGATGCCTACGGGTTCGAGGACCCCGCCTACCGCGATCGGGCCCGCCTGCGGACGTACGATCTGCATGCCCGCAAGAAAGCCGTCGCGGCCCACCTGGGCTACGTGCGGATCGAGATCGGCGAGATCGACCGGAAGCTCGACCCGCGGCGTCTTGCCGAGCGACTGGCGGAGACGTACCGCCCGATGCTCGAGGCCGGCGACGTGCGGATGGGGGTCAACAGGGCGCCGATCGCGCCCCGACCCTGGACCGTCGACGAACGGCACGAGCTCTCGGTGCGGGCGGCTGGTCGCCTCGTCCGGGGTTGGTGGGGCCTGCTGCCGGAGTCGCCGCCTCCCGGCGCGCCGGAGGCCGGCGTCCGCCTCTACCACCTGGGCCGGCTGGTCGGGGCGCCGGAGTGGTTCGGCCATCCGACGCCGGCCGCCCACCCGGCCCTCAACCGCCTGGTCGGCGAGGTGGAGGTGCCCCACGTCCCGGTCACGATGAACAAGGCGGACGTCGATCGCGGGAGCGACGTGTGGGCCGCGGTGGAGGCACGCATGCACACGCTCCTGGCGCCCGCCGTTCGTCGGCTCACGCGCGAGCCCGCGTCGGCCGTGACGCCGGAAGCCGCGCGGACGGCGGAACAGGTGCGCCGAATCCTGGCGAAGGCTCTGCGGCTGCTGGAGGAGGGCCGACTCTTCGAATCGGAGGTGGCCGTCGGAGGCGACGAACCTGGTGGTCAGCTGGCGCTCGAGGGGGTCCGCAAGCGCCCCGACGCGCCCGGGGAACCGGGCGCCGCCGCGGAGGATGGCGTCGATCCGGGTGCCTCGGGGGCGACGACGCCGGCACCCCGCCTACCGCGTCCGGGGGCCGGCGGCGGCCCGGGGACGATCCGTCGCCGCGGGGCGGCCGAGGTCGTCGTGCGCCGCCTCGATCCGCGCCTCCGCAGCGCCCTCGTCGAGGAGGACGGCGTTCGTCGGGTCGTGATCAACAGCGCGTACCCGCTGTACGAGGTCCGGCGGGGCGACCTCTGGTATCAGCTCGAGACAGCGCTCCGGGAGGTCTGCGTGGCCATCCCGGAGGCGACGGTGCCCGAGTTCGAGCGCAAGGTCAACGAGCTGATGCTCGTGTCGCTGGCACTGGCGGAGCGGCGCAAACGCGGCTCGAAGAAGGGCGCTTCGGCCGTCGTCGCCGGACGGAAGCGGCAGGCGGGCCTCTGGCGCTGAGGCGCGTGGCGTGTGCTAGAGTTGCACACGCAGTTGCACACTCCTCCGCACGTGGATGTCTTGCCATGCCGCTCGTCCGCACGAACGTCACCCTCCCCGCCGAGACGCTGGCGATCATCGACGAGGTTGCCGGCCCGCGCGGCCGCAGCGCCTGGATCGCCGAGGTGCTGCTGAAGCAGGCGAAGCGCGAGCGGATGAAGAAGGTCTGGGAGGAGAGCCGCGGTGCGCTCGAAGGCTCCACGACGTGGGGCACCACGCCGGAGGAGGTCCTGGCGACCCTGAAGGAGATCCGCGCCAGCTGGGATCGGCCACACGTGGACGCCCTGTGGGATGAACGGAGGAATGATGCCCCCGAAACTCCTGGACACGACGCTCCTGATCGATCACTCGATCAACATGCCCGGCGCCATCGCGACCGTACGGCGCCTGTTCGCGGAGGGTGACGATCTGCTCGTCTGTGACGCGGTCGTCGCCGAGGCGCTCACGATGGGCACGGATGAGGAGCGGCGGACCATCGGCAACCTCATCGACGCGGTCGAATACGTCGCCGCCGACCCGGCGGCCGCGAAATGGGCCGGCGAGGCCCGGCGGCTGCGCGGCGCGACCGGCCCCCGGACTCTCGGCGACGCTCTTATCGCGGCGGTGGCCTGGTCGTTCGGTGCCACCGTCGTGACCCGCAACCCGGACGACTTCGTGCGGATGGGCGTGCCCGTGCTCGCGTACGAGGCGGACGCGCCCGCCTGACGCCCGGGCGTGCCGCGCCCCCTTCGCACCGACCCGCCCCCGGCGGGCCACATGGGGCGCCCCGGCAGGCGCCCGGGCCGGCCCATCCAGCCTGCATGGGCTTCATGCACAATGGCGCGCACACCCAGACGATCCGGCCGCCCGCCGGCGCCCAGCGGAGGAGCATGTGACGTGACGGTCGGGACCGCCTTTCATCCGCGGACCGCGCCCCTCAACGCCAGGATGCAGTGGCGCGAGTGGTCCGGCTACTTCGCCGCGGCCGAGTACCACGACAGCCACGTCATCGAGTACAACGCGATCCGCGAGGCGGCCGCCCTCATCGACGTGAGCCCGCTCTTCAAGTACGAGCTGCGCGGCCCCGACGCGCTCCGCCTCGTCGATCGCCTGATCACCCGCGACGCGACCAAGCTCACCCCGGGCCGGGTCTTCTACACGCCCTGGTGCGACGAGCACGGCAAGGTCATCGACGACGGCACGGTCCACCGTCTCGACGACACCGACGGCGGCCAGGTGATCCGCTGGACCGCCGCCGATCCGCAGTACCGCTGGCTCCGGATGAACGCCCACGGCCTCGACGTCGAGGTCGCGGACGTGAGCGAGCGCGACGCGGCGATCGCTCTCCAGGGCCCCCTGGCCCGGAAGGTGCTGGAGGCCGCCTCGGGCACGGACCTCGCCGGCCTTGGCTACTTCCGGCGCAGGGCTCTGAGCCTGGCCGGGATCCCGATCGACGTCTCGCGAACGGGCTACACCGGCGACCTCGGCTACGAGCTCTGGATCCCGGTCGATCGCGCCGTCGAGGCCTGGGACGCTCTCGTGGCGGCGGGCGAGCCGTACCGGATCCGGCCGGCGGGGATGGCTGCCCTCGACGTCACCCGTCTCGAGGCCGGCCTGGTCCTCATCGAGGTGGACTACACGAGCGCGGTCCACTCCCACGCCCCCGCCCAGGACTTCAGCCCCTCCGAGATCGGGATGAGCCGGCTCGTGGACCTGGCGAAGGCCGACTACGTCGGGAAGCGGGCCCTCCTCGCCGAGGTCGCGGCCGGCGGGCCGGCGCGTCGGCTGGTGGGGCTCGACATCGCCTGGACCGAGATCGAGTCCCTCTATGCCGCCGAGGGCCTGGCGCCGTATGCGCCGCCCACCGTGAGCCGCGCCCATGTTCCCCTGCACGCTGGCGGGCGCCAGGTCGGTCGCGTGACGAGCACCGGCTGGAGCCCTCTCCTCAAGAAGATGATCGCCCTGGCCTCGGTCGGCGTGGCCCACGCCCGGTCCGGGAGCCACGTCGAGGTCGAGTGGACCGTGGAGGCGCGGCGGAAGCTCGTCTCGGCCACGGTCGTGGACCTGCCCTTCTTCGACCCGCCGCGCAAGCGCGCCTAGCGGGCCGCCCGAACCGAACCCGGACCCGAACCGCATCCGAACCCGAGAGCGACAGGAGGAGACGCGGGTGGCCGAGCGCTACGACGCGGTGATCATCGGCGGGGGCCACAACGGCCTGACCACGGCCGCCTACCTCGCGCGGGCCGGCTGGAAGACGCTGGTCCTCGAGAAGCGCCACATCCTGGGCGGCGCGACGACGAGCGACGAGATCGTCCCCGGCTACACGTTCAGCGTCCTCTCCTACGTCGTGAGCCTCCTGCGCCCGGAGATCATCCGGGAGCTCGAGCTGCCCAGGCACGGCCTGGAGATCCTGCCCCTCGACGGGACCTTCACCGCGCTGCCCGGCGACTACCTCTGGCGCCGCGACGACCACGCCGCCACGATGCGGGAGATCCGGCGCTGGTCGAAGAGCGACGCCGACGCCTACGAGGAGTACGCCCACCTGATGGCGGACATGGCCCGCTTCATCAAGCCGATCCTGGGCATCGTGCCGCCCGACCCGACCTCGATCGACCCACGCGACTGGCTGGGCGTCATGGGCCTCGCCCGCGACTTCGCCCGGCTCTCCGAGCGCCAGCAGGCCGCCTTCATCGGGCTCATGACGATGAGCGCGGCCGACTTCCTGGACCAGTGGTTCGAGACCGACCCACTCAAGGCGACGATGTCGGCGTCGGGGATCATCGGGACCTTCCTGGGCGTCCGCTCGCCGGGCACGGCCTACGTCCTCCTCCATCACTACATGGGCGAGATCGACGGCGCCTTCCGGGCCTGGGGCCTCCACAAGGGCGGCACGGGCGCCATCAGCGACGCCATCGCCAACGCGGCGCGGGCCCTCGGCGCCGAGATCCGGACGAGCGCCGGCGTGGCCCAGGTGAGGCTCTCGGCCGCGGGCGACCGGGCGACCGGCGTGGTTCTCGAGAGCGGCGAGGAGATCGACGCCTCGGTCGTCGTCTCGTCGGCCGACGTTCGGCGCACCTTCCTGCAGCTCCTGGAGCCGGGCGTCCTCCCGGAGGACTTCGAGGCCCAGGTCCGCCGCTTCAAGTTCCGGGGGAGCTCCGGCAAGGTCAACCTCGCGCTCGATGCCCTGCCGAGTTTCACCACGAACCCCGGCGGCACGGAGTACCTGCGCGGGGCGGTCAGCATCAGCCCGTCGGTCGAGTACATGGAGCGCGCCTACGACGACGCCAAATACGGCCGCTTCAGCCGCCGGCCGTACATCGACATCGTCATCCCCTCGCTCGTCGACCCGTCCGTGGCGCCGCCCGGCAAGCACGTGATGAGCTGCTTCGTCCAGTACGCGCCGTACAACCTGGCCGAGGGGCCGGCCGACTGGGAGAACCAGCGCGAGGCCTTCGGCAACACCGTCATCGACACCATCAGCGAGTTCGCCCCCAACCTGCGCGACGTGATCGTCGACCGGTACGTGGTGACGCCGTGGGACATGGAGAAGGAGTGGGGCCTCACCGAGGGCAACATCTTCCACGGCGAGCTCTCGCTCGAGCAGCTCTTCTTCAGCCGGCCGATTCCCGGCTGGTCGCGCTACCGGACGCCGATCCGGGACTACTGGATGGCCGGCTCGTCCACCCACCCGGGCGGCGGGATCATGGCGGCGAACGGCCGCCTGGCCGCGCGGGAGCTCCTGAAGGCGAAGAAGGGGAAGGTGGCGTAGATGGCCGCGATCACGCAGCCGTCCGCCGGCTACGACGCGATCGTCGTCGGCGGCGGCCACAACGGCCTCGTCGCGGCGGCCTACCTCGCGAAGGCCGGGCTCCGCACGCTCCTCCTCGAGCGGCGCGCAACGCTCGGCGGCACCGTCGAGACGCGGACGCTCGACGACGGCTCCCGCGCCCCCGGCCTCTTCCACACGGTCGGGCGCCTGCGCCCGGCGATCGTGCGCGAGCTGGGCCTCGCGGGGCATGGGCTCTCCCTCGTCGCGCCCGAGGTGCGCGCCTTTGCCCCGCAGCACGACGGCCGCGCGGTCACGCTCTGGGCCGACGCCGGGCGGACCGAGGCCGAGCTCGCGACCTGGTCCGGTGCCGACGCGCTGGCCTGGTCCGGCTTCGACCGCGAGGTCCGGGCGCTGGCAGCCTTCCTCGCCTCGCTCGGCGAGCAGGCACCGCCGGCGACGACGGGGCCCGGCCTGGGCGACGCGATCACGGGACTCCTCCTGGGCCGGGCCTACAAGAAGCTGGCCCGGGACGACGCGCGCAACCTCCTGCGGGTCCTGCCGATGGCCGTGGCCGACTTCGTGGGCGACTGGTTCGAGACCGACGCCGTCCGGGCGACCGTCGCCGCGCGGGCGCTCCAGTTCACCTCGCTGGGTGCGTGGTCGATGGGGACGACGGCCACGCTCCTCGCCGACTCGGCCGGCAACGACGGCGGCGGCGCCGGCCAGGCGGTCTTCGCGAAGGGCGGCCCCGGCGCGGTCAGCGACGCCGTGGCCGCCGCAGCCCGGGCCTTCGGCGCGGAGCTGCGGACCGGGTCGGAGGTGGTCTCGGTGACCTCCGCCGACGGGCGCGTCACGGGGGTGGCCCTGGCCTCGGGCGAGGAGATCGCGGCGTCGATCGTGGCCTCCGGCCTGGACCCGAAACGGACGCTGCTCGGGCTCCTCGGCCCCCTGGACCTCGGGCCGCACCTGCGCTGGCGAGCCGGCAACATCCGCCAGCCGGGCACGGTGGCGAAGGTGAACCTGGCGCTCGCCGCGCTGCCGCGCTTCCCGGCGGCCGGCGAGGGCGACGACGGGGCCAGGCGGCTCCGGGGCCGGATCCTGGTGGGCGCCACGGGGATCGACGACCTCGAACGTGCCTTCGACGCTGCCAAGTACGGGCGGATCTCCGATCGGCTCGTGCTGGAGGCGACGATCCCCACCCTCGTGGACCCGTCGCTCGCGGCGCGCGACGGCGGCCACGTCGCGAGCGTCCTCGCCCAGTACGTGCCCTACCGGCTCCGCGAGGGTGCCTGGGACGATGCGGCGCGGGCCACGCTCGGCGACCGGGTCGTGGCCGCGCTCGAGGAGGTGGCGCCCGGGATCGGCGCGCTCGTGACTGCGCGCGAGGTGCTCACGCCGCCCGACCTCGAGGCCGAGTACGGCCTGACCGGCGGGCACCCCTACCACCAGGAGCCCGGCCTCGACGCCTGGTTCGCCTGGCGGCCGCTCGTCGGCTGGGCCCGCTACAGGATGCCGGTCGAGGGGCTCTACCTCGTCGGACCGGGTGCCCACCCGGGCGGTGGCGTCACCGGCGCGCCGGCGCACAACGCGGTGAAGGAGATCCTGGCCGACCGCCGGAAGCGACGGTAGGGCGGAAGAACGGGTCGACCGCCGTTCGGAGACGCGACGACCGCCGGCCATCTGGCCGGCGGTCGCGGAGGGTGGAGCGTGACGTGGCTCAGGGCTGCGGCGACGCCTTCACCTTCCCGGACTTGCCATGCGCCTGGCCCTTGTAGCCGGGGTGGCTCTCGCCGACGACCTTCGGGCCACCGGCCCAGGGGGGCTTGCCCTCGGCCCGGACCTTCGAACCGTTGACGGTGTAGACCTCGAACTCCGGGCCGTCGGCGTCGGCGGCCTTGCCGTTCGCCTTGGTCGAGGGGCGACCGGTGTCCGTGCGGCCGGTGACCGTCACGCTCTTGCCGACGAACGGCTCGAGGGGGTTCTTCGTGCCCCAGAACCAGGGCGGCCCCACGGACAGCTCGATGCCGTTGAGGACGTACTCCCGGTCGCCGTCGGCGTCGGTCCGGACGCCGAGGACGCCCGTGAGCGTCTCGATCGGCCCCTTCGTCTCGTCGGGGACCTTCGCCGGCTTCGGCGTGGCGGCCGGTTTCGCGGTCGCCGCAGGCTTCGGCGTCGCCGCCGGCGTCGGTGCCGCGAGAGGCGCCGCGGGGGCCGTCGCCGGCTCCACCGCGGGGCTGGGCGTCGCCTCGGGCGTACCGCCGGGCGTGACGCCCGGCGAGGGCGACGCCGCGACGGCGATGCTCGCCGCGAGCAGGATGGTGGCTCCCGCGGCGAGCAGGCCGCCAGCGGCAATCTGTCGAGTGATCGGCATCGGTGGCTCCTCGGCTGAATCGTGTGTCGTCCGGTGCCCGCGCACGGCCCCGATCAACCATGGTGGCCGACCGGCGTCAAGAAGGTGTGAAGACCCCGTCTTCATCGATCCTTCACGCCGCAGCCGGTACGATGGCCGCGTGGCAGTACGGTCCTCGTTTCCGGAGGCGCGGCGCCCGGCCGGCGGCGCCGGGCGGATCCTGGTCGTTGAAGACGAGCCCAGGATCCGGGAGATCGTGCGCGTCTACCTGGCGGCGGCCGGCTACGAGGTCGAGGAAGCCGCGGACGGGCGCCTCGCCCTCGCCGCCTTCGACGCCGCGCCACCCGATCTCGTCGTCGTCGATCTGCTCCTGCCCGGGCTGTCGGGAGAGGCACTCGTGCGCGCGATCCGCGAGGTCTCGGACGTGCCGATCCTCATCGCGTCCGCCAAGCGCTCCGATGACGAGCGCATCGAGGGTCTCCGGCTGGGCGCCGACGACTACCTTCCGAAGCCGTACAACCCGGTCGAGCTCGTCGAGCGCGTCCGGGCCATCCTGCGGAGAACCCGCCCGGTCTCGGGGGCTGCACGACCGCGGACGTACGCGTCGGGCCGCCTCGAGGTCGACCCGGCGACGCGGCAGTACCGCGTCGACGGCCGGGAGGGTCGCCTGACCCCGACGGAGCTGCGGCTGCTCCTGGCACTGTCGGCCTCGCCGGGGCTCGTCCTCGATCGCGAGCGGCTGCTCGCCCTCGTCACGACCGGGATCGGCGAGACGACGCGCACGATCGACGTCCACGTCGCGAACCTTCGCCGCAAGCTGGGTGACGACGCTTCCGCGCCGTGGGCGATCGAGACGATCCCCGACGCCGGGTACCGCTGGGCGGCGCCCGTCGATCGCGAGCCGGCGCCGGTCCGGGGCAGCCGATGACGCGTCGCGCGTCGCTCGCCTCGCGGCTCGCCCTCGCGATCGGCGCCGCCGTCGCCATCGTCATCCTTGCCGCCGGGTTTCTCGTCGCGGCGGGCGTGATCGGCCGTTTCGACGCATACCTGGAAGCGGCCCACTCGGAGCGCTACACGCAGGCCGCCGCCGCCGCCGCCGACCTCGTGGCAGAGCGCGGCAGCCTCGAGCTTCGCAAGCAGGAGCTCCGCGAACTGGCAGTGGCGGCCGGCGGCCCGCTCGAGCTTCGCGACCTGTCCGGCGCCGTCGTGGCGCAGATCGACTCGCTTCCCGGGGTCGGGGCAGGGTCGGCCGGGGGACGACCGAAGACCGGAGCGCCGGTCGAGGTCCCCGTGCTGGTCGATGGGACCGAGGTCGGGTCGCTCGTCGTGTATCCGCTCGTGGGCGCGGGGACGCAGCCCGTGTCGGCCCCCGCGGCGTTCCGGGAGTCCGCGGCGCTGATCCTGGCGGTCGCCGGCCTCGGGGCCATCCTGGCCAGCGTCATCGTCGCGTGGCTGATCTCGCGGCGCCTGACCGCTCCACTTCGCGAGCTCGCCGCCGCGAGCGGGCGGATCGGTGCCGGCGACCTGTCCACGCGCGTGGTTCCGCCGCCCGACGCGGAGGGGCATGAGCTCGGGGTCGCCTTCAACGCGATGGCCGAGAGCCTGGGTCGCTCAGAGACCCTGCGTCGCCGCGCCGCCACCGACCTCGCGCACGAGCTCGCCACGCCGGTCACCGTCCTGGCGGGGCGCCTCCAGGCGCTGACGGACGGCGTCATCGAGCCGGACCAGGCGGAGCTCGCCGCGACCCGTGACGCGGCGGACGAAGTCCGGCGGCTCGTCATGGACCTCCAGGAGCTGGCGGCCGCCGAGGGCGCGGCGCTGCAGCGCACGGTCGAGCGGGCGGACCTCGTCGAGATCGCGGTCGCCGCGGCTGCGACGGCCCGGGCGTTCTTCGCCGACGCAGGCGTGGCGCTCGTCGGCCCGCAGGTCGGGTGCCCGCCGATCCCCGTGGACGTCGACGCTCGCCAGGTCGGGCGCTGCCTGGCCAACGTGCTGACCAATGCGGCGACGTACACGCCACGCGGCGGGCGGGCCGAAGTGGAGGTGTCGTCTGCGGGCGCGATCGCCCGCGTGCTGGTCCGGGACACGGGCCCGGGCATCCCGGCCGACCACCTGCCCCACGTCTTCGAGCGGTACTACCGCGCGGACGCCTCCAGGCATCGGACCCCCGGCGCCCCGGGAGGGACCGGGATCGGGCTCACCGTGGCGTGGGAGCTGGCGATCGCCAACGGCGGCCGGCTGGGGATCGAGGCGACGAGCCCGGCCGGCACCACCTTCGCGCTGGAGCTGCCGCGCGCGGGATAGCGCGGC
>Ga0315273_10001954_pt1 | contig 23950 bp, 30 predicted proteins | sample YL17G02_0_MG_FD_205753 | JGI IMG/M metagenome (GOLD analysis project Ga0315273, IMG submission 205753) | Sediment microbial communities from Yellowstone Lake, YNP, Wyoming, USA - YL17G02_0 | ecosystem: Environmental > Aquatic > Freshwater > Lake > Sediment | place: USA: Wyoming | collected...
CCTGGCCCCAAACCCTTTCTAATTAGATCACCCCCTCCCCCCCATTTGTGAGCCGCAGAGCCAGACCGTTGAGTGGGAGTTAGTGGCTTTATATGGGGGGCGCAGACCAGACACCACATATAAAGTTATATATATAAACTACTCTTTATAAAAGAAGAATTAACTATTTAACATTTGTTAATTAATAAACATAAATTTATAAAATGTAGTTAAGGTATATCTGCATGGTTCAAGAGCAACAACAACCCGCGCTCGCTGCGGATCCATCATCTAATCCTTCGAGCAATGCCGATTGGTTATTGCGGCATTACGAACTCTGCATGATAGCAGCAGAAGCAGCAAAAGATACCCATCGCCAATGGGTTTATTTCAAGGCATTCCAATATAGGCTCATCAACCGCATGGATAGCGATAGCAGGAAAGTCCTGGATGTTGAACTAGCTGACCTGTATCAAAAGGAATACGAAATCCAGCAAGCGATAGAAAACAAGACCAATCAAGAAGCAGCCCTACATGAGCTTTACCAAGTATTCATCAAAACGCATCTTGCCTATCTTTATCTAACTCTGGTCCGGGCAGGAGAAACACCAATAACAGAAACAGCGCAACTCGATTTCAACAAGCAGGAGTATGATACCATCAAAGCGATGGTAACGTATTCCAGGCATGGACTAACAGAAAACAATAGAGACATTAAACTCAATGAGCCAGGTGAAACCGATTCCGTATAACCTATCATTTGAACCGGGCAATCCGGCCCAATGGAAACATCCCTGCTATGCCTACAATCAAAATCTCGAACCGCCGGAAGGACTACTCGCAAGAGGCTTCGATAGGAAAACCCTGATGGCGGTAAAGGTCATAGCACAATTGAGGGACACGGTTGTTGAAAATAGATTGTCGCTATTCATCACAGTTGATGGACGCCATAGATCGGGAAAAAGTCGCTTCGTGTTTTTAGCATCTTGTTTAATGTCAAACAGTTTCGAGCGTAACCCAGAAAAATTCATGGTCCAGGACGCGGAAGGCTTGCTGGCCCTCACCGAAGAAATAGACCGGGAAAAAATCAAGAACCCAATTATCATCGTGGATGAGGCAGGAAGCGCATTGAACAAGGGCGACTGGCAGGAGCGCATCCAGAAGGCGGTTATCAAAACCCTGACCGTTATCGGATACCTACACCCAACCATCTTCTTCTGCGCCCCGCTCCGGTCCTTCATCCTGAAAGGCATCAGGGACATGAGCCACATCTACATCAGAGTTTCCCGCCACTCGAAGGAATACGCAACCGTCGAGATATACAAAATGAACTACAACTCGCTCTACAACAAAATGTTCTATCGCAGGCCCATCCTCCATTTCTACAACCAGCCGATAAAGGTAACTGGAATCAGGGTGAGCCTCCCGCCAAAGCACATAGACGACATATACAGCGAAATCGAATTAAGGCGGAAACCGATAACCCTGCACGACATCCGGGCAGACGTTAAGCAAATCCGGTCAGAGAAGAAGCGGAACTCCCCGGACTATGAAACCATGAGCAAAGAGATAATAGCAGACGTTAATGCTTTCTCCTCGCCACGCTCGAAACCAGGAGCGATAAAGATAAATACCCTCGCCGTAAAGACGAGATATGGTTGCTCGCTCGTGGCGGCCCAACAAATAAAATTCATGGTGGAGGCAGAAATGAATGGAAACAAATTCGCAGGCCAGGAAGCAAAAAAAGGAATGGCGTGATCCGTCATTCGTTTTGGAGGGAGGACCATATGTTCGAGAAAACGGAAAAGATTAGCACCGAATGGCTATTGCACATCGGAGGGCATACTATCCCAATGGTTGCCCTGGGAAATTTCCTGAAAATGATATTTATCTGCGTTTCGATAGCACTCTCATATAACCTGGGGGCAGATTGGGCGATGCAGCAATATCATCTTATACTAGAACACTCGTCGTATTCGGTAAATGGCTTCCATTGCGTCCCATCCACAGACGGAAACCGATTAGTGATGAATTGCACCTCAAACCCAACCAAGCAATACGAAACAGGCCCGGGAGGGCAAACCACACCAATCAAAATGAATGTATCCTATGGCTATGGTTTGGGAAACTAAACATATCATTAAAAAATCTACCGCAGAACCTTAAATATGGTTGTAGGGTTTCAATCCTTCGGAAGTTCGTCCAGCCCAGATACAAAGAGTTCAGTAAGCAGTAGAGGAAGCATTGGCGGAGGAACAACAAGCACGACAAAAACGAGTTCTTATGGGACAACATCTTCAAAGCCTGCAACCACTACTTCTTCTGGCGGTTATGTAGTTACGAAAGCGGACGGCTCGCAAGTTCGACGGCAAGAAGGGCAACCAGACGTAGTGATCCGGGGGCCAGTTACCCAAAAACCATTAGAAGGCAGGGGACCAGTTTCACAACCAAAAATGCCAGTAAGGGTGCTTATTCCATCTGAACGCTTCCCAGGCTATATGCAACAGGTTTCAACGTCAGAAGCCATAAGCAGGGGATACACGGTAAATCCAGTTACGAAAGAAGCGACATTGGCGAAACCAACAACCCCATCCCCAACCGCCCAAGTCGGGATAGTATTGGCAAAGCCATTGGCAGCACCGCCAATAGCAGGGCAGAACATCGTTACAGGCCCATCAATCACATACGCCCAGGAACTGGCTGAAAATACGGCAATGAAGATAAACCAGCAAGTTTTCGAGGGAAAACAAGGAGTTGTAGTTTCTGGAAGTGGAACAGACTATACGGTAAAACTCAACCCGGAAATCGCAAAGAACATGGATGCGGCAACAAAATCGCGTTTCGAGCAAGTCATCAAAAATGCGATGGAAGGCTATCAAAAGACAAGCGCATATGGAACATTCAAGCAAGCACCAACTGGCGAGTTTAAAGTGTCGCAACACACCCCAAGCGAGTTTTCATATTCTTCCGATACTGGCGAACTGCAAGTAACCTACGCTTCCGGGGAAACAATGCCCGTTTCAAAGATGACCGCAGAAGAACTGAAAACCTACGGCCCGGACATCGAAACGGCAAAAACCCAAATCCTTCTGAAAGTAAGCGATAAATTGGCGGAGATGACTGGAAAGCCAGTTACCGAACAGTGGGGCATATCAAGCCCAACGGCAATCCATTGGGAAGGGAGCAAACTGGTCAATGTGCCAGCAACAGTAGAAGTCAAACAAGGTTATGTCGCAAGACCTATAACGGCAGCGGATTTATGGGGGGAGCCGAAAACTAAACCAATATCGCAAGCACCAGCATACCAAACATCATACGAAGAAACAACGTTCATCGGGACTGGAACTGGCGGACCAGTATATAAGACGATGAAATATGAAGGATTGGGAGAAACATTCATCACAGCCCAGGGCGGCATCCCGAAAATAGAATACGTCAAATTTACTGGCGGCCCACAACCTGAATTAGTGAGGGAAGGAGGAGTCAGTTTCATATCGGCAGAAAAAATCTCAACTTCTTATACTGGCAACGAATGGACCTTCGCAGGGATGGAAGGACCAAAGACGGTTATAGAGCCATCATCCGGGGCGGAAATCCCATCAACACCATTCGGAGTTCTCATGGCAACCGACTGGACGAAAACATATCCCGAATCATGGGCCAGGGCAGCAGAAGAACAGATTGGAGCAAAAACAACGGTAGGTGGAATTGAGATACGCCCATTCTCACAGGCAGTATGGCTAACTGCTGGTTTTGGAGAGATGATCGGAAAGGCGGCATTGGGCGCAACGTATATGGCGGAAACAGGAATGGAGATGGGGGTAAGGGCAATAACCAAAACACCACTAACCCAGGCAGAAAGCGAAGTCAAACAAGCGGAAATCGCAGGGACGATAATGCCAGTAGCGTCCATTCCATTTATTTATGGTTCATTCGCAATAGGACCAGTAATAGGAGCGATTGGAAGTAAAATATTGCGCGTCCTTCCATTTGGGTTGGGCGAAGCTGGAACAACGAAAGTATTGGTAAGCGGGGCTACTGGAAAAGCAATACGTGGAATGCCAGAGGAAGTGGCAGCCGCGTCAATGAAAACAGCAAAACCATTCATAGTCCCAGAATCGAGATATGTATTTGGAGAAGGAGGAGTGATAACAGAGATGACCTCAACCGGGAAACCGGGCATGGTCCTTCTCCCGCCGAAATTCAGGGCATTGACCATCACTACCGTAACCGAAGCCGGAGAAAAAACATTGGCAATCCCAACCCCGATACCGAGTGATATAGGAAAGGCAACAAGGTATTTCCTTACTGGAACAAAAGCCATAGTGGGAAATATTCACCCCCCATTGCCAACCCACGAAATCGAAGCGAGAACTCCCGCCCTGCTCGTAAAGTCAGAATTGGGTGAAGGGGGAACGATAATCCGAACATTCACTCGAACCGAACCCTTACCGATGGGAGAAGTAGGCAGATACGTTGCAGAGATAGGCCCGCCGAAAATCAAAGCAATCACAATCACTCCTGCGGGAGCAACGAAACCTTCAATAGTGATTCCGACTCCAATACCGAGTGCAATCGCAGACATACCATATGCTATAAAATATGGGATGACCGCAGAAATGAGCCATGCCGCCGCATATGCGAGAGCATTGGGATCACATCTCTACCTTCCAGCCGCACCAACCCTAGGGAGTGTGGGAGGAGCCGTAGCAACAGCAGGAAGGATAGGGGCAGAAGGGGCAAGATGGTCATTAGTTACTGGCGGGTTAGCAACGGTATTTACTGCGCTTCCAGCATTCGCTACCGCATATATCTCACCGGAAGCCTCGGCATATGAAATGGAAGCCTGGAAGTATGAACGGACACCATACCCGGAAAGGGGAGAAGGACGTATGCCGCCAGAAATAATAGCGAAAGTATCATACGCATTGGGAGAAACCGGGAAAGCATTAACAACCCCAGAAGCCGCCCAGACAATTCTCGGAGCAGCGGCAGGGGGTTTCTTTTTGGGGATGGTTGCAGAAACACAGCCACTAATCGTGAGGCCATATAGAAAAGAAGTGCAATTTGCCAAAGCCAAAGCAAAGCCATACCTGGAAGAAGTGCCAAAACTACCAGGGCAACTCGCAGAAACATTCATAGGAAAGCCAGCAGAATTTATAGTTGGTAAGGTATTCCCAGAGGAAGGATACAAACCAATGGATATAACCAAATGGCAAGCTGAACGCACAGCATACAACAAAATGATCTCGGAAATGCCAGAGCCAAAAATGTTCGTAGAAGCAAGGGCCGCAGAGGAAGAAGCCGCCCACATCAAATCAATAGTGTCAGGGATGAAGGAATCAAAAGAATTGAGGGCAAATTTAGTTGAAAAGACTGGACGGGGATGGGGATATGAAACTCGTGAGCATCCACAGGGAACATTGGAATTTCCACTCGCAGAAGTCCTGGTCCCAACCAAAACTCCTGAAAGATGGGAAACAAAACTGGCAGAGCAACAGCAGAAAGAAGCCACTCACTTCAAATCAGTTATGACGGCAATGAAAGAAGCCAGAAAGCCAGAAGTTGTTAGCCCAGAGATATTGGCTGGCAGGGAACGCTATTGGGAGATAACCAGTAAATTCCAGGAGCAGCAAGCCAAATACCAACAGCGGCCTATGGAGCAAATCTACAAGGAAGAAGAACTGCAAATGTCACTAAAACAAAAACCCCAAAGAACAAAAACATTGGAACGCCAAGGAATGGTCCGAGAGATGGTTCGACCAACGACCAGAATGGCAACGAGGGAAGAATACAGGGAGGCATACAGAATAGCAACATTGAACGCTACGCGAATGGCAGAGCGGTCAGCAATAAGAAACGCCACAAAGACCGCAACGAAAGAGGCAACGAAAGAGGCAACCCGATTCGCTGAACGCATGGCGATACGGAGCGCAGAGAGAATGTCAGAGAGAACGGCAGAACGAGCAGCAGAACGCATGACCGAAAGAATGGCAGTTCGCTCCGCTACACGGATGGCAACCAGGCAAGCGACCAGGACCGCAACCAGACAGGCAGAACGGGAAGCGACCAGAATAGTCCTACTACCGAAATTGGGTGTGGCGGAACTTAAAAGAATCGAGCAGAAGAAGCCGAAGATACAGGCGGTTAAATCAATGCACGATGTTCGCTCGCTATACGCGGACCTGATAAGCGTGGCTGAAACCGAACTCATAGTTGGTGCGGGAAAGGCATTGCACCCATCAATGACAAAATATCCCGAACTCTGGGAAAGGGAGAGGACTGGAAGGATACCGACAGCGCAGCAGCTTTCAGGCCAGGTGAAGTCCAAAAGCCTGACTTCCGCTATGTTTAAAAATACTAACCGAGGAATGTTCGCATGAAGGGCCAGATCACATTCACCAACCTCCTCGCTTCTGTTATCACATTCCTAATGTATTTCATGTTCGCCCTCCCAGTCCTCAACCCGATAATTGACGACGCGGTTGCCTTTCAGACCGCGCATCCAACTTCATTCAGCGACGCTATTATCCTCTTCATGTATGCCGTCCCATTTATCCTCCTGCTTGCCATCATAGTTACCGTGATGAATTACGCTATCCCACAGCGGGAGGGAGCAGGGAGGTATTAGCCCATGTGGAAATTCCTCCCAATCCTACTACTTCTATTTGCTACGACATTCGCGTTCGAGCGTTCAGACTTCGTTCTGGATCATATTGATTCTGACTTCGGGCATGGTTGCCAATACTATACGATAGATGGAAGTTACTTAACAGAAGATACAGTATCAAATATCCCAGAAATAGAAATCGCCGAAACATCTGGAACATTAAAAAATGCCAGATGGGAAATACAGGATAATGAAACTGGCGAATGGTCATCAACAGGAAGCACGTTCTCAACTGCAATGGGCGAGATAACCACTCTCCGATACTGCGCTGACTACGATATGAACATCCTCCCAGATGGAGGATACGGGGCAGCCATAGACATTGTGCCTTCTTTTGAAGGGGAATCTTATCCAGAGTATGCCTGGTGGAATGTAACATGGGCCTACTATGTAACGTGCAGCATTTCAAATATTGGGGATACTGCCCTAACTAATTTTGCCGCTCATTGTGTTTGGAACAGCACAGGGGCAGTAGCCGCTGGTCATGCGAAAGCAGACGGCTCCGATCTTCGGGTTATCGCTTCTGATGGTTCGACTGTCCTTCCTTTCGAGATAGAAAATAGAACATGGAATACATCCACTACGACTATTTGGGTTCTCATCCCATCCATTACAACCTCGGGGACGGTTCGCATTTACTATGGCAATCCAGCAGCAACAGACGGGCAAAATGCAACTGGTTTATGGCAGACGGCAGGATTTACTGCGGTCTATCACTTCGCAGAAAGCGCAACTCCATTCAGGGATAGTGCTGGTAATGGGAATGACCTTACCTGGGGTTCAGCAACACTCGCTCCGATAGCAGGGAAATGGGGATACGCATGGACTGGAAGCGGATTGGCAAACCAACAGGCCCAGAGAACCGCGACCTTTACAAATATCCCGTCTGGAAGCGATACCTACTTCCAGAGTGCATGGGCGAGTTTCATTTCATTGACGCTTCCAGCAGTAAAGCAGGATGTAGCAGTAATAGGCATGAGCGGAACGAATACGGCGAGGGCAATAGGTAAGAACGCTTCCTCATACGCTTATGCTGAATGGGGGCAGGGAACTACTGGTGTAGGCTCAACAACAGCATTCGTGGCTTCAACCTGGGCGAGAGTAGCGAACTACTATAATCTTACGGAGAATCAATCCACCCTTTATCTTAACGGCACATTATTAAGAACACAGGCCGGACCACCAACTCTCGTTACTGGTTCATGCCTAACGGTTGGTATGCTTCCAACAACAACGTGTGGAGCTACGGGAACGAACTACGTCAATGGAACGATAGATGAATGGCGCATTGCCATAACGAATAAGAGTGCGGCAGCCATAAATGCAACCTGGGCGCAAACCGATTCGGTCAGCGCAGAACAGCCAATGACAATAGCGATTACAATACAGGCTCCGAGTGCTAGCATCTACAATTATACTACACTCAATTTGGACTATACCGCAACAAGCACGAACCTCGATTCATGCTGGTATTCACTCGACGGGGCAGCAAACGTTTCGCTTCCTGGATGTGCCAATACAACCTTCTTCGCAGCAGAGAACGCAACCCACTCGATAACAGTCTATGACAACAATACGAATGGAACAATCGCAAGCGCATCGGTCCCGACATTCGGAATATACAACCACTTCATACAAAACTGCACCCCAGGAGGGAATTGTTACGTCAATGCGAACTCGACGATACAAACCCAAGACTACTCATTAAATGTAAGTAGCATAGAGATAAGCCCCAACGTAACTATCACCCTGGACCGCTCCCGCTTCAAGATAAACGCAACAAACTACATCCTCCTTAAAGGTCTGATTAATGGAAACGGGCAAGACGCAGTTTCAGGCATAGGTGGGAACGGTGGGAATGGTGGAACTGGCGGAGGTTCATGCCATTCTGGAAGCGCCCAAGGATGTTTAGTCAATGGCACTACAAACGGTTCAAACGGCATGAATGGAACTGGATTAGGGGGGATACCAGGGAATGGCTCTGGGCTTATGCCTTTTGAAGGGATACCAGCATCCATCGTATCGGGAGGAATCTATGCTGGCGGATTCTATGCGAGTGGAAGCGGAAACGCCATGTCAGGAACAGGAGGGACTTCATATCTTCATGGTGGAGGAACGGGCCATGCAATATATCTTACTGCACCAATATTGAACATAACAGGGACAATTAATACTACTGGCGGAGAATCAATAGCGGGTTCAAATCAAGGTAGCGGGATCGGTGGCTCTGGTGGCGGAGAGATAATATTGAGGGGAAACAGCATCTCCCTAACTGGAACCTTAATGGCAATGGGCGGTAGTATTGGAAACTGCTTCCATGATAACTGCCCTGGTGGAAGTGGGGGGTATATCCGTGTATGCTCATTGAATCAACCAAATATCGCTGGAATAATTAACGTAACGGGAGGGACAGGATACAACTACTCTGGAACACTATTAGCGCAACAAGGATTAAACGGAACCATAAAGAACTGCGACGAGAACCCGAACTGGTGGGTTGCCTATATGTGCAACGACGAAATGTCGAATACTACTTACAAGAACTTCTCGGCAACCGTCTGGACCGCTTTCAACGCAACGACCTACGCCTCGGTGGTCAGGAACAATACCTACACCTACAACATCTCGCGGCCCGTCTATGTGATAACCCCATCAACCCTCTGGAACTATTCGAGAATATCAAGCGAGCATCCTTCTCCTGGAACATGGATGACGTGCGATAACGGAACCGCTCGCTACTACGTTACGGCCTCGACAGGAAACTATACAGTCTGGGGATACTCATTGAACAATACTCTGGGGAACTACTACGGCTTCCAGATAAAGAATAACATGGGAACAATCATATCTGGCTCGCAAGTTACCGCCTATCGTTTCAGCAACGAACTACAAGCCTGGACTATGGTTGATCAGGAGATAAGCGATAGTGGAGGCATGGCAACCTTCTATCTCCAACCCCTAACCCCATACCGCCTCATATTCATCTCATCTGGCTACGTTACATTGACCTACGACTTCTATCCATCCACGACACAACAGATAGCGGTTACGCTCAATCTTATTGGAACTGGTGGAGGCGGAGGAGGGATAAACGAAACAGGAAACGAATCCTACTACAACGGAAGCAACAACGGTTCGATCATCCAGCCAATGCCAAACTACCAATTCCTCTATGGGGATTTGAGCTATCTCATCTCCCCGTCATCAGGAACCTACCATACTTCAACCGTGAATGTAACCTACACGGTGGCAAGCGCGAATAGCCTTCTCCAATATTGGGGCATGGCGATAACGAAAGTAAAGGGCGGGAATACCTCGACGATTTATAGCAACAACCAGACTTCCCCGGCGGGAGGTTCTCTGCAATATACCGCAGACGACAACGCGACATATCGCATAGCGGTATGGATGAAGATACAGAACATGACGGAAAATCGGCCCTTCCCTGTTTCATTCGTTATCGCAAACAGGACCAGTAGTTTCCAACAGGCAAGGGAACACTTCTTCACTACGGGGGTGATAAGCGGGTGGGTATTCTATGTCATTGCCCTCATCTGTTCAATGCTCGTGGCTGGCTTCATCTCACGCTATACCTACGAAGGTGCGGCATGGATTGGGCTTATAGTCCTATGGGGCTTTACTATATTTATGACACCGACGCTCATCCCGGCAAGCGGCATTCTTTATATTGCCGAGGGTTGGGGCGTAGTAACAGCGTGGATGGTAACGACATTGGCGACGATAGGCGTATTGGGAACGACCTATATTATGAAGGCGGGGACATGAAATTTGCAGCCTGGTTATTCTTAACAGTAAGCATGGCGCTGATCCTCTACTACCTGGGATATACACCTATCATTCCACTAATTGAAGGAGGGGACAATGGGAAATTTTTGGCTAATGCAAACAACTCCGTAGTCATATCCCAATGCAGCAATCTCTCCATGTCCGGGTGCGAACAGATACCAGTAAGGGGAAACGGGGGCGCAACGATAAGTTTTACAAACCTGGCTATCTGGGGGCTAATCGGAGCAGTAGGCCTGTTTGCCGCATACATCGTAGGGTTCAGCGCAATCTACATAATCCCATTAGCCATATTGGGTATCCTGGTCAATTTCTTTATCTTCCCCTGGTCATTCATTATCAATACCCCATTCGAGATCCCAGGCATGGTCATCTTCAACGTCATAACATTGCTCGCAGTATTGAACTTCGTGAGAGGTCCGACATGAAATTTAAACAACTCGCGGCGGTATTGCTTTTCCTCGCGGTCAGTTTCGCTACCGAGCCGTTTGAACAGATAATCGGGGACGGGTTCGATTCAGTATTCGGGAGCCATGACATTATCGGGTTGATCTTCCTTGCCTTCTTTGCGGTTTTCGTAATGCTTCAAGATACCCGCTTCGATGTTAAAGTCCTTATAATGATTCCAGCGATGGCATTGGCGATGGTATATATCTCCTGGTTCACAGCGGTTATCGCAATCGCATTGTCGGTCATAGCATATCTCGCCGCAAGGAAGTTGGGGTTGTTCTAATGGGCATTTTAGAGCAGAGATTCAAGGAAGCACTCGATAGATACAATCAACTCAATATGCAACAGGATATGCAATCCGCGAAAGTCCAGGGAGAACTGGCCCGGGGGTTCCGCTTATCGAAAAGCGACATAGGGAATATCCTCGCAGAGATGATGGAGAAGGACCAGGTAGAGAAGATGAGTAGGAGAAGGATACGCCTACGCTGATTTCTTGCCTCATAAAAGGTAGAACATTAAAAGGAGAGGGCGGAGTAAGACTTTAAGAGGTAATCCCCCGCCCTTCTCTCCGCCCTATAAGGGCGATTGGGAGGCGTTCGCCGATAATACTATGGTAGATAATATTAATATATAAGGTAGTTTCTCTGCTTCTCATGGAAAACCTCTTGAACAAGGGGCATGGCTCCTCGGACGGAGCGACCATAGCGGGTATGGTAGTCGGCCTCATAATCGGCATAGTGCTGGTTGTGGCTGTTGCCATTCCTGTAACCACAGGAGTTATCACGTCGGCGAACCTGACGGGAACCACAGCGACGGTAGTCGGTGTGATCCCGATTCTGCTGGCGATGGTCCCTGCGGTCATGGTTGCACAACTGTTCTGATGTGCTGCTTCATGCCAGCGGAAAGTCAGAGAGGACCGGAAGTCCGGTCCCCTTCTCTGATGAATAATCTTTATATATAAGGTAGTTTCTCTGCTTCTCATGGAAAACCTCTTGAATAAGGGACATGGCTCCTCGGACGGAGCAACCATAGCGGGTATGGTAGTCGGTCTGGTCATAGGCATAGTGCTTGTGGTCGCCGTTGCCATTCCTGTAACCACAGGAGTTATCGAGTCGGCGAACCTGACGGGAACCACAGCGACGGTAGTCGGTGTGATCCCGATTCTGCTGGCGATGGTCCCTGCGGTCATGGTTGCACAACTGTTCTGATGTGCTACTGCCCAGATGAAAGTCAGAGTGGGCCGGGCTTCCGGTTCCTTCTCTGATGAAGGTATTGATATGCCGAAGGAACTGGAAAGGGTTGTGAAGGCGTTAAGACGGGAAGGCTACTCTGAACAATCATCCTGGGCCATAGCAACCTCACAATGGGAGAAACAACATCATGGTCATAAACCACCGAGAGGAGGTAGATTGTAATGGGAAAAATACATGACGGCAAACTGAATAGATCGTTGTATGGGGAAGCAAAACCGCTCCACGAGGAGAAGGTATATGGCTACAATCCATCCAACCTACCAAGTCCAAAATGGCCCAACCTGAAAGGAAGGAAGTGAGGAGGCAACCTAAATGGATGGCCCGGAAACACGAGAACTCGATGACGTAGAAGTTCAGCAAGTCAAAAACTATGCTGTAAAGATAATGGCTGGTGCAGGACACGCTCCGGACGAGTTCGATATAGATGCAGAGATAGATAGGCGAATTGGTGTCGGGGAAAACCAAAAACAACTTTATGCTAAATTAGCGCAGCGAGGACTTGTCCCAAGCCACAAGGCAAAACCCCAGGCAGAATACGCCCACAACAAAACCGCAGCAGAACTCCAAGCAGAGCGGGATGCTGATGTCGCATATATGAATGCCAGGAAACGCATGGCACAAGAAGCCGGACCGAAATACAGGGAAATCCCGCGAGAGGCGATGCGGGGAAAATTAGAGGGAAGTTCATACCCTGCTGAAAAACCAACTACTGGCCCACTCAATCCTTATGTGAAGAAAGAGGAAGAAGGCGTTAGGATGGAGCCAATAAACCCACAAGAGCAGAACATCCTTTCAAAAGCGATAACCGGGGCAAAGGAAGCATATTCAAAATTCGAGGCAGAGTCAAAATACACAAAGGAAAAACGGCTCGAAGAACGGACAATGAAAGCCGTAGCAGGAATAGGAGAACGTTCAGAACGCCTCGCTGTTTCAGAACTTGAAAGAAGGGAAAAGGAATTAGCCAGGATGGAATTTAAGGAAAGCACGGCAGGAAAGATGATCGCAGGAATACAAGGGATAACCCAGGGCGTAGGTCGTGGAATAAGAGAACGGGGAGAAGGCGGTTTCGGAGGAATGGGCGGAAGTTCATTGCTCCGGGAAACAATGTCTGGGAAAGGAAAGCAATCCGGCCCGGGTGCTTCATTATCATTAAGACCATCCAGCAGTTATCTGGGTGAAGGTCGTTCAATGATAGGTTCATTGATAGGTGGAGGCGGAGCCGGACCTTCTGGTGGTCGTCAGCATGGCGGTCATTATCAGACAGTAATAGAACATGGGAAAGCGCGGCGTGTCTATGTCCCAGGTCCAGAAGGAAGTCCAGGTCCAACTCAATCCGCAGCCCAAAGCCCATTAGCGTCTGCGATGTTTGGAGGCTCGCAAGCGGGTGGGCGGACTGCGGAAAGACCATCTATGCTCAATATGGCAATGATGGGACACTCATCAGGCAGATCAGAGAAGCCCTCATTCCTGGGAATGGCGGTAAGCGGCGGCGGTCCAAGAGGAAGGTCAGAAAACAAGCCTACTTTACTCCAACAAGCCGTATCTGGAGCCTCTAAAGGCCATAATTTATTTGCAGGAGCAACATCCAAATCCCACAATAGCCTTTTCGCTGCGGCAATGAACAATACAAGAAGCAAAGGCAAGTTTGGATGGAGATGATAAATATGGGTAAAAAATCCTGGTTTGAATATGGATATTCAAAGGGGGAAGGTTTTGAAATGAGCAATCCAACAGAACATAGAAGTAGAAGTGAAGATCGTGCCTTCCATTCTGGGTTTAAAAAAGGACTGCGCTCCGCATTAGAAAGATAAACGAATGATTAAAAAACCCAAGCGATAAGGATAGCCATGCTATTAGAACTGGTTGCCTTCGTGGGTTTGATAGTCGCAGTTCTCGTATTCTTCGCAGAGGCAGGAAAACACGCTCCGCTCGGATTGGTGGGAGGGACCATACTTCTGATATTAGGCTTATGGGTTCTAGTAGATGGGATGCAATACCAGACTGGCCTCGCATCGAACTTAACCATGACAAGCAATATATCGGGCAATGTAACCATAACCTTAACGAATGAAACCATAACCCCGACATACGCAAGCATCCCAGAACTTCCTTATCTCGATATAGGAACCTCGACGTTCATCGGATTAGCACTAGTTCTTCTCTCCCTTTACGGTCTATTCCATTATGCCTTCGAGGTAAAGGGGGGATAAAATGCTTATTGAAATACTCGCCTTTTTCGCTGTCATTGCAATCCTCCTCGCACTATACGCAGAAGCAGGGAAGCACCAACCCCCCGCAATAGTGGCTGGCGTTATACTATTATTCCTGGGATATACCATGCTAGTTGAAGGCATACAAATCAACAACGGGCAGACGATAATGACCTATGCAGTTTATCAAAATGCCTTTCCGAGCAACGGGATAGGTATGTGGTTGAAGGCAGATGAGATAACGAACAAGAGCGACGGCGATCCAATCTCGGTATGGAGCGGTGGTGGGGGTGAGGTAACACAATCCAACCCAGGAAACCAGCCGACATATAGAACTAATGTCTTAAATGGGAAACCAATAGTAAGGTTCTCCTCGCTTAATCCAGATATTTTAAGCACGAATACAAACTATCCTGCACCAGTCAGCGTATTCTATGTTGTTCGGCAAACCCCATTGGCAGGTTCCGATTCACGGATATTATCAGGGGTGAATAATAACTGGCTCCTGGGATATTGGACCGAACAAGGCTATGCTGCATACAGGCAAACCGCATATTTCGATGGGTGGGTTACTTGTAGTGGTGGATGTGTTCCGACAGACGAGAACTGGTATATATATAGCGCAATAGAAACCGGGGCTATTTCAAGTGTCTATGAGGATGGAGCATTGATCGCAAGCAATTCAAATGGTATCGCTGGCCCTGATGGGTTATCATTAGGGGGCGGGGTTGCATTCAACGATTATTCGGCTGGCGATATTGCAGAACTCATCGTCTATACAAGAGCGGTAAGCGATACCGAAAGGGTTTCGATAGAATGCTACCTTTCAGGCAAATATGACTTGGGATTGGGTGAATGCGGATGAAGTGGGTTATTGCATTATTGGGACTCATCCTGCTTCTATTAGTCATCACTATCAGTTTCGCCGAATGCTATAATGGGATGGTAGGCTATTGGGCATTTGATGATGGCAATGGAACAACTGCAATAGATTCAGCAGACGGAAATGATGGAACGGTAGAAAGCGCAACCTGGACGGACGGAGTGATTGGCGGAGCATTGGATTTTGATGGGGCAACCAGCGATGTGAGCCTGCCGAATTTAGGGTTTAGTGGAAACGTCCCATTCACGGTTTCATTCTGGATGAATAGAACTACGAGCGGAGTTTTACAAGAGCCATTCTCATTCGGTGATTTTGAAATAACAATGAACTGGTATGATAACCAACCCAACCTGGAAGTTGCTTCAAATGGTTATGATGGCCCGCGAATCTCGACTCCATTGCCAGCCGCAGAAGAATGGCATAACGTAGTCATGGTATCAGACACTAATCAAATCCTAATCTATTACGACGGAGTTCTGCAACCTACCAACTATGGGTTGCCCCCTTATCAGTTATCGGTCTTTGACAACTATTACTATGTCGGATGTTCTGGACCACAAGGTTGCACTCTGCGATACCAGGGGAAAATAGACGAGGTGGTGATGTATAACGTCGCCCTCAATCCAATAGAAGTTCAACAGCAATACTACAACGCCATAACCTACGATACTGGATACTGTTCATTCCTCAATTTCCCAAACGTTTCAATAAGCCAACCAACTGCTTCGACGTATAATGTTACCGAACTTCCTCTGGAATATACGGCAACAAGCGGAAGCGGGATAGATAGTTGCTGGTATTCATTGAATGGGGACGCGAATGTGAGCCTTCCAGGGTGCGCCAATACAACCATAACTGGAACGGAAGGAAGCAATACCATAGTGGTATATGCCAATGATACGTCCGGGTATATTGATTATGGCAGCGTTTCATTCGATATAAATACTTCAACCGCGCCTCCACTCGTAATCGGGTTCGTTCCGCCAACCCCAGATGTGGCGGGAATAATCCACAATACCAGTATCATCCTTAACGTTTCAGCAAATCAGGTTCTACCCTATGACTGTTATTTCTCCTTGAACGGCACATGGCTTTCAATAAATAAGAACATGACGATAGACGGAAGTTCTGCGTATTACGTTCTGAATACGCTGCCCTACGATTATTACACCTATGTCGCTGGATGCTATGACGGTTCGGGATATGTCTATACTGAAACCAGAACTCTCACAATCGAACAACTATCCGGGATCCAATCACCCCAACCTATCCAATCGAACTCGACAACCGTTCAGAACTCGATAGATGTAACCACACCATACATCCCGCTTTCCTACCTCCTAGGTCTATCCTCGATACTCGTCGCCCTATACTTCATCCTCCATTATGCCATGTTGAAACCAGGAGAGTAATGGCATAGATCAGAAAGAACACGGTCCCCAACGGGAGCTTCTTCTTCCCTATCGAACTCGCCATAAGGCATGTCCCGAAAGCGAAAAGCCCCATTAGATATTGGTAATGCCCCAGGGCAGCCATAACAGCCACAAATGGCCCGAACATGAGAACATCACCCCAACCTACTATTTGGCTGCGAAAGTGCGCCAGAAGCTCATTACAGAAGCCCAGGACCATGAAGGAAGCCAATAGGTAGTTAGGGGCAAGCATAAAGGCAGGAAGCCATAGGAGAAAGATAAGGGCGTTATTCACTTTGTGGGTTTTCCAATCCTGATATGCCAAGATGCCAAAGAGGACCAGCGCAGCCAATTCTATAAGCATAATATAGTATAGAATTATAAACCTTAATAACCTTATCTCCTCATGCCAGAAGCCCTCCAAGAGAATCAAGACAACAAGTTTTTCCTGGACCAGAGCCGAAAAGGACATTATCGCCCCCAGAACGAGTTTGAGCATGGCGACGGCCTGGTAGATAGCGAGATAGACGAATCGGACAATGAATCGGATACAGTCAAGGCAATGAAATTCTCGGCCCTTATAAGCAAGCACATCCAGACAGCCAACATCGGCTCGGATACGCTCGTCCGTATCTACCAGAACGATGCCATCCTTCTTACCTACTTCCTCGATTTCGGTAAAAGGAATGAGGGGATGGAGTCGCCATTCATCAATAAATATATCGCATGGCGCAATGAGATACTTATGACCAAGACCATAAAGGGCAACGAGCGTATTCTCCAAGCGATCATCGGGACCAGGTTCCAGCCAAATCAGCAAGGACTCGGAGCGTTCGGAAACCAGATGGAGCAGATGAAGAAGGATAGCGAGGGCGGATTTTTGAGCGGATTATTCGGCAAAAAGAAACAGCAGCAGGGATGATTATGGATTTGGATTTGACGCAATGGATTTTGTTTCTGACGGGCATTTGCCTCCTTCTCCCGATAGGATTCTTCATAGGGCGTTTCCTCGATCTATATTGGAGGGCGGGGCAGATAAGGCGATTCCTGAAAAAGGATGTTATCATAGTCAATATCCGTCAGAAGGATAGGACGACATTCCTCCCACAACTCGTTATCCCGGAAACGAAAGCCGTGCTTTTCAACAACAATTTCTGGGCGTTATTGAAAGACCGGATATACGTCGAGAAGATTCCAGGCCTGGGGTTCTCGCTCGGCTCAACCAATACGAAGATATACTACAAGCAGGGGATTCCGATAGTATTCACCGATTGCGATAGCGTGGAGCCACTTTGTTTCAACGACATAACTCCTCCTCCTTCCGCAGCGGAATTGGGTGCGGCACAGAACGCATGGGACTTGAACCAACGGGCAAAGAACCTATCCGGGGTGCAGATGATAATGCTGCTTCTTGTTTTGGCGTGTCTGGTCGGTGGGGCGGCTGCTGGATTATCGTTTATGAACAACAATACCTTGAACGATATGCAGACGAAATGTTCTGCTTTCAATTCTCAAAACACTACGGAGCCAACACATGCCACCAACAATACGATGCAGATCACACAGCCGAAGAAGTGAAGTCCTATGGATGAAGTTCCGAGTTCGGGGGCCGCGTATGCGTATTCCCTGTTGAACAGATGGGATACCATGCTCGTTTCCTATGAGGAGTATTTGAATGCGAAGAACGCATTTCTCCTCTATGGGATAAAACTTCCTACCGCAGAAACCGCTCCGAGCAACCTGGCGAATGCGCTGATGATGCTATGGGAAGAACTCTACCCATTCGTGTCCGAGGTTGAAACTGTCCCTCCGACTCTCCGCTCGAAGTTCATGGCGTTCAAGAAATACCAGAACAAGTCCCATATGCTCATACTCAATCCCCATACGGGAAATGAGATATTCGAGTTGAAGAACGTCATAGGTGAAACGCTGAACGTATTAGGCATAACGAAGATACCGAAACCGAAGTGATGTTATGAAATACCGAATGGAAAATCCGGATGAATTTGCGGCGAAGGCAACAGCACTGGGAGTAAGGGAGATATTCATAACCCCCAAACTCTCTCAACAGGAAGCGGAGATACCGGGACCGAGGCCGGAAGGATTACCAGACGTGGCTGCTTCGCCGAATATAAAGGTATTGGCTCTCTCCGGGTATATCCTGATGACGGCAAGAGGCAAGGAGAAGATAAGCGGAGTGGAGAAGTTGTCGGACGAGTTCATTTTCTACATAGAGGATATTCAGAGGGCGATAGTAAAGAACGATGCGGAGGCAAAGGCGTTCTTCGATGCGGTCAATAAGAGAAAGACCGAGATAAAAGCGGCATTGGAGGAGCAGTTCGGTTCATGCCTTCTGGGGGAGATAGTGCCATGATCGCAGCCTGTTCAAAATGCAGTAAGGTATGCAAGCCCCGCAATCTCCGCAAGGGGAAATGCCATAAGTGCAGGAGAGGAAAGGAATGGCTTTCAAAACGATAACCATGAAGTTCCCAAGAGAACTTACGGTGGATGAGGAGCATATCCTTATCGGAGAGTTCCAGGGGGTAGTAACGGGCATAGAAAAGGGCATAGAGGGTGCGATGCGGATACCGTTTATAAACAAGGGCCAGCGGGATTCATATGCCCATCTCAAAGATAACATCCTCGAATACGTCCGGCTCGAAAAGCCGGAGAAGGATACCTACCGCCTTTCAATATCCGTAGAGAATTTAAACGCCTTCAACCTCCAACTTCCGGGGACCAGGGAGAAGGCGGGAGATCGGCTGATGAAGAAGATGGAGAAACTTATCGCCGTGATTTGCGAGAAGGTGAAGATACCTTTTTCGGAAGTAAGAATTGAGTATGGGTTGATTCAGTAAATCTGAAATAGCATATCACGGACTCGTTCTCGTCCCGATGGGTGAAGGCTATGTGGCCCGGGGCGAATTGGATCATGTGAGCGTATTGTTTGCCGCAAGCGGGACATCTCACCCAAGCACCCATGCGAGCATTTCTATCGCTCGGAGATGTAATTGTTTCTGGTAGCCGCATCCCTTTCCTTTACATTCAGCAAGGAGTTCGTTCTGCGTTTTAATCATGGCTTTTATCTCATCTTCGGTTTTCATTTTAGACCACCTGAAATGCGGAGCTTTCGAGCCAAACGCTTATTGAAAAGAGCTTGACTATCATGCTCCACAAAGTTCTTTGCGTCTGCGTCGAGGAGATTTGCTGCCTGGATGAGTGCGGATTTATAGAATAGGATTTGATCTGTATATGATTGTAGCTCCTTCGGGCATATCATAAACTCGTCGGTATCGCATTTTACATTGTCGCAGATATGTATCGGTGGTTTCCTTCCAAGTGCCTTCATGCTTCCACCGGGGAAACCTTTTTAATCTGGAAGTCAATGTAGTCATGCTCTTTTATGCCAATGTAGTCGGCTACTTTTTTCGGAACTATTACCCCAATGGAGTCGCCGCCGATGTTGATTACCTTCGCCCGGAAGCCCGGAGCCTTATGCGGTGGATTCATAAGAGAACTATAAGAAAACTACAATTTAAAAAGGTATTGGAAAACGCGCACCAACCATTATAAATCTCGCTACGCAATTCTCAAACGCAATTCTTATGGGTGTTTTAGTGCAAGACGAAGCCGCTGCGTGGAAAAAGAAACTACTCAAACTCGCAGATGAAGGACTATCCCAACAAAATATCGCAAAGACTTTGGGCTGTTCTCCTTCGACGATATTACGCTCGTTCCGGAAGCTCGAAAAAGAAGGGGTTGTCGAAATAATCAAGGGCTGTCCGACTTTCTATAAACTCATCAAGAAAAACAAATTCTCTATGGGTGAGACAAAACGCAATTCTCCGAGAAGAAACACCACGCAATTCTCATCCAGCAAAAATAGGCGTTCCGACGTAACGTTCCTGCAAGACTGCCTCTACCTACATGATTACAAGGTCAAGTTCCGCATCATGCGAAAGGGCATCCCGCCAAAAGGCATCATCATCAAATACCACAACTGGAAAGCGAACTCGTATGCGTTCGCTCGTCCGTTCAAACACAAAATCTTATTGACCACCCGCTCGATCATCGTGTTCATATACAAAACCCCATTGCCACGAAACATGAGCTACGAGCAGAAGATACACAATCTAACAAGCATGGTGGATTCGATAGCAGCGAACTTCGCCATGAAGAACGGCTATGGAATAGACATCATCCACTCGAAGGTCATAAGCCAGCACATCAGCGCGAACCCGGCAAAAGTGATAGATGAGAACGTCCCGGACCAGACGGTAGCCACTCTCCGGCTCGCAAGACACGCCAAATCGGTAAAAGGGATGTTAAAAGAAGAAGCGAAAGCCTGGGTAGATAAGAGCAGTGGCCTGACGGACATAGAATCTAACGATCTGGCTTACGAGCGGATGCTCCTGGAATTGCCTATAAAGGTCAATCTGATGGAAAGGCAGTTTGCAGCGATTGGAGAATATACCGAGCAAATTAGGCTACACATGGCTGTCCAGCGCGAAACCCTGCGAACTCTCAAATCAATCCAAGCAAATCTGAAACGGAAGGATTAAATATACTACTCCTAATTATATACTCATGGCTAATATACGAATTTGGGTTTGTAATCGTTGCACCCACGAATGGCCCTCGAAAATGGTAAAGGAGCCTTTATGGTGTCCGAAGTGCAAATCTCCTTATTGGAATAAACCCAGGAAGAAAGTGAGGGTTGAACCATGAACGAAAAACAAAAGGCACGGCAACTCGCTCAAAAAATACCAATCAATAGGCCATGGAAACGCTGAAGGTCAAGGAAGGAGTGCAAGGGGTGAAATGAAACATGGTAAGAAATAAGGCGATTGAAATAAGTTTTGATGATGGCTGTTTGAATGATTGTTCATATGAGATATTTACACATCGGGATGGACAAGGATGTTGTGATGCATATCTGGATGTCAGGTCTGACAAAGGTGTTTTCATAATACCATTCTGCCGAGTAAAATGGATAAAGAAAGGGTGATACCAATGGATGATGATGCAAGAGGATGGAAATTATGCCGAGATATGAGCGGTAGACTATGGCTCGTAGACCGAACTGGTTATGCTTTAATGACTCTTGCATGAAAAAGGGAGGTTATAACTATGGAAAAACAACCTTTTAAGGACCAGGAATTGATCAGGGTAAGGGGTATGCTGTTCAAGGCAATGAAGAATGACCGAAACTCGCAAGAATGGGTTTTGTGGGGGATGCCCCAGAACTCGATACCGAGGCGGTGAAATGAAGCAAAAGAAACAGCAAGTAGAAACCCACACGGCGAACTACTGCCTGGATTGCGGAAACGCAAACCAGACTACGGACCATGAATGTCCGAAATGCGGAAGCCTACGACATCGAGCATATCTGAAACCAGGGGAATTGAAGCGGTTTAAGAAGGTGAAATGATGCAGCGAGGAAAGAGCAAGACGGTTCGGATAAGCGGAAGGAAGCACGAGTGCCAGAACTGCGGTCATGTGCATAAGCAACTCGGCCCGGGCAAGGGCTGGTTCTGTATGAAGAAAGGATGCACTTGCCCTGGGATGATGGTTGCGGGGAGATTGATATGATAAGCGGGGATCACTCGGAACACTTCTCGCTCGCTCCGCTCGACAATATAACCCATACGATAGGTTCCGTGTTCAATGCGCTCGTGAAGTATTCGAGAGGGAGTGTTCCGATGGTTGCCTGGTTCAGCATGGCTCTAATCGAGGGGATTTTCATAAAGACATACCCCTCACCAGCAAATGACCTGACTGGATTTATTATGATGATCACCTGTGTCGCCCTAGGATTAATCTCGATATTCGGGAGGGATAAGGAATGAAATACGTCCTGGCGTTCAGCGGGGGCAAGGATAGCACATACCTACTCTATGAAATCCTGCAAAGGAAGATGCCGCTGGATGAGATTCGTTTCCTGGATGCCTCGCTGGAATATCCGCTCACCTACGAATGGCTGGATACAATCGAAAAGCGGTTCGGGGTGAAGATAACCAGGTATAGGACGGATATAAAATTCATGGACCTGTTCATGCGGATAAAGACAAGGGGCAAGAAGAAGGGCATGATAAAAGGTTTCCCGCCGTCCAACCGGGGTTGCTGGATACAGACGTATATGAAGTTGAAACAAAAACCGAACGGCAAGGACGAGATGATGTATATTGGGATTGCCGCCAATGAGAAGGCCCGGACCGCGAAGTATGCGAAGAACATATTAACGCCTCTCGTGGATTGGGGGATAACCGAGGATATGATAATGGAACGCCTGCAAGCACTAGATCTGCTCCCGCCGTATTATCAGATGGGGTTCAAACGAAGCGGGTGTTGGCTATGCCCTTATCAACCTCGTGGCTCGCTCTACCTTCTATGGAAAAACTTTCCCGACCTGTGGGCCGAACTGAAACGGCTCGACAAGTTGAGTCCGCATGGATTCAAAGATGGCACGGACCTGGAAAAATTAGAGGTGCGTTTCCAGAATGAGCCGGAGAGGTATGCCCCTAAATTCTGCAAGGTCTGTGGGTTGCCTGGGGTTAGATTGGGGCGGATGAAGAAACAACAGGACTATTGTGCGAGGCATAAACCATGACACATTGCGCTTTCCGTAAGTCAAGCAGTAATCCCCATACGGGGGAACAGGAGATGCCAGACCATTGTCGCATGGCTCATCACATGAAGGCGAAGGGCCACAACCAGGAGCGCATTAAGGCGATGGCTCTGGATGCCGAACTCGTGCGGGTATGGAGGAAGTTATTGCCTCTTGACGTATGGGAAGCGATACGGGAGTGCGAGGCGAAGTCGGAGCATGAATGCCCGATGGGAAGATACTATCCGAGAGAGGGGTGATTTGATTGTGCAAGAAATGTGATGAAGCATGGGAAACCTACGAGAAGGTAAGAGCGCCAGCACGGGAAACCTACGAGAAGGCAATAACGCCAGCACGGGAAACCTACGGGAAGGCTGTAGCGCCAGCATGGAAAGCCTACGAGAAGGTGAGAACGTCAGCATATGAAGCCTACGAGAAGGCGAGAGCGTCAGCAGAGGAAGCCTACAAGAAGGCAATAGCGCCAGCACGGAAAACCTACGACAAGGCAAGAGCGAAATGCGAGGGGTGTTGAAATGAAAAATCCAAAAACAGTTTCGGATGAGGAGATAATGGTTGGATGCGCACACGATGGTTCATATGTTGCGGTTAGTGTTGTAAGACAACTCATGGCAAAAGCCCGACAAGCGGAACGGGAGTCATGGAATTGTGATGTAATGGTAGT
>Ga0315273_10001955_pt1 | contig 23941 bp, 18 predicted proteins | sample YL17G02_0_MG_FD_205753 | JGI IMG/M metagenome (GOLD analysis project Ga0315273, IMG submission 205753) | Sediment microbial communities from Yellowstone Lake, YNP, Wyoming, USA - YL17G02_0 | ecosystem: Environmental > Aquatic > Freshwater > Lake > Sediment | place: USA: Wyoming | collected...
GGGCGGCATCACCGCAGCCTGCACCGAGGTCACAGCAGCCTGGTACGGCGGAGCCATCCAGCACATCCATTCGGTTTCATCTGCCGAAGCGGCCGAGATGGCGAAATTGCTCGAGAACACCTTTCGCATGGTCAACATCGGCATGGTCAACGAACTGGCGATCATGTGCGAACGGATGGGGGTGGACGTGTGGGAAGTCATCGAGGCGGCGGCCACCAAACCCTTTGGCTTCATGAAGTTCACCCCGGGTCCCGGACTAGGCGGGCACTGCATCCCGATCGACCCGTTGTACCTTTCATGGAAGATGAAGGCCTACCAGTACACAGCGCGTTTCATCGAACTAGCCTCCGAGATCAACACCAACATGCCGCGCTACGTAGTAACCCGAATCATGGAGGCGCTTAACGAGCGGGGGCAAGCCTTGAAAGGGGCGCGCTGTCTTGTCCTGGGTGTGGCCTACAAACCCGACATAGACGATATTCGCGAATCCCCGGCGCTGGATGTGATCGGCTTGCTCCAGAAGAAAGGCGCGACAGTCGAATACCACGACCCGTACATTCCAACCCTGAAGACCCACGAGGGTGCCGGGTTGCGCTGCGTGCCTGACCTGATGCTTGCAGTGGGTGCTGCGGATGTGGTCGTCACTGTGACGAACCACAAGGTTTATGATTACAAGGTTATCTTGAATGCAGCCAAATTCATCTTCGATAGCCGCAATGCGCTGGGGAAACTGGGCAAGGATAGTCCGAAGGTGGAACGGCTTTAATGGTGAATGTTCGGGTCACCGGCGTGGACAACCTGATCCGCTCCCACGATGTCCACCAGAACCTGCTTGCCCGCCGCACCGGCCTCCTCGCCAACAGTGCCGATAGCCGCGAGTCCAAATGTCTGCCCGGTTGGGTGCCCCCGAAGGATATGATTCGCAACAAGCATGAACGGGCTAAAGAGGTGGCTGCTCCGTGACCACTCTCCGTGAAACAGTACAATCCTGGAAACAGGACAAATTATTGCGCCGGGTGGTTGGAAATTCATCCTACCTTTTTGCCAGCAATTCCATCGGCGCTGTACTTTCCATTATTACTGCCGGGTTGCTGGGGGTCAGAGATTTTGGCGTATTAGGCATCATCACCAGTTTCGTTGTCAATATCAACCGGCTGTTTTCATTCCGTATGAGCGATGTGGTTGTCAAATATTTGGGAGAAGCGCTGGCGCGCCAGGAAAAGGATCGCGCCGCAGCTGTGGTCAAAGCGGCGGGATTGGTGGAGGCGGTGACTTCCCTGGCGGCATTTGGTATCCTGGTTTTGCTTGCACCGCTGGGTGCAAAGTACATCGCCAAAGACCCGATGACAACCTCCTTGTTCATCCTTTTCGGAGTGATCATTCTCGCAAATATCACCACCGAGACTTCCACGGGTATTCTGAGGGTAACCAATCATTTTCGCAGTCTGGCTCTCATCAATCTGCTGCAAAGCGTCCTTGTGGCAGGACTGATTGTTCTCGCAGCGGTGCGTGGCGGCAGTCTGAAAGAGGTTATGTGGGCATACCTGATCGGCAAAGTCATCCTTGGGATTGGACCAATCCTGACAGCTTTGTACTGGATACCGCGTACACTTGGAAAAGATTGGTGGAAGGCAGGTTTTTCACATTTGCCTCCATGGAAAGAATTCTTGCGTTTTGCCGTCAGCACCAATTTTAGTGGGACGATCAATATTTTCGCCCGTGATAGTGAAGTTCAATGGATCGGCTTTTTCTTTGGACCGGCTGCCGCAGGTTACTTCAAGGTGGCGCTGGCGTTAATCGGTCTGATCATTTTGCCGATTGATCCATTCATTGCCACTACTTATCCAGAAATTACACGCGCTTATGCCGCACACCAGTGGGAGCGCTTGCACAGCCTGATCAAGCGGGTGACATTGATCTCTTTGGCTTGGACGGGTTCCATCGCGGTTGGTCTTTTCTTCGTCGGGCGGCAGGTTTTATTCTCCAATTGGGTCATTTTTGGCCATACTTTTCACATCTACAAACCAGAATATTTACCAGCTTACACGGTCTTGATGGTCATCCTGGCCGGTTACGGGTTTGCAAACACCCTGTTCTGGAACCGTTCGCTCCTGCTCGCGCAGGGAAAAGCCGACGAAGCTCTCTGGATTGCATTTATTGCCATGCTTGCCAAAGTTGGCCTGGCCCTGCTCATATTGCCGCACACACCTTACCTTGCGGAGGCATTTATCCTTTCAGGCTATTTCATTATTTCGGTTGGTCTTCAAACCTGGCGTGGTCTCAGCCTTGTCAAACGCCAGGCTGTAAAGGAACCGTCTCTGCTCCCGGACCCGGAGTCCCGTGACCCGTCTCCCGTACCCCGTGCGAGAACAGGGACAACTCCGCTGGAACCGGGGTCACCTCGCTGGAACCGGGACTACCTCGCCCCGTCCCGCAAGAGATTCGGGATGATATCCGGGAACCGGGACTACCTCGCTGGCATCGCCCCGACGCTTTCACGGGGAAACGGGACTACCAGGCCTGTGCCTCCTCTCGTGCGGCAGCCGGAAAAAGGTTGTCGCACCCAGGTTCGAAAGGGATTCTCCGGGTTCACCTCTCCCGGGGTCAACCGCTGGGACTGGCTGGCGATCGTTATTTTTATTGTTTATGCCGGTTGGTATTTCCTCGGGCGCCTGGAGGCGAACTATCCGGTGGTGATCCTTTCTGGTGACGGCGGTAATATTGCCAGTTATGCCGCTGCCCTGGACCACCCTGACTGGTTCAAGAACGACCCTGCTCTGGGTGATTCGAACAATATCGGCATTTACGCAACCATTCACATTCCCCTCATCCGCGCCCTGAACCGTCTGACTGGCGACTATGGCCTGGCGTATACCTGGCTGGTGTTCCCGGAAACTTTCCTGCAATTGCTTGGCTTTTATATATTGGGTCGGGTTCTGTTCAAGAATCGCTTCTGGTCTTTTTTGCTGGCTTTTCTGACTGCCATGATGGTCATCAATATCGGTCTGGGCGAGATCTGGGGTGTATGGCGGGATGCACTACCACGCGTTACCTTCCAATCGGTGCTGCCCTTTTTACTGGCGCTCGTTCTGGTCTGGAAGGACCATCCGGGCCGCTGGCCATGGTTGATGGTTATTGCCGGGTTGCTTGTATATCTACATCCGATTAGCGCTCCAGCCTGGGGGTTTGCCGTCTGGCTCAGTCTCTGGCTGCTGCAGCCAAAGGGCTGGACCTGGAGGCGGCGGGTGCTGGTCATGGCAGGGCTGGGTATTCTCTTCGTAATTCCCGTTATTCCTTATGCAATCAAATACTTATCTTATAATTTACGCGGCCAGGCTGCGGATTACACTACTGTGATGACGGTCCTGCAAACATACTCACCGGCCAACCTGCTCAATGCCCCCGCCGCTTTAGGGATTTTCATGTGGAATATGACCCGCAGCCTGCTTCTCCCGGTGGCCCTGGTTGGGTTTGTAATTACCTGGTTGGTAAATAAGGACGATCTTACACCGGTCAAGGTAGTATTGTTGTGGGCGGCGGGAATATTCATCATAAGTATTCTGGTTCCATCCGTCGAACGGATGGTCGAACAACAACTTCACATCCTGCCGCTCGAGACCGAGTTGGTGCGCTGCCTGCGCTATTTAGTGCCGCTCTTGCTGTTATTCTGGCTGTGGCCCCTGGCCGCGTTGGCTCCCCGCCTGGCCAATCCACATGCCCGCCGTGCGCTGATCAGTCTGGGAATTATCCTCTTCGGTTTTTGGGCGGCAACCAATCGTCCCGATGTGAGTGCCATGCTGCGTGTTGTCACCTGCATCTCGAAGGCCCGATTGATTTGCGTGTCCGATCGTCCAATTGACGAACTGATTTCCACCCTACGATCACAGACTCAGCCCGGAGAAGGTGTGCTTTTCTTTAACCAGGATCCGGCCATTACATCCCAGACTCTCAGTGTGCGCTATGCGGCCTTGCGCCCCTTGGTGTATACTTTTCGGGATAGCGGCATCCTCGGTTATGCTGACCGCTCAGCTTTACCGGTTTGGCTGGAGACCACTGAACGATGGGAATCCCTGCAGGCAATGACCGATCCAAGGGAACGGCTGGACCGCCTGATCCCTCTGGCGCTGAGTCTAAAAGCCGATTATCTGGTCATCGATTTCGAGTTAGCGCCGGAGATTTTAGCCAACCTGCCGGTGACAGTGATGATGCAAAATGAAGGTTTTATCCTGCTAGAATTGCATTAACTTGCATGGCACGATCTCTTTTATTCGTATTGGCTTTGCCGGATTTATCCGGAATGGTAATCTCCAGGGCACAAAGGCAAGAAATCCACGAGCTGTTTTCTAAAAGACCGAGGATTTGTGCCTTCATGATGATCGCATTGTATGCTTTTCAGGATGATGCATATGAAACGAAACCATAAACCAGATTCGAGTCCGGGGCCAGCGATGCTTTCCATCGTTGTCCCGATCTATAATGAAGAGGCCTCTCTACCCGGTCTACTTACAGAACTGGTCCCATATTGCCGGGTCCGGAAATGGAAGTTGATCCTGGTCAATGACGGCTCCACTGACGACTCCCCCGCCATCCTGAAAAACTACGAAGAGGTTCCTAACATAAAAATCATCCATCATAAAGTCAATCGCGGGTATGGGGGCGCTCTCAAGACAGGTGTTCTTGGAGCCGACACCAGGTATGTCGTGACAATGGATGCCGATGGTCAGCATGAGACAAGCGATTTGGATGAATTGCTAAGGTTTACGATGGAGAAATCTGCCGACCTGGTGGTTGGGAAACGAGGCGAACAAAGCTTCTCAGGTCTGTATCGTAATATCGGCAAGTGGATGATCCGTAAATTTGCCACCCTACTCATGCCTGTCCATATTTCGGATTTGAACTCCGGCTTTAAACTGTATCAGACTAAACTTGTGCAGAGATATTTATCCATTTGCCCGGACTCGATGGCTTTCAGTGACGTGATCACCTTGATATTTATCAAAAAACGTCACCTTGTTTTGGAACATCCAATCACCATCAAAAAGCGGGCAACTGGAAAGAGCACGATATCCACTTATACAGCCATCCAGACAGTTATGGAAATCATTAATATTACCATGCTGTTCAACCCGCTCAGGATATTCCTTTCATTATCGGTCGTTTGCATTGGTTTCGGGTTTGCCTGGGGAATTCCGATTTTGCTGCGGGCTCGCGGGGTGAGTGTGGGGGCAATGCTGGCAATTGTAACCGGATTGTTATTTTTCTTCATCGGTCTGATCGCCGAACAACTGTCTGCCATGAGGTTGGGATTGCTTGACGGGAACAATGATCATGACGAAGGGTCTCATTGAAAAATGAGAATAGTCTGTGTTTCATCATCGCAAATCCCATCTGATACGGCCAACAGTATCCAGGTGATGAAGGTTTGCCAGGCCTTCACTCAACTGGGGCATGAGGTTATTCTGCTGGTTCCCGGTCCTCAGCCGAAAGGCTTGAAACCTGCTGATTTGCAGCAACACTACGGTCTACGCACTCTCTTCGATATAGAATGGCTGCCTTTCCGTGCCCGCCGCCTCTTCCCGTGGAGGGCCGTTCTGCGGGCACGCCGCCTGGGCGCAGATCTGCTCTATGCCTGGCCGCTCCAGTCCGCCGCGCTTGGCCTGCTGGTCGGGATGCCGTCCATGCTGGAACTGCACGATCTTCCGTCTGGACACTTTGGCCCGCTCTGGCTGCGTCTCTTTTTAGCCTTCCCAGGACGCAAGCGCTTGCTTCCCATAACCGAGGCGCTGCGGCGCTCCTTGCGATTACCAACGGAACAAACAGTGCTTGCCCCGGATGGGGTGGATCTTGAGCGTTACATCTCGCTGCCGGACCCGGCGTCTGCGCGCTGTGAACTTGGCCTGCCTGCCGCCCCCACCGTAGTCTGCACTGGTCATCTATACGAAGGTCGTGGCGTGGGTCTGTTCCTGGCACTGGCGGAAAAAATCCCAGCAGCCAGTTTCGTCTGGGTGGGAGGGCGGTCCGTGGACGTTAAAACTTGGGCAACCCGTGCAGACGCGCATGCCCTCACCAACGTCATCTTCACCGGCTTCGTGCCGAACGAACGGATCCCGTTGTATCAGTCCGCGGCGGACGTGCTGCTGATGCCATACCAGCGGATGGTAGCCACCTCCAGCGGCGGGAACACCGCCGAGATTTGCAGCCCAATGAAGATGTTCGAGTACATGGCTGCCGGGCGTGCCATCCTGACGAGCGACCTGCCCGTCTTGAGAGAAGTGCTGGATGAGTCGACAGCAGTCTTCTGCCCGTCGGATAATCTTGGAATGTGGGAATCTGCTCTCGGTGGGCTGCTAAATAGTGAAAAACGGCGGCAGGTACTCGGCCAATGTGCCCGTCGAGCGGTGGAACAGTTTTCCTGGGTCAAACGCGCCAAGCGCGCCCTGGATGGGATGACGGTATGATTTATTGGTGGAGCAACCGCTTGTTGCGTTGAACTGTCCTGAGCGTGTACACGCTTGTGAAGATTAATTTTATTGTTGCGAAAAGTCTGGTAGGTATTTCTCTTCATAAATAGGGAATGCAATGAAGAACATTCTGCGTGACTTGCGTTGGATTCTGCCGGCCAGTCTCAGCCTGGGACTGACTCTTTCATTGCTCGGTCCCGGAACGTGGTGGATTGGTTGGCTGGCCTTTACCCTTGTTTTGACGCTTGGCCTGCTGGCACTTACCGCGCTCTGGCGCTCTGCCGGCGCCCCCCGAATATTGATCCTGATGCTGTTCCTGGCTTTGTTCCTCCGACTTGGGGTGGGCATCACATTCTCTTACATTCTTCCCCCTTATGGAAACGACACCATTGTACATAATTCCGGTTATATCTTTCGCGATGCCTTCACATACGATAAGGACGCCTGGGAACTGGCTTCCTCCGGCGACCCGCTGTGGAAGGCGTTTGACCGGTCCTATGGGATCGAGGATCAATATGGCGGCCTGACCCTCACTCTCGGCACGGTCTATCGCTTCCTCAGCCCGGACATGCACCGTCCCTGGCTGACCAGCCTGTTGGCAGCGCTGGTAGGAGCCTTCGGTGTAGCCCTGGCATGGAAGGGAACGCGCCAGGTCTGGGGGGAGCGCATGGCCTGGGTATTGAGCTGGATCATGGCCCTGTACCCGGAGTCGCTACTGGCCGGAGGGTCCCAGATCCGCGAACCGTTCCTGATCCTGTTCATTGCTGCCGCGTTCTGGGGTTTGTCAGACTGGCAGTCGAATCACAACTGGACATCCTGGGCCTGGATGGGAGGCAGCCTGGTGGGGGCATGGCTCTTCTCGCCAGGCGTAGCTGTGGCCGCGCTGGTCGTTCTGGGAGTCTGGGTCTGGGTGCGAGGTAAGGAATACCGCATCCGTTGGTGGTGGCTTGCCGGGGCGGCTGTTGTCGTCATCGCAGGCATTGTGTTCCTGGGAATCCTGGTTGGAGATACGCTTCAGGTCCCGGGCGGGCCGCTGGCGAACCTGGTCAATTGGCTGCGATATTCGGCCAACTATAGTGCTTATGTGACTGAGCAAAACTCCGGTTGGATCCAGACTATCATCAGGATCCTACCGGAACCATTGCACCTGCCATTTGTTATTGGATATGGGATTGCGCAGCCAGTTTTACCGGCTGCAATTGGGGTTATGAAGGGTGTCTGGCCAATGCGTGTTTTGGGCATATTGCGCGGCCTGGGCTGGTATGCGCTCCTTCCGTTCCTGCTCTACAGCCTTCGTTCGATCTGGAAAACAGCCGATAGACGTGAAGGGCTTTCCTGGCTGTGGCTTTGGCTGGTCTCCTGGACATGGATTATTATTTCATCCGCGCGCGGCGGTGGCGATCAGTGGGACAATCCGCGTTACCGCGTTATCATGTTGTTCTTCCAAGCTGCTCTGGCAGCCCAGGCCCTGATCTTTCAACATCCCACCCACGACCGCTGGTTGGGACGTATTCTAGCAGTCGAAGGTGTCTTCATATTACTGTTCGGTTACTGGTACATCAGTCGTTATGCTATCCAGGAACTAAGGGTGGTACATATTTTTATTATCTTTGAAGCTATAGCTGTCATCAGCTCGGCCATCCTTATCGGAGGGTGGCTCTGGGACCGACGGAAGGTAAAACGAGGATAGGGAAGATTTTCCAAGATGATTCCCTCAACAAAGACGCTCAAAGAGCATTTTAGATTATGGGGTACAAATGCTGGTATCGCGCTGGCAATCGCTTTGATGGGCGCGGTGGTATACCTTGCGTTTTGCTTTCATTTCGCGAATAGGCAGCGTGCCACCATTGACGAGGGTCTGTTTCTCTACAAAGGATACCTGTTTGCCGCCGACAGCTACCATCCGTTCCAGGATTATGGACTGCGGACGGAATATGGCCCGTTGTCGTATCTTATTCCGGGATATATCCAGTTATGGTTTGGCCCCGGACTGCGGACAGGCCGGATTTTCGCGATCATTGTCGGTGTTTTAGCGTTGCTGGGAATGTGGGTGACCGCCCGGCGGGTCGCAGGACCCGGGTGGGCGGCCGCGGCTGTGTGGGCAATTGCGCTCAACCCGGCATTGATTCGATTCTACAGTATTGGCATATCGCAAGGATTGGTGACCTGTCTGCTGATGTGGATGCTTTTCTTCTCGCTGGGGAAAGACCGATCTGCCTGGCAGACCTCTTTGAGTGCAGTGCTGGCTGGTCTTATCCTGCTAATTCGTCAGAACATGGCTCCAGTCCTGCCAATTCTTTTGGTTTACATTTTCTGGCAGTTTGGCCGCAAGCAGGGTCTGATATCCACGCTGGCAGGCGCTATCATTGTTGTCGCGGGCCACATTGTTTTCTGGCCGGGTATTTTGGTGATGTGGGCTCCCTTCCTGCCAGCCATTCTCACACCCTTCCTGAATTCGTGGCGGCTGCCAGAAGGGGTCACACCTGCGTTGAATTTTCTGCCAAACTGGTCTGCCCGGCTGCACACAATTCTTGAGGGTTTTCGATTCCACTTTATCTCTCTGGTTGGTTCCATCGTTGGATTAGTACTCTGGCCTGCCCGCAAAACATGGAAAAGCGAGCTGCAGTTTCGATCCGGCACCTTCCTGGCAGTGCTTTTCTTCTCTTTATTGGGATTGCATATTTGGGCGGGCTTGGGGTTCGGGGGAATCAATTTCGGTAATGCTTTTACTATTAATCCCTATCTTGCATTCTTTAATTATAGTGGTTTGCTGCTTACGATCTCGGTTTTTTTAAATTACCAAAAGCAACTGTCCTCTGCAAAGCAGATTGTTCTCAGCTGGCTGGTTATCCTTATTTCCACCGTTATTGGATATGGCGGTTTTCTAAGCACCAGTGAATTTCTGTTGAATGTCCGCATTCCACGGATCTGGAGTATCTTCTCGACCGGGAAAATTCTTCCCGGTTATGTGCCTTTGTGGGATTATCTTGCCAATAAATTTGGGATAATGTATGAAACATCCCGCAGGTTGATTCCCTTGATCTCTGGCATTTTGGTCGGTCTACTCGTTCTATTGATTGGTCTCGCGATCTGGTCTTTCTTGAGACGAAAGAAGTTATTTCAGTTTGTTTCTTTCGGAGCAATTTCTGTGTCCGTTTTCATGGTGGCAGGATTAGTATTCTCCCCCTCCATCGCTCTGGGGGGTGGTTTTAATCAATGGGATTGTAAAGGAAACATCATCGACACCTATGAACAGGCGGGGAAATATCTGGCGGGGGTGATTCCGCCCGGTAGCCGCGTATATTGGGAGGGTGGTAATGCGGTCGCTGCGCTCCTGTACGTGCCGGGGATAAAGATTTTTCCACAACAGGTGGATTGGAAATGGAATTATATGCTGGATGGAGACCCTGCCACGTTGTCTCGTTTGAACTTCTGGAATCTCGATTTAGCTGAGCAATGGCTTGAGGATGCGGATGTGATTCTCGTTCAGGATGGCTATCAGCAATCTGTAACGCAGTCAGCGTTGGATTTTTCCGGTTTTGAATCAGTTGGTAAGACCAGCCAGAGAATGAACTGCACCCGAGATTCGTTCTTGATGGTCTATGGCAGGCGGCGATGATTTCTCTACCTACATCGCTCTGGTCAATAATTGCCCCTTCTTGCCAGACCGGTCAGATGCAATAAATTTTGCCTCCTATTAGTTCAACCGCCTGCTCTGTGGAATGAAGTAATCGCTTCTGTTCCAGATAATATCCCCCTTGAACAACTTTCAACCTGAAAGGGATCTCTCAATTGGCCGCTGACCCCTCAAGGTTTTCGAAATTATTTAAACGAGCGACGAGGTTGAGACCTCGGCAGAGGGTAATTATATTTACAGGATCAAAGATCCGGGTGGGTAAAAAGGATATCCGAACCTAATAGATTGCGCTTGACGTATTTTCATTCGCGCATATAATTCAGTCACTGAATTTTGAAATGGAGAAAATATGCCCACTGCCCTCATCACCGGTGTGAATGGTCAGGATGGTTCTTATCTGGCCGAGTTCTTACTCTCAAAAGGTTACGAAGTCGTCGGGATGGTGCGCCGTTCCAGCACGGTAACCTGTGAACGGATCCAGCACATTCAGAACGACCTGACCATAGTCCAGGGTGATCTGCATGACCAGAGTTCGTTGGTCGCCATACTGGAAGAATACAAGCCTGACGAAGTGTATAACCTGGCAGCACAGTCGTTTGTGGCCACCTCCTGGAGCCAGGCAGTATTGACTGGCGAGGTGACTGCAATGGGAGTCACGCGTTTACTGGAATCTATCCGGTTGGTCAACCCGAAGGCGCATTTTTACCAGGCCTCGAGCAGTGAGATGTTTGGGAAGGTTGTCGAGACTCCTCAACGAGAGACAACCTCCTTCTATCCACGCAGCCCCTACGGGGTCGCGAAAGTGTACGGGCACTGGATCACGGTCAACTACCGTGAGTCGTACGATATGTTTGCCGTTTCCGGCATCCTTTTTAACCATGAAAGTCCGCGGCGCGGCCTGGAATTTGTCACCCGCAAGATCTCTAATGGAGCGGCCAGAATCAAACTTGGCCTGGATAAAGAACTTCATCTTGGCAACCTGGATGCCAAACGCGATTGGGGCTTTGCCGGGGAATACGTGCAGGCCATGTGGCTTATGCTCCAGCAGGAGCGACCGGAAGATTTTGTGGTAGGCACGGGCGAAACCCATTCGGTACGCGAGTTTTGCGAATTGGCTTTTAACTATGTGGGCTTGAACTATCAGGATTACATTTTAAAAGATGAGCGTTTTATGCGACCATCAGAAGTGGATATGTTGATTGCGGATTCAACTAAGGTGCGGAAGAAACTGGGCTGGTCTCCGCGTGTAGTCTTCAAAGATTTGATCGCGATGATGGTCGAAGCCGACCTCAAGCTTCTTGGGAATGGAAACCTATCACCCCGCGCTGTAACTGGGACTAATTAGCCGGACCAGTAATGACCAATTCTTCCGAGCCAATCCGTGAACTGGCCTTGCTCGAAACAATCGAGCATAACCCCGATGTGACCCAGGCTTCCATCGCCACACAACTGAATGTGGCGGTTGGCACTGTTAACTGGCATCTCAAACGCCTGATCGAAAAGGGTTATGTCAAAATCATGCGCGCCAATCGCAAGAAACTACGCTACATCATCACACCCGAAGGAATTGCCCTGCGTGCCCGCCTGACCGTGGACTACCTGGAACAGCAGTTCCTGCTATATCGCAATACACGACTGCACGTCAAGCAACAACTTGAACGCGTACGCCAGGCTGGATACGACCATCTTAGTGTGCGCGGAGAGGGTGATGTCGCAGACATCTGCCGCCTGACGTGCATGGAACAGGGCATGGTAGTTGTCCCGGAGGATAATGGGCCAGTGCTGATGGTGAACGGGCTGCACGTCCAACTGGAGGGCTTACATGAGCATTAAAGGGCATATCCTCGTGACCGGCGGAGCGGGCTATATCGGCTCGCTTCTCACCTCCGAACTGCTGCGCTCCGGTTACCGCGTGACCGTGGTGGACAGCCTGCTCTATGGTGGAGAGTCGATGCTGGGGTTTTTTGCCCACCCAAACTTTCGCTTTGAGCGGGCCGATGTGACCGAGCCGGGTGCAGTGCGCGCGGCCCTGCCACGCGATTGGCCGAAGCCGGAGGCAGTGGTCCACCTGGCGGCGATTGTCGGTTTTCCGGCCTGTCAGGCAGTGGGGAAACAGGCTGCCTGGCGGTACAACGTGGAGGCGGTGAAACATGTCTTTGAGTTGGCGGCTGGTTTCGGGTCAGGGCGCTTCGTGTTTGCATCCACATACAGCAACTACGGTCTGTCACTGGATGGCAAGCCGGTGACCGAGTCCTCGCTGCTCAATCCGCAATCATTGTACGCAGAGACAAAAATTGCCGCCGAGGAGGTTCTGTTGGCTCAGAAGGATTCTACTACTGCCCCGCTAATCTTCCGCCTGGCGACGTTGTATGGCATTTCGCCGCGCACTCGTTTTGATTTGATCGTCAACCAGTTTGTGCTGGACGCTTATACCAAACGGGAATTAATTATCTACCAGCGCGGGTACTCGCGCTCCTTCATCCACGTGCGAGATGTAGTGCGCGGCTTGATCCTGGGGTTGGAAGCGCCGCAAGGGAAGATAAAAGGCCAGATTTTCAATCTCGGTACCGACGACGGCAACTACACCAAAGATGAAATTGTCGGTTTGGTCATCAAGCGGCTTCCGGAAACGGTGGTCACTTACAAGGACCTGACCTTCGGAGGCGACATGCACGACATCACCGTCTCGTTCGAGCATATCCGCCGTGAATTGGGTTTCGCTGCGACATTGACGGTGGATGACGGGGTGCGCGAGATTGTCCATGTTCTGCGTGATGGTATTATCCGCAACCCTCAGGATGAAAGATATACCAACGCTCGTTTTATGGTCCAATAATTATGGAAGAAAACTACTGGAAAAATAAACGCGTAATTGTCACGGGCGGAGCCGGGTTCCTGGGTTCTTCCATCGTCAAAAAACTGGTTGGGCGCGGCGCAGCAGACATCCTTGTCCCACGTATCGAACACTACAATCTTGTGAAGCATGATGATATCTGCTGCCTTCTGGATGATGTCATGCTATCAAAGGACCGTCGGCCTGCTCACCTGACCCCGGCAGCTTTTCTGCCTTCGGACTTCAAATCTCAACCTTTCGATTTGATCATTCTCCACCTGGCAGCACGCGTGGGCGGGATTGGAGCCAACCTCGAAAGACCGGCCGATTTCTTTTACGAAAACATAATAATGGGCGTGGAACTCTTGCATCAGGCCTGGCAGCGTGGCGTGCGCAAATTTGTGGCCCTGGGGACGGTGTGCGCCTATCCAAAGTTCACGCCAGTACCCTTCAAGGAAGATGATCTTTGGAATGGCTACCCGGAAGAGACCAATGCACCATATGGCCTGGCGAAGAAGATGCTACTGGTACAGGCGCAGGCCTACCGCCAGCAGTACGGCTTCAATGCCATCTATCTCCTGCCGGTCAATCTCTATGGACCGGGCGACAATTTTGACCCGGCCTGCTCACACGTCATCCCGGCGCTCATCCGCAAGTGCGTCGAGGCGCAGGAACGAGGCGAAAATGAAATTGTTGTTTGGGGCGATGGTTCGCCGACGCGCGAATTCCTGTACGTGGAAGATGCTGCCGAGGGCATCCTGCTGGCCGCGGAGAAGTACAACGGCGCAGATCCGGTCAATCTGGGTTCCGGTCACGAAATTTCCATCCAAGACCTGGTCGTGATGATCTCCCATCTGGCCGGTTATAAAGGCAAACTGGTCTGGGATACGAGCAAACCCAACGGCCAGCCGCGCCGCGGACTGGATGTCAGCCGCGCAAATAAATACTTTGGTTTTCGCGCCTGCACCCCGTATGAAGAGGGTTTACAGAGAACAATTGACTGGTACAAAGAAAATCGAAAATTGGATGGCTAAGATCGTTATGGCAAAATCTGACGGAATACAAAAGGGATCAAGCAAATGGGACATGATTATTGGCCCGCAGCGAAATTTGTTCGATTTGCGTTTAACTGAACTGTGGCATGCCCGCGATTTGATCCAGCTGTTTGTGCGTCGTGATTTTGTTTCAGTCTACAAGCAGACCATCCTGGGACCGCTCTGGTACCTCATCCAGCCATTAATGACAACCATCACTTTTACAGTCATTTTTGGTAACATTGCAAAACTTCCAACGGATGGTTTGCCGCAGTTCCTGTTCTATATGTCCGGCACGGTCCTCTGGACCTATTTCGCAAGTTGTCTAACCAAGACCTCCGAAACGTTTGTGAGCAATGCCAACCTGTTTGGTAAAGTTTATTTCCCGCGCCTAGCAGTGCCGATTTCCATTCTCATTTCCAATTTGATCGCCTTTGCCATCCAGTTTGCCTTTTTCCTGGTCTTTATGGGCTATTTCGCCCTGCAGGGTACGCAACTTCATCCCAACTGGTGGATGCTTTTAACACCAGTGCTCTTGCTGATGATGGCCGGGCTGGGGTTGGGTTTTGGTATTATTGTTTCATCCCTTACGACCAAGTACCGCGACCTTCGTTTTCTGGTGCTTTTCGGGGTTCAGCTCTTGATGTATGTAACGCCGGTCATCTACCCGATGTCCTCCATTCCACCTCAATTCCAGTTACTGATTAAATTCAATCCCATGTCATCCGTGGTGGAGGCTTTCCGGTTTGCCTACCTTGGAGCAGGAACAGTGAATGTCGTCCAATTGGGATATAGTTTCAGCATTATGCTGGTGGTCATCCTCATTGGTGTGGTAATGTTCAACCGTGTCGAAGCCACCTTCATGGATACTGTATGAGCGACCCTGTAATAATTGCAGAAAATATTTCAAAAGCCTATCGGCTGGGCCAGATCGGCAGCGGTACTCTTACCAACGACCTAAAGGGTTGGTGGGCAAGAGCACGTGGCAAGCCCAACCCCCTGTTGAAAATCGGTCAGGAGGAGTTAATAAACGAAACTCTCTGGGCGCTGCGTGAGGTAAGTTTTTCCGTGGGACAAGGCACGGTGCTCGGAATCATTGGACGCAATGGCGCTGGTAAAAGCACTGTGCTGAAAATTCTTTCGCGTGTTACAGCTCCCACCAGTGGGCAGATAAAAGTAAAAGGCCGCATTGCCAGCCTGTTGGAGGTTGGGACTGGATTTCATCCTGAACTGACCGGGCGTGAAAATATCTACCTCAACGGCGCCATCCTCGGAATGAAACGGGTCGAGATTGACCGCAAATTCGACGAAATCCTGGATTTTTCGGAAGTGGAACTGTTTATTGACACTCCTGTCAAACGATACTCCTCCGGCATGTATGTGCGCCTGGCTTTTGCCGTCGCCGCCCATCTGGAACCGGAAATCCTGGTGGTGGACGAAGTGCTGGCTGTGGGCGATGTCGAATTCCAGAAGAAATGTCTGGGCAAAATGGGCGACGTGGCACAGGAGGGACGCACGGTGATGTTCGTCAGCCATAACATGTCGGCGATCCTGCGCCTGACACAGGAGTCGATCGTTTTGGAAAAAGGACATTTGGTGATGCGCGCTCCCTCCTCAGAAGCGGTGGATTATTATCTGTCTGCCGGAAACAGCAAGGTGGGTGAGCGGATCTGGGATGCAGACGAAGTCCCTGTCGACGCCGCGCCTTTCCGTCCGATTGCCATCCGCCTGTTGGACAAGGCCGGGAAAATCGTGGATACGGTCCGATCGACTGAAGCGTTCAAGATCGAAATGGAATATGATCTGGCTGGCCCGTTGACTGGCTTGCGTATCGGAATCTACTTGAGCACGGCGCGTGGCGAATATGTTCTGACATCCTTTGATACAGATGACCAAGCGCACTTTGAGAAACACGGATCACGCCCTGCCGGGCATTATGTCAGCGGCTGCATGCTCCCGCCTGATTTCCTGAACGGCGGGCGTTACACGCTGGGCGTCAATGCAAGTTCCTACCGAGTGCGCCGCTACTTCATGGACGAACAGGCTCTCAGCTTCAATGTGGACACCTCCGGCGCACCGGGGATGCAATGGTCCGAGCCGCGCCCGGGCGTCCTGCGTCCTCGCCTGGAATGGAAGATTGAGTCCATATGACCGCCAGAACACAATTAAAAGAACTGATGGGCGAACTGCCCTTTTCTGCTGAACTCTACTGGCTGGTCCGCAACCCTGAGTATAAAACCTTCAGCCGTTTCAGCCTGGAAGCCCTGAAAGTGCGCTTGCCGGAAATGGTTTCCCAGGTGTCCCACCATGCTGACGGCGCGCCGACGGGCAAAAAAATCTTTTGCTTCGCTTCCCTGCATTTCTGGATCAGCCATATTGCCGTCACCGGCCTGACCCTGCGCGGCCTGGGATTCGCTGTATCCCTGGGTTATCTCCCATATAGCGATTTTGCCAAACCCATCAGCCGTTTTGACTTGCGCCGCCATGATCTATATACCAAGAACGTCTTCCGGTTGATAAAACCGCTGCTGAAAACAATCTCCTTCCTGGACCTCGAACAAGAACGTAACATTCCGGAAGTGCTGGCCCAGGCTGTGGAAAGGGTTACCGTGTTTGATACACAGTACAGCCTCCAACGGGAAGTTGTGACAGGCGACGAACCGATCTATCACCTCCGTCACGAACGCAATCTGGAAGCTGCTTGCAGGGCTTACGCCTATTTATTAAAAAATCGCCCGGATGTGGTGATCGTCCCAAATGGCATGATCCAGGAATTTGGAGCAGTCTACGAAACGGCGCGGTACCTTGATATCCCAGTGACCACCTACGAGTTCGGTGAACAAGACCAACGTGTTTGGCTGGGGCAGAACCGGCAGGTGATGTACCATAATGTGGATAAACCCTGGGCCAAGTGCAAGGACAGGAAACTGGACGAGGAACAACGCACCTGGCTGGAAACTTTCCTGGCCGAACGGCAAGGGCTTTCCACTGGCGACACGTTCGCCCATCTCTGGCAGAAGGCCTCCCGCACCGGCGGGGAGAAGATTCGCCAGATCCTGGGCCTGGATCAACGCCCGATCGTGCTTCTACCAACCAACGTGCTGGGCGACTCGGCCACCCTCGGGCGGACGGTGTTCAGCCGCACGATGGCAGACTGGGTGGCGAGGACCGTCCAATTTTTGGCAGGAAAGCCTCAGGTCCAGCTGGTGGTACGCATTCATCCCGGAGAAACAATGACCCTCGGTCCATCCGTAGCGGAAATCATCCAGCAAGAATTACCGGAACTGCCCCCGCACTTTCGCATGATTGGACCGACGGAAAAAGTAAACACATACGACCTCATGGAGATAACCGATCTGGCACTGGTCTACACCACGACTGCCGGACTGGAAATGGCGTTACGCGGCATACCGGTCATGGTCGGTGGCGGAGCACATTATCGTAGAAAAGGCTTTACTCTTGATGCCGACAGTTGGGAGGAATACTTTCTTCAGTTGGAATCGATCCTTCCCGATTTGGCGTCGCATCGCCTTAATCCGGAACAGATGAAGACAGCCTGGAACTATGCTTACTTTTTCTTTCGTGAGTATCCGCGCCCGTTCCCGTGGCATTTGGAGCAATTTGCCAAGAATTTGGACAAAACTCCCTTGGCGGATGTGTTGAACGAAAAGGGCCGGGGTGAGTTCGAAACAACGTTCCAGCAAATGGCCGGTTTGCCGGCGGATTGAGAGGGGAGATTTTAATATGCCATCTACCCTTGAACACGGTAAGAAGTTGACGAAGAATACTTTCCTGATAGTGTTCGCTGTTGCTGTACCATTGATCTACTTTATCCTGGTCACTTTAATATTTCCACGACCATATTTCTTACAACCTGCCGATGTTGAGCAGGATTATTACTACAATTCAAAGTTAATGTTCAATGGCTTTCCTCCATTTTCTATTCACCATCCGGGTACTCCAGTACACAGCCTTGGAGCACTGATCCTGGGCTTGGTTGGCGACGATTTGTCCCACGCTCAAGACTTTTTCAATGTTGCTTATTTCACGGTAGCAATTGCAAATATGGCCGGGCTGATAATCATATCCAAATGGATATTTAAGGACAACCCGATTGGCTTTTCATTGTTGGCAATATTCTCCGTATTATCATTTCCCGGTTGGTTGACATATTCGCATACATTTGGCGCGGATTCTTTCTTAACGCCTGTTATCCTGGCACTATTAACCTGTTTCTGGGTAAGCCTGGATTTGCCAATAATCAAGCGGGTTACTCTATGGGCTGTAGCAGGTGGTTTGTCCGGACTCAGTATGGCGATAAAATTAACCTCTTTACCGGTGTTTTTTGTTGTATTGGTTTCTTCCTGGATTCATGCAACCATTACGTCTCGCAATGCGGAACAAGGGAGTAGACTATTATGGTTTCAATACTTTGTTATGCCTGTTGCTTCCATCGCTTCTTTTCTGTTATTCATTCTCCCTACATTTGCTCGTTTACCCCAAATATTTATTAATTTATTCCAGCGGCACGAGACACACCCGTTGTCGATTTCCCCATACGCATTATTCCAGAGTCTAAGACCTTTAGGATTAGCTCCGTATTTATTCAGCTATGCCCTGTTAATTGTGGCAGTGGTGGCTGTCTTCATATTCGTATTTGCAAGAAATCTATTAAATTCAGTCGCAAAGAAGAAGCCCTATTATGCTGATAACATGTTCATTCGGGGGCTGTTATTGTTTTTCCTTCTCCTTGCTTTTGGATATACATTGATCTCAGTAGAGAGAGGAGTGGCATACACTGCCGTTTCGTTCGACCCGGGTGTCTTTCTTCGAAATACGATGCCGTCAATATTATTTATGCCATTCGCAATCGCATTTATCTGCCAGGATTACAAAGCTCGGAAAAAGGCAAACCCAATAAATGGCATTAACTGGATGGCCGCAGCAATAGGAGTAATTACATTCGGAGTCGTTTGCGGGGGTTATATGCATCACCGCGCAGAGTTCATCCAGTATATGAATACCACAACGATCCTTAATGTGGAAACAATCAGAGGATATGCGGATCCTGGAACGCGGATTGCAGTATGGGATGGCAGCCCTGGAAATCTGCTGGGTAAAGCGAGCTTCCATTTCTGGGGCAATTATGCGTATGCCCGTGAATTCTTCGATGAGGAATTGCTCAAGCAATATCCCGATTACACATATCTAAAGCTGCGCGAGGTAAACCGGTTGATAACTCATGAGCCTTATGCTGCATCATCACCGGGGTTATTGGGGCTTTGGAAAAAGGTATTTCCATCGCCATATTACATTCCTCACAACGACGAACTTATCACGGGTGAAAATAGCGGAGCAAAAATATCTTTGCTCACTTTTCCAACGCAAGAATTAGATACTGAGAAAGTACTAATGCCAGATTTATTGTTGCTCATTCGGGAACGTTTCGGAGAATATGCAGTCATCGAAAGAGAGATTGGAAACATTAATTGGGTCATCATTGTTTTATCTCAAAATAACTGAACTGAACGCTATTCAATAGTTTGAAAATTACTTATACCAATAGGAGGTAGACTAAATGGCACAAACTCGAGTTCTCGTTACCGGTGCAGGCGGTTTTATCGGACACCATCTTGTCACATTCCTGCGCGCCAAAGGCTTCTGGGTGCGTGGCGTGGATATTAAGGTCCCTGAATACAGCGAAATCGACGCGGATGAATTTGAAGTCCTAGACCTGCGTCGCTGGGACAACAGCCTGCAAGCAACGCGTGGTATTGACGAAGTTTACGGTCTGGCCGCCGATATGGGCGGAATGGGCTTCATCTCGGCCCATCACTCAGAAATCCTGCACAACAACTCGCTTATCAATACCCACACTCTGGAGGCGGCGCGTATCAACGGTGTGAAACGCTACTTCTATACTTCATCAGCCTGCGTATACCCCGAATACAAGCAGACGAAAGCCGATGTTGTCCCGTTGAAAGAAGAAGATGCCTACCCCGCCATGCCCCAGGATGCCTATGGATGGGAAAAACTTGTCATGGAACGCCTGTGTACCCACTACCGCGAGGATTATGGCCTTCAAACCCGCATCGTACGCTTCCACAATATCTTCGGTCCACAAGGGACCTGGGAAGGCGGACGCGAAAAAGCTCCGGCAGCCATATCCCGCAAGATTGCCATTGCCAAATTGACTGGCAACCACGAGATCGAGATGTGGGGTGACGGCGAACAGACGCGTTCTTTCTGCTACATTGACGATACTCTGGAAGGTATTTACCGCCTGATGCGCTCTGACCATATATTTCCGCTCAATCTCGGTTCGGACCGCATGGTGACCATCAACGAATTGGCCCATATAGTTGCCAGGATTGCGGGTATCGAAATTCACATCAAACACATTGATGGGCCTCAGGGCGTGCGCGGCCGCAACTCGGATAACACCCGCCTGCGCGAAGTGCTCAAATGGGAACCGCAGCTCACGCTTGAAGAAGGCCTCCAGCCCACCTACACTTGGATTGAACAACAGGTCTCCCTATCCCGTGCTGGAACCGGGACTACCACGAAACTCGACCTGCCGATCCCGAAATAGTCTCTCAAGCTGACGTTGCAGCATGGCATTCCTGACCATTTTCACGGCCCCCAAGCCGTTCACCAACCCCCATATCAATATCATCCAGCGTAACGCCATCCAGGCGTGGAAATCGCTGGCAGATGTTGACGTTCTTCTCATCGGTGATGAACCCGGCATTCCCGAAGCGGCGCAGGAATTTGGGGTCAAGAATGTGGCGCAAGTGCGACGCGACGAGAAGGACATCCCGCTCGTGAGCGCGGTAATGGAGATCGGCCATAAGTACTGTGACAGCCCGTTGTTGTGCTTCGCCAATACCGATATGATCCTGATGTCTGACCTTGTACGAGCGGCGCGGCAGGTCAACGAGCAGGCGTTGGATTTTCTCCTGGTTGGGCAGCGCTGGGATCTGGATTTGATCGTGCCATTCGATTTCAGTGGGGATTGGGAAAATCGCTTACGGGTGCAGGTGGCGAAGAAAGGTGTATATCATTCACCTTGGGGAATTGACTTTTTCATCTTTCCTCGACGCCTTTACGCGAATGTCCCGGATTTCACCATCGGACGCCCAGCCTGGGACAATTGGATGGTATACCATGCCCGTTCCACCTGGGGATTGGCGATTGACACCACACGGGATGTAATCGTCATCCATCAGAACCATGATTACAGTCACCTGCCGGGGAACAAGCCGCCCTATGGTTCGGAGGTGGCGAAAAGCAACCTGGCCAAGGCAGGCGGGCGCAAACACACTTTTAACATCCTGGATACCAACCGCGAGCTATTCCGGGGGCGCATCGTCAGGCCCGAGGTCCGGCTGGTGCGGATCCTGCGGAGGCTGGAGCACGTTTTCATCAACGACAGGGGTGCCGGTTGGAGCTGGGAGCTGTCCTTGCGGCTCCAGCGAATGCAGCGGACTTTGGCGATCAAGCCGAGGAGATAGTAGATGCGCGTGGGACATAACCCGGCCCGTTTTGTGGAGAAAGTTGCCCAGCCTGCGGATGTGACCGTGGCGATGGTCAACTGCATCCCGTTCCTGAGCGGTTACTACGAGCAGAGCCTGGACGTGCTGAAGGTCGTACTGAGCAGCATCCAGAACAGCACGCCCGAACCGCATGATCTGCTCGTGTTCGATAACCACTCCTGCCGGGAAGTACGTGAGTATCTGCAGTCGGCCTATGAACAGGGAACCATCCAATGCCTGGTGCTTTCCGATAAAAATATCGGCAAGATCGGGGCATGGAACTTCATGTTCGGTGCGGTGCGGGGCATGTATGTGGTATTCGCAGATGGTGATATTGGCTTCCGTCCCGGCTGGCTGAGGGCCTCGTTGGATTTGTTCGAGACCTTCCCCAATGTAGGTATGGTTACAGCGCGCCCGCTGCGCTCACCGATGGAGTATTCCACTGCCACATTGGATTGGGCTCACCTGCAGACCCCCGGTATTTACGAGGTAGGCCAATTCCTGGAATGGGATTGTTACTGGGAACATGCCAGAAGTACGGGTTACTCGGAGGAAAAGGCGCACAAGGAATATCCAAAGGGCCGCGACCATCGCTTGACTTTTCAAGGCAAGACGGCGTTCGTCGGGGCCACGCATTTTCAATTTATGGCGCGCAATGATTTACTTAGGCAGATAATCCCTCTCCCTTCTGAAAAACCGATGCGCGGGGAGCGCGCCCTGGATGTGGCGATTAATGATCTTGGTTACCTGCGGCTATTGACCGACCAACCCTACGTCTGGCATATGGGTAATACCCTGACGGACTATGCCCGCGTGACCACGCCTGCCCGAAAGCGTAAACCTTTGTTAAGGTGGTTGTTGTGGCTGCCATTCATCCGGCGACCTCTTCTCTGGCTCAATAATCGAATATTCCGGTTGTATTTCTTTAACGTGGAATAGAACATGCCTGAAAACGTTCGTACCTGTCCCTTATGTGAAAGCGGCCGCAGTCGATTATTCGACCAGCGCAAATTTCGCGGGCATTCGGTCACCAACAGCTTATGCCTGAACTGTGGACTGGTCTTCCAATCCCCGCACATGACGGAGGCCGAGGTCAATGTTTTCTACGCAGAGGAATATCGCCTTTTTTACGAAGGAAGTGACGACCCGACCTCCCGCAACCTGATGGACCAGAGCGGCCGAGCCGAATCGTTATATTCGTTCATCCAATCTGTCGTTCCCGATGTTCGCCGCCATCTCGATATTGGTTGTTCAATCGGACTCCTGCTCCAGCGTTTTGCCAAGGCCTATAACAGCCAGCCACTGGGCATCGAACCGGGGGTGGGACACCGCAACCATGCAGCCAAGGCAGGGCTGACCGTCTATGCCACGCTCAATGAACTGGAAAAACGCGAAAAGGGATATTTCGACCTGGTCAGTATGTCCCATGTTCTCGAACACCTGCCGGATCCGGTCAGGTATCTTGTCCATCTGAACGAGACTTTGATGAATAAAACCGGCTGGTTGCTGCTCGAGGTGCCCAATCTCTATGCCCATGACTCTTTCGAGGTTGCTCACCTGGTTTCTTACAGCCCCCGTTCCCTGATGCAAACCCTGGAGAAGGCCGGGTTTGAAGTTGTCAAACTGGAAAGACATGGACGCCCACGCTCCAACCTGCTACCACTCTATATCACCGTACTGGCCCGGCCTCTGTCCGGATCTTCGTGGACCTGGAGCCTGCATCCCGAAAAGCTGGTGGCTCTTAAACGCCGGGCAGGAATGCTAAGTCGGCGCTTGCTGGAACGATTGTTCCCAGAACAGGCATGGATTTCGTCGTAATGATAAATAAGACGATCATGAAAAAAAACCTTTCAAGCCTGCGGCAGAATGATTTGTTTTATGCTGCTTTGATGTTGGCAACCGGGATATTGGCGTATATGCTGCTAATCAAGCGCCTGGGCTTTTATGGTGATGACTGGTATCTAATTTTTGATGGACATACACAAGGTCCGGAGTTCTTTAAGGTGGTCTTTAGCAGTGACCGGCCTGCACGCGCCTATTTGATGAGCCTTATATATACGGTTTTTGGTGATCATCTTATCTACTACCATTTGAGTGCATTTTTGTTCCGTTATGGTGGAGCATTGGCTTTTTATTGGTTATTGAATATGGTCTGGAAGAAGAATGAATTCCCCAATTTCTTGATGGCGCTCTTCTTCTTGATCTATCCGGGATTCTTGATGCAGGTTCAGCCCGTGGATTATCAATCGCAGATATTCAGCCTGTGTTTGGCAATGATTTCTATTTCGACGACAGTGAAAGCAGTCCAGATTAAATCTTCTCGCTACCTCAAAGTAATTTTGTTTCTTATTTCTTTACTAACAGGCTTATTCTATCTGGCGCTTGTCGAATACTTTATCGGGATCGAGTTTTTGCGTTTGTTCTTCGTGGCCTGTTTGGTC
>Ga0315273_10001956_pt1 | contig 23937 bp, 17 predicted proteins | sample YL17G02_0_MG_FD_205753 | JGI IMG/M metagenome (GOLD analysis project Ga0315273, IMG submission 205753) | Sediment microbial communities from Yellowstone Lake, YNP, Wyoming, USA - YL17G02_0 | ecosystem: Environmental > Aquatic > Freshwater > Lake > Sediment | place: USA: Wyoming | collected...
ATGACCAGCGCAGAGCGCCAGCCTGCCCAGACCTGGGACAGCCAGGCCCGGAAGAGTCGATCAGCAGCGGTCAGTCTCGGGCGCTTCACCGAGCGATGCAGGACGCCGAGTTGGCGCCGTAGCGCGAGGTTCTCCAAATGGAGTGCGGCTCGGGTTTTGAAGGCCGCCGACGCGGCGGCGGCCAACACGTGAAGCACGCTGAACGCCAGACGGAAGGATTGACGGAGGACACGCAAATTCCATGTTCTCAGGCAGTTCGGGATTTACGATAGGCACAAATGCCGGCGGCGCGGGCGAAACGGACATACTCCTCGAGCGGCTGCGCCGCCGGGCGGTAGGGCGCGTTCGAGTGATACGGAAAGCGCTTCTGGTCGGCCGCGAACAGGTGGATGTGCGAATCGACGACAACCGGCTCCGCCGGCGCCGCCAGAGCGGCCGAGGCGGCGAGAAACTGGCGCCGGGAGACGGTCATAAAAGAAGTGGGGCGGGTTGAAGCCCGCCCCACGATGCTACTTCACCACGATGGTGACGCCGAGCTGGCTCGAGAAGCGGCCGAGGCGAAGCGTCACGGCATACGCGCCGGGTTGCAGGCCGCGCGGAATGCGCGCGTTCACCTGCATGGCGCCGGAGACCAGGTACGGCGCGGCTCCGCCGTAGGTCACCTCGGCTTCCGAGTTGCCGATGAGCACCGACACCGGCAGCATCGGCTTGGGCAGGACCTGGGTCGGAATCGCTCCGTCGACGCCCTGCGGCTCGGTCTGCCCCATGCCGGTGGCGTACATAGACACGACCGTTTCGGTGGCGGCGCCGTTGCCGGCCGAGTTCACGCTGCCGTCCTGGTTCAGAACCGCGCCCTGGCCGAGGCCGCTGCCGTCGATCGAGAAGATGCCCGGCGCCGCATCGTAGAGCTGGATCTGAACCGCGGCCGAGCGGTTGCCCTTGTACTCGACCTCGACGCGCACGGTAGTGCGGCCGAACAGGCTCCACGGGATCACCGTGTTCACCTGCTTGGCCTGCGCGTAAAGTATCGGCCCGGCGGTGCCGTCAAACAGCACCCTGACATCGCCGACCTGGGTCGGCACCAGGCCGCCGGCCACAATCTGCGGGAAGACCGCCGTTTCCGCCGCCAGCGCGGTGCCGTAGATGGAAACGATGGTCCCGGCCGCCAGGATGCCGCCCCTGCCGCCCGCCGCGTTCAACACGGCCGTCACGATCGGCGCCGGCGAGGTGATGGTCAGGGTAACCTGGATCACGCGCGGGCTGTTGGTGGCGCCCGCCGCCGAAACGGTCACCGTGCCGTTGAACACGCCCGGGTTGAGCCCGGTCGCGCTGGCGGTCACGGTCAGCGTGCCCGGCGTCATTCCGCTGGCCGGCGAAACCTGGAGCCAGCCGCTGCCGCCCGAGGTGGTCGCCGCCGTCGCGGTGTACTGCAAGCTGCCGGTCGAGACGCTGACGCTGACGGTCTTGGTTGGAATCGAAGTGGCGCCCGTCAGCGCCTCGAAGGCCAGCGTTTCAGGCGCGACGGTCAGGTTCACCTGCTGGGTCACGGTGAGCGTCACCGGGACCGTCACCGCGCCGATGTTCGTACTGACGGCGATAGCGCCACTGTAGGCGCCCGGGTTCAACCCCCCGGCATTCACGCTCACGCTAAGCGTGCCGGGAGTGTTGCCGCTGTTCGGCGAGACGGTGAGCCACGCGCCTCCGGAATAGTAGGAGGCGGTGGCCGTGAAGGGGATCGCACCCAGCACGCTCGACACCGACAGCGTCTGCGCCGCCGCAGTGCCGCCGGTGGCCGCCGTGAACGCCAGCGAGGCCGGCGTCACGGTCAGGTTCGCCGACGTCAGCGTCAGCGTCACCTGCACCGACTGCTGCGAGTAACCGTCGGAGCCGAGGATGGTGATGGTCCCGTAGTAGGTGCCCCCAGCCAGGCCGCTGGGATTCACCGCCACGGTCAGTTGGACGGGCGTCACGCTGCTGGACGGGGTGACGGACAGCCAACTGCCTCCGGAGGTGGCCGTCGCGGTGGCGCTGAAATACGTAGAGTAGCCGGTCGAACTCGATACGGATATGTACTGCGCCGCCGGCGCCGCCCCAGTCTGCCCCGAGAAGCTCAGCGCGCTCGGCGAAACCTGGATTGCACCGACGCCGGAAGTCCCCACGTTGAACGTCACCGGAATCATAAGGGAACCTTGCGCGGTGGAGACCACGATGGAGCCCGAGTAACTCCCCGTGGAAACGAAGGCCGGATTGGCCTGCACATACAGGGTCGCGGGCGCCGTGCCCGAGGCCGGCGTCACGCTGAGCCAGTTTTGGCCGGTCGAAGTGGTCGAGTATGCGCTGAACGGCAGGTAGCCGGTCAGCGAGATGTACTGGGTCACCGCCGAGGTCGAGCCTAGCGGCGCGCTCATCGTCAGCGACCCGGGGGTGGCGGTCAATCCGCCTCCGGTACCGCCTCCGCCCCCGCCGCCGATGCTGAAGGTCACCTGGACAATGGCCGAACCGCCGCCACCGGTGATCACGATGGATCCGTTATAGGTCCCCGCCGCGAGGCTGCCCGGGTTTACAGAGACGGTAAGCGTACCCGGAAAGGTTGGAGTGATCGTCCCCGCCTGGGGAGCGACCGACATCCAGACCGGCACGCCGCTGAGCACGTAGTCGGCCGAACTGATGGACGTCGTCAGAGTGACCGACTGCGCCGCCGGCGGGGCGCCGCCGGCTGCGGCCGAGAAGGACAGGGCGACCGGGTTCGCCGTGATGGCGCCCGGAGTGCCGCCCACGGTCAGCGTCACCGGCACCGAAAGGTTGCCGTACACACTGGTGATGTTGATCTGGCCGGTGTAGGCCCCCGCCCCCAGACCGGCCGTGGTCACCGAGACATATAGCGTGGCGCCGCTGGAGCCGGAAGCCGGCGACACCGACAGCCAGTAGCCGCCGGTGTTCACTGAAGCCGTCGCGGTGAAAGCCGCGCCCGCGGCCGTTATCACGACCGTTTGCTGGCCCGGCGTGCCGCCCACCGGGGTGACGAACGACAGGGCGCTCGGCGACGCGCTCACGTTGCCGGTGCCGCCGCCAACCGTCAGGGTGACCGTGACCGTCTGCGAGCCGAGATTGCTGGTGACGCCGACGTAGCCGTAGTAGGTCCCCGCGGTGAGACCGGCGGCATTGGCATACATCGTTATCGAACCAGGCGTATTGCCGCTGGACTGGGTGAGGATCAGCCACGATGCGCCGCTCTGGACGGTGGCATAGTAGTAGGTCGGCGTGGCCGCGTATACACTTACCGTCTGGACGGTGCTCTGACCGCCCACCGCGGCGCTGAGGGCCAGGGTTGCCGGACTGAGCGTCAGACCCGTGCCTCCCCCGCCGCCGCCGACGACCAGCGTCGTGTAGATCGTCAGGGTCCCGCCGGCGCCGTAGATCGAGACGGCGCCCGAATAGGTTCCGGCCGAGAGCCCCGCGGGGTTCGCGTAAACAGTCATGTAACCCGGCGCGTACGGGCTGGCGCTCATGGAACCCTGGTAGCCGATGTTGAGCCACGACTGGTTGCTGGTGGCGGTATAGATTCCGGCCGAGGTGGCGCTCAGGTAGACCTGGCTGGTCTGCAAGGCGCCGCCGTACGCCGCCGAGAACGACAGCGAACTCGGGCTGGCCGTTAGGGTGCTGCCCCCCGTGCCGTCCACGGTCAGCGTCACTTGTACGGTTGCAGGGGCAACGTTCGGTGCCGTTACGCTGATCTGCCCGAAGTAGGTACCCGGCGCCAGGCCCTGCGCGCTTACTGTCACCGTCAGAGTACGCGGTGTAAACCCAGTGGCCGGCGCCACCGACAGCCAGTTACCGCCCGATGAGGTCGTAGCCGCGGCATAATACACTTGCAGAATCAAAGCGGTATAGCTGGTCAGGCTAAAGGTCTGCGCCTCGGGATTCAAGCCTCCCGCCGCCCCGCGAAATGTCAGAGCCGAGGGGCTGGCGACGAAACCGCCGCTCTGCACAGATCTGCTGCCTTGTTGAGCGGCAAAGTTCAAGCTGGTGGAATTCACAGGCAGTTGCCGCGCCGAGGCGACTCCGGCGAGCGCGAGGATCGGGAGAACGGCAAACGCGAGTGTCTTCAACATCCGGTGTGAGCGGTTCACTCGGGGTATCCGGCGTCACGTGGCGAAATCCGTAGCCTCCGGCTTGTCGAAAGCCTCATAGTGTACCTTCAGACTTCACCCGGTTTGGGCGGCTAAGAGAAGGGTTCAGGGGCAACCCGTCTTAGCGCAGGTCGCCCGAGGAGTGGGCGGGATTGCTCATCTCGGTGCCTTGAGTATAGGTGGGTTCAGCAGTCCAGTCAACCAGCATTTCCGCTCTGGATCTCCGCTTCGGGCTCTTGGACAGCTTGCCGCGGATCAATCACTTCCGAGCGGAAAGCGAAAGAGTCCGCGGCGAATGGCCGGCTGGGCGGGTGCCTTCGAGGCAGTGGAAAGAAACGCGGGAAGGAAAGGCCGGAATAATCCGCAAGCGCGGGAGAGTCTGGTGGTTCAGCATCTGCTTTCGTGGTGAGAGGCTGCGCCAAAGCACGAAGCGGACAAATCGGCGCGTAGCTGCTCAGATGGAGGTGGCCCGGAAAACAATGCGGCGAGAAGCCCGACGCCGTTCGATTCCACAAAAGTAAACTCCGCACTCTGCTGGCCGACGACATCCCGCCCTGTACGACCTCCGGCTGCGGCCCGGCGCGGTGGCCGTGGACGCGGGCGCGCGGTTGCCCGGCATCAACGACCGCTACTCGGGCAAGGCCCCCGACCTGGGTTGCTACGAACTCGGCGACGCCCCGCCGCACTACGGGCCGCGCACCCGGTAGAAGCGGCGGAGTTACTCCACCGTGTGCACCACTTCGTCCAGCGGCCGCCTCGAGGTTGGCTCCGGTTTCTCCGCCGGGTAGCCGATCGGGAGGATGACCACCGGCAGGATGTCCTCGGGAAGGCCGATAGCGCCTCGCACCGCGGCGTCATGGAAGGCGCCGATCCAAACCGTGGCCAGGCCCAGCGCCGTGGCGGTCAGCATGGCGTAAGTGCAGGCGATGGTCGCGTCCTGGACCGAATACAGACGGGCGCCGCGCTCTTTGTAGCGCCGTTCGGATCGCGCCGGGTTCGCGCAGAAGACCAGCGCGACCGGCGCCTGCGCCATGAAATGCTGATCCAGGGCCGCCCGCGCCAGGGCGCGCTTGAGACGGTCCGCCTTCACCAGATAGATTTCATATGCCTGCAGGTTGCCGGCCGAAGGCGCACTGCCGGCGGCTTCCAGAATCGCCCCCAGTTTCTCCTCTTCGACGGGACTCGGAGCAAATCCGCGGACCGATTGGCGGGCCTTCAGGACTTCGAAGAATTCCATGCTTTCACCTCTGAAACAGCCGGTCGAGTTCGTGCTACACTCGCATCGTCGCACCAATCCGGCCCGGGTGGCGAAACTGGCAGACGCAGAGGACTTAAAATCCTCTGGGGGGCAACTCCCGTGCGGGTTCAAGTCCCGCCCTGGGCACCAGGTTCTAAAGGACTTATTAACGTTTCAGTCCGCCCGTGGGTAGTCACAATTGCGCCACCGCTGACGCCCGACTCTCGGTTGCCAGGAGAAGGCGTCTAACGTTGTTTAACAGCATTGCCACAAGAGGCGGAACCTGCTGACTCCGCATGCCGAGGGAGTTCTGTCGACGGACAACTCTTGGGGACGGTCGATAAGGGGCGGGCACCGCCACTCGGAACGCCCATCGCGGACCGCGCCTGAATCCGGCAGGGTTTGGCCGGCTCGGCGAACGGGGGCTTCACGCAGCGCGGCCCCGCCATTCAGGGCCATTCGAGCCAATTGGTAAACGCTGGTAGGTCCGTCGCACAGGCGCGGGCAAAGGTCCTCGAAACGGGCGACGGCGCGCCCCCGGGCCGGGCGTTGCAGTTGACCCAGAGGCAGATCCCATTGATGCTATCATCCGTTATCATGATTCTGGCGCAACTCCGGTGGCCGGAAATCCAATCGGCGCTTTCCCGAGTGTGCGTGACGCCGCTCGGTTCCCTCGAACAACACGGCCCGCATCTGCCGCTGTGGACCGACACGGCGATCGTTTCCGAGATCGCCCGGCGGGTGGAGCGGCAGTTGCCCGGCGAGGTCCTGCTGGCGCCGGCGCAGCCCGTCGGCTATTCGCCGCGTCACGCCCATTTCGGTTGCGTGAGTCTCGACCTGGCGGCGTACATGGACCTGATCGGCAACCTGTGCCGCTCGATCGCGGCCATGGGATTCCGCCGCATCTTCCTGCTCAACGGCCACGGCGGCAACGACGTGCCGTGCCGCGCCGCGATGTGCGCGCTGAAGACGGAAATGCCCGGCCTGCGCATCGTCTTCGCCTCCTACTGGACGCTGGCGGCGGAGGCCTTCCACCGCATCCGCACTTCGGCGCCCGGCGGAATGGGACACGCGTGCGAAATGGAGACTTCGATCATGCTGGCGCTGCACCCGGACCAGGTGAGCCTGGCGCGGGCCAGGGACGACGGTACGGCCGGAGAAGCCGGCTACCGGCTGCTCGACATGCTGCGCCCGCAGCCGTACTACATGGTCCGCGATTTCGACGAACTTTCCGCCACCGGCACGCTGGGTCAGCCCAGCCACGCCTCGGCGGAAAAAGGGGCCCGGTTCCTGGATGCCGCCGTCGAGGCGGCCCGCGGTTTGGTCGCGGCGTTCGCCGCCGGAGAACTGGAGTTCGGTGACCGAGCTTAGAAAATTCGAGCACTGGGGCGCTTTGCCTGCCCACGGCCGGCGCGCGATGGTGGCGACCGCCGACGCGCACGCGACCGGCGCCGCGGTGGCGGCGCTCGGCGAAGGCGGGAACGTGATGGACGCCGCCGTCGCCGCCGCGTTCGCGCTCTCGGTCACGCAGCCGGGTATGTGCGGTTTGGGCGGAGGCGGTCATCTGCTGGCCCGGTTTGCGGGCGGGCGCATGTTGTGCCTGGACTTTCGCGAGCAGGCGCCGGAAGCCTCCTCGCGCGACATGTTTGCCGGGCAGGCGCCGGATGCCGCGCTGGTGGGCTGGCGCTCGGCCGCCACGCCGGGCACGGTCAAGGGTTTGGCCGAGGCGCATCGCCAGGCTGGATTGCTGCCCTGGGGGCGCCTGCTCCAACCCGCCATCGCGCTGGCCCGGGACGGGCACCAGGTGAGCTACCTGCGATCGCAAATGCTGGCCGCCTCGAGCGCGCTGTATCGAGACCCGGAGTCGCACCGTATCCTGCTGCGCAACGGGCAGTGCTTCGAGGCGGGCGAGATCCTGCGGCAGCCCGAACTGGCAGCCACGCTCGGGCGCATCGCGCGCCACGGAGGCGAAGAGTTCTACCGGGGAGAGACGGCCGAGCGGTTGGCCCGCGCCGTAGCCGGCCACGGGGGCGCTATCCGGATGTCCGACCTGGAATCCTACACCTGTGCCGAACCCAAGCCATTGGCGCGGCCCTATCGCGGCCGCGACGTCTGGACCATGCCGCCCTCCAGCGCCGGCGGCATCGGGTTATTGCAGATGCTCGCCATTCTCGATGGCACGGCGTTTGCCGAAGACGGGCCGGGGTCGGCCTTGTTCCTGCATTTTCTGGCGGAGGCGGCGCGGCGGGTTTTCGCCGATCGGGCCGTGGCGATCGGCGAGGAATTGCTCGACCCCGCGCACATCGCCCGTTTGAGGGAATCGATCGACCCGCACCGGGCCACTCCCAGCGCCGCCTTCGCGGCCGGCGTGCTGCCGCCCGAGCCTTCTTCCACCACCCATCTTTCAATCCTGGATTGCGATGGGAACGCCGTCGCGCTGACCTTCACTCTGAACGGAATGTACGGGAGCGGAGTGAGTGTGCCCGGGCTCGGATTCCTGCTGAACAACAACATGGACAATTTCGCCGTCCGGCCCGGCGCGCCGAACCATTACGGGGTGATGCAGGGAGAAGTGAACGCCATCGCCCCGGGAAAGCGTCCCGTATCGTCCATGACGCCGGCCATCGTGTGCCGTGACGGGCGGGCGGAAGCGGTGCTGGGCACTCCCGGCGGGCCCACCATTCCCACCGCCGTGGCGCAGGCTTTGCTCTACCTGATCGAGTTCGAATGGAACCCCCAGGATGCGGTGAACGCGCCGCGCATTCATCATCAGTGGCTGCCGGATGTGCTCTACCTGGAACGCGGGTTCCCCGCGGAGGTGACCCGCGCCCTGGCATCGCGCGGCCACCGCTTGGAATACAGGCCTTCCAACAACGATATGAATGCGGTGGTGTGGCGGGACGGCTGGCTCCAGGGCGCCGTGGACTGCCGGAGGGAAGGCCGCGCCGCCGGCAACTGAGCGGCGCCGGCCCGCGCCCGCCCAATGGAATGCGGCCGCCGGAACGGATTTCGAAATCCGCCGGATTTCAAACTCGACCCGCTCCTCGAAACCGCTTCCACTCCACCGCTGAGACCCACAACTCGAAGTCATCCCGTTTGAGTCCGAATCGATCGAGTTCAAGCAGATGCGCGCATAGACCACTTCGCGAATACCTGCGGGCGAAGCGGGCGGCGTGCTCCTTGCTGTCAGGAAGCAGCGTGAAGGATCCGGCGAACGAATCCGCCACAATCCAACTCAGACTGACGCCGGAGCTTGCGCTACAGCGATCGCACGGGAACGGAAGATAAGCCGCCGGAACATGCAACTCCATGGCGGAGTCCGAGCCTGGCGCGGTCCGCGGCTTGACGCTCAATCGTTTCATGTCGCTGGTATGGCGGATTCGGTTGAGATGGCGGCCCGCCGCGTACAACTCCCGCAATCGCCGGACCGATGGTCTTTCAGCGCCTCAACTCATCCCGAATGCGGATAGCAAGGTGCAGGTGGTTTTCCAGGTCCGGGAGCTTGTCCCCGATCTTCGCTCCCCAATCCCCCTTCCGGCCGAGCACCGCCAGGTAGTTCGTGTTGACCGCAATTTCTATCAGTTCGCGGCCCTGGCCGGATACTTCGGGAAGCTCGAGGAGCAGACTCTGGAGGCGGGAAGTCACGATCCGGGACGCAACTGCCGCGTCGCCCGCGACGACGCCAAAGCGTTTGTGAAACTCCGGGTTGGTCCATCCTTCCCCGACCTCGCGGCCCGACTGGAAAATGGGCATGTTATCAAGACCGAGGAAGGCTTTCGGGAAGATCTTCAGCGTCTTTTCCAGGCCCGCCAGCGGCGAGCGCTCCAGGTAGCCGAAGCCGCTTTTATGGGAATGTATCCCCGCCGCGTATTCAAAAAACGTGCCGGTATTGGCCGCGGCCACCCAGTGAACGTCGAAGGAACCGCCCCCTAGCAAATCCACCAGTGCGGCCTCGACCCGCTCGCGATCCGGTCTGTCGTCGGAGCACCGCGATCCCCGAGCGGCGAAGTACGCATCGAATATCGATTTGCGTCCCGCCTCCATGCGGCCTTGCACGCGGAACGCCCATAGGTACACCAGTATCATCAGGCCCACCGCCGTCACGGGGATAGCGGCCACCCCGAGCCACATCCACACTGGCAGGTCTGGGAGCATCTCGCGCCAGCTCACGGGCTTTCCTCCATGGGCGCAATGGCCGGTCTGAAAGACCGGCGGCAGCCTGAAAGGCTGCCCCACGGGCCGCCCCAGGCGCGCGCGGCCCGCTTCAGGCCCAGAAACAGGGGCGGAAGCCGCCCGGCCGGATCGAGGCCCACCCAGGCCACGTCGTTCAGGCGCACCTCCGGAACGGTGACCGTCCGGGAAAAAAGACGCCCGCTGGAGACGAGCAATCTCGGCGTCCAGCCGGTTCGGGCAAGCGGAGCCGCCGACTCCCACTGCACCTTGCGGGACTTGTCATAGCTCGGCCTTCCCGTCACAACGACGCCCAACCGGATGACTCGCGCCTCCACCACCGTGTAGTTCGAATACTCTGCCTCGGCCAGACGATAGGGCCGCAAAGGCTCTCCCAGGCTTCGGGCAATTACAAATCCCACCGCCGACAGGACCAGCATTCCCGCCGCGATGAACCACACCATCGGCTTCTTGCCCCGGATCAGGTCTCGCAGCCCCATCCCTCCAAGCAGGACCACCGGCGCCAGAAGGAGCAGCCCGGCAATGAAGAAGACCCACTCCGTCCAGCGACCCTGATCGCCGATTTCCCGGATCATTTTCAGATACTCGGGCGAAGCGGGATTGGGCGCCTGCGCCGGGAACAGAAACTCGATTCGGGAGATCATGACGTCTTCTTCCGGATGCCCAGGAACAAGGGGGGCAGCTTCCCGGAGGGATCCAGACCTACGTAGGCCACATCGTTCACCCGGACGTCGTAGCCGCTCTGGACCGGGTTGAAGAGACCTCCGGCCACGAGAATGCTCGGGCTCCATCCCCGCCGCGCCAGAGGGGCGGCGGACTCCCAACGGATCTTGCGGGACTTGCGGTAGCTCGGCTTTTGCGTCAACACCATGCCCAGGCGGGTGACGCGCGCCTCCACCACCCTGTAGTTCGCATACTCGGCCGCCGGGAGCCGGTAGGGCCGGAGCGGCTTGCTCAAGTTGCGGGAAATGGAGAAGGCAATGGCCGCAAAAAAGAGGTTCCCCCCGGCAATAAACAGCTCGGGCTCCATCGAGCCTGCCCGAATCAGTTGCCAGAGTCCCATGGAGCCCAGCAGGACAACCGGCGTTAGCAGGAGTACCCCGACGGCGAAAAAGAACCACCGCGATATTTGGTTTTCCTTCCCGATTTCGGCGATCATCCCGAGGTATTCGGGCGAGGAAGGAACAGGTACTCGGACCGGGAAGAGGAACTCCGGCCTCGAGATCATGGCGTCAGCTTATCATACGAGCGCCAGCAACGCCCAACGTTCCGGGCCCTGGCGCCAGGTCTTCTCGAGATGGTCGATGTCCAGTCCTTCGAGCAGCGGCGGGAATCTTCCGGCGTCCGGCGCGAATTCGCGCTCGAGATCGCAGAGGTCCAGATAAACCTCCGCCGCCATCTCGGCCAGCTCGCCCATCCGGAGCAGCCGCCAGTGGTTGCGAAAAACGAGCAGCGCACGATCGTAAAGCGGCGCCAGGTCCGGCACGCCCTGGATCTCCTCCATCAGTTCTCCGATCGCGCTCAGCCGCGCGAGGGTCGTCGTTTTCGCCCGCCACAACCGGTGCAGCAGGAAGTACTGCAGCGTCTGGGCGGCGGGAACCAACGGGGAACGCAGCCGCCGGAGCCGGTTATTCACCTCCTCTTCCGCTGTTTCCAGCTCGAAGAACAGCCTGGCGATCGGCCAATCCTCCTTCACCCGCCACCAGCCGCGCTCCTCCCAATCCTGCCAGCCCGCCGGCGGCGGCGGGGGCTCCGGCTCTCCACCCTGCCGGAGGAAAGCGGCGTAATTCTGTTCGTTGAATTCGCGCGCCACCCACATCGCATAAAACTCGTTTTGCGGGCCCGCCGTTCGCATGTATTCGAGCGCCGCCGTTCGCAGCGGCGAGCTGGGGGCCGTGGCCAGGACGCGCGCGCCGAAACGCACGCATTCGACGGGCGCGATCTTTCGCCGCCCCAGGCACCCGAAAAGCTGCGTCAGCAGGCAATCCCGCGCCGCATTCTCCTCTTCCCGGCGAATGAGAAACAGCGCCAGCGCGGCGAGATCGTCGTCCGAGAGGCGTGGCGAGCTAAGCAACCCGTTCACCGTCTCCGGCCGTTCGAGCAGTTCGGCGCTCGCGACGCTTCCGAAGACCGCCGCCACCGCGCCGGTGGTGTTGCGGGGATTGGCGAGCTGGTCCAGGAGGGTAGGTTCGAATTCCGGCAAGGATTCTTTCATCATGGAAGATCGCTCGGCTTGCGCGCAGCCATGCGGATGCGCAAGTTATCGGCGTCGTCATGCGCCCCCAGGCGGTCCAGCAGAGACACGCACTCGGCGGCATTTTCTTTGTCCCCGCGATCCAGGTATAAAAGCCCCGCGTTGTACGCGTCGACCCGGGCATCCTCGGCGCGTCCGGCTCTTTCTTTCAGGTACGCCCGCTCGTAGTAGAGCCGCGCATTGTGGCGGCGCAGGCGGATGGCGGTGGAAACATCGCCGATCGCGGCGTCATGATCGCCTTGGTGGGCGCGGGCGACGCCACGGGTGCGGTAGGAATCGACGTATTCGTCGCGCGGTTCCTCCAGGGTCAGGAATTTTTCCAGGCCGCCGGGAAACTCCCATAACCGGATCGCGGCGCTGAAATCGGCGGCCGCATCGGCCCAGTTCTGGATCTCCATCCTGGCCTTGCCGCGTCCGTAATAAGCCGCCGCGAAGTTGGGGTGGTACTGAATGGCCAGGTCCTCCGCGATGGTCGCTTTGTCCCACAGCGAGAGTTCCCGGTAAATGCCGGCCATCTCGTGCCACGCGCCGGGATTGTCGGGCCGCTCATCCACTTCGGCGCGCAGCCGCTCGAAGCGCCGGAGCTGCGCTTCATTGCTGGGCAAGAGCAGCTCGGGTGGCGCTGCCGCCTGGGGCTCTTCCGGCTGCGGCTGCCGAAGCTCGGCCAGGTGGAGGCGGCTCATTCCCGGCAGCCAGCCGGGTGGATTCCGCGGATCGACCCTGGGCTGGAGCCCCAGTAGTCCCAGGTACACCTGGGCTGCCATCGCTGTCGCACGGCCCCATTGGCCACGGTTCCAATGATCGCGGAACACCAGCACGGCGCGGTCGTGCAGCGGTTTCCACTGCGGTTTGGCGGCCGTGGCTCTAAGCAGCCGGCCCAGAGCCCGAAGGCTCCCTGGACTTTCCCGTCGATTCAGCCACGATCGGCGCAGCAGGAAGTAATGCAGCGTGTGCTCGGCGGGGACCCCGGCCGGCGGTTCCCGTGCCAGCAGGAGGTCGATCTCCCCGCCCGTGTCCAGCTCCAAAAACAGGTCGGCCAGCGGCCAATCGCTGCCCGCGTGGCTCCACCCATCGCGGCCTTCCCATTCATTCCAGGTGGCCGGCGGCGTCCGCTTCTCCTCCGCTGCCTGTTGCTTTCGGCAATAAGCCGAGTAATTGTCCGGGTTGAACGCCGCGATCACCATGGCGCGGTAGTCCCCGACCATCCCTCCGGCCTTCTTCAGATACTGCTGGACAGGGCGCGTCAACGACACGCCCGGCGCATCCGCCATCGCCTGCACACAGAGCTTCACGAGTTCCGGCGGGGCCACGCCTCTCTCGGCCAGCGCCTCGAACACGCGCCGCGCCAGCGACTCGTTGGCGGCGGTATCGGCGCCGGGTTCGTAGTAAACCGACACGAGGAAGGCCGCGATTTCCGCCAGGTCCTCCGGGCTGAACTGGCCCTCGAAGATCGCCCCTTCGAGAACGCTGTTCGGCTCGTACCCACTATTTTCTTCGATCAAGCGCTGGCACAGTGTGGTTCCTACCGGGCTGAGCTGCCCCCCGGCGGCCAGCCGATGCAGCAGACTATTGGCGTCCGCGGCCGGCTCATCCGGGTCCGCCGGGTAATCGGGCTCTTCCTTCAGGACCAGCAGCGCATCGAGATCGGGCCTCGGGGTATCCGGCGCCTGGACCGTCTCGGACACCTCGGAATCGGGCGCTTCCTCCACGATCGGCTGCGCGTCGAGATCGGGCCTCGGGGTATCCGACGCCTGGAACGTCGCGGACTCCTCGGAATCGAGGCTTTGAACCGGCGCGGGCGGCTCGCGGTTTCTGGCGACCAACCGCGAAATCAGCCGCGACGCCGCGCGCGACACAACTCGGTTGAGCGCGTCCTCGAGCCGTTTGAGCAGGCCGGCGTCCTCCGTGACCTGTTGGGGCACCTATCAATCATACTCCTGCGCCGCCATCCGGACGGCGGCGGCCGCGAATCGGGCTGCCCGCGGCTGAGCCCGCCGCGCGAAGTCGTCATAGCAAATGCCACTGTTCCGCGGAACCTTGTCGCGGCCATGCCGCGCTGTGATTCGTGTCGCGCATCCCATGTGCCGCCCTCTATGATGATTAATTACAATAGCGGTTCGGCAGCGGGGCAGGTCTCTGGCCTTCCCCATGGGAGACTTTACATGAACCAAGCGAAGACCCGGCGGAGAAAGATCCGCCTCAGCTTTCCCGCAACCGGCGAATCGGCGATCGCCGAAATGCTGGACGACGAAGCGCCGGCGGTGTGCGACTACATCTGGGGACTGCTGCCCATCCAGAGCCAGGCGATTCATGGCATGTACTCCGGCGCCGAGGTATTCCAGTTGATCGACAACCCCAGACCGGTGGAGCCGCGGAACCGGACCGCGCTGCCCCTGCCCGGCGAGCTGCTCTACTTTTATGATGCGGGCGGCAACGTCACCAGCCCTCCCCGGGAAGTGGGCGAGGTTTGCCTGGTGTATGGCCGGGGTGTGAGCCTGAAGGGGCCCGAAGGAGCGCCCGCCTACGCCAGCCTGTTCGCCCGGATTCCGGGCGATTGGAAGTACGACTGGACTGAGTTCGCGCGAGCTTGCCGGCGCTGCCGCTGGGAAGGTCCGCAGGCGCTGCGCATCGAAGCGCACGAATCGGATTGATCATGCACACGCCAAGCGTCCAGATGGATTTGTGGGAGGTCGCGATCTTCGCCGCCTACCTGCTGCTGACGGTGGCGGTGGGATTTCTGGTGGCGCGGAAAGGGCGCAGCAGCCCCAACGACTATTTCATGGGCGACCGGAGGCTGCCCTGGTACGTCGTGGGCACCTCGATGGTGGCGACCTCCGTCAGCAGCGATCATTTCATCGCCCAGGTGGGCGCCGGATACACCCACGGTATCGTGATTGCGGCGTTCGGATGGAATGCCTGGATCGTGTACACGCTGCTGATCTGGGTCTTCCTGCCCTACTACATGCGCACGGGTTTGTTCACCATGCCGGAGTTTCTGGAGCGCCGGTACAACTCGGCCGCCCGCTATCTGTTCGCGGTGTCCTGCGTCGTCGGTTACCTGTTCTCGCTGATCGCCGGACCGCTGTATGCCGGCGGCCTGGCGCTGGAGAGCATGTTCGGAATCAACCTGGTGTGGGCCATCGTGTTCCTGGGCGTGCTGACCGGCGCGTACACGGTTTACGGCGGCCTGAAATCGGCGGCGTGGACCGATTTCATGCAGATAGGAGTGCTGCTGATAGGCGGCATCCTGGTGCCGGTGATCGGCCTGTGGAAGGTGGGCGGGTTGGCCGAACTGGTGCGGGAATATCCGCAGAAATTCCAGGTATTCCACGGTCCCACACACGAGTTGTTTCCCTTTACCGGCGTGTTCACCAGTTTTCTCAGCGTGGGCATCTGGTACAACTGCACCAGCCAGCACATCGTGCAGCGCTGCCTGGGAGCCAAGGACGAGTGGAACGCCCGGGTCGGCGTGATCACGGCCGGGTTTCTGCACATCGTGATGCCGTTCCTGTTCGTGATCCCCGGCATTATCGCGTTCAAGCTGTTTCCAAATCTCGAGCGGCCGGACCACTCCTACATCCTGCTGGTGAAATCGCTGGTGCCGCAGGGGCTGCGCGGCCTCATCCTGGCGGCCATCGCGGCCGCGCTGATGTCGCATCTGTCGGTGATGATCAATTCGACCTCGACCATCCTGACCATGGACCTGTATAAGCGCCTTCTCCGGCCATCCGCCAGCGAGCGGTCGCTGGTGGTCTTCGGGCAGTGGAGCGGAGCGGTGGTGATGTCGCTGGGAATTCTGATCGCGCTGGTCTTCAGCACCTCGCGCAGTTCGCTCTTCGTTCTCATTCAGGAGGGCTTCGCCTACATCGCGCCTCCCTTCGCCGTGATCTTCACCACCGGCCTGCTGTGGCGCCGGGCCAATGGAACCGCGGCGCTTACCACCATCGCCGCCGGGTTTTCATTCACCCTGTTCCTGCAGTTCTACCTTTTCCGGCTGCCGTTTCTGGCGCCGTATGCGAACTACCTGCACCGGGCGGTGATTTCCTGGGCCTTCTCGATGGCGGTGATGATCGCGACTTCCCTGCTGACCCGGGCGCCGGCGCCGGAGAAGACCAACGGGATCATCTGGAGTTTCCGCTACGCCTCGCTGCCGGACGCTGAAAAGAAGCGCTACAGCGGATGGAAGGACCTCCGCCTGTGGTGGCTGATCTTCGTCGGCGCGGCGCTTTCGATCTACGCCTTCTTCCTGTGGTTCCGGTTCCAACATCCGGAGACGCCATGACCGAAGGCGTCGAGATCACCTCCGGGCGCGGAGTAGTCGCCACCGGACCGGGGGAAGCGGCGCGCGCCGGGGCCTCCCTGTTCGAGCGCGGAGGCAATGCCATCGACGCGGCGGCCGCGGCGTGCCTGGCCTGCGCGGTGATAGAACCCCAGGCCGTGGACCTGGGCGGATACGTGCTCGCCGCGGTTGTGCTCGAGGGCGCCACCGGACGCGTCTGGTCCGTGGACGCCAACGCCGTGGCGCCGGCCGCCGCAAGCCCGGACATGTTCCGGCCGCTGCCGGTCCGCGCCGGCAAGCCCGGAATCAACGAACTCGAGTACGGCTGTTCGGTAAGGGACGATGCCAACGTGTACGGGCCGCTCGCGGTTGCAGTGCCGGGATTCCTCGGCGGCGTCGGGGCGATGTGGGAGCGATGGGGACGGCTCCAGTGGGCCGAGATCGTCGCGCCGGCGCGCGAACTTCTCGAGAGCCCGCTGCCGTACTCGCTGGTGCGAAAGGACGTCGAGTTCAAGCGTGAGGTCATCCAACGCTATCCTTCCACCGCCGCGCTGCTGCTGGATGAGACCTGGCCGCGCCCTGATCTGGCGCGGACGCTGGACCGGCTGGCGGGGGCGGGATGGCGCGATTTCTATGACGGCGAGATCGGCCGCGCCATCGCCGATTTCGTCGCCTCGCAGGGCGGCATTCTGACGCGCTCCGACATGGCCGCCTTCGCCCCTCGGATCACCGAGCCCTGCTCGGGAACCTATCGCGGCGCCGCGGTCCATACCGCCATCGCTCCCAACGGCGGCTTCAGCGTGCTCGCCGCGCTGCGCGACCTGGAACGCCGGCCCGTGCTGGCGGCGAGCGACCCCGCCTACTGGGACGGCATGGCGAAAGTGTTGGAGCGGATGTGGACCGCGCGGCTGGCGGATGCGCCGCCGTCCGGCGCCAGCCCCCACGGCACGGTTCATGTGGCGGCGGCGGATGCGCGGGGCAACCTGGTGAGCGCCACGATTTCGCAGGGCGGGCTGTTCGGCTCCTGTCTGGCGGTGCCCGCGACCGGCATCATTCCGGGTCACGGAATGTGCCGCTTCGACCCGCATCCCGGAAGAAAAAATTCGCCCGGCCCGGGAAAGCGGCCCTTGAACAATGTCTGCCCGCTGGTGATCCGCATGCCGGACCGGGATGTGGCCATCGGCGCGCGCGGGGGACGCCGCATCGTCAGCGTGTCGCCGCAACTGGCGCAGCGCATCGTGGACTATGGGGCCAGCGTGCGGCAAGCCGCCACCGCGCCGCGCATTCATACCCTGACCGGTGATCCGCTCGAAATTTCCGCCAATTTCGATCCCCCGATCCGGGAAGCGCTGGCCGCCGCCGGCTACCGCATCGAAGTCCCCGCCGAGGTGGCCGGAGCGGCCCACGGCGCCGAAATCCTGCATCCGGCCGGCCAACTCAGGGCCGGCGGCAATACGTGAGCGTTCCCGACCCGAGCCCGGCGAGATCGAGGCTCCTCCGGATTTCGGGTGGTGGGCTACTTTGAATCTAAGCGCCTGAAGACTCACGAAAGGCGCAGCGGGCGTTCTGAAGGCTAGATGCCCGGTTGCGGATTGAGAAGCTCACGTTCATCGGACGGTCTGCGTTTTTTCGACATACGTTCGGAACAAGAATTTGTCCTGCCGCCCAATGGATTCCTTTGCGGCCCGCTTGAAGGCCGAGGGATCGACAAGCGGAATGTTGGGTTGCTTCCCGGCGAACAGTTCAACGATGGTGAGGATCTGAATGCGTGGGTATTTGCCGTAAAGCGTCTCATAGAAACCAACCTTCACCGCTTCGGTTTTCATTGGCCCGGTTGGTTCAGACAGGGTGATGAAGACGCCGATTCTGGCCTTCTCGCGGTCCACGACATGGGCCAGATCCCGAATCATTGCGACGTTCACGTTCTCGCCGCCCTTTACCGAGACGATGGCCTTTTCCGTGGTCTTCCCGTCGGGCTTGAAATAGATCAGCCCGTCGATTCCGGTGTCGGCACCCTTCTTCTTCCCCGCAAACGGAACAGCGTTCACTAGAGAGACCGCCCACCACTGGAATTGATACCGGTCTCGTGCAGCCAGCGCCCGCGCGCCCTCCAAATCCTTCGGGGTGCCATGCACCTCATACTGGATGCCGGGGAAGGCGTCTCGCAAGCGCTTCTCGATCAGAGAAATCGCAAGATGGGTGATATCGATCCCAATCCATTCTCGTTTGAGTTTCTTGGCGGCGTGAATCGTGGTTCCACAGCCGCAGAACGGGTCCAGCACCACATCGCCCTCATTGGAACTGGCAATGATGATGCGCTCCAACAGGGCTTGGGGTTTCTGGGTCGGATAGCCTAGACGTTCCTGCGCTTGGCTATTGATGGGCGGGATGTCCGTCCAGACCGTACCCATCACCCCGCCTTCCATCTCCTCCAAATACCGCTTGAGCTGGGGCCGCTTGGAGTAGTCCAAACTGCCGTCCTTTTTCGTCGGACACCAGATGCGGCCTTCCTTATCGAGCTGGGCCATCGTTTCCTTAGAGTACCGCCAGCCTTTCGGGGGAAAAGGGAAGCCCTTCCACTCGTACATCATGTTTGGCCGGGGATTTGGGCTGGTCATGTTGTCCAGCCGGTATACCCGGCCGTCGCCGTCGTCATAACGGTACTTCGTGGCTAGGTATTCTTCAGAATGTGGGTCGCGTGGGGTGTTCCAGGTGAACTTCTGCCCTTTGGTGTAGAAGAAAATTGTGTCTGCCACCCGGCTCCACGTTCTGCTGTCGCTGTGGGTAGTGGTGCGCTTCCAGGTGATTTCGTTCCGGTAAAACTCCACGCCGAAGATTGCGTCCAGGATCAATTTCAGGTAGTGGGAAGCGGTCGGGTCACAGTGCAGGTACAAAGAACCCGTTTCCTTCAACACGCGATGGAGTTCCTGAAGCCTGACGGCCATCATGCAGAGGTAGGCCATCATGTCGTTCTCCTTCAGAAAGGCCCGTAGCGCCCGCAGGAGTTCCGCCGCATCGGTGCTCCGGCTGTGCATCACCTCGTCAAAAGCCAGTTCGGCTTCACTGCCCCAGTGCCAGGTGTCCTCAAAGGCTTCGATCTGTGCGCGGGACTGTTCGCCAGCGGTGCTTCGAAACAGAACATTGTACGTGGCCTGACTGTTGAACGGCGGATCGAGGTAGATCAGGTCCACGCTCTCGCGCTGGATCTCGTTCCGAAGAATCATCAGGTTGTCGCCGTAATAGAGAGCGTTCATGTGAGCCGATTCGCCCAAAGATATCACACTGCTTTAGTGCGTGGCGACGCAGGAAGATCTCCTGTGCAGCCCACTACCCGATTCCGCGAAGCGCCGGCCGGAAGACCGTTTCCCAACCGGCGATTCCACCGGCGAAAAGTGTAAACTGTTTCGTCAGGGCGAGGTTCATCCCCAAAATATGAAGATCATCAGCGTGGAATGCATTCCGGTGCGCGTCCCCATCCGGGCGGAACTGGCGATTCGGGCGAAAGGCGGCTGCCATTCCGAATCGCCGTTCCTGCTTGTGAAAGTGCATACCGACGAGCAGGTGTTCGGGCTGGGCGAAGTATCCTGCACCCCGCGCTGGAGCGGGGAAGACCAGACCACCGCGGCGCACTTCATCCGGACCATTCTCGAACCGGTGCTGGCCGGGCATGACCCTCGGGACATCGAAAGGCTGACGGCGCGTATGCGGGGCGCACTGTCCGGCCACCCGTTCACCAGGGCCGGGCTGGAAATGGCGTTGTGGGACCTGCTCGGCAAGACCACCGGGCTTCCCGTGTACCGGCTGCTGGGCGGGCCGGTGCGGGAGTTCATCCCGACCAAGTGGTCGATTTCGGGCGCCGAGCCGGCGCGGGCGGCCGGGATCGCGACCTGGGCCCTCGAGCGGGGGTTCGAAACCATGAAGGTCAAGGTCGGGATCGATCCCGAGCAGGACGTCGCCCGCGTCCGCGCGGTCCGCCAGGCCGTCGGTCCCGGCATCCGCCTCGGCGTGGACGCCAACGGTGCATGGAATCCAACCACGGCGGTGGCGATGATCCGCCGTCTTTCGGAGTTCGGCGTCTGCTTCGCCGAGCAGCCGGTCCCGCCGGGCGACGTGAATTGGCTGGCCGAGGTGCGCCGGCAGGTTTCGATTCCGGTGATCGCCGACGAGAGCGTGTACAGCCCCCAGGATGCGCTGGCGATCGTGCGCGCGGGCGCCGCCGACGCGCTCTCGGTCTACGTCGGCAAGTCGGCGGGCATAGGCCCGGCGCGCAAGGTGGCGATCATCGCCGAATCCGCCATGCTGGGCTGTACCATCGGCAGCAACCTCGAACTGGGCGTGGGGACCGCCGCCATGATCCACCTGGCCATGGCCACGCCCGGCATCACCGCCGGCGAGTTTCCGTGCGACATCATCGGTCCGCTGTACTATACCGACGATCTGCTCGCCGAACCGCTGGCGCTCTCCGGTGGCAAGGCGCGGCCCAACGGCCGCCCCGGCCTGGGCGTGGATCTCGACGAAGAGAAGGTGCGGCGCTATCGCGTCGAGTAGGGCGTCCGCTACATCGCGGTCCAGCCGCCGTCCACCGCGAGGATGGCTCCGGTGATGTAGGACGCGGCGTCGGAGGCCAGGAACAGCGCGGCGTAGGCCACTTCCCGCGGCATGCCGTGGCGGCCCAGGAAAGTCTTGCCGATCTGCCGCTGGTACAGTTCCTCGCCGGGTTTGGGCGAAATGCGGGTCTGGATGGCGCCCGGGCAGATGGCGTTGGCGCGCACGTTGTGCGGTCCGTAGTCGTAGGCCACGCTGCGGGTCAGTCCGATCAGGCCGTGCTTGACGCTGGTGTAGGCCGCCGAGTCGCGCCCTCCCACCAGGCCCTGCACCGAGGAGATATTGAGGATCGACCCGGCCCGCTGCCGGACCATGTAGGGCAGCACGGCGGCGATGAAGCGCTGCGCTCCCAGCAGGGAGACGCGGAACGAGCGCTCCCACTCCTGCTCGCCCGCCTCCGCCGCGGCGTGGAAGGGGCCCAGGTAGGCCGCATTGTTGCACAGCACGTCGATGCGCCCGGTGATCCCGGCCGCCGCGGCGACCACCGCCTCGACATCCGCCGGCACGGAGACATCCGCCGGCACGAAACGTGCATTCCGCAGGGATGCCGCCACCGCGAGGCCGGCCTCGGCATCCAGGTCGGCGATCACCACCTGCGCGCCGGCTTCGGCAAACACCTCCGCAATCGCGCGTCCGATGCCGTGCGCCCCGCCCGTCACGATGGCGACTTTGTTCTCCAGTGCGATCACAGTTGGTTCACCAGCGGCTTTCCCGCGCGGCCGGCCGGCGCGCGCGTAATGGTGGTGCGGCCGAGGTTGGCCACATACAGGTATTCGTCGCGAAATGCCAGGTTGGTCGGACGGCTGAGCAGGATGGCCCAGCGGTCGTAAGCGAACAGCACCGTCTCGCCCGCGGGGGTGATGCGATGAATGTCGTCGGAAGCGTAGCAGGAAGCGAAGAGATTTCCCCCGGCATCCAGCGCCAATCCGTCCGGCATGCGGCCGACCGGCTCGGCGTGAACCGAGGCCCGGCCGGTGGCCAGGTCGATGCGATAGACGCGGTCGGAATCGCTCTCGACCATGTACAGACTCCGCTCGTCCACGCTTAGGGCAAGGCCGTTGGCGTAGCCGAAAGGACCGGCGAAAACCTCGCCGCCGCCATCGCTCCGGTATTTCAGCAGCCAGCCGTTGCGCTTCTTCCAGTTGCCCGAATCCGTCACGTAGTAATTCCCGCTCCGGTCGAACAGGCCGTAGTTCGGGCACACCAGGCGGTGCTGCCCCGCACTGCCGGCGAAGATCGACCATTCGCCCCGCCGGTTCACGCGCACGATGCCGTGGCGCGGATTGCACACGAACAACTCGGCGTCGTCCGGCGACCAGGCGACGCCCCCGCAGAATCCGCCCATTTCCGTCACCGTCTCGACGGTTCCGCCGGGAGAGATCCGGTACACCTGTCCCGCTTCTCCGCCGGCCCACAGCCAGCCCTGGCGATCGAAGGCCAGGCACTCCGGGTGGTCGAGTCCGCCGGCGAAGACCTCGAAACGCTCGATCGGAATTTCGGGTTCCACCACTACCGTCCCCGGACCTTTCTCACGACGCCTGCTTTCCACACCCGAAGCCAGCGGCGCTGGCCGGGCAGGCCGCGAAAAGGATTGCCAGATGTGTCCTCATGCCGTCATGACAAGGATACCGCCCGGCCCGGGCCTATGCTATGATCTGCGCACGTATGAAGCTGCCGCTGGCGTTTCTCTCTCTGGCGTGCGCCTTTGCCTCCGAGACCGGTGCCCTCATCACGGATCCCGCGGCGGCGCGGGCCTTCAAAGACAGATACACGGCCCTGACCGACGCCTGGGCGGAGGGCATTGAGTTCACTCCCGCCGAACAGGCGGCCATGCGCGAGGGCAAGCAGTGGGAATCGCTTCTGTGGAACGGCCCCGACGACCCGCTGGCGAACCGGGTCCTCGCCGCCGGCGAACCGTCGTTCGACGCCATGGCATCGTATTATCCCGGGAAGATCCTCGACCGCACGGTGCTCGGCACGTGGTCGGATGCGCGGGCTCCCCTGGGCCGGTTCGTGGACGAGTTCGCCATTTATTGGAACGGCGCGATCGCGGCCAACCTCATCCGGGGCCGGCTCACGGATCGTTTCGGCGAAACATCGGCGCAGCCGCTGGCGCCCAATACGGTGGTGCTCTTCCGCGCCGGAGCGAACGCGGAGATCTTCGGACGCGTGCGGAAGGACTACTCCAGCATCGGCTACGAACTGGGCTACTTACCGGTTGTGGTCGCCACCTATGAGACCGGCGGCGTGCGCTACCGTGAGACCGCCCTGGCCGACCAACCCGCGCGCGAGACCGGCGGTTGGGACATTGCCTACGTGCGGTTCGAGATGACCAACGTCTCGAAGTCGCCTCGCGTTGCCGAGCTTCGCGCGGAAGTCGTCCTGAACGACGGCGGGCAGGCGGCCACGGACGGAAACCGCGTGCTCGACCCAAACGGGGCCGTCCTCATGATGTCGAGCGAGGCTCGCCGCAAGTTCGAGCTGAAGCCCGGCGAATCGGCGCAACTGTATCTGAAGATCCCCTACGTGCCGGACCAGAAACGGCTGGCCGGCCCCCCCTCCCAAGCCGATTTCGAGGCGGCGCATGCGCGCGTGAAAACCTTCTGGAGCGGACTGCTCGCCCAGGCCGCCCGAATCGACGTGCCGGAACCGCGCCTGAACAATGTCTGGCGCGCGCTCCTGCTGCAGAACTTCATCCTGGCCGACGGGCCCAGGTTCACCTACGGCTCCGGGCTGATGTACAACGACTCGACCTATCCGCAGGAAAACGGGTTCGGCGCCCACACCTTCGCCATGTACGGCTTCAAGGACTACGCCAACGCGCTTCAGCCCTGGTTCGTCGGGATGAGCGTGACACGCGCGGGCGCGGGGCGAAAATACCAGAATCGGCGCGCCATGGTGCTTCACCACCTGCTGGAGAACTACCGGCTGACGGCTAAGACGGACCTGTTCGATCGCTTCAAAGACGACTACTACCGCGTGGCCGAGGAGATCCTCTCGGACCGCCGCGGAACCATGCTGGAGGTGAACGGGGAAAAGCCGCTGCACTGGGGGCTGTTACCGCCGGACAAGCCGGGCGTCGATGTGCAGGCCAGCACCCAAACCAACTACGTTCTGGGCCACAACATCACCAACTGCCAGGGACTTCAGGATTTCGGCCGCTTCCTGGCGGTGACGGGCCTGGATCGCGAGCGCGGTGAGCGCTACATCCGCGAAGCGGCCGATTTTCGCAAAACCCTCC
>Ga0315273_10001957_pt1 | contig 23934 bp, 14 predicted proteins | sample YL17G02_0_MG_FD_205753 | JGI IMG/M metagenome (GOLD analysis project Ga0315273, IMG submission 205753) | Sediment microbial communities from Yellowstone Lake, YNP, Wyoming, USA - YL17G02_0 | ecosystem: Environmental > Aquatic > Freshwater > Lake > Sediment | place: USA: Wyoming | collected...
CAATCCTGTGGCGCAGTGAGTTCCGAAGTGTCCTGTCGATGCTGATGCGGCGGCGGGCGCTCGCCCTCGCGGACGCTCTCGAGGCGGCGCGCGAGGCCGAGACTTTGTTGGCAGGCAGGGAGTTCATCGTCGAGACGCAGACGGTGCTGGAGCTGGCTGCGAAATCGGGCTGTTCCGCTTACGACTGCGAGTTCGTCGCGCTGGCTTCAGACCTCAGGGTGCAATTCGTGACCTCGGATCGAGAGATCCTGGCGGCGTTCCCGACGCCGGCGGTCGCTATGGAACAGTTCGCGCCTTAGACCGGCTTCCGGCCTCACCGCTCCTTGGGCTTCATCGCACCCCGGAGCTTGTCGGCCAGCGATCCGAAGCTCTCGGCGGGCGTGTCGCTTCTCCGCTCGGTGTACTCGCGGACTTCGTCTTTCTCCTTGGCGTCCAAGATCTCTTTGCGGCTGAGACGAATGCGCCGGCCCGACGGATCGACGTCGAGGACGAGCACCTCGACCTCGCCGCCGACCGGGAACGTCCGGGCGAGGTCCGCCTCGCGCGCGACCCCGGTCTCTTTCATCGGGATGAGGCCCGTGCGTCCGGGGGCCAGGAACACGAAGATGCCGAACCGCTCGTGACGCTCGATCTTCCCCGTGAGGCGCGCGCCCGGAACGATGTCGTTGCCCGCGGGCTGCGGCGACCCCGTCATGCCATCCGCGACCAGAGCGACGCCGATCCGCTTCTTCTCGAGCTCGATCGTCAGAATCTGGAACGTTCCCGTCATGCCCGCCCGCACCGACGCCTTCCAGCCTTCCGGTGAGCCGGTCGGAGGGAACGTGGACAGATGGGCCAACGCCTCGACCCCCGGCTGAAGCTCGACGAAAGCGCCGAAATCCGCGAGGCGCGTGACGCGGCCGGTGCACACCTGGCCCGGCGCGTACGTCGCTTCGACCTTCGACCATGGATCGGCCTGAAGCTGCTTCAACCCGAGCGCGATCTTCTGCGTGTCGTCGTCCACGCGCAGGACCTTCACCGTGACCTCGTCGCCCGGTCTCACGACCTGCGTGGGGTCCGCGATGCGCGACCATCCCATCTCCGAAACGTGGAGCAGCCCTTGCACCCCCGCGCCCAGATCGACGAACGCGCCGTAGTCGCGCACCGAGGTCACGCGGCCGTTCAACACCACCCCCGCGACGATGGAGCGCCGGAGCAACTCCGCCTCTTCTCGTTGCTCTTCCTCGAGGAGCGCGCGCCGGGAGATCACCAGGTTCTTGCCACCCTCTTTGAATTCGAGGATGCGAAACGTGTAGACCCGCCCTTCGTGCTCGGACGGATCGGTGTTTCTCACCGTATCGATCTGCGAGATCGGGCAGAAGGCGCGCTGCCCCGCGATGCGGACCTCGTATCCACCCTTGACCGCCCGCTCCACTTTTCCTTCGACGGGAAGCCCCGCGTGGAACGCGTCTTCGAGCTGTCGCGCCGTCGCCGCGCCGCGCGCCAACTTCCGGGAGAGTTTGAGCCCCCCCGAGGTCGACACGACCATGGCCTCGATGCGGTCGCCGACCTGGGCTTCGAGCTGGCCTTCGGGATCGAGGAGTTCTTCGATCTCGATCGTCGCCTCGCCCTTGCCGCCGACGTCGATGAACGCCACCTCCGGGCCGATCGCCACGATCGTGCCTTCGATCGTTTGCCCCTCTTCGAACCGCTTCGCCTGGAGCGAAGCCTCGAACATGCTCGCGAAATCGTCGTCGTTCTCGGTCACGATGCGCTCCTTACGATGCGACCGGTCCATTGTATGCTGCGCTCCCTACGTTTAGAGGACCGGAGGCCACCATGCGCTCGACTCCCGTCGCCGTCTCCTTCCTGTTTCTCGCTGGGCTCGCAGGCGTCGCCTCGGCCGACGAAGGCATGTGGATGCCCCAGCAGATCCCCGCGCTGGCCGACCGGCTACGCGCCCTCGGCTTCGAGGGCGAAGTCCAGGCCTTCGCCGATCTGACCGGACAGCCCATGGGGGCGATCGTCTCGTTGGGCGGATGCAGCGCGTCTTTCGTCTCCAGCCAGGGACTGATCGTCACCAACCATCACTGCGTCCAGGGGGCGCTCCAGTACAACTCCACCCCCGAGCGCAACCTCCTCGTCTCAGGCTTGGTCGCGCGGGCGCAGGAGGACGAGCTGTCGAACGGGCCGGGCTCGCGGGTTTCCGTCACCACGCAGGTTCAAGAGGTGACCGACGACCTGATGCGCAGGCTGACCCCCAACCTCACCGACCGGAAACGCTTCGACGTCGTCGAGCTTTGGACGAAAGAGCGCACCGCGGCCTGCGAAAAGGACGGCTCGCGCTGCCGGATCGCGTCGTTTTTCGGCGGGCTCCGGTGGTTCGAGATCAAGCAGCTCGAGATCGAGGACGTGCGCCTCGTCTACGCTCCCGACAAGGGGATCGGCAACTTCGGCGGCGAGAGCGACAACTGGCGCTGGCCCCGGCACACGGGCGATTTTTCGTTCTACCGCGCCTACGTCGGCCCCGACGGCAAGGCGGCCCCCTACTCCAAGAACAACGTGCCGTACCGGCCGAAGCGCTGGCTCAAGGTGTCGCCGAGGGGCGCCAGCCCCGGCGACCTCGTCTTCGTCGTCGGGTACCCCGGGGCCACCGAGCGCCTGCAGACCTACGCGCAGATCGAGGACATGACCACGTGGCAGCTGCCGCGATCGATCCGCCGCTCCGTCGAGCAGCTACAGATCCTGGACGAGTTGGCACAATCGAGCCCCGAGGTCGCCATCAAGGTCGAGACCCGGATTCGAGGCCTCAACAACGGGCTCACGAAAAATCGCGGCGTGCTCGAGGGGCTAATCAAGGGCGGCGCCCTCGAAGACAAGATGGAGCAGCAGGGCGAGCTCACGGCCTGGATCGCCGCGAACCCGGAACGCCGCATGCTCTACGGCGACGTGCTTCCCGCGCTGGCGGCGCTGGATGCCGAGTCCGCCAAGACGCGCGAGCGCGACTCGGTTTTTTCAGGCTTTCGGGGCGGTCGAGGCGGAGGCTCGGTCCTCGGCGCGGCCGACACGATCGTCGAAGCCGCCGTCAACCGGCCGAAGAAGGACATCGACCGGGAGCCCGAGTACCAGGAGCGAAACTGGGCGCGCACCCGCGAAGGCTTCGAGCGGATGCAGCGGACCCTCGACCGCACGGTCGACCGGGCGTTCCTGCGCTATTCACTGCTCGAGGCGGCGCGCCTTGGCGGAACCGAGCGAATCGAGGCGCTCGACCGCGCCGCCGGCCTTTCCGCCGACATGAGCAAGGATGCGGCCGCGAAGGCGATCGACGCCTACCTCGACCGGCTGTACGCCGGAACCAAGCTCTTCGACAAGGACTACCGCCTGGCGCTGCTTGGCAAGTCGTCGAAGGAGCTCGCGGCGGTCGGCGATCCGTTCCTGAACCTCGCGACGGCGCTTCTTCCTCTGAAGGACCAACTGCGCGAGACGAGCAAGACGCGCCAAGGCGCCCGCTATCGGCTCGTCCCGCGTTACATGAAGGCTCTCCTCGAAAAATCAGCAGGCCTCGTCGCGCCCGACGCCAACGGGACGCTCCGCGTCACCTACGGCCGCGTGCTCGGGGTCGACTCCGTCGACGGGCTCTTCTTCAAGCCGCAGACGACGCTTGCCGGCATCGTCGGGAAGCACGCGGGCGAAGGGGAGTTCGACGTGCCCGATCGCGAGGTCGAAGCGATCAAGGCGCTGCGCGCCGGACGGGAGACGCCCTACCTCGACCCGGCGCTGCACGACGTTCCGGTCGACTTCCTGTCCACGGTGGACACCACCGGCGGAAACTCGGGATCCGCCACGTTGAACGCGCGCGGCGAGCTGTGCGGCCTCCTCTTCGACGGCACGTACGACACGGTGGTCGCCGACATCGTTTACGACCCCGTGCGCACGCGCTCGATCCACGTCGATTCGCGCTACATGCTCTGGGTGCTCACCGAGGTGGACGGCGCGACACGGATCCTCGAGGAGCTCTCAAAGTAAGGATAAGGGGGCCAGTCCCCTTTTCTTACAAAGCTCCTCGGATACCGCTTTGATAAGAAAAAGGGGACTGGCCCCCTTATCCCGCTCGATGGGTGCGCTCACGGCCGCGGAGTCTGCTCGAAAACCACGGCGGGGGGGGTCGCCCCCCCCCGCGCCGTGCGGCCTCAGCCCTTCTTGATCGCGGTGATGCCGGTGTGCTCGCCCTTCTCGTTGTCCTGGCAGGTCAGGCTGACCTTCTCGCCAGCCTTGACGCCGCTCGCTTCCTTGATGGCCTTGTCCATCAACGGGGCGGTGTGGCTTTCGCCCTTCTCGTCCGTGAAGGTCATCGTGTTCGCCTTGGCGTCGATCGAGACGACCTTGCCCTTCATTTCATGGGTCTTCCCGGCGGCGAGTGCCGCCGCGGGGATGGCGAGGGCCAACGCAACGATCAGAATCGTGGACAGGATGGATCCGAGTCTCTTCATGGGGGGTCTCCTTCGTCCGGTAAGTTGGGGGACGTGTTGCGACTATAGCCCTGGGCGCTCGGGCTCCGCCACAAACGTGACCCAGGCGACACTCCGGCTTGGGGGGACTCGTGACGAGGCTCCTGCGGGCGTGCCCTGAGGGATATATACTGGTACATACCATGCTGCTGGTTCGCGTCGCCGCCGCCCTCGATGCCGCGAAGGTCCCCTACGCGCTCGTCGGGGGCTACGCGGTGGCCCTCCACGGCGTCGTCCGCGGAACGGTGAACATCGACCTCGTGCTGAACTTCCGCCTGAGACACTTCGAGGGCGCAGACTCCGCGTTGCGATCGATCGGGCTGACGCCGCGCCTGCCGGTCACCGCTTCGGAGGTCTTCCGGTTCCGCGAGGAGTACGTCGCGAATCGCAACCTCACGGCATGGTCGTTCGTCAATGCGGCCGATCCGTCGGAGATGGTCGACGTCATCCTCACCCACGATCTGGCGGGATTGAAAACGAAAGGCGTGCGCGTCCAGGGCCGAACCATCAAGATCGTCGCGATCGACGATCTGATCCGCATGAAGAAGGCGGCGGGCCGGCCGCAAGATCTCGAAGACGTCAAGGCGTTGAGGACATTGAAATGAAGGGCCTCCAGAAGTTCACGCCCGAGTATCTCGAGCAGTCCCGGAAGATGTCCTCCGATACGGTCGCGCGCTTCCTCGACGACTTCCGCCGGCTCCACGGCCCAAAAGCAAAGAGCCGGTTGATCAGCATGAAGGTCCCGGAGCCGCTCCTCGCGGCGTTCAAGTTGCGCTGCGGGGTCGAGGGGGAGCGCTACCAGACCAAGATCAAGGCGCTGATGGTGGCGTGGATCGAGGGGGAAAGCCGATGACCGTCGAAGCCGGGAAAACGCTGTTCCACTACCGGCTCGCCGAGAAGATCGGCGAGGGCGGGATGGGCGCCGTGTGGAAGGCCGTCGACACGACGTTGGGGCGCGAGGTCGCGATCAAGGTCCTCCCGGCCGCGTTCGCGGGCGACCCCGAGCGGTTGGCGCGGTTCGAACGCGAGGCGAAGCTGCTCGCATCGTTCAACCACCCCAACATCGCCGCCATCTACGGCCTGCACGAGGCCGACGGCGTGCGCTTCCTCGCGATGGAGCTGGTGCCCGGCGAGGATCTTTCGGAGCGCATGAAGCGGGGGCGCGTTCCCGTGGGCGAGGCCAAAGAACTCGCCCGGCAGATCGCCGAGGCTCTGGAAGCCGCCCACGAGCAGGGGGTCATCCATCGCGACCTGAAACCGGCGAACATCAGGTTGACCCCCGACGGGAAGGTCAAGGTGCTGGACTTCGGTTTGGCCAAGGCGCTCGACCCGATGTCCGCCCCCGGATCGGTCCGGACCGACGGCGGCATGTCGCCGACGATCACCTCGCTCGGCACGGTCGCCGGCGTCATCATCGGCACCGCGGCCTACATGAGCCCGGAGCAGGCGCGCGGCAAGGCGGCCGACCGTCGCGCCGACGTCTGGGCCTTCGGCGTGATCCTCTTCGAGATGCTCGCAGGCAAGCGCCTGTTCGACGGCGAGACGATCAGCGACACGCTGGCCTCGGTCTTGAAGACCGATCCCGACTGGGGGGCGCTCCCCGCCGAGACGCCTCAAAACGTCCGCCGCCTCTTGCGCCGCTGCCTCGCGAAAGACCCGCGCTCGAGGCTCCGCTCGGCCGGCGACGCCCTGCTCGAGCTGGACACGGACGAGCCTCAGGCTAAAGCCACACCGGTTGCGGCTCCCGCGGGATCGCGATGGCGAGAGCGCGCCGCGTGGGTCGCGGTCGTCGGGCTCGGCCTTCTTCTCGCCTTCAAGCTCACCGGCTCGTCAGGCTCCGGAAACACCGGGGACCGCTTCCCCCACTTGGAAATCGCCTTCGGCGAGTCGGAAACCCCTTCCGTGCTGGCCCCTCCCACGATCTCACCCGACGGCAACAAATTGGTGTACGCGATTCGCTCGCAGGGCGGCGGCGATCACCTCGTTATCCGCCGTCTCGACGGTTTCGACGCCAAGCCGCTGCCGGAGACCGAAGACGCCATCTTCCCGTTCTGGTCCTCCGACTCGCGCAGCGTCGCCTACTTCATGCGCGGGTCGCTGCGCCGCGTCGACATCGATACGGGAGCGACGCAGGTCATCAGCGAGCACGCCCCCTGGGGTCGCGGCGGCTCGTGGAACGAGAAAGGAGCGATCCTCTTCGCCCCGCACCCCAATAGCGGGATCCACCTGACGACGGCGGGAGGACAAGCGGATACCGAGCTCACGGTCGTCGACCCGAGGCTAGTCGACGCTTCGCACCGGTTCCCGTGTTGGCTCCCGGACGGGAAGCACTTCGTCTTCACGCTCTGGAGCAACAACGCCGACGTCCTGAAGAAAGACGGCGGCGTCTACGTCGGCTCGACCTCGAAAGACGAGCCGATCCGGCGGGTGTTAGCAGATGCCTCGCGCGCGGTCTACGTCGATCCCGGCTTCTTGCTCGTCCATCGCAACGATCGCCTGATGGCGATCCCCTTCGACGCCAAAACGTTGACCGCCGGCGACGAGGCGATCCCCATCGACAGCGGCGTGACCTTCAACGGGAGCACCGGATCCGTGGCCGTGTCGGCGTCGCGGCGCGGAGACCTCGCCTACGGTGTCGGGCCGGGGGAACTGCCGAGCGAGCTGGTGTGGCTCGACCGCCAGGGCCAGGTCACCGAGGTCCTCCATCAGACGGGACAGTTTGGCCAGCTCACGCTCTCCCCCGACGGCCACCATTACGCCGCCGCGCGCAACGAAGGCACCAACGCGCAGCAGATCTGGATTGGGGACCTCGCACGGGGCGCCTCGATGCCCTTGACCCACGGAGCGAACGACTCGTACGATCCCGTCTGGTCCCCCGACGGCCAGCACGTGGCCTTCTCGTCTCGCGAGACGGGGAACGAAGACCTCTACATCCAGTCGGTGGCCGGCACGACGCCTTGGGAGATGGTCCACAAGGCGGACACGCACGACACGAACGTCACGAACTGGTCCGCCGACGGCCGCTACCTCGTCTTCGGCGCACGACCGCGAGACGACGCCAGCCGATTCGAGATCTGGATTCACGACTTCCATGAAAAAAAGGCCCGCTCGATCTTGGCGGACACCTTTCCGCAACGCGACGGCGTGCTCTCACCGGACGGGCGGTGGCTGGCCTACACCTCCGAAGAAGGCGGCGCCCCGCAGATCTTCGTGCGGCCGTTCCCGGCCCTCGACCGCAAGTGGCTCGTCTCCACGGGCCAAGGAGAAACGCCGCATTGGCGCGCGGACAGCCGCGAAATCTGGTATCGCATGCGCGATGCCTCGGGGACCCACATGATGTCGGCCGCTCTGGCGCCTGACGCCGGCGACCCGAACCCGGGGAAGCCGGTGCCTTTGTTCACGCTCGACCCCCGGATCGTGGTGGCCGAGCCCAACGCCGATCACTCACGACTGTTAGCCGGTCGCGAGGTCGCCAGCCCCGACAAGAAAGCGATCCGCCTGATCCTCGACTGGACGGCCAGCCTGAAGGCCGGCGGAGCGCGGAGGTAACCCCATGAAACGCGTCCTCATCATCGTCGCCGTCGTGCTGGCGGTTGCCGCCATCGCGGCCGCCGTGATTTTGCCGAAGGCCTTGAACCCCGAAAGATACCGCCCGCGTATCGAACAGTTGTTGACCGCCGTCACGGGGCGGAAGGTCACGATCGGCACGATGCACCTTCACGTGTTTCCCGTCCCGGGAATCACGGCGGACGGGTTCACGCTCGGCGAGGATCCCGCCTTCGGCACGGAGCCGTTCCTGAAGGCGGACCGCATCGACGCTCGCGTCCGGCTGATTCCGCTGTTCTCGTCGCGGCTCGACGTGATCTCGTTCGACATCGACAAACCCGTCGCCCACCTCCATCGCGACGCCAAAGGGCGGTGGAACCTCGTCAGCGTGATCGAGCGGGCCGGCTCGGGCGCGCAGCCTGCGACGGCAGCGGCACCGGAAAGCGGCGGCTTCGCGGTGATCATCGAGCGGTTCCGTCTGATCGACGGAAGCGTGGACATCACCGACGCGGCGATCGTTCCCGGGACGACGCACCGCATCGAGGGACGCCAGATCGAGCTCGCCCTTTCGGATCTTTCTACGACCTCACCCATCGGGATCGATCTGAAGCTCGGCCTGACCGGTTCCGGCAAAGCTGCGCTCGTCGGCCGCTTAGGCCCGCCGCCGCAAGCCGCGGGAAGCGGCTGGCCGATCGATGCTCGCGTGACGATCACGAACTTCATCGGAGGCGCCGCCGCCCCCTACCTCGCGACTTACACGGGGTTGCGCCTCGCCGGCGGATCGCTCGATCTCGACGCCAAGCTTTCGGGGTCCGCGCCGCAGAACCTGGACGTTCAGGGCACCGCCGCCCTCAAGGCCTTGGAGCTCGTCCCGTCAGGCTCAACCTCTCGCAAGACGGCGCCCCTCGACGGATCGGTCGCGATCGACGGCACCTTCACGCCGCAAGAAACCCGCCTCCGCAAGGCCGAGATCCGCCTCGGCAACGCCGCCGTCACGTTGAGCGGGGCGCTGACCGACCTTCAAGGAAAACCCAAAGCCGACCTCCGCGCCGTCGCGTCGAAGGTCGCCCTGAAAGACGTCGCTCCGATCCTTTCCCTGTTCGGTCCGTTGCTCCCTTCGGGCCTGGCGATGAAGGGCGAGATCGCGATCGACGCGACAGCAGCCGGCCCGATCGACGATCCCCTGAAGATGGCGATCCAGGGGACGGCGACCGTTTCGGGCTTCGAGTATTCCGACCCTTCGTTGAAAGAACCGATCCGCGACATCGCGGCGACCCTCACCCTCGATGGCGATCGCGCGAAGCTGACAGGTCTTTCCGCCTCGCTCGGCCGGAGCCACGTCCAGGGGGCCTGCACGATCAGCCGCTTTGCCCGTCCCGAGCTCGACGTCGAGCTTAACGTTCCGGTCCTCGACGTCGACGAGCTCCTCTCGTTCCTCCCGGCTTCGGGCGCGACGCCCGCGCCTGCTGCCGCACCGGCCGGCGGAGTGGCGCCGTCGATGCTCCGCGAGGTCACGGTGCGCGGGGACCTCTCGGTCACCGAGGCCAAGGCGATGAACCTGAAGCTGACCGGAGCGCACGCGCGCCTTGCGGTCGCAAACGGCGAAGCGCAGCTGCATGACGTGTCGGCCAAGCTCTACGGAGGCACGCTTGCCGGCCAGGTGACCGCGGGGTTGATCGAGACCGGGCCACCCTTTGCGCTGAACGCGAAGGTGCAAGGCGTCGACTTCAACGCGCTGTGCAGCGACTTCTCGAAGGACATGGCGGGGTTGCTCTACGGCACCCTCGAGACCTCTCTCGACGTGAAGGGGCGCGGGATCGACACGGAAGGCCTGAGGAAGAACCTGACCGGAGGCGCTTCCCTTTCACTCCGGAACGGGAAGCTCACCTCGTTCGGGTTCTTGAAGCAGCTCGCCCAGGTGCTCGAAGCGGCCGGCGGGCGCGGGATCGGGAAAGACGAGACGCCCTTCGACTCGTTGACCGGCACGTTTGCGATCCGCGACGGGCGCGCCGCGACGCAAGACTTACGGCTCGATTCGACCGACCTCGACATCAACGGCAAGGGCTCTATCGGCCTCGATCAGTCGATCGGCATGGACGTCGGCGTGGTGCTCTCCGAGGCGGTGAGCGCCGACATGGTGGCAAAGACCGCGAAGCTGAAGACCTTGGCGAACGACAAGGGACAGCTCGCCCTCGACCTCAAGGTCGGGGGCACGCTCCAGAAACCGTCGATCGGCGCCGATCCCAAGATGCTAAAGCGCGCCGCGGAGGGCACGCTCAAGAAGAAGGGCGGAGACGCCCTGCGGAAATTTCTGGAGAAGAAGAAGCGGTAGACCCTTCGCACCGCGTTTGGTGCTTGCCTCGAGTGCAGGCATTGCCTATATTCAGTGCATGCAGTACACCATTCGCGGAATCCCGGAACGGCTCGACACGGTTCTCCGTGAGCGCGCCCGCGCCGAAGGCAAGAGCCTCAACGACGTCGCGCTCGGCGCGCTGGCCGACGGGCTCGGGGTCGGGAGCCAACCGACCGTCCGAAGAGATCTCGGCGACATCGCCGGAACCTGGAGGAAAGACGCCGAAGCCGAGGCGGCCTTAGCGTCGCACGATCGTATCGACCCTCGGCTTTGGAAATGAAGGTCGCCCTCGACACGAACCGCTACGTCGATTTGTGCAAGGGGGTTCCGCCCACGGTCGAGCTGCTCGCAGCGGCCGAGGCGGTTTTCATCCCCTTCGTCGTCATCGCCGAGCTGCGCGCCGGCTTCGCGGTCGGCAGGCGCTCATCCGACAACGCGGCGGTCCTCCGCCGATTTCTCTCGAAGGAAGGCGTGCGCGTCCTTTACGCCGACGACCGAACGACGCAGCACTACGCCGCCGTCTACCGGCAGCTCCGGCGTCAAGGAACGCCGATCCCGACGCACGACGTGTGGATTGCGGCACTGGTGCTTCAGCACGACCTGGTCTTGCACTCGCGCGATCGCCACTTCGACCATCTCGCGCAAATCTCGAGGGTCTGAGGCTCAGTTCAGGGGCGGGTTTGCCTTCAGATCATCGAGCGTCTTTTGCGCCGCGTCGCGCACAGCGACCACCGCCGCCAGGCGGCCTTCGGCCCAAACCACCCGGGCTGCGCCGTTCATCCCCGCGACCGCCTGGGTCTCTTCAGGTGAGAGCTGTGGACGAGCAAGAAACGGATTCTTGAAGGCGAGCACGTTGCGCTCCCAGGTGGCCACCGACAGGCTCGCACTCGCGACGTTTCCTTCCGCTTCGGCCAGGCGCCGCTGGTGATCCGCCTTTCGGGCCTCGCTGTCTTGCAGCCACTGCAACGCGTCGGGTTGTTGCTGCTGCGGCTTCGCAGTGGGAACCGCCGTCGGCGCCGACGATGGCGGAGGCTCGGACGCCGGCGCCGTGTCGGCCGGCGCGACCGGGGGCGCCGCGACGGGTGGGGCCGGTCGCGGTTCCTCGGCGGGCGCTGCGGCGGCGACCGGGGGCGGTGCCGGAGCGTCGTGCCCACCACCGCCACATCCCGTCAGCGCGATGGCCGCGAGGCTTGCGGTGAGCAGGGTCCGGAAACACGTCGTGGGGCATCGGCTCATCGGTCGTTCCTCCGTGAGACTTCCACCCCGCACGTTAACGCGAAGCCCGGCGGTTGTCACGATCAGAGATCGGTGATCCATTGCGTGATGATCACGCGGGGGAGCTCCCATCCCGGCGGCGGCCAGTTGTCTTTGAGGTCGGTGTCCCAGAACAGGTCCGGTGTTCCCGCCATCAGGCCGTTCATCCCGGCCTTCGTCACGACGCTGCCGTAGTACTCGGGCGTGCCCTGGCAGTCGAAATCCCCGCTGACGTAGAGGAGTCCCCAGACGATCGCCTCTTGCCCGGTGATGTTCGGGCCCTTGGAGTTTCGCATGACAGACCCGCCGTAGGCGTCGCCGCCCGCGTCGGCCCTGCTGACCACGGGCTTCGCGAACGGATCGGTCGTCGAGATCGTCGAATAATTCAGGTTGACGAAATCCTCGCCCGCGTCGTAGGTGCCGTTTTCGTTCGCGTCGCGGAACGGTTCCCCGGGCCAATGCATGGTGATGGCCCGGCCGGGCTTCCCTTGACTCGTCCAGATGGCGGTGTTCGCGTACACGAACCCCTGAACCCCGTAGCTGGCTGAAATCTTCATCTCCGGCGTCAGGTTGACCGCGACGCCGTTGGCGTCCGGGTCGTGCGGGGCCTTGCCGTCCTTGGTGTCGAAAAAGAACAGTCCTTGCTTGCCGTCGGTGAGCGTCTTGAAGTCCGTCGCCGCACCGACGCCGTTCTCGCGGAAGGCGGTACCGTTGTCCCAGGCGTAATAGTGGACGTCACTCCCCCCCGACTGTGCGATCTGCTTCCAGGTGTCGTAATCGAACTCGGGGCAGCCGACGCCGCCGAATTTCTGGATCTTGTTCGACTTGTCCTGATCGGTCGTTCCGGGCGGATACGGCTGCTGTGACGTGGTCGGCGTCCACTGATTGGACGTTCCATCAAGAATAAAGCGGTACCAGGGGTCGTCGATGGCCTTGCCCACCATCGTCCCTCCCGCTCCCTTGTACATCGCGTCCCACATCGTGGTGTCGTTCCAGCCATGCAAACTGTCGATCTTCGCCGATGGCGGGATGTCGCGCGGCAGGCTGAGCGGGATCTTGTTGTCGGCGCCAACGCCGATGTCGAGATCGCCGACGGCGCTGGACGTCCCCCAATGCGGCTTGAACTCGCCGTTGAACGCCATCTCCTCGCACGAGTGCAGCGGCCCGAACGGCCCGGGGAAGGGCGTCTCGTTCAGCACGGCCTTGACCACGCGCGTCGCGATGATTTGCGTCTGGCTTCCCGAGGTTCGGACGATCTCGACGGTCGCCTTGACCGTCGCCATGCCGTAGCGCGTCCAGGTTCCCGCGATGTCGAGGTACGGGGGCGCGTAGATGTCGATCGTCTTCACGCGCGCCCGAACACCGGCGGTTCCCGCGGGGAAGTTCGGCGCGATCTTGTCGCCCAGCCCGTCGAGGAACGTCGCCGTCGCCGAGTTCGCCGCACGGTCGATCCGGATGTCGGGCCCGGCCTCCGTCCCGACCAACATGTCGGCCAGGGCGGTTCGATACGGCTTGTCGAAGATGTCTTCGTTTCCGTCGGCGTCGCGATCGATGCCGACCTTGTAGTAGGGCTTGGTCGAAGTTCCGTCGGCGGCGACCGCGGCCGTCGGGCCTTCGCCGTCCGTGTCGATCTGACGCTGCGTACGGACCATGACGGACGTCAGCGGCTTGACGAGGTTTCTCGTCCCCATCGTCCCATACGGCGGCCGGTCGAACCACCGCTTGACCTCGCGGACGGACCCCTCGCCGAAGTAGAGGGCTTGCGCGGAGAGTTTCTCGTTTTCCGCGATTTTGTTCTCCGTGTCGGCCATCAGGAGGTACGAGATGCCGAGGAGGCTCATGATGGCCGTCACGAGGACGGAGATGACCATCGCCGAGCCTCTTTCGGTCTTCGAGTCCTTGGCGCGTGCTCTGCTCATGGCGCGTGCTCCTTCAGGGCGCAACATCACTTGACCGTCAGCGACCGCAGGGAGCAACTCGTCGTCAAGCTCGAGGGATTGCCGGCGGCATCGAGCAGTACGAAGTCGAACCGATTCGTGCTGAACACGTCGACCTTTCTGTTCGCGCCGTTCCCCGATTCCGTGGGCTGGTCGAACACGTACGTCACGACGGTCGTGTTCGTGGCATCCATCGGCGTCGCATACGGCACCTGGGGTGCCGGAGAGCTGAAATTGGATTTCGTCGCCTGGTAGGTCTGTGGCGCGCCCGTGGAAGTGATGGTCCAGCTTGCTGGTCCGGACGCCGCAATCGGGATTCCGTTGAACTTCGCCGTCTGCCAGTTCGGCGCGGTCCCGGCGACATCTTGCCAAACCACGGTCATGCCGGTCAAGCTGACCTTGGTCAAGCAGCGGTCGTTGCCGATGCTGTACGACACTTGGGTGCAATCATCTTTCGGCTTGGCGCTGCGGCAGGTCACCTGCGTCGTCGTCATCGGGTAGATGGTCAGGCAGCAGTCGACGTTGGTTCCAGCGGTGACGTTGATCGACGTGCTCGAGGAGCACCCGCCCGCGTTCGTGACCGTCGCGGTGATCGTGTACGAGCCGGCGGGCATCGCGAGCCACTCGCTGTCGGTCCAGGTCGTTCCGGGACCGAAATCCTTGGAGCGGGTGACGCCGGCCGACGCGTGGGCGTAGGTGATGGTCGCTTTCTCGTACGTGTCCGTTCCCCCCACGACCGTGACGGTGGTGGTCACGGGGCCCGCGACGGGGCCGCCATCCAACGGCGGATTGATCACCACCGTTCCCGAGAAGGGACACAGGGGTTCCGCGAGGTTCGACGGCGCGGAGTAGTTCACGCACTCGTCCTTCGCAACGACCCTGTAGTAGACGGTCTGATCCTTGGTCATCGCCGGCATCCCGAAGTCGTCGTAGGTCGGCAGCGGCGAGGCGGTGCCAATCGGGGATGACGGGAAGACCGCCGAGCTCGGCGGATCTTTTTTATCCATGACGCCCGACCGGTAGACGTCGTAGGCGTGGATCGTGATGTCGTTGTTCGAGACGTCGTGCACGACCGCGCTCCACGTGACAAGCGCGTGCCCGGCTGCGATCCTGAACGCCTGCGCGTTCGTCGGCGCCTGGGGCGCGATGCTCGACGTCGCATGCCCGGCAATCGCCGCGGTCGGCGCACTCTCGGTGCCGCACGTGTCCACCGCGGTCACACGGTAGTAGAACGGATGGCAGTTGATCATCGTCGCCGTGTCGGCGAAAGGCGGCGCGCTCGGCCCGTGGACCACGCTCTCATTGGCATGGGCAAGCCCGCTCGCCGTGACCCCTGACGTGTCGCCGCGATAGATGCGATACCCGGCGAGCTCGCGGATCGCGGGAGCCAGCGGATCGGCGGCGGGCACGCTCGCGGAGTTCGTGGTGACGGGGCTCCAATTGAGAATGACGGCGTTGGCTTGGTCGGTCGTGGCGCTTACGCCTGTCGGCGGGCTCGGCGTGTTGATGTTGGTGACGACCGTGTTCGCTTGGTTGCTCTTGATGCTGAGATTACCGGAGGCATCCTGCGCCTGGATCGACACATACGTCGTGGCCGTCGGCGTGAGCCCATCCAGATACAGGGGCGAACCGGCCGTGCTCCTGGTTCCGCTCACCACGCCCGACGACGGTCCGTAGTTGACGCGATATTGGGCGACGCCGTCACCCGACGGGTTCGCAGTCCAACTCACGATGAGGGCGCCGCAGTGCCCGGCAACTAATGTCGGGGTCGCGGGCTTGCTCGGCGGCACCGAATCGGAATTCAGATCCTGCAACCCCTTCATGCGCATGTTTCGGGGCACGACGTCGCCGCGAAGCTCGAATTTACGATACTTGCGTGCGGCGGGGTCGGTCTGGTCGGTGTAGTTCATGTCCGGATCTTTGGTCATGCCGATCAGCGAGACGTTGAAGCGCGTGACGCCGGCACGAACGGCTTTTACCGCAGCCGTCTCGGTCGAGCCGGGAGCAGCAATCGGCGTGGTGCTGGTCGCGTCGAAGTACTGGAACGCCAGGCTGCGCACGTTTTCGACCACCGGCGTCCGCACGATGAAGGCGCCGCTGCAGCAGGCCGCGACGTTGTTGTCGAGCGAGATCTTGTAGAGCGTGTAGGGCGGGCTCGTCGGATTCAGAACCACGTTGTTGACGGTGACGGTTGTCACCGCTCCGTCGCGCGGCTCATCGTCCACATCCGCCTGGAACGTGATCGAGTCGGGGCCGGTTCCATCCGGTCTCGACAGGACGTAACCCACGACTTCGTCGTTTCCTGTCGAGATGACGCTGAACGCCCCGCCGGCCAGATCGTCTTCGTGGTCGTTCTTCTTCGTTGCGTCCTCAGCGTCGAAATCGCCGCGAAAGATGATCGCGTGGTCGAGGGCGACCTCGAGCTGCTCATCGGGGCGTGTGTTCGAACCATCGGGGTTCGTGTTGAGGCCCAGCGTGCGCAGGTCGGCGATCAGGCGATCGTAGCCGATACGCACGGCCTCCTGCTGCACCGTCGCGTTCTCACCCTTCTTGAACGTGTTTCGCGCGGCGTCGTAGACGGTCAGCGCGATCAAGATCGCCACGACGAGGATCGCCGTTGCGACCATGACCTCGATCAAGGTCATGCCGCGGTCGCCATGTTTTCGGATTTGCATCTTCATACCTCGTTCCGCCTAGCGCCCCCGTTGCGCGGCAGCCATCGTTTTGTCAGTTGCGCGTAGTTACGACGGACACCTGCCGGGTCCGGCCCGGAACTTGAGTCCATAAAACGTTGACGGTAACGCGGACGTTTTTCGCCGTCACCGCGCCGCCGCCGTCCACGAAATCGGGCACCGTCAAGGAACCCTGAGCGACGGAGTCGAGCTTGATCGTCGCGTGAACCGACGGGCCGAGCTTCGCAACCAGCGCGCTCTGCCACCCGGTGCAGTCGGTGGTCGTGCAGGTTTTGGTGTCCACCGTGTAGGTTTTCGCCGTGCCGGCGAGGCCGAAGTTAGCCCAGAGCTGGGAGAACCCCCAAGCGTTCATCTCTTCGACGATCTCTTTGCCCGCCGCCAGGGCTTCGCTCGACGTCCGGCCACTCTTGACGCTGCGGCCGCCGAGGACGAACAGGCCGGCAATGGCGATCATCACGCCGGCCAGAAGCCCGAGCGCGATCACGACCTCGACCAAGCTGAATCCCCTCTCGTCACGCCGTCTCATCGCTCTCCCTCGCCTAGATCCGCACATGTGCGACGGAAACGAGACCCACGGTGCTGACGGTCAGTGTCCAGCGCTCCGTTGCGTTGGACACCGCCGATTCGGCCGTGACCGTGCTCGACGCTCCGGATGAGCCGTCGCTGTGGAAGGTGATCGTCGCCGTCGAGCCGCTCTTGATCTTCACGCGACCCGGCATTGTGATCGTCCGCGTTTCGCCCTCGGTGCCCTCGTACGAGACGGTATTCGCCGGATCGGCGCTCACCGTGACCACGATGTCCTTGTGGTGAGACACCGCGATCATCCGCGCCGCTCTCAAGTGGACCCCAAGTTCGTCGGCCGCGGAGCGCACCTCGGCGATGCGGAGCTGCTCGTTGACGAAGGGGATCCCCATGGCGGTGATGATGCCGATGAGCGCCAGCACCACGAGCAATTCGGCGAGGCTGAAGCCCCGCGACTTAGTTTCGAACATGGCAGCACCTCGCGTCGGAACATAGGGTCCGCGCTGAGGGGTCGCAACCGCCCGGTACGAGGTCTCGTTACAGGCTTGTAATCCACGCTGGCCGCAAGCTTGTTGACTGACGGGGGGCGCGGCCGGTCGCGGAAACAAAAGAGCCGGAGGGGCCCGTCAGGGTCCCCTCCGGCTCGGTAGGTGATCGTCGTCCGCTTAGGCGGCTACAAGGGGTCGCAGGCGTCTCCGATGCCGTTATTGTTGGAATCCAGCTGATCGGGGTTGTACACATTCACGCAGTTGTCGCAGGCGTCGCCGCGGTTGTCGCTGTCCACGTCGCTCTGCGATGGGTTGTAGTTAAGTGGGCAGTTGTCGAGAGAGTCCTGGAACCCGTCCCCGTCCGTATCCGGCGGGGCCAACGGACAGACCAAGGGGTTGGGCCTGTCGGCTCCAAGGCTGTCCTGCCCGACACTCGACTCGCCGCACGGTACTTGCTTGCGAGAGACCAGGTAGAAGAACAACCGTCCGGGGCGCGGGGTCAGCATATCGGCCGTGCTGGCGCCCGGGACCGCGTAATCGAAGCAGGACTGGTTGTACGCGAAGGCCGCACCGGTCGTGAGCGAGCCACGGTAGACATTGAACGGTCCGGGAATCGCTTCCGTCCAGCTGATCGTCGACGTATGGGTCGGTTTGTTGTAGCTCACCATCACCGTGGGGCCGACCGGGTCACTCTGGTTGATGGCGTTTACCGGACACGTCGCGCTCGTCCCTGTGCAGAATTCGGCGGGATCGCACAGGACCGTCGATCCCCGGCACTCGAAGGACGCCGGCTTGAACCGCAAGACACAGCTTCCGGTCGCATTGCAGCTGTCCGGCGCGTTGCACTCCGTCGCATCCGGATCGCCGCACGCCGTGTTCTCGGCCGTATAGACTGCGGCGCACGCCCCCGTGGTCCCGTCGCAGGTGTCGTCCGGATCGCACGTCCCGGTCCCGATCAGGCACACCGTCGACGCGCTCTTGTACCCGTTGTCCGCACACGCGCCGCTTCCGTTGCAGTAGTCCTGGTTCGTGCACGGGCCTTCGGCGTCGCCACAGGTCGCCGACGGCGGCGCATACACCGGTGTACACACAGCGTTCGTTCCGTTGCAGACGTCGTTCGGGTCGCACGTCCCGGTCCCGGCCAGACAGATCGTGCCGGCACCCTTGAACCCGTTGTCCGTACACGCTCCACCGCCGTTGCAGAAGTCCTGGTTCGTGCACGGGCCCTCGGCGTCACCGCACGTCGTCGAGGCCGAAGCGTAATTGGGGGCGCAGATTGCGGACAACCCGTCGCACGTGTCGTCCGGATCGCACGCTCCGGACCCCGCCAGGCAGATCGACCCGAGCGTTTGCTTCCTGTCGACGCAGCTTCCGATCGCATTGCAGCTGTCCGGCGCGTTGCACGCCGTCGCGTCCGGATCGCCGCACGCGGTGAACTCAGGTGCGTAGGCCGACGGCTTGCACACGCCGTCCGCCCCGTCGCACGAGTACGTCGTGCACGTCGTGTTCGTGCAGGTCACGATCGCGCAGCGGTCCACCTCATCCGCGCCGATGTCCGGCGTGGTCCCACTGCGGGTCTCGCCGTCGATGTCGACGGTCACCGCTGCGAGCGGCGTTCCCACGTTCTCGACCGGGGAGAACCCGGGCGAGGCGATGTGCAGATCCGTCGTGGAGACGAACTGCGGGTTGGCCGCGATCGAGCTCGCGTCTTGTCCCGTCGCCGCCTGCCACGAGGCCAGAGTTGCCTTTGCGCTCCCGCCGATGAACCCGACGTTTTGCGCGAAGTAGTCGTTGGTGTTGATGGTCGCAAACACGGTCGCGGGCGCCGAGGAAAGGACGCCGTACCGCGTTCCAATCGTCTGCACGCTCGAGAAGATGTTGTCGCGCAGATCGATCGAGCCCACGGTCGTGACCGCGGCGAGGACGTTGAGCCCCGCGGTGATGCCGGTCGCGGCCACCTGGTTGGTGTTGAGGTTCACGGAGTTGGCGTAGATCTTGTAGCCGCCTCCGCTGGCGACGACGATGCCGTAGCCGTTGTCGGCCTGATCGACGCCGTTGAACCCTTGCGACGCCACGTCCCAGATGAAGTTGTTGGAGACGGTGACGTCCGAGGCGGTCGTCGCGGCAGCGAGGAAGATGCCGTTGCTGCCCCATCCGCCCGTGTTGGTCTGCTTGATGTCGCTGATCCGGTTCCTGGAAATCGCGCCGGTCGCGATGCTCGACGCCAGCTGGATGCCGGTCATGGTCGAGCTCGACGTCGTCGAGGAGACCACTCCGTTGATCGTGTTGTGGCTGATCGTGAAGGCCTGGGCGTTGCCGATCAACATGCCTCTGAAGCCCAGCTTGTCGCCCGCCACCGTGGAGCCGAACGTGTTGCCGGTGATGAGCCAGTTCTGATCCAGCACGGTCGCGTTACCGAACAGGTACAACGCGTTTTGCACCTTCGTGATCACGTTGTTCTGGATCGTGTTGTTCGAGTTCGGGAACTCGGCGGGACTACCGAACGTCACGCCGCTTCCGGCGACGACACCGGCCACCGTCGTCGTTCCGGAGTTACCGGTGAGGATGCAATTCTTCACCGTGTCGAAGTTCGATCCATCGAGCGCGCTCGCGCTCCTGATCCACACGACCGCGGCACCGGTGTTCGTGTTGGTGATCGTGAGGCTCCGGTCCGTGCCGCCGCTGACCGATCCGTCGATCGTGACGCGGTCGGCGCCGTTCAAGATGATCAACCCGCTCGTGGTCGACGGGCCGGAAATCGAACGGGCGCCGCCTGAGGGCCTGATCGTCAGCGTGTATCCGCCGATCCCGAACTCGGCCCACTGGTTCACGGCGACCGATCCGGTCTCACCGGTCAGATCGGAGATGACGCTGAAGGTGACGCTGCACGTGGCGCCCAGGCTGTTCAGTTTTGCAAAGGCACCGTTGGCGTTGGTCAAGGATGCGAACACGCCTCCCGAGCCGACGTCGTAGTTGCCGCAAAGCGGCGATTCGACCGCGAGAGACCCCGTGATCTCGTCGTTGCCCGTCGCCTGATCGCCAACCAGCTCGGCCGTCGCCTTGATGGCGTAGCTGCCGGCCGTCAACGACGTGGCCGGGAACGTGACGGTCGTCGTCACGCTCGGAGCCGCGGAGGCGATCGTCGCCGTCTGGTTGTAAACCTCGACGGCGAGATTATTGAGGATCCGGTAGCGCACGGTGACGCCGGTCTGGGTCGCCGTGCCGTTATTCGTGAAGGAGGCCTGCGGCGAGAACGAGACGCCCTCGGGCTTCGTTCCGCCATTGGTCGGATCGACGAACGCCGTCGCCTGCATGTCGTTGGGGAGCGGGGGCACGCCGTCGAACTCGTCGGCGCCGATATCGGGAGCCGTCGCGCCTCCGTTGACCGAGCCGGTCGGGCCGGGCCGGGTCTGAGCGTCGATGTCAATGAAGACGCCCGTCACGCCCGCGCCGGCGCCGCCCGATTCCAGAGGCGTGGACGCAAGGCCCGTGTTGATGTGGAGATCCGTGGTGGTCGCGAACGGAGCGGCGGTTGCCGCTCCGAACGAGGCGTTGTCGTTGTTGGTGTTCGCAGTCAGCAGCGTGGACGTGTAGCTCCTGAAGTTCGTCGTCCCCGCGGTCGAGCCGGGCGCGAAGTTAGCCGCCGTGTACAACCCGGCGTAGGTCGCAGGGCCTGCCGGCACCGCGGTGTAGGTCGTTCCGACGTGCGCGATCCCGTGCACGCCGGCCGTCGAGCCGGTGTAGTAAGCGTTGTTGTTCCAGGTCAGGTTCATGGCGCTCGTGCCGGAAGACGGCAGGACCACCGGCACGTGCGCGATCGACGTCGTGCCGCCGGTCATCGTGTTCGCAAAGATGTTGTTGCGGACGTCGATACCGGTTTGACCCGTCCCGACGATCGCAAACGCCGCGGTGAGCTGGGACGAAGTCGCCGTCCCGAGCAGCGTGCCGAACATGTTCACCGAGTTGTGGTAGATCTTGTGCCCGGTGCCGCCGGCGATCCGCAAACCGACCACGCCGAACGTCGTCGAGAAGGCCGTCCCTCCCGACATGTTCTGGGTGACGTCCGAGATGACGTTGTTCCTGAACGTGACGTTGTTGCCGGCGGTGAGCGTGACGCCCTGGACGCCGAACGTCCCCGTATTCCTGTTGGTGATGGTCGTGACCTTGTTGAGCTCGATCGTGGCCGAGGTCGCGGTCGTGCTGGCGAAGATCCCGTTGGGCTGATTGGCCGAGCTTCCCGAGAAGTTCTGGATGTTGGTGATGTTGTTGCCGGCGAGCCCGTAGGTCCCCGACGCCGAGACCATCGACACGCCCCTGGCGTAGAAGCTCCCCACGTTCTGGACCACGTTGGTGATCGCGTTGTTGTTGACGTTGATCGGACCGATCCCGATGGCGGACGTGAGTTCGACGCCCGCGACGCCGACGCCGACGTACGAGATGACGTTCTGGATCGTATTGCCCGCGATGGTCGCGGCGGTCGCTCCGGAGATGCCGATGCCCCTCACGTAGACCGTCGTGGCCGGTGCCGTGTACGGCGGCGTGGCGGGAGTCGGTACGCCGGGCGTGCCGATCGTGTTGTTGGTGATCGTCACTCCGGTCGAAACCGACGTCGCCGCGCCGTTGAAGAACACGCCCCTGGCGCATTGATTGATCGCGTTGTTGTCGACCGTCAGCGCGTTGATCGTCGTCGTGGAAAGAGCGGACGCGGGCGCCGTGGTGAGCGCCGTCGGCGCGCCGGTCGCGGTCGCGCCGCCGTTGCCGCCGGCGTAGATGCCGTAGCTTTGGCCCGACGAGCTGGTGGCCGACGTGATCGTGCTCAGGTTCCCGCCCGTCACGTTGCCGTTCAAGATCAGGTTCTTGATCGTGTTGTCGTTCGCGCTGGTCACGGCTGTCGACGTCGCGATCCGGATGACGGAGTTCGCGGCGACCGAAGCGGCCGCCGTGTTGCCGATCGTGAGGTCGCGGTTGATCCCCGGCGTGTTCGGATCGTCGCCGTCGATCGTGACGCTATCCGCGCCGTTCAACTGGATGACGCCGAAGCCGGTCACCGGGCTTCCGACGACCGATAGACCCGGAGCCACCGGGCGCACCAGAACGGAGATGTAACTGGCCGAGCCCGCTCCGCTGCTGTTCAAGGTGGCGGGGGTTACGCCTTCGTTCAAGTTGGCGCAGATATCGATGGTGATCGCCCCGGTGTGCGTTCCGGCGTTGATGGCCGTGAACGCGGCACCGAGCGTTGCGTAGGAGGTCGGGCCGGTCACGCCGCCGGTTGCGGTGAGTGTCGCTGGCCCGCCCGACGCGTCGGCCGGGCAGGTCGAGCTAGAGCCCGTGCAGCTTTCGGCCGCGTCGCAACCGCCCGCCGACGGACGGCAAACGGTGGTCGACGGTTTGAACCGATTGACGCAGGTTCCGGTCGCATTGCAGCTATCCGCGGCGTTGCAGTCCGTCGCATCGGGATCGCCGCACGCCGTCAGGGCCGGCGCATGGACCGCGGCGCACGCGTTCGTGGTGCCGTCGCATACGTCGTCCGGATCGCAGGTCCCGGTGCCCGCCAAGCAGACGAACCCGGAAGCCTTCTTCCGATCGACGCAGGTTCCAAGGGCATCGCAGCTGTCGGCCGCGTTGCAGTTCGTGGTGTCCGGGTCGCCGCACGCCGTCAGGGCCGGCGCATGGACCGCGGCGCACGCGTTCGTCGTGCCGTCGCATACGTCGTCCGGATCGCAGGTCCCGGCGCCCGCCAAGCAGACGAACCCGGACGCCTTCTTCCGATCGACGCAGGTTCCAAGGGCATCGCAGCTGTCGGCCGCGTTGCAGGCCGTCGCGTCCGTATCGCCGCACGCGGTGAACTCCGCCGCTAGGACCGCGGCGCAGGCGTTCGTCGTGCCGTCGCATACGTCGTCCGGATCGCAGGTCCCGGCGCCCGCCAAGCAGACGAACCCGGACGCCTTCTTCCGATCGACGCAGGTTCCGAGCGCATCGCAGCTATCGGCCGCGTTGCAGGCCGTCGCATCCGTATCGCCGCACGCGGTGAACTCCGCCGCCAAGACCGCGGCGCATGCGTTGGTCGTGCCATCGCAAATGTCGTCCGGATCGCAGGTCCCGGTGCCTGCCAGGCAGACGAACCCGGACGCCTTCTTCCGATCGACACAGGTTCCGAGCGCATCGCAGCTGTCCGCCGCGTTGCAGTTCGTGGTGTCCGGGTCGCCGCACGCCGTGAACTCCGCCGCCAGGACCGCGGCACACGCGTTCGTCGTGCCGTCGCATACGTCGTCCGGATCGCAAGTCCCGGTGCCTGCCAGGCAGACGAACCCGGACGCCTTCTTCCGATCGACGCAGGTTCCAAGGGCATCGCAACTGTCGGCCGCGTTGCAGTTCGTGGTGTCCGGGTCGCCGCACGCCGTCAGGGCCGGCGCATAGACCGCGGCGCAGGCGTTCGTCGTGCCATCGCAAATGTCGTCCGGATCGCAGGTCCCGGTGCCTGCCAGGCAGACGAACCCGGACGCCTTCTTCCGATCGACGCAGGTTCCAAGGGCATCGCAACTGTCCGCCGCGTTGCAGTTCGTGGTGTCCGGGTCGCCGCACGCCGTGAACTCCGCCGCCAGGACCGCGGCGCAGGCGTTCGTCGTGCCATCGCACATGTCGTCCGGATCGCAG